>ERZ650300.93-NODE-93-length-44534-cov-34.571393_pt1 | contig 44534 bp, 35 predicted proteins | sample MGYA00376236_ERZ650300 | MGnify/ENA primary metagenome ERZ650300 (study PRJEB26733, sample SAMN07839303) | wastewater metagenome | biome: urban; feature: wastewater treatment plant; material: waste water | place: USA: North Carolina | collected 2016-04-28 ...
CGTGAACGTTATTTGGGCTCGGGCAATGCTATTAGGGTAGCTGCGGCAGCCCTGGCCCTTGCCCAGGGTGCTGTCCACGTCGATCGTGCCGCCGCCCATCAGCTCGACCAGGTGGCGGGCGATGGACAGGCCGAGGCCGGTGCCGCCAAAGCGCCGCGACATGGAGGTGTCGGCCTGGGCGAAGGCTTCGAACAGGCTTTCGAGCTGGGACGGGGTCATCCCGATGCCGGTGTCGCGCACCTCGAACGCGAGGGTGGCCCGGTGGCTGTTGCGCTCCACGAGGCCGACCCGCAGGCGGATGTCGCCGGTGTCGGTGAACTTGGCGGCGTTGCCGAGGAGGTTGGTGAGCACCTGGCCCAGCCGCAGGGGGTCACCCACCAGCTGCTGGGGCACCTCGGGGGCGACTTCGAGGATGAGCTCGAGCCCCTTCTCCTGGGCCTTCTGGGCGACGAAGGTGATGACGTGGTCGAGCACCTGGTCGAGGGTGAAGGGGGTGTGCTCGAGGTTGAGCTTGCCGGCTTCGATCTTGGAGAAGTCGAGGATGTCGTTCACCACGCCCAGCAGGGTGGTGCCGGAGGCCTGGATCTTGTCGAGGTAGTCGCGCTGGCGCGGGTCGAGGCCGGTGCCCTGGCACAGGTTGGCCAGGCCGATGATGGCGTTGAGCGGGGTGCGGATCTCGTGGCTCATGTTGGCCAGGAAGCGCGCCTTGGATTCGGCGGCCTCCTCGGCCAGGCGCTTGGCTTCGCGCAGGGTAGAGAGGGCCTGGCGATGGACCGCCAGGTCTTCGAGCACCCACACGCAGTGGGTGATCTCGCCGCGGGCGTCGGCCGTCTCGGTGAGCCCGCTGACCGAGATGCCGACCCACAGGGCGTCGCCGTTCTTGCGCCGCAGCTGGCACTCCCGCCGCCACACGCTGCCGGCCTTGAGGGCGCGCCACTGTTCGGCGTGGAAGTCGAGGAACTGGCCGCTGGGGTCCAGCAGGTCGGGTACGGTGCCGGTGAGCTCGGGGGCGGCATAGCCGGTTTCGCGGCACAGGTGGGGGTTGGCGTACTGGATGATGCCCGACGGGTCGGTGATGGCCAGCATCGTGGCGCTTTGTTCGACCGCCAGCGACAGGGTGCGCAGATCGCGCTCGGCGGCCTTGCGGCGGGTGATGTCGTAGCACCAGCTGATGAGGGCCGGGCCGCCGCGGAATTCGATCATCTCGATGGTGACCAGCACCCACAGGGGCGTGCCGTCGGCGGCGCGGAACTCGATCTCCTGGTCGCGCACCGGGTGACCGTCGCGTAGCTGCAGGAGCACCGCGTCGGCCACCGCCTGGTTGCGGAACCAGCTGACCACGGGCCGCTGCATGAAGTCTTCCCGGCTGGTGCGGGCCACTTCGGCGGCGCGGCTGTTGACGAACAGCGGGTTGCCGCCGGGGCGATTGATGATGACCGCGATGGGGCTCGATTCGAGGATGCGCCGGCTCCATTCGTCGGCGCGGCGGGCCTCGCGCTCGGCCTCTTTCTGGGCGCTGATATCCACCAGCACGCCAAGCAGGCCGCCGAGTTCGCCATTGGCCAGGCGGAAGCTGCTGACCCAGTACAGGTTGTCGTGTGTGGCGCCGTCGGCAAAGGGCAGGCGCACTTCCTTGTGGAGGGTGCCGGCGGTGGCGATGGTCTGCAGGTCGTTGTCGTGGTGGGCGGCGCGCAGCTCGGGCGGCAGGAAGGGCAGCTCCAGCACGGTCTTGCCGACGAGGAAGGCGCGGGTGGTGCCGAAGGCTTTCTCGTAGGCCTGATTGCAGCCCAGGTAGCGGGCATCCGGCCCTTTGTAGAAGACCGGGTTGGGCAGCGTGTCGAGGAGCACCTGGATGAACAGCAGCTGGTCGGCCAGGGCAGTGGATTTTTCGGCGAGCTGGCTGGTGCGTTCGGAGACCTTTTCTTCGAGCTCGGCGCGGCTGCGCTCCAGGGCGCTGGCGGCGGCGCTCAGGTGGGCCCGCATGCGCTCGTGGGAATCGGCCAGGTCGGCGATCTCCTGCCAGTCGGTGACGAAGGGTTCGGGCGGGGTGAGATCGAGCCGGCCGATGCGTTCGCTCTGGTCGATCAGGGCCGACAGGCTGGTTTCGATGCGGCGGCCGAGCCGGCGGGCGATGCCGGCGGTGATGGCGACGCTGAGGAGGATCAGGCCGACGAGCGTCGGGGCCATGTCCTGCAGGCGGGTGGGGATGAAGTCGCGCTCGCGGGCGAAGCCGCCGATCCACCAGCGTTGCTGGCCGAGGCTGATGGGTACGAACTGGGCCAGCCAGGCTTCGCCTTCGTTCTCGAAACCGAGCATTTCGCCGGACGGGCGGCCATCCACCAGCCACTGGGCGTAGCCGCGGGTGAGGAAATCGACGTTCAGCTCGGCGGCGGGCCGCAGGGCAGCGTCGCGGCGGTCGGACAGGTTGGCGAAGCGGGGGTAACGGGGCAGGCCGATGACCTCGCCCTTGTCGGACAGTACGGCGCTGCCGCCCCGTTCGCCCACCGGCGAATCGACAGTGAGGCGGGAGAGCTCGGCCAGCTGCAGGTCGAAGGCGATGATGTAGCGCTTGCCGTCGTCGGCGGTCCAGCGGGTGAAGGCGGTGATGCCGGCGTCGCCGGTGGTGAAGAAGCGGTAGGGCGCCGTCCAGCCCACCGCGCCGTCGTCGGCGGGCAGGGCCAGCGCGGCCTCGAACCAGGGGCGGGAGCGGGGGTCGTAGCGGGGCTCCTTCCAGGTGTCGGAGATCAGCTTGCCGCTCTTCGACCAGTACTGCCAGCGGCTGCCCTTCCCGACGATCTGCGGGTCGGTGATGCGGTTGAACCAGCCGTTGGGGTCGCGCAGCACCAGCACTTCACGGCCGTCGGTGTCCGCCAGATGGATCGACGAGATCTGGCTGTCGCCGGTGAGGAGCGGGGTCAGCATTGCGTTGAAACCCGGCACGTCGTCGAGGCGCAGGCGGTGGCTCTGGCCCCAGCTGCGGGCGGTGTGGAGCTGGGTCTCGATGCGGCGGAAGTTGCGTTCGGCTTCGGACTGGACCTGGGTGACGGCCAGATCGAGCCGGGTGCGGGCGAGGGACTGGGTGGCCGGGGCGAAGATCAGGAACTGGATGGCGGCGCCGAACACCACGATGCTCGCCACAAAGATCAGCAGCATCCGCCACAGCAGGCTGCGCACCAGACGCGCGGGCGGGCGTCGGGGGGGCGGGCTGTTGGCGGCGGGGCTGGACATCGGAGCGGGGCGTTCAGGCCGGGCCGGGTTCGGCCGCCAGCGGGGTCGGGGTGGTCGGGCGGGGCTGGCCGTAGGTCTTGAACAGGGCGAGGACTTCGTCCATCTCGGCGCTGGAGAGGATGTGCGGCTCGCCCAGCTGACAGGCGCGCCAGTATTGCTCGCAGAGGGTCTCGAACTCGACGGCCAGCGCCAGGGTGCCGCGCAGGTCGCCGCCCAGCACCAGCATGCCGTGGTTGGCGAGCAGACAGGCTCGGCGGCCTTCGAGGGCGGCGATGGCCCCGTCGGAGAGCGCCTGGGTGCCGAAGGTGGCGTAGGGCGCGCAGCGCACGTCGGTGCCGCCGAAGCGGGCGATCATGTAATGGAAGGCCGGAATGGCGCGTCGGTGACAGGCCAGCGCGGTGGCGAAAGGCGAGTGGGCGTGGAGCACGGCGCCCACGTCGGGCCGCGCGGCGAGGATGTCCCGGTGGATGCGCCACTCGGACGACGGGGCGAAGGGCCCGTGCCAGCTGCCGTCCATCCCCATCAGGGCCATGTCGTCGGGGCTGAGCTCGTCGTAGGGGCGGCCGGTGGGCGTGATCAGGAAGCCCCGGGTGCAGCGCACGCTGGCATTGCCGGCGGTGCCGGCGTTGAGTCCGCAGTGGGCCATTTCCCGGGCCGTGTCGAGGAGGCCGGCCCGCAATACGTTCTCGTTCATGATCACTTGCTCCAGTCCGGGATCAACGGTGCTCGATGGCGGCGAGGGCGTCGGCGGCAAACACGCCGAACTCGCAGATTATGCCAGCCAGAAGCCCGGCAGGCGTGACGTCGAAGGCCGGATTGCAGGCCGCGGTGGTGTCGCCGGCGATGCGCAGGCGGGCTGCGGCGCCGTGTTCGTCCAGCCCGTGGATGAGGCGCACCTCGTCGGCGCTGCGCTCCTCGATGGGGATCGTCCGGCCGTTCGGGCAGGCGAAGTCGATGGTCGAGCGGGGCGCGGCGATGTAGAAAGGCACGCCGTGGGCGTGGGCGGCCAGGGCCTTGAGGTAGGTGCCTACCTTGTTGGCGCTGTCGCCGTTGGCGGCGATGCGGTCGGCGCCGGTGATGACCAGATCGACCCGGCCTTCGGCCAGCAGCCAGCCGGCGGCGTTGTCGGCGACCAGGGTGTGGGGCACGCCGGCGCGGGCGAGCTCCCAGGCGGTGAGGAGGCCCTGGTTGCGCGGGCGGGTTTCGCTTACATAAACGTGCAGCGGAATGCCCGCCGCGTGGGCGGCGTAGATGGGCGCCAGCGCGGTGCCGTGGCCACAGGTGGCGAGCCAGCCGGCGTTGCAGTGGGTCATCAGCTGGAGCGGCCGGCCTTTGGCCGCGGCCAGTGCTTCGAGGATCGCCTTGCCGTGCTCGCCGATGGCAGCGTTGGCGGCGGCGTCACTGGCGCGGATGGCTTCGGCGGCGGCCCAGGCGGCGGCGGGGCGCTCCAAGGCGGGTAGCGGGGCGAGGGCGTCCTGCATGCGGTCGAGGGCCCAGTGGAGGTTGACCGCGGTGGGGCGGGTGGCGCGCAGCACGGCGTCGGCGTGGGCGAGGGCGGCGTCGGAGGCCTCGGCCTTCAGGGCCAGGGCCAGCCCGAAGGCGGCGGTGGCACCGATCAGCGGCGCGCCACGCACCTGCATGTCGCGGATGGCGACGGCGGCGTCGGTGAGCGTGTCGAGGCGGACGAAGCGTTCAGTCCAGGGCAGGCAGGTCTGGTCGAGGATCACGACCTCATCGCCGTCGCGGGCGATGGTGGGGCAGGCGTCGGACACGGTGGGGGGTTTCAGGAGGATGGGCGAAGGCGCGATTGTATCGGGGCCGGCGCGCCGGGTGGCTGGCCGGCGGGGGCGTCATCTGCCAGAATCGGCCCGCCTTTTTGCGTTGATCCACCCCGGAGTGATCGTCATGCCCCGTTTTCCCGCCCCTGTGGTTTCCCGTCTGCCCGCGGTGGGCACCACGATCTTCACCGTGATGTCGCGCCTGGCCCAGGAGTGCGGGGCGATCAACCTGTCGCAGGGGTTTCCGGATTTCAGCGCGGAAGACCTGCTCTTCGAGCGCGTTTCCCACTGGATGCGCGCCGGCCACAACCAGTACGCGCCGATGGCTGGCGTGCCGGCGCTGCGCGAGGCCATCGCCGCCAAGGTCGCCGCGCTCTACGGTGCGAGCTACGACCCGGAAACCGAGATCACCGTGACCGCCGGGGCGACCCAGGCGCTGTTCACCGCCGTGGCGGCGCTGGTGCATCCGGGCGACGAGGTGATCGTCTTCGAGCCGGTGTATGACTCCTACGTGCCATCCATCGAGCTGGCGGGCGGCGTGGTGAAGCGCGCCCGGCTGTCGGCACCGGATTACCGCCCCGACTGGGCCGCGGTGCGGGCGCTGGTGTCGCCGAAGACCCGGATGATCATGATCAACACGCCCCACAACCCGAGCGGCACGGTGTGGTCGCCCGACGACATGCGGGCGCTGTGCGACCTGGTGCGCGGCACCGGCATCATCGTGGTGGCCGACGAGGTGTACGAGCACATCGTCTTCGACGGCCGGCGCCACGAGAGCGCGGCGCTCTACCCGGATCTCGCCGAGCGCAGCGTGATCGTGTCGAGCTTCGGCAAGACCTACCACGTGACTGGCTGGAAGGTGGGTTACGTGCTGGCCCCGCAGGCGCTGATGGCCGAGTTCCGCAAGGTGCATCAGTTCAACGTGTTCACCGTGAACACCCCGGTGCAGCTGGCGCTGGCCGATTACATGATGGATGCCTCGCGTCACCTGGGGCTGGCGGCTTTCTACCAGGCCAAGCGGGATTTCTTCCGGGCCGGGCTGACCGGTACGGGCTTCGAGCTGCTGCCGTGCACCGGCACGTATTTCCAGACCGTCCGCTACGGGGCGATCTCGGACGCGCACGACACCGACTTCGTCCAGTGGCTGACCCGCGAGGTGGGCGTGGCGGCGATCCCCCTGTCGGCCTTCTTCGGCGACGGGCGCGACGAGCGGGTGATCCGCTTCTGCTTTGCCAAGCGCGACGAGACGCTGGAGGCGGCTTTCGAGCGGCTCCGGCGCTTCTGCTAAACTCGGTGGCTTACCGCTGGAGCCCTCGACGTGCGCAATATCCTCCTGTTCATCCTGTTCCTGATCGGCCTTTACTACGTGCGGCGTGCCCTGCGTCGGCCGGGTGCGCCCGGCCCCCAGGCTCCGCGGCAGGATGACGAGCCGGCGCCCCAGCGCGGCGCTCCGGTGGCCGAGATCGAACAGATGGTAGCCTGCGCCCACTGCGGCCTGCATGTGCCCGAAAGCGAGGGCGTGCGCGGTGGGGGCGGTTTTTACTGCTCCGAGGAGCATCGCCGGCTCGGCCCGCGCAGCTAAGCCGCGCCCGTGAAGCGCGAGCTGCCCCAGCGGGATGTCGGCCTGGCCGACGATTTCAGCCGCGCCGAGCCGCTGCGCTATCTCAACCTGTTTCGCCTGACCCTCGCCGGGCTGTTCCTGGTGGCGGGGCCGTCGCTGAATCTCGGTAGCGATTCGCCCACCATCTTCTTCGGCGTCTCCTTTGCCTATGTGGCGGCGGTGCTGAGCCTGGGTTTTCCGGATGCGGCCCGGCTCCTCGGGCACAACCGGCTCGTCACCATCCAGGTGCTGGTGGATGTCACCTCGCTCACCCTCATCATGTGGGCGAGCGGCGGCTACCGCAGCGGCATCCCGATCCTGATCCTCATCGCCCTGGCTGGTGCCGGGCTGGTGGGGCAGGGGCGGATGGTGCTGTTCTACGCGGCCTACGCCACCGTGGCGGTGCTGCTGGAGAACATGTTCCGGCTGCTGTCGGGGCGCGAGACGGTGGACTTTTTCACCGTCGGCATCACCTGCATCGGCTTCTTCGCCATCGCCCAGGTGGCGCGCCTGCTGGCGCTGCGGGCCATCGCCAACGAGAACCTGGCCCGCCAGCGGGGCGTGGATCTGGCCAGCCAGCTGCGCCTCAATCGCCAGATCATCCAGGACATGCAGGACGGCGTGCTGGTGGTGGGCGAGGGTGGCGTGGTGCGCCAGTTCAACCCCCAGGCGGTGGCGCTGCTGGGGGCCGAGCTGCGCGAGGGCGCAACCCTTGGTGAACACGCGCCGGCCCTGGAGCGCGAACTCCGGCGCCGGGCCGAGCACGGCGATTCGGCCCACAGCCTGCGTGCCGACGGCAGCGGCAAGATGCTGCTGGCGCGCTTCCTGCCCGCCGGCGAAGCCAACGAGACGCTGGTCTACCTGGAAGACTTCGACCGCATCCATCGCCAGATCCAGCAGGTCAAGCTGGCGGCGCTGGGGCGGCTCACCGCCAGCATCGCCCACGAGATCCGCAACCCGCTGGCGTCCGTCTATCAGGCGGCTGAGCTGCTGCGCGAGGAAAAACGTGGCGACATGCAGGCCCGCTTGATCCGCATCATCGGCAACAACGCCCAGCGCATCGACCGGCTGGTGGCCGACGTGCTGGCCCTCGGCCGGCGCGACGAGGCGCTGCCCGAGGCGCTGCCGCTGGCCGAGTTCGTCGATGAGTTCCTCGAAGAGTTCGACGTGGCCGAGAGCGGCGCCCGCGGGGTGGTGGTGAATCGCGTGCCGCCGGGGCTCGAGATGGCCATGGACCGGGCCCATCTGCGCCAGATTCTGTGGAATCTCGTCGGCAATGCACGACGTCATTGCAGCGGCGCGCCTGCTGCGGTAAAAATCGATGCTGCGCTGCGAGATGATGGACGCGTAGCGCTGGATGTGTCCGATGACGGCCCGGGGATTGCCGAGGCGCTGCGGGCGCAGGTTTTTGAACCCTTCTTCACCACCCACTCGAAAGGCACCGGCCTCGGGCTCTACATCTCGCGGGAACTCGCCGAAGCCAACGGCGCGGTGCTCGAACTGTGCGTGACGCCGCCGGCCGAAGCCGGCACCACTGCAGCCCTGCCGGGAGCCCATTTCCGGATCATCGGACGCGTGAAACCATGACCCAGATCGAAAGACGGGCCCGCTCCAGCGGCCCGGACGTGCTCATCGTCGATGACGAGGACGACATCCGCGAGCTGCTCGAACTGAGCCTGCTGCGCCTCGGCCTTTCCAGCGATGGCGCCGCCACCCTGGCCGAGGCCCGGGCGCTGCTCGGCCAGAAGCGCTACCGCCTGTGCCTCACCGACATGCGCCTGCCCGATGGCGACGGGCTCGAGCTGGTGCGCTACATCTCCGAGACCTGCCGCGACCTGCCGGTGGCGGTGATCACCGCCTTCGGCAGCATGGACAACGCCGTCACGGCGCTGAAGGCCGGGGCCTTCGACTATCTCTCCAAGCCGGTCTCCATCGACCAGCTGCGGGCGCTGGTCAAGTCGGTGTTCTCGGTGACGGCCAAGGATGACGACGACAGCAAGAAGGACACCTCCAGCCTCACCGGCGAGTCGCCGGCGATGGTCCAGGTGCGTTCGCTGATCGAGAAGCTCGCCCGCAGCCAGGCGCCGGTGTTCATCTCGGGCGAATCCGGCAGCGGCAAGGAGCGTGCCGCGCGGATGATCCACGACCTCGGCCCCCGCGCCGCCGCGCCCTTCGTGGCGGTCAACTGCGGGGCGATCCCCGAGAACCTGATGGAGAGCGAGTTCTTCGGGGCCAGGAAGGGCGCCTTCACCGGCGCCGACGCCGACCGGGAAGGCTTCTTCCAGGCGGCCCACGGCGGCACCCTGTTCCTCGACGAGGTGGGCGATCTGCCGCTGCCGATGCAGGTCAAGCTGCTGCGGGCGATCCAGGAGAAGAAGTTCCGCCGCCTGGGTGACACCACCGAAACCCAGGTTGACGTGCGCATCCTCAGCGCCACCCATCAAAACCTCAAGGCGATGGTCGAGGCGACCCGCTTCCGGCAGGATCTGTTCTACCGCCTCAACGTCATCGAGCTGCGCATGCCGCCGCTGCGCGAGCGCGCCGAGGACATCCCCCAGCTCGCCGAAATCCTCCTCGCCCGGCTGTCCGAATCGTCCGGCCTGCCGCCGGTGCGTCTCAGTGAGGGGGCGCTGCGGGCGCTCAAGGCCTATGCCTTCCCGGGCAACGTACGCGAGCTGGAGAACATCCTCGAGCGGGCGATGGCCCTGTCGTCCGGCGAGTTCATCGAGGCCGACGACCTGCTCCTCGACCCCTCCGACATGGGCGAGGCCAGCCCGGCAACGCCGGCCACCCCGGGCGGCGCCGACCTTCAGGAATACCTCGACCAGGTGGAGCGCCACGTGATCGAGGAGGCCCTCGAAAAATCCGGCGGCAACCGCACCGCCGCGGCCCGGGCGCTGGGTGTCACCTTCCGCTCGCTGCGCTACCGGCTCGAACGGCTGGGCATCAAGGAGTGATGGACAGCGAACCGGATGCCGTCCAGCGGGTCGTCAAGATCCGCCGCGACTACAACACCTGGGTCGCCCGCGAAACCATCGAGGACTACGCCCTGCGCTTCACCCCGCGCAGCTTCCGGCGCTGGTCCGAACTGCGGGTGGCCAACACGGCGTTTGGCGTGGCGTCCTTTCTGGTGCTGGAGGCCGTGGGCGCAACGCTGCTGGTGGATTACGGCTTCCTCAACGCCCTGTGGGCGATCCTCGCCACCGGGCTGATCATCTTCCTGGCGGGCCTGCCCATCAGCATCTACGCCGCCCGCTACGGGGTGGACATGGATCTGCTCACCCGCGGTGCGGGCTTCGGCTACATCGGCTCGACGCTCACCTCGCTGATCTACGCCTCGTTCACCTTCATCTTCTTCGCCCTCGAGGCGGCGATCATGGCCTACGCGCTGGAGCTGGCCTTCGACATACCGCCGGCCTGGGGCTACCTGCTGTGCGCGGTGGTGGTGATTCCGCTGGTCACCCACGGGGTCACGGCGATCAGCCGGCTCCAGTCCATCACGCTGCCCCTGTGGGTGCTGATGCTGGTGGTGCCCTACGTGTTCGTCTTTGCCGCCCGGCCCGGCATCCTCTCGGAGCTGGCCGGCTACGGCGGTGAGCACGGCGTGGGGGCGGGCTTCAACCTGCACGCATTCGGCGCGGCGCTCACGGTCGGCATCGCGCTCATCACCCAGATGGGCGAGCAGGCCGACTACCTGCGCTTCATGCCCGAAAAGACCGCCACCAACACCCGCCGCTGGTGGGCTGCGGTGCTGGTGGGTGGCCCCGGCTGGGTGCTGCTGGGGGTGATCAAGATGCTCGGTGGGGCGCTGCTGGCCTATCTGGCGATCAGCAACGCGGTGTCCATCCAGCGGGCGGTGGACCCGAACCAGATGTACCTCGCCGCCTACGAATACGTCTTCCCCGACCTGCGCTGGGCGGTGGCGGCCACGGCGCTGTTCGTGGTGATCTCCCAGCTCAAGATCAACGTGACCAACGCCTACGCCGGCTCGCTGGCGTGGTCGAACTTCTTCGCGCGGCTCACCCACAGCCATCCGGGGCGGGTGGTGTGGGTGGTGTTCAACACCGCCATCGCGCTGATGCTGATGGAGCTGGACGTGTTCCAGGCCCTCGGCAAGGTGCTGGGCCTGTACGCCAACGTGGCCATCGCCTGGATGATGGCGGTGGTGGCCGATCTGGTCATCAACAAGCCCCTGGGCCTGTCGCCGCCGGGCATCGAGTTCAAGCGGGCGCACCTCTACGACGTGAATCCGGTGGGCGTGGGGGCGATGGGGATTGCCTCGCTGCTGTCGGTGGCGGCCTGGGCGGGCGCCTTTGGGCCGGGGCCCCAGGCGTTCTCGGCGCTCATCGCGCTGGTCACCGCCTTCGTGGCCTCGCCGCTGATCGCCTGGGCCACCGGCGGGCGTTACTACCTCGCGCGCCAGCCCCACGCGGCTGCGGGCGACGGGCGCTGCGTGATCTGCGAGCGCGAATACGAGGCCGACGACCTGGCGCGCTGTCCGGCCTATCAGGGGCCGATCTGCTCCCTGTGCTGCTCCCTCGACGCCCGCTGCAACGATCTGTGCAAGCCGGACGCGCGGCTCTCTGTGCAGTGGGCGTGGGCGATGCGCCGGGTGCTGCCCGAGGCCGCCTGGCCCTACGTGGAGAGCGGCCTCGGCCACTACCTGCTGCTGATGGGCGTGCTGGCGCCGGCCCTGGCGGTGCTGGTGTGGCTGCTCTACCAGCAGGGCGTCCAGCTGCTCGGCACCGACGGGGCCGAGGCCGTCGAAGCCCTACGCCTGGCCTTCATCAAGGCCTACATGAGCCTGCTGCTGGTGAGCGGGCTGGTGGTGTGGTGGCTGGTGCTCACCCACAAGAGCCGGCAGGTGGCGCAGGAAGAATCCAACCGCCAGACCAGCCTGCTGATGCGCGAGATCGAATCCCACCGCCGCACCGACGAGCAGCTCCAGCGGGCCAAGCAGGCGGCGGAGCTGGCCAACCAGGCCAAGAGCCGCTACATCACCGCCATCAGCCACGAGCTGCGCACGCCCCTCAACAGCATCCTCGGCTACGCCCAGATCCTCGACGGGGACGACGCGATCCCGCCCCATCGGCGCCAGGCCATCAACGTCATCCGGCGCAGCGGCGACCACCTGCTGTCGGTGATCGAGGGCACCCTGGACATCGCCCGCATCGAGGGCGGCAGGCTGGCGCTGGATGTGAAGCCGATCGATTTCAAGGATTTCCTCCAGCAGATCGTCGGCATGTTCGAGGTGCAGGCCCGCAACAAGGGCCTCAGCTTCCGCTTCGAGCCCATCGGCGAGATCCCGCCGGTGGTGCGCGCCGACGGCAAGCGGGTGCGCCAGATCCTCATCAACCTGCTGGGCAACGCGGTGAAGTTCACCGCCAAGGGCTCGATCTGCCTGCGCCTCACCTACCGCATGGAGATGGCCACCTTCGAGGTGGAAGACACCGGCCCCGGCATCTCCCAGGCCGAGATCGAGCGCATCTTCGATCCCTTCTCCCGCGGCACCTCGGCCCAGGGGGCGGGCGGCGCCGGGCTGGGGCTCACCATCAGCCGGATGTTCGCCGACGTGATGGGCGGCGAGCTCACCGTCAAGAGCCAGCCCGGCGCGGGCAGCACCTTCCGGGTGCGCCTGTTCCTGCCCCAGGTGCGCGGCGAGGTGGCCGTGCGCGAGCTGCCGCGCAACCGCGTCGGCTACCGGGGCGAGCGCCGGCGCATTCTAGTGGTGGATAACGAGCGGGTGGATCGGGAGTTCCTCATCACCTTGCTTGAGCCCCTGGGTTTTTCGCTGGCCCAGGCCGCCAACGGCCACGAATGCCTGCGGGTGCTGCCGCGCTTCAAGCCCGATCTGGTGTTCATGGATCTGGCGATGCCCGGCATGGACGGCTGGGAGGTCGTGCGGCGCATCCGCGCGGGCGAGGGCGGTGCCGAGATGGCCGCGGTGCCGGTGGCGATCATCTCGGCCAACGCCTACGAGCGCGGCCTGCATTCCGACGACAACGACCTCGCCATCGGCAGCAACGATTTCTTCCTCAAGCCCGTGCAGGTGGTCGAGCTGATCGACTGGATCGGCCGGCGCCTGTCGCTCGATTGGCTCGAGCCCAACCAGCCCGAGCCGCCCCCGGCGCTGCCTGTCGACATGGTCTATCCGCCGCCCGAGGTGATCGTCGATCTGGCCGAGCAGGTCGAGATGGGCTACGTGAAGGGCATCCTGCGCCGCCTCGACGAGATCGAGGCCCTCGACGCCGCCTACGCGCCTTTTGTGGCCGAGCTGCGCGAGCTCACCCGCAACTTCCGCCTCGACGCCATTCCGCCCCTGCTGGACAAAGCCCGCCATGCCTGATTTCGACCGGCTCAACTCCGATCTCGTGCTGATCGTTGACGACATCCCCGAGAACCTCTCGCTGCTCCACGACGCCCTCGACGAGGCCGGCTACACCGTGCTCGTCGCCACCAACGGCGAATCGGCGCTGCAGCGCGCCCACAACAGCGTGCCGGACGTGATCCTCCTCGACGCGGTGATGCCCGGCATGGACGGCTTCGAGGTGGCGCGGCGGCTGAAGGCGGATTTCACCACCCAGCACATCCCCATCGTGTTCATGACCGGCCTCACCGAGACCGAGCACGTGGTGGCCGCCTTCGACGCCGGCGGCGCCGATTACGTCACCAAGCCGATCCGCCCCCAGGAGGTGCTGGCCCGCATTGCCGCCCACATGCAGAGCGCCCGCCTGATGCGCCAGGCCCGCAGCGCGCTGGATGCCTTCGGCCAGGCCACCCTGGCGGTGCAGCCCGAGACCGGCCGGCTGGTGTGGCAGACGCCGCTCGCCCGCAAGCTGCTGGGCGAATACTTCGGCAGCGACGACGACAACGCCCCCCAGGCCGTGCGCGCCTGGATCGCCGAGTCCGCCAAGGCCCGCCGGGACGGCCACGCCTTTCCGCCGCTCACCATCAGCAGCGGCGCCAAGCGGCTGGTGTTCACCCTCCACGAGCGGGCCGGCGAGGACGAATGGCTGCTGGCCCTGCGCGAGGAATCCGACACCGCGGTGATCGAAGCCCTGCAGGCCGCCTTCCGCCTCACCACCCGCGAGGCCGAGGTGCTCTACTGGGTCATCAAGGGCAAGACCAGCCCCGACATCGGCGAGATCCTGGGCTCCAGCCCACGCACGGTGAACAAGCACCTGGAACACGTCTTCGCCAAGCTCGGCGTCGAAAACCGTACCGCTGCCGCGTCGGTGGCGATGGCGCGGATCCGGATGGGGGGGGAGGGGTAGGCAGGGCAGCGGTGAGCCGCGTGGTTGCGGCAGTTTCCGGGGCCCATTCGGCGCGCTTGTTGGGCGACTGTTAAAAGACTATATTCAGTCCTTTGGTTTTCGAGGTACGGTCATGCGCTATTCATCTCAAGTCAAGCCAATCAGCTATCTCAAGGCCAATGCCGCCGAGGTCTTGACACAGCTTGCCGAACAGCGGGAACCCCTGGTCATCACCCAGAATGGCGAAGCCAAGGCGGTTCTGCAGGACGTCGCTTCATTCGAAGAGACCCAGGAAACCCTGGCCCTGCTCAAGATACTGGCCCTGGGCACCCAGGAGGTGGCGGCTGGCAAGGTCAAGCCGGTGGCCGATGTCGTCGCCCGCCTGCGCGCCAAGCGGACCTCGGCCTGATGGCTGGCGCACCGGCCCGGTTCGATGTTCTGCTTACGGAAGGGGCAGAGCGCGACCTGGAGTCCATCCACGACTACATCGCCGAGTTTGACTGCGTGGCGAACGCCAATTACGTGCTGGATGCGCTGATGGACGTGGTGGAGAGTTTGGCGATATCACCCGAGCGTGGCAGTCATCCGAGGGAATTGCTGGGCCTCGGTATCAAGGAATTCCGCCAGACCTTCTTCAAGCCCTACCGCGTGATCTACCGCGTCACTGGCAGCGAGGTCATCATTCATTTGATCATCGACGGGCGCCGCGACATGCAATCGCTACTGGCCCGCCGTCTGCTGGGCGGTTGAGCCGGCGGCGAGTAGCTGCGCGATTGCTTCGGCCGGCAGCGGGCGGGCGAACAGGAAGCCCTGCATCACGCTGCACTGGCGCTCGAGGAGGAAATCCCGCTGGGCTTCGGTCTCGACGCCTTCGGCGATGACCTTGAGGCCCAGGTCGCGGGCGATGGAGAGGGTGGCGGCGGCGATGGCGGCGTCTTCGGCGTCGCCGGGGAGGTCGCGCACGAAGGAGCGGTCGATCTTGAGGTGGGTGAGGGGCAGGCGCTTGAGGTAGGCGAGGCTGGAGTAGCCGGTGCCGAAGTCGTCGAGCGCGAGGCCGATGCCCATGGCGCGCAGGGCGGCGAGCTGGGCTTCGATCTCGGGGGTGGGCTGCATCAGGGCGCTCTCGGTGAGTTCGAGCTCCAGCCGGTCGGGGGTGGCGCCGCTGTCGGCGATGATCTGGCGGACCCGCGCGAGGAAATCCGGTTTGCGGAACTGCAGGGCCGAGATGTTGATGGCGACCACCGGGCAGGTGTGGCCGGTGCGCTGGGCCAGGACCTGCCATTCGGCCTGCTGGCGGCAGGCTTCGCGCAGCACCCAGTCGCCCAGGGGCTGGATGAGTCCGGTCTCCTCGGCGATGGGGATGAACTCGTGGGGCGAGACGCGGCCGCGGTCGGGGTGGTTCCAGCGCACCAGGGCCTCGACGCCGACGAGGGTCTGGCCGGGCATCTGCCACTGGGGCTGGTATTCGAGGATCAGCTCGTTGCGATCGAGGGCGCGGCGCAGGGCGTTTTCGAGCTTGAGCCGGGCGTAGGCGCGGCTGTTCATGTCGGGCGTGAAGAAGCGGAAGTCGTTGCGGCCTTCGCTCTTGGCGTCGTACATGGCGGTGTCGGCGTGCTTGAGCAGGGTGTTGATGTCGGCGCCGTTTCCGGGGTAGAGGGCGATGCCCACGCTGGTGGAGGTGACGAGATCCTGGTTGCCCACGTGGAAGGGGGCGTTGAGGCTGGCGATGAGCTTGCGGGCAACGGTGGCGGCGTCGTCGGGGCGGCCGAGCTGGGGCAGCAGCACGACGAATTCGTCGCCGCCGATGCGGGCCAGGATGTCCTCGTCGCGCAGGCTGCCGGAGAGCCGCTTGGCCACGGCCGAGAGCAGGCGGTCGCCCACCGGGTGGCCGAGGGTGTCGTTGATGGTCTTGAAGTTGTCCAGATCGAGGAACAGCACGCCCAGGCGCAGCTGGTTGCGGCGGGCGAAGGCGAGGGCCTGTTCGGCGCGGTTGATCCACAGGGTGCGGTTGGGCAGGCCGGTGAGGGTGTCGTAGTGGGCCAGGTAGTGGATGTGGGCTTCGGCGGCACGGCTGGCGGTGACGTCCTGCACGGTGCCCCGCAGCAGGGTGCCACCGGCGGGGTTGGGGGTGGCCTCGATGGTGAAATGGACGGTGCGGCTCTCGCCGTTTTCGGGGGGCAGGCGCACGTCGAGGCTGGCGTTGGGCTGGCCGTTGGCCACCCGGTTGAGGGCATCGCGAAGGGTGGAGCGGTCGGACGGGAGCACGGCGTCGAGCAGGGCGCCGAGCTGGCTGTCGCACTCGGCGGGGATGCCGAGCACCCGGTAGAGCTCGGCCGACCAGTGGCTGGCGCCGGTGATGGGGTCGGCCTCCCATGAACCGAGGCGGGCGATGCGCTCGGCGTGGGTGAGGATGGCCTGCTGGGCTTGGAGGCGCCGGCTGGTGTCGGCGAGCTCGCTGGTGCGCTGGCCCACCATTTCCTCGATGCGCCGGGCGCGCCCGGTGGTGGCGAGGAGGAAGGCGCCGAGGAGGCCGGTGGACACGAGGCCGATGGCGATCAGGGTCCAGGTTTCCCAGCCGCGGTTGAGCGCGGCGTAGGCCGGTGTGGGGGCAAAGCCGAGGCGCCAGGTCTGGCCGGCGAAGTCGAAGGTTTCCTGCCAGGTGTGGATGCCGCCGGGGCCGGCCTGGCCCACCGAGGGGCACTGGGCAAGGCCGGCAAGGCGCTTGCCGCGGGGCTGGGCGATGGTCACTTCTTCGAGGCAGTAGCCCACCCCGGGCACCGGTTGCTGGCTGAGGACGCTCTCGACCGCCTCTTCGAGCCGCAGGGCGACGAACACGAGGCCGGCCGGCGGGGTCTGGAGCGTGCTGCCGGGGGCGAGGGTGCGCTGGTAGATCACCACGCCGAGCTTGTGCTCGGTTTCCTGGGTGAGTTCGAAGGCGCGGGTGGCGGCGGCGGTGCCGCTGGCTACGGTGCGCTGGACGGCGTCGAAGGAGTTGGGGATCGAGCTGACGTTGACGCCCAGGGCGCGGCGGTTGCGGTTGAGCGGGGCGATGTGGCGGATGACGAAGTATTCGTCCCGCGGGGCGAGGGGGACCAGCTGGTTGTGGCCGTCCCGGTCGACAACCCGGAAATCCGCGGTGGCAGGCGAGGTGCGGGCGCTGCGTTCAAGGGCGGGAACCGCGGCAGCGGGGGTGAGGGCAATCCAGCCGATGGCCTGGATGCCCGGATAGCGGGACAGCCAGGTGGACGAGAACTGCTCGAAGGTGGGCGTATCGATGGCGGGGGAGGCCACCATCACGCGCTCGCTGGCCTGGAGTACGTCCAGGTAGTCGGCAAAGCGCGTGCGGACGAGGCTGGCGAGGTGGCTGGCGTCGCGCTCGAAGCGGGATTGCAGGCGCTGTTGTTCCCACCGGGCGACCTGGATCTCGAGCCCCACCAGCAGGACGAGGGCGATGCCCAGCGGCAGGGCGATGGGCAGCCGGCGCGGCGCCCACTCGTTGCGCGGGGTGCCGATGAAGACGAAGGTGAGCGGCGCGGCGATGAGGATTCCGATGGCGTCGCCGGCCCACCAGTTCCACCAGCTGAAGGGGGCTTCAGCCGGGGGCAACCCGCCCAGCACGACGAGCGCGGTCACGCCGATGGTGGCGCCCACGAGGCAGCTCAGGGGCGCGGCGGCAAACAGCAGGCGGACGATGGAATCCGCGGTGTCGAGGGTGATCGGAAAGCGGATCCAGCGCCGGGCCATGAATGTGCCCGCTATCGCCTGGAGCGAGGCGCCGGCGCCAACGTAAAGCGGCAGCAGCAGGCTGCGGTCGGGCAGCCCGGCATGAAAGCCCGCGTAGATGTTGGTGATGACCGAGCCGGCAAAAATTGCCGGCCAGATGCCGTAGCCGTAGATGAGCATCGCCGCGAGCGCGACCCCGGCGGCCGGGAACAGCGGCGCCACGTAGCCCGGCGGGATGGCGAGGTGAAGTGCGATGAGCCCGCAGACCGTGTAGGCGAGGGCGATGCCCAGTTGCGGGCGGATGCCGGGTGCGATGCGCATCAGGTTGGTTTGAGTACGGTAGGCGGGTGTCTGGCAGCCAATCGCTGCATTGTAACTGCTCGGATGGGTATGGGACGTTCCGTGCCCCCCGGAACCATGCAGATACCGTGCCCGAAGGAGGGCGCCCGCAAATGCTGCAATGCGGTAGTATCGCGGTCCGCGCGGAGGCGACCAGCCTCTGCTGATGGATTTGGCGCCCGCGCATGACTGGCGGGCCCGTGCAGATTCTGGAGGTCTGGATGTCCACGGTGCTTGCTGAAGGACAAAACACCCACGCAAAGCCGGAGCAGGTGTTGCCCGTTGCGCTGGCGGCGATGGGTGTTGTATTCGGGGACATCGGCACGAGCCCCCTGTACACAATGAAGGAAGTCTTCAACGGCCCCCACGCGGTGCCGGTGACGCCGGACAACGTGATCGGGATCCTGTCGCTGGTCTTCTGGGCGCTGACCATCGTGGTGTCGCTCAAGTACGTGGTGTTCATCATGCGGGCCGACAACCGGGGCGAGGGCGGCATCATGGCGCTCACCTCGCTGGCCCTGCGCACCAACAACTCGCCCCGGCTGGGGGCGGGCATGGCGGCGCTGGGCTTGTTCGGGGCGGCGCTGTTCTATGGCGACGGGGTGATCACGCCGGCGATCTCGGTGCTCTCCGCGGTCGAGGGCCTTGAAGTGGCCACGCCAGCTTTCCGGCCCTACGTGTTGCCGATCTCCCTGGCGGTGCTCACCGGGCTGTTCTTGATCCAGCGCAAGGGCACGGCCAAGGTCGGGGCGGTTTTCGGGCCGGTGATGCTGTTCTGGTTCACCACCCTCGGGGTGCTCGGGGCGGTCAACATCACCCGCCATCCGGACGTGCTGCGGGCGATCAATCCGGTCTATGCGATGGATTTCTTCGCCAACAACCAGTGGCACGGTTTTCTGGCGCTGGGGGCGGTGGTGCTGGCGATCACCGGCGGCGAGGCGCTGTATGCCGACATGGGCCACTTCGGGCGCCGGCCTATCAAGATGGCGTGGTTCGGCTATGTGTTTCCGGCGCTGTATCTCAATTACCTGGGGCAGGGCGCGCTGATCCTCGACGACCCGACTGCGGTCAAGAACCCCTTCTACAATCTGGTGCCCGACGCGCTGATCCTGCCGATGGTGGGCCTCGCCACGCTGGCGACGATCATCGCGTCCCAGGCGGTGATCTCCGGCGCCTTCTCCCTCACCAAGCAGGCGATCCAGCTGGGCTACTCCCCGCGGATGCACGTGATCCACACCTCCGAGCGGGAGATTGGCCAGATCTACGTGCCCAACGTGAACTGGATGCTGCTGGGGGCGGTGGTGGCGCTGGTGATCAGCTTCCATTCGTCGAGCGCGCTGGCGTCGGCCTACGGCATCGCGGTGACGCTCACGATGATGATCGACACCCTGCTCGCCTTCGTGGTGGTGCGGGCCCTGTGGCGCTGGGGCTGGCTGGCGTCGGTGAGCTTCCTGATCCTGTTCTTCATCGTCGACTTTGCGTTCTTCAGCGCCAACAGCGTGAAGATCTTCGACGGTGGGTGGTTTCCGCTGGCGATGGGCCTGGGCGTGCACGGGCTGCTGATGACCTGGAAGCGCGGCCGCGAGGCGCTGGCTGAACGGATGCGCCAGGACACCATGCCGCTGGCCCTGTTCATCCAGTCGATGTTCCACGATATCCCGTTGCGCGTGCCAGGCACCGGCGTGTTCATGACCACCGCGCCGGACGGCGTGCCCCGGGCGCTCCTCCACAATCTGCTCCACAACAAGGTGCTGCACGCCCGGGTGGTGCTGGTGAATGTGGTGACCGAGGACATCCCGTGCGTGCCTGTGTGCGAGCGGGTGCGGGTGGAGGAGCTCGATTTCGGCTTCTATCGGGTGTTCGTGCGCTACGGCTTCAAGGACGACCCGGACATTCCGGCGGCGCTGGCGATGTGCGCCGATCAGGGCTTGCCCTTCGAGCTGATGGAGTCCTCGTTCTTTCTTGGACGGGAGACGCTGATTCCGCGCAAGACCTCGCCGCTCACCCTGTGGCGGGACCGGCTGTTCATCCTGATGTTCCGGAACGCCCACAGCGCCGCCGACTTCTTCAGCATCCCGCCCAACCGGGTGGTCGAGTTCGGTACGCAGGTCGAGCTTTGACAATTTTAGACAACTGGCAGAGTACCTAAAGCGGGCATTACGACGTTATAATAATTGGTGCTGACAGGCTTTAACGTCGGCCAGAAACCGGTCCGGGTCGTCGGGCGAGGAAGCGCGGGACGCTGCCTTGTCTGCCGTTGCCGGCCGGTTCATTTTGGATGTGTTTCCGACCGTAAATCGGGCGGGTGTCTCGATGGTGATATTTTGTTGTGGTAGAACGTCGGGTCGGCGAAGTCATCCCCCTTGTGACGGGCATCACAGGAGGCAGGGTACTTAAGCGCTATCGTTCGACTGCACGAATTTTCACGCATTTTGCAAGTATGCGTCGCGTGCCTGGCATGTCCGGTAGCCGTTCCTGGCCGCTCGGAAAAGCGGTTTTCGTAGGGGCTTGTGGTTGAGTTGTCCGCCACTCGGCTTGATCAAATTTGCATGGGAGGCTGTCCTTCAAGGGCGGCCGGTGCTCAGAATGCTCAAACTCTTCAATCATTACGTTCCGTCCAGCACGATCCAGCGACTGGTCTTTGACGCCTTGTTGCTCTTTGTGGCGGTGGTTGTCGTGTTCGTGCTGCAGGCCCGGGTGGATGGTGGCCTGGTGGCGACTGTGGTGCCGTCGGCCTTTGCCTTCGCGGTGACCATGATGATCCTGAACGGCGCCCTTGGCCTGTATCGGGCGGGTTTCGGCTCGGATTTCCGGCAGACCCTGATGCGTGTCGGCATGTCGATCGTGCTGAGCGTTCCCGTGGCTTACGGTATATTTCAGGTCCTTCCGTGGGGCGAGTTCGCACATGAGGCGCTTGAACTCAACGTGATCGCCCTTCTTGGTTTCGTGGTCGCCGTCCGTGGTTTCACTGCCCGGCGGACGGGTGCAGGGGTTTTTGTGAAACGTATCATGGTGATCGGGACCGGGTCTGACGCCGCAGCCGTCGAGCATGCGCTGACCCATCCCGCCAACTCCAGCCTTCAGGTGGTGGGTTTCTACCCTGCCGGCGCCGGCGACGAGATTCGCATCGATCCGAAGCGGGTCATCCATTTCGATGGCAACCTGCTTGCCGCGGCCAATCACCTGCGCGTCAATGAAATCATCGTGGCGGTCAAGGAGCGTCGCGGTGGTGCCATTCCGCTGCGTGAGCTGCTCGACTGCAAGATGGCCGGCATCAAGGTGCTCGACCTCTCCAGCTTCTTCGAGCGTGTGCGTGGTCAGGTGCGCATCGATTCCCTGCGTGCCAGCTGGCTGATCTACGGCGAAGGCTTCCGTCAGGGCTGGGGCCGCACGCTGGTCAAGCGCGTGTTCGACATCTTCGTGTCGCTGCTCCTGCTGGTGCTTGCTGCGCCGGTGATGGTGCTTGCGGCGCTCCTGATCGTGATCGAGGACGGCGCGCCGGTGTTCTACCGCCAGGAGCGTGTCGGCCTGGGTGGCCGCCTCTTCAAGGTGACCAAGTTCCGCAGCATGCGCCGGGATGCCGAGCGTGACGGCAAGCCCCGCTGGGCGACCGCCAACGATGACCGCGTGACCCGCGTCGGCCGTTTCATCCGCAAGTGCCGCATTGATGAACTGCCGCAGCTGTTCAATGTGCTGAAGGGCGACATGAGTCTCGTCGGCCCGCGTCCGGAGCGTCCCTTCTTTGTCGATCAGCTCACCCGCGACATTCCCTTCTACGCCGTCCGCCACTGCGTCAAGCCGGGCGTGACTGGCTGGGCTCAGGTCCGCTACCAGTACGGTTCGTCGGTGGATGATGCGATCAACAAGCTGCAGTACGATCTGTACTACGTCAAGAATCACACCCTGTTCCTCGATACCGTGGTCCTGTTCGAGACGGTGCGGGTTGTCCTGACCGGAGACGGTGCACACTAAAACATTCAGGCGTCGCGTTCCCCGGCAGGGGATGGTCTGAACCCAGGACGCTCCCCTTGCCGGGAGCGTCTGCTTTTATTGAGGCTCGATGGAATCAATCCTTTCGCAGGTCTCGGCGTGGAGCTACGCCTTTGCTGCGGTGCTGCACGGGCTGTTTGCGCTTTACCTCGGCGTGGCTTGGCGCAGGGGCCGGCAGGGCATCCTGCTGATCGCGGCGGTGGTGGCCAGTGCCCTGTGGGCGGTGGCGAACTGGGTGTTTTCCACCTCGGGCTGGGTCTGGATGTTCCAGCTGGCCAATCTGCTCGATGTGCTGCGCATGGGGGCGTGGTTCGGCTTCCTCCTGAGCATGCTCTCCCAGGCCTCGGGCGACGGGCCCGACTCCGGGCTGCCGGCGTGGCCCAAGCCGGGCATGCTGGCCATCGTCAGCCTCGGGGCGATCGGCGTCATCTGCTTCACCCTGGGTGTGCCGCTGTACGGCACGCCGCTGCGCACCTGGGCCGCCACGGCGCTGATGACTGCGGTGTTCGGCCTGGTGCTGCTGGAACTCTTCTACCGGGCGGTCATCGAGCGCTCCCGCTGGGGCGTCAAGCCGCTGGTGCTGGCGCTGGGCGGGCTGTTCGCCTTTGACGTCTACCTGTACTCCGAAATGCTGCTGTTCAGCCGCATCCACCCGGTGATCTGGGGGGTACGCGGCTTTGCTCACGCCCTGGCGCTGCCGCTGGTGGCGGTATCGGCGTCGCGCAATCCGGAATGGACCTTCCGGATCTCGGTCTCGCGGCACGTGGTGTTCCATTCCACCGCGCTAGCCGGGTCGGGCCTGTACCTGCTGATCATCGCCGGCGCCGGCTACTACATGCGCTACTTCGGTGGCGAGTGGGGCGAGGCGCTGCAGCTGGCGCTGCTGTTTGGTGGCGTGCTGTTCCTGGGGGTGGTGTTCTTCTCCGGGGCCTTCCGGGCCCGGCTGCGGGTGTTCCTCGCCAAGCATTTCTTCGCCTACCGGTACGACTACCGCACCGAATGGCTGGGCGTGACCCAGGCCCTGTCGGTGGCGGGGGACGGGCTCAGCCTCGGCGAATCGGTGGTCAAGGCGCTGGCCGATCTGGTCGAGAGCCCGGGTGGTGGCGTGTGGCTGCGGGATGCCAACGGCTGCTTCAGCCAGCAGGCGCGGCTCAACATGCCGCACTATGGCCTGCAGGAGCGGGAGGATTCCGATTTTGCCCGCTTCATGCTGGAGCGCGAGTGGATCGTCAATCTGCAGGAGGCCCGCAGCGGTTTCTCGCCGGATGTGACGGCGCCGCTGCCCGAGTGGGCGTCCGAGCTCGCCGACATGTGGCTGATCGTGCCGCTGATCTCGTCGGGCGTGCTGGTGGGCTTTGTGGTGCTGCTGACCCCGCGCACGCCGGTGGATGTGAACTGGGAAGTCCTGGATCTGCTCAAGATGGCGGGCCGGCAGGCCGCCAGCTATTTTGCCCGGATGCAGGCTACCGAAGCCCTGCTCGAGGCCCAGAAGTTCGACGCCTTCAACCGGATGTCGGCCTTTGTGGTCCATGATCTGAAGAATCTTGTTGCACAGATGTCGCTGATGCTTCGCAATGCCGAGCGACACAAGGACAATCCGGAGTTCCAGGCCGACATGCTCGACACCGTCCGGCATGTGGAATCGCGGATGCGTGGGCTGATGGCCCAGCTGATGGAAAAGACCCCGATCAACCAGCGCAAGCCGGTCTTGCTGAAGGGGTTGCTCGAGCACATCGTCCAGTCGAAAAGGATGTTCCGTCCGTGCCCCACCTTTGAGGAAGGGGCGCCGGAGCTGGCAGTTTTTGCGCATTCCGAACGACTCGAACGTATCCTTGGGCATATCGTGCAAAATGCCCTAGACGCTACTTTGGAGCATGGTAGTGTGTCAGTACGGCTATCCCAGGAGGGTAATCAGGCGTGCATCACCGTTCGGGATACCGGGTCGGGCATGTCGACCGCATTCATCCGGGACCAGCTTTTCAAGCCATTCCAGACAACGAAGGCGAGCGGAATGGGGATTGGCGCCTACGAGGCGCACCAATATGTTCAGGAACTGGGTGGCAATCTGACCGTTCAGAGCGAGGTGGGTGTCGGAACCTGCTTCGAGATCAGGTTGCCCATTGCCGCGAACGCTCAGAATGCCGGTAACAAAGCGGTAGCAGAATAGGGATATGACTGATAAACGCAGGACTTTGCTGATCGTCGAGGATGATCCGGCGCTTCAGAAACAGATGCGCTGGGCCTTCGATCAGTACGAGACGGTGGTTGCCAACAATCGTGAAGAGGCCATTGCGCAGCTGAGGCGCTACGAACCTGCCGTCGTGACGATGGACCTGGGTCTGCCGCCCGCGCCGGACGACGTGACGGAAGGCTTCAAGCTGCTGGGCGAAATCCTCGCGCTGGCCCCCGACACCAAGGTGGTTGTCCTCACCGGGCAGCACGACCGCGAGAACGCCGTGCGTGCGGTGGGCATGGGTGCCTACGATTTCTTCGCCAAGCCCTTCGAGCCCGAGCTGCTGGCGCTCACCCTCGATCGCGCGCTGCGCCTCTACGATCTGCAGCAGGACAACCGCCGCCTGAAGATCCAGCAGGGCAGCGCCCTGTCGGGTCTCATCACCCGCGACGCGGGCATGCTCAAGGTGTGCCGCCTCATCGAGCGCGTGGCTTCCGCCAACGTCACGGCCATGCTGCTGGGAGAAAGCGGAACCGGCAAGGAAGTGCTGGCCCGCGGCCTGCATGAGCTGTCGCCCCGGCGCAACGAGCGCTTCGTGGCGATCAACTGTGCGGCGATTCCCGAAAACCTCCTCGAATCCGAACTCTTCGGCTACGAGAAGGGCGCCTTCACCGGCGCGGTCAAGCAGACCCTCGGCAAGATCGAAGTGGCCAACAAGGGCACGCTGTTCCTCGACGAAATCGGCGATCTGCCGATGCCGCTGCAGGCCAAGCTGCTGCGTTTCCTGCAGGAGCGGGTGATCGAGCGCATCGGCGGACGCGAGGAAATCCCCGTGGATGTGCGCATCATCTGCGCCACCCACCAGGACGTGAAGGGCCTGATCCAGGCCGGCCGTTTCCGGGAAGACCTTTACTACCGCCTCGCCGAGATCGTGGTCGATATCCCGGCCCTGCGCGACCGGGACGGCGATGCAGTGCTGCTGGCTCATGCCTTCGTCCAGCGTTTTGCGGGCGATCACGGGCGTGGTGCGATGACCCTCACGGACGACGCCGTCCACAGCATCGAAACCCATCGCTGGCCGGGTAACATCCGAGAGCTCGAGAACGCGATCAAGCGCGCGGTCATCATGGCCGACGGCAACTGCATCACGGCCGAGGACATCGGCCTTGACGTCAATCCCGACGAAGAACTGGAAGCCCTCAACCTGCGTGTCGTCCGCGAGGAAGCCGAACGACGTGCGGTGGTCAGGGTGATGGCCCGGGTCAATGGCAACGTGGCCAGGGCGGCGGAGGTGCTGGGAATCAGCCGTCCGACGCTCTACGATCTGATGAACCGGTTCGGAATCAAGAAAGAGACTTCAACGTGACTCAAGGAACCATGCTAATGCGTGTTCAAAATCAACGCCGTACCGTGCGGAATGCTGCCATCAGCACCCTTTGCGCCTTCCTTCTGGCTGCATGCGGTGCAAGTACCGAATCCATGGTCACGTCCGCCAAGGAATACATCGCCAAGAACGATCGTAACGCGGCGTCGATCCAGCTCAAGAACGCGCTCCAGAAAGATGCCAACCTCGGCGAAGCCCGTTTCCTGCTGGGCAAGATCAACTACGAGCAGGGCGACTACGCCGGTGCCGAAAAGGAACTGAGCCGCGCGCTGGATGCCGGCTATTCGCCCGATGAAGTCGTGCCGCTGCTGGCCAAGGCGCTGGTCGCCACCGGCCAGGGTGACAAGATCGCCACCGAGCTCGCCAACCGTCGGCTCGAGAAGCCCGAGAGTCGGGCTGCCATCTTCACCATGCAGGGCACCAACCTGATCGGCAAGGGCAAGATCGACGAGGCCCGCGAAGCCTTCAATTCGGCCCTGCGCGAATCGGCCAACTACCCGCTTGCCCGTGTGGGCCTGGCCCGCCTGCGGGCGATCGGCCGCGACTTCGACGGCGCGCTGGCCGATGTGGATGCGGTGCTGAAGGATGCGCCGACCCTGCCTGAAGCCCACTCCCTGCGCGGTGACCTGCTGCTGACCATGGGCCGCGTTGAAGAAGCGATTCCGGCCTTCGAGGCGGTGATTGCCGCCAAGCCCACCGATGTGGGTGCTTACCAGAACCTCATCTCGGTGCTGCTGCGCCAGAACAAGGTCGACCTGGCCCAGGCCAAGGTGACCGAGATGCGCAAGGCCCTCGGCGGTCACCCGATGGCGGTCTATCTGCAGTCCTACATCAATCTGCGCAGCGGCAAGGCGAAGGAAGCCTACGACGGCGTGCAGCAGGTGCTGCGCGTGGCCCCCGACTACATCCCGGCTCTCCTGCTGGCGACCACCCTGCAACTGCAGCGCCAGGATTTCGTCCAGGCCCAGGAAAACGCCAAGAAGGTCATCGAGCGCGCCCCCAATCTGCAGATGGCCCGCCGCCTGCTCGTGACCGCCTACATCGGCACGCGTGAGCCGTCCCGCGCCCTCGAAGCGCTCCAGCCGCTGCTGAAGGACAAGGTCGAGGACGTGGCCGTGCTCAACCTCGCCGGTCAGGTCTATGCGATGAACGGTGACTTCAACCGTTCCGAGCAATATTTCCAGCGCGCCACCCAGGCTGATCCGAAGAACGCCCAGTACCGCACCCGTCTCGGCGTCTCGCGCCTTGTCGGCGGCGAAGCCGACCAGGCCTTCCAGGATCTGGAAGCCGCGTCTGCCCTCGATCCGGACAACATCCAGGCCGACATCACCCTGATCATGGCCCACCTGCGCCGCAACGAAGTGGCCAAGGCGGTTGCCGCAGTTCAGACCCTCGAGAAGAAGAAGCCGAACGATCCCGTCACCTACAACATGAAGGGCGGCGTGCTGCTCGCCAGCAAGGATACGGCTGGTGCCCGCAAGGCCTTCGAGAAGGCCCTCGAACTGCGTCCGGACTTCCTGCCGGCGGTGAGCAACCTTGCCCGCCTCGACATGGCCGACAAGAACATCGATGCGGCCCGCAAGCGCTTCGAGACCTTCGTTGCCGCCAACCCGAAGGTGGCCCAGGGCTATATGCAGTACGCCGAACTCCAGGCCATGACCGGTGGTCAGAACAAGGACATCCAGGCGCTGCTCGAAAAGGGCCTGACCGCCGTGCCGACCTCGCTGCCGATCCGCACCGCGCTGGTGGCGATGCTGGCGCAGTCGGGTGACACCAAGCGCGCGCTGCTGCTGGCCCAGGAAGCCCAGGCCGGCTCGCCGGACGATCCGGCCCTGCTTGAACTCCTTGCCCGCGCCCAGGTGGCCGCCGGCGAGAACCAGCAGGCCCTCACGACCTTCGGCAAGCTGAGCTCCCGCATGCCGAATTCGGTAGCGCCGCTGGTGGCCATGTCCGACCTGCAGGTTGCGGCCAAGGATTTCGCCAGTGCCGAACAGAGCCTTCGCAAGGCACTGGCGCTCAAGCCCGATGCCGTCGAGGCCCAGCAGCGCCTGATCTCGCTGCTGCTCCAGAGCAAGCGTGGCGATGCGGCGATCGCAGTGGCCAGGGACGTGCAGAAGCAGCACGGCGAATCGTCGGTCGGTTTCCTGCTCGAAGGCGAGGCCCTCTCCGCCATGGGCAAGTCTGCCGATGCCGTCGGGCCGTACTCCGAAGCCTTCAAGCGCGACAAGAGCCCGCAGTCGCTGATCCGCGTGCATTCCGCGCGGCTGGCCGCAGGCCAGGAGCAGGAAGCCGCGAAGCTGGTGTCCGATTGGGTCAAGGCCAATCCGAAGGATATGGTCATCCGCACGTATCTCGCCGAGCGCAGCCTGTCCGAGCAGAAGTATGAATCGGCCGTCCAGCAGTATCGCCAGATGCTCGAAATGGCGCCCAAGAACGCCATGCTGCTCAACAACCTGGCGTGGGCGCTGGGCAAGCTCAACGACAAGAGCGCCGTCAGCGTGGCCGAGCAGGCCGTGTCCCTGGCCCCCAACAGCCCGGTGGTGCTCGACACCCTCGGCACGCTGCTGATGGACAGCGGCAACACCGCCAAGGGCATCGAGACGCTGAAGAAGGCCGTGAGCCTCGGGCCCAAGCTGCCGCAGCTGCGCATCAACCTTGCCCGCGCCCTCATCAAGAGCGGCGACAAGGACGGTGCCCGCAAGGAGCTGGACGAAGCCCAGCGCAGCGCCCCCGAAAAATCCCCAGTTGCCGCCGAGATCGAAAAGATCCGCGCGACCCTCTGATCAAGTCTTCACATTCGTTATCAGGATCTCCGAAATGACCACCATTGCAGTTATCGGCCTCGGCTACGTTGGCCTGCCCCTCGCCGTTGAATTCGGCAAGAAAGTGAAAACCGTCGGTTTCGACCTTCACCAGGAGAAGGTCGACGCCTACGCCCGCCACGTGGACCCGACTGGCGAAGTCGCCACCGAAGACCTCAAGGCCGCTGTGCATCTCACCTGCAGCACCGACCCGAAGGTGATCTCCGAAGCCGACTTCATCATCGTCGCCGTGCCCACCCCGGTGGATGACGCCCACCAGCCGGACTTCACCCCGCTGGTCAAGTCGTCCGAGAGCGTCGGCAAGTACATGAAGAAGGGCGCGATCGTCGTCTACGAATCCACCGTGTATCCCGGCGCCACCGAAGAAGTGTGCATCCCCATCCTCGAGAAGTTCTCGGGCATGAAGTGGAAGCAGGACTTCAACGTCGGCTACTCCCCCGAGCGGATCAACCCGGGCGACAAGGAACGCACCGTCACCAAGATCATGAAGGTCGTCTCCGGCGACACGCCCGAGACGCTGAAGATCGTCGCCGACACCTACGCCTCGGTGATCACCGCCGGCGTCTACCCGGCCAGCTCCATCAAGGTTGCCGAAGCCGCCAAGGTCATCGAAAACACCCAGCGCGACCTCAACATTGCCCTGATGAACGAACTCTCGGTGATCTTCCACAAGATCGGCATCGACACCCTCGAAGTGCTCAAGGCCGCCGGCACCAAGTGGAACTTCCTGCCCTTCCGTCCGGGCCTGGTCGGTGGCCACTGCATCGGCGTCGATCCGTACTACCTGACCCACAAGGCCGACATGCTGGGCTACCACCCGCAAGTCATCCTGGCTGGCCGTCGCATCAACGACAGCATGGGCAAGTACGTCGCCGAAGAAACCGTCAAGACCATGATCCAGAACGGCCTCAACATCAAGGGCGCCGACGTGATCGTGCTGGGTCTCACCTTCAAGGAAAACTGCCCCGACCTGCGCAACAGCAAGGTCATCGACGTGATCCGCGAGCTTCAGAGCTACGGCGTCAAGGTGCACGTGCATGACCCGGTGGCCGAATCTGCCGAGGCCGAGCACGAGTACGGCGTGAGCCTCACCGCCTGGGACAAGCTCCCGAAGGCCGGTGCCATCGTCGCCGCCGTGGCCCACAAGGAATACGCCGAGATGGGCGTGGCCAAGCTGTGCGACAAGCTGGTGCCGAACGGCGTGTTCACCGACGTGAAGAGCTTCTACGACCCGGCCGAGATCGAAGCGGCGGGCGCCAAGGTTTGGCGTCTGTAAGCGGGCCCCGGGGCATGACGCGCGTGAAGCAGCTGCTTTCCATCGTCCTGCTGGGTGCGAGCCTGGCAGGCGGGGCGCGCGTCGTGCAGGCGGCCGAGCCGAAGTTCGAAGCACAGGCCACCGATGCCCGGCAGATCGTCGAGCAGGCGCTGGCCTTCGAGCACGGTGAAGGCGTCCCCCGTGATCCCGAACGGGCGGCCGAGCTGTATTGCGAGGCGGTCCGTTCGGGCAGTGCCGAGGCGATGTACAGCCTGGGCTGGATGTACGCGAATGGCCGCGGCGTGCCCCGGGACGACGGGATCGCCGCGACGCTGTTCGAGATGGCGGTGTTCAAGGGGCACGAAGGCGCCGGAAAGGCCCGTAGGGTTGCCGGCGACTACACCGGCGCGGTGCCCGAATGCCTGAAGGCGCACAGCGTCGAGTGGGCGTTCTCGATCCGCGATAACTGGGATTCCCGAAAGTATCTGGCGTCGCTGCCCGAGCGCAAGAAGAAGATGGTCGAGCTGATCACCACCTTGGCGCCGCGCTTCTCGATCGAGCCGCGGCTGGCGCTGGCCATCGCGACGACCGAGTCCAATTTCGATTCCAATGCCCTGTCGCCCAAGAACGCGATGGGTGTGATGCAGCTTATCCCCGAGACGGCCAGCCGTTTCAACGTCAAGGACAGCTACGACCCGGTGGAGAACATCAAGGGCGGGCTTGCCTATCTGCGCTGGTTGCTGGCCTACTACCGGGGCAATGTGGCGCTGGCCGTGGCCGGCTATAACGCCGGTGAAGGCGCGGTGGACCGCTATCGGGGCGTGCCCCCGTACAAGGAAACCCAGGCTTACGTCCGACGCATCCTCGAATTCTTCCCGCGGACGGAACATCCCTTCGATGCGCGACTCGTAAACGCATCGCCTGCGCTCTCTGCGATCAAGGCCGTCAATTAGTGAGGTGAGCCCGATGGGTTTCCGATTTTCCCGTTCGCTGATGTCCGGGGTGATGGCGCTCGCCTGCGTTGTTGCTCCGCCGGCAAGGGCTGACTTCCCCGATACCGTGGCGTCGGTCAAGCGCTCGATAGTGGCGATCGGTACGCTGTCGCCCACGCGCAACCCTCGTTTCCGGTTTCTGGGTACCGGTTTTGTGGCTGGAAACGGTAATCAGGTGGTGACCAACGCCCACGTGGTCGGCATGCCCGATCTGGGCGATGACGAGAAGCTGGTGATGGCACTATCCGGTGCGGGACGGGTCACGGCCCGGCCGATCACCAAGGAGTCGATCGATCTCGATCACGATCTGGCGGTGTTGCGTTTCGACGGGCCGCCGATGCCGGCGTTACGGTTGGGGGATTCCAGCTCCGTGCGCGACGGGCAGGACGTGGCCGTGACCGGCTTTCCCCTCGGGGGCAGTATCGGCATCGTGCCGGTGACCCACAAGGGCATCGTCTCGGCGATCACCCCGATCGGCCAGCCGGTTTCCACCGCGAAGCAGCTGGATGGCGCGGCCGTGCGTCGTCTGGCGGCGGGGGGCTACTCGGTGATCCAGCTGGATCTCATCTCTTACCCGGGCAACAGCGGCAGCCCGATGTTCGATGCCACCTCCGGCGAGGTGTTGGGCGTGCTCAGCATGGTGTTCATCAAGGGCGGCAAGGAGTCGGCTGTGACCTCGCCGTCGGGCATCTCCTACGCGATTCCCGCGGCCTTCGTGAAGACGCTGCTTGCACCCTGAGCTACTCCACGCCAAGCGTGCCGTACCGACGTAAAAAAGCCCGAGGTCCAGAAGACCCCGGGCTTTTCTATGCCTTGGCAGATCAGGCCAGTTCGTCCATCGGCACGCAGGAACAGAACAGGTTGCGGTCACCGTAGACATCGTCGATGCGGTTCACGCTCGGCCAGAACTTGTTGTCGCCGACCCACGCCAGCGGGAAGGCGGCTTCGCTGCGGGAGTAGGGGCGGTCCCAGTCGCCCAGGAAGTCGGCCTGGGTGTGGGGCGCGTTCTTGAGCGGGTTGTTGTCGGCGGGCAGGCGGCCTTCCTCGATGGCGCGGATCTCGCTACGGATTGCCACCATCGCGTCGATGAAGCGGTCGAGTTCGCCCTTGTCCTCGGATTCGGTGGGCTCGACCATGATCGTGCCGGCCACCGGGAAGGACATGGTCGGGGCGTGGAAGCCGTAGTCCATCAGGCGCTTGGCGATGTCCACCTCGGAGATGCCGGTGGCGGCCTTGATCGGGCGGATGTCGAGGATGCACTCGTGGGCGACGCGGCCCTGGCTGCCGGTGTAGAGCACCGGGTAGTGCGCTGCCAACTGGCTGGCCACGTAGTTGGCGTTGAGGATGGCCACTTCGGTGGCGCGCTTGAGGCCGCGGCCACCCATCATGGTGATGTACATCCACGAGATCGGCAGGATGCTGGCCGAGCCGAACTGGGCGGCCGACACGGCCCCCTGACCCGCATTGGGGCGATCCTCGCTGCCGGTGGCGGCCACCACGTGATCCGCCATGAACGGTGCGAGGTGGGCCTTCAGGCCGATCGGGCCCATGCCCGGGCCGCCGCCGCCGTGGGGGATGCAGAAGGTCTTGTGGAGGTTCATGTGGCTCACGTCGGCGCCGATGGTGGCGGGTGAGGTGAGGCCGACCTGGGCGTTCATGTTGGCGCCGTCCATGTAAACCTGGCCGCCGTACTGGTGCACGGTCGCGCAGATCTCGCGGATGGCTTCCTCGAACACGCCGTGGGTGGACGGGTAGGTGATCATCAGCGCGGCGAGCTTGTCGGCGTGCTGCTCGGCCTTGGCCTTGAGGTCGGCCAGATCGACGTTGCCGTTGTCGTCACAGGCCACGACCACCACGTCCATGCCGCACATCTGGGCGGTGGCGGGGTTGGTGCCGTGGGCCGACTTGGGGATCAGGCACACGGTGCGGTGGTGGTCGCCGCGGGCCGTGTGGTAGCGGCGGATCGCCACGAGGCCGGCGTATTCGCCCTGGGCGCCGGAGTTGGGCTGCATGCAGATGGCGTCGAAGCCGGTGATCTCGCGCAGCTGGGCGGCGAGGCCTTCTATCATCTCGAGGTAGCCGGCGGTCTGGTCGGCTGGGGCAAACGGGTGGATGTCGGCGAACTCGGGCCAGGTGACGGGGATCATCTCGCTGGTGGCGTTGAGCTTCATGGTGCACGAGCCCAGGGAGATCATCGAGTGGTCCAGCGCCAGATCGCGGTTCTGCAGGCGCTTGAGGTAGCGCAGCATCTCGTGCTCGGTGTGGTGGGTGTTGAACACCGGGTGGGCGAGGATGGCGTCGTCGCGCAGCAGCTCGGCCGGCAGGTTGCCGCCGCGGGCGGCGACGGTGGCGTCGAGGGCGGTCACATCGGCCGTGGCGCCGAAGGCGGCCAGCAGCGCGGCGATGTCGTCGCGGGTGGTCTTCTCGTCGATGGCGATGCCGAGGGCGTGGCCGTCCACGTGGCGCAGGTTGAAGCCGGCGGCCTGGGCGGCGGCGTAGATCTCGGCGGAGCGGGCGCCGGTTTCCACCTGGATGGTGTCGAAGAAGCTGTCGGACGCGAGCGCGAAGCCGGCCTGGCCCAGGCCTTCGGCCAGGGTGGCGGCGAGGCGATGGACGCGCGCCGCGATGGTGCGCAGGCCTTCCGGGCCGTGATACACGGCGTACATGCCGGCCATGTTGGCCAGCAGCACCTGGGACGTACAGATGTTGGAGTTGGCCTTCTCGCGGCGGATGTGCTGCTCGCGGGTCTGCAGGGTCATGCGCAGGGCAGTCTTGCCGCGGGCATCCTTGGAGACGCCGATGATGCGGCCCGGCATGGAGCGGACGTGGCTTTCGCGGGTGGCGAAGAAGGCGGCGTGGGGGCCGCCGAAGCCGAGCGGCACGCCAAAGCGCTGGGCCGAGCCGAGGGCGATGTCGGCGCCGAGCGCGCCGGGCGACTTGAGGAGCACGAGCGCCAGCAGATCGGACGCGACAGCTACCACTGCGCCCTTGGCCTTGAGGCCGGCGATCGGGGCGGCGATATCGGCCACCACGCCGCGCTCGTCGGGGTATTGCAGCAGGGCGCCAAACACATCGTGATGGGCGGCCTCGGCAGACGGGCCGACGATCAGCTCGAAGCCGAAGTAGTCGGCGCGGGTGCGCACCACGTCGAGGGTCTGCGGGAAGACGCCTTCATCGACGAAGAAGGCCTGGCTCTTGACCTTGGAGATGCGCCGGGCCATGGCCATGGCTTCGGCGGCGGCGGTGGCTTCGTCGAGCAGCGAGGCGTTGGCGAGTTCGAGCCCGGTGAGGTCGATGACCATCTGCTGGAAGTTCAGCAGGGCTTCGAGGCGGCCCTGGGCGATCTCGGCCTGGTAAGGCGTGTAGGCGGTGTACCAGCCCGGGTTTTCCATCACGTTGCGCAGGATGACCTTGGGCGTGATGGTGTCGTAGTAGCCCATGCCGATGAGGGACTTCTTCAGCACGTTCTTGCCGGCGATGGCCTTCAGGCGGGCCAGCGCCACGTGCTCGGGCGTCGGTTCGCCGATGGCCAGCGGCGCGGGCAGGCGGATGCCGGCCGGCACGGTCTGGTCGATCAGGGTGTCGAGGGAGTCGACCCCGACGGCGGCGAGCAGCGCCGGCAGCTCGGAGGCACAGGGGCCCAGGTGGCGGCGGATGAAGTCGTCGCCCTGTTCGAGCGTGGCGAGCGGGGCGGAGAGAAGCGTCTTCGACATGGGGAAAACTCGGGTTGGGTTACGGCAAGGGTTACAGCAATGACAAGCGGCAGCGGGTGGATCGGGGCGCGCCCGGGGCACGCTCCCGATCCGGGCTGCGACTTAGCCGATGGCGGCTTCGTAGCCGGCGGCGTCGAGCAGGGCCGATACGTCGGCGGCGTTGGCCGGCTTGATCTTGAACAGCCAGGCGGCGTAGGCGTCGGCATTGACGGATTCCGGCGCGTCGACTGCTTCCTGGTTGTTGGCGATGATCTCGCCGGCGACCGGGGCGTAGATGTCTGAGGCGGCCTTGACCGATTCGATCACCGCGATGCTCTCGCCGGCGGTGACGACGCGGCCGGCTTCGGGTAGCTCGAGGAAGACCACGTCGCCGAGGGCTTGCTGGGCGTGGTCGGTGATGCCCACGGTGAGGGTGCCGTCAGCTTCGGTGCGGACCCATTCGTGGGATTCGGTGTAGCGCAGTTCGGAGGGGGTCGTCATGGTGAGATTTCCTTGGTCAGAATGGTTGAAGGCGCAGCAATGCGGGACGCATCAGATTAGGGGTTTGCCGTTACGGACGAAAGAGGCTTTAACCACCCGGGCCTTGAGGCGCTTGCCGCGGATGTCCACCTCGACGGCATCGCCGGGCGCAACGCCCAGGGGCAGGCGGGCCATGGCGATGGCCTTTTCGAGGGTCGGCGAGAAGGTGCCGCTGGTGGTCTCACCTTCGCCCTGGGCGGTGAAGACATGCTGGTGGGCGCGCAGCACGCCCTTGTCTTCGAGCACGAGGCCGAGGATCTGCTGGCTGGCCGGGTTGGCCTGCAGCGCGGCCTTGCCGATGAAGTCGCGGCTGGCGTCCTTGAAATCGATCGTCCAGGCGAGGCCGGCATTGAGCGGCGAGACGGTCTCGTCCATGTCGTTGCCGTAGAGGGCCATGCCGGCTTCGAGGCGCAGGGTATCGCGGGCACCGAGGCCGCAGGGCTTGACGCCGGCGACGACGAGGGCGTCCCAGGTGGCGGCGGCCTGATCGGCCGGCAGGGTGAGCTCGAAGCCGTCTTCGCCGGTGTAGCCGGTGCGGGCGATGAACATGTCGCCAAAGGCGGCGGCCTGGAAGATCTTGAGGCCGGCCGAGGCGGCTTCGGAGCCCGGGATGGCGGCCCAGGTCTTGGCGCGGGCGTTCGGGCCCTGGACGGCGATCATCGCCAGATCACGGCGGGGCGTGAGGGTGGCGGCGAGGCCGGTGGCGGCGAGCTGCTGCTGCATCCAGGCCACGTCCTTGTCGGCGGTGCCGGCATTGACGACCACCCGGTATTCGGTGTCGGAGAGGAAATAGACGATCAGGTCGTCGATCACGCCGCCTTCGGGGTTGAGCATGCAGCTGTAGAGCGCCTTGCCCGGCTCGGTGAGCTTGGCCACGTCGTTGGCGATCAGGCCGCGCAGGAAGGCCTTGGCGCCACTGCCGACGAGATCCAGCGCGAGCATGTGGGAGACGTCGAACATGCCGGCGTCGCGGCGGACGGCGTGGTGTTCCTCGATCTGGGAGCCGTAGTTCACCGGCATGTCCCAGCCGGCGAAATCGACCATGCGGGCGCCTGCGGCGACGTGGGTGGCGTGAAGAGGGGTGCGCTGGGTCATCGTGTTCTCCGGTGGGCAATCGTTCCAGTGTAGAAAAGCAATGGGGCCGACGCGATTCGGAAATCGCGTCGGCCCCATCTGTCCTTTGTACCTGAGAGATTGCAGCGGTGCTTCGAGACGGCTGCGTGCCCCTTCGGTGGATGCGGCCGGCCGTGGCTGGCACGGATAACGGGCGGCATCACTCTCCAGATTGTTGATTCGTCGGCGGTCCTTTTGCCTGAGCGGTTCCGGGGGTTGCGCCTTCGGCGGTTCGCAGCAGCTGCGCGAACACTCTCCCACACGACGGCGCGCACCTTACCACCGGGCATGGCCTACGGCAAGGGTCTGCTAAACTTCTAGGGATGACCCTTATCCGACGCCCTTCCCGCAGCCACCACCTCGACGTTCGCGGCCTGCGCTACCACCTCCGCGAATGGGGTGAGGAAGGTGCGCCCAAGGTGTTCCTGCTGCATGGCTGGATGGACGTCTCGGCGTCGTTCCAGTTTGTGGTCGATGCCCTCGAGGCAGACTGGTATGTGATCGCCCCCGACTGGCGTGGTTTTGGCCTCAGTCAGTGGAATGGCGGCGACGCCTACTGGTTTCCCGATTACGTCGCCGATCTGGACGCGATCCTGCGCGCCTGTTCGCCGGTCGATCCGGTGCGGCTGGTCGGTCACAGCATGGGCGGCAACGTAGCCTGCCTGTATGCCGGCGTGAGGCCGGCGCGGGTTGCCCGGCTGGTGGCGCTGGACGCCTTCGGGCTCGCCGACAACCCGCCGGAGAACGCCCCAGGCCGGCTGGAAAAGTGGCTCAATGATCTCGAACGCCCGGCGGGCTTCCGGCGCTACCCGGATCGTGCCGCGCTGGCCGCCCGTCTGCAGGCCGACAACCCCCGCCTCGATGCCGACAAGGCTGCGTTTCTCGCCGAGCACCTGGGCGAGGCGGACGGGGAGGGCGGTATCCGCCTCGCTGGCGATCCGGCCCATCGTCGCGTGAACGCCGTGCTGTACCGGCGCGCCGAGGCCCTGGCCGCGTGGCGACGGGTGACGGCGCCAACCCTGTGGGTCGAGCCGGCTGAGCCCGACCTGCGCCGCCGGCTTGGCGTGACCGACGAAGCCCACGCCGAGGCGCGGGCCGCCTTCCGGGATTTTCGTGAAGTGGACGTGGCCGACAGCGGCCACAACCTGCATCACGACCAGCCGGGCCTGACCGCCCGGATCATCGAGGATTTTCTGCTGTCCAAGGGATCATGAACGCCGTCAACGCTGATCTTCACTGTCACTCCACCGCTTCGGACGGCACCCTGGCGCCCGCGGCCGTGGTTCGCCGTGCGCACGCCAACGGGGTCGATCTGCTCGCCCTCACCGATCATGACGAACTCCTCGGTCTGCCCGAGGCTGCCGCCACCGCGGCCGAGCTGGGGCTGCGATTCGTGCCCGGGGTCGAGGTGTCGGTGTCGTGGCTGGACCAGACGGTGCACATCGTCGGGCTGGGCGTTGATCCATCCAACGCGGCGCTCATCGCCGGGCTCGATCAGGTGCGCAGCGGCCGTGATGGCCGGGCGGCAAAAATTGCCGCCGAGCTCGACCGCATCGGCATCCACGGTGCCCTCGAAGGCGCACTGCGCTACGTCGGCAACCCGGCACTCATCAGTCGGGCGCACTTCGCGCGTTTTCTGGTTGAGGCCGGCTGCGCCAAGAATGTGCACGACGTGTTCCTCCACTACCTCGCCCGCGGCAAACCGGGCTATGTGGAGCACGTGTGGGCGACGCTGGAGGATGCCGTCGGCTGGATCAAGGGTGCCGGCGGGCTGGCGGTGATTGCCCACCCGGGCCGCTACCGGTTGTCCCATGTCGAGATGGACATCCTCTTTGACAAGTTTCGCGAGCTGGGCGGCGATGCCGTCGAGGTTGCCTGCGGCGCCCACGATGGCGGGCAGGTGCTCGCCTTTGCGCGGATGGCGCGCAAGTTTGGCCTGATGGCCTCCCGCGCCTCCGATTTCCATGGCCCGGAAGACAGCCCGATCGATCTCGGTCGGGCGCCTCCGCTGCCGCCCGACCTCACGCCCGTGTGGTCGCGTCTGATCTGAAAGTCCCGTTTCTTCACCATGGCCCAGTTCTTCACGCTTCACCCCGAGCAACCCCAGCCCCGCCTCATCAAGCAGGCGGCGGAGATCATGCGCGGCGGCGGTCTCGTCGCCTTTCCCACCGATTCGGCCTACGCCCTCGGCGGCCACACCGGCGACAACGCGCTGCTGGCGCGCATCCGCCGCATCCGCGGGGTGGATGAGCGGCATCACTTCACGCTGATCTGCCGCGATCTGTCCGAGATCGCCACCTACGCCCGGGTGGATAACAGCCAGTACCGGCTCCTCAAGGCCACCACGCCGGGCCCGTACACCTTCATCCTCGAAGGCACCAAGGAACTCCCGCGCCGGCTGCTTCACCCCAAGCGCAAGACCATCGGCCTGCGGGTGCCGGATCATCCCGTGGTGTCGGCGCTGCTGGCCGAGCTCGGCGAGCCGTTGCTGAGTTCCACGCTGCTTCTGCCCGACGACGAGCATCCGCTCACCGATCCGGAAGACATCCGCGACCGCCTCGAGAAGGAAGTGGATCTCATCATTGAAGCCGGCCCCTGCCGCGGCGAGGCCACCACGGTCATCGATCTGACCGGCGGAAGCCCGGTGCTGGTGCGCGAAGGGCGGGGCAGTCTCGCCCCCTTCGGGTTGTAAGTTGTTGCCGGCTCTGGAGAAGTTCCGGGTTTCAGCGGGGCCGGCGGGCCGGCTCTGGTAGAATCCGTGCCCCCGCTCGGACCAATTCCATGCAAGAACTCATCGTCACGCTGACCATCTGGGCGCTGCCCGTGCTGTTCGCCATCACCTTGCACGAGGCGGCGCATGGCTATGCCGCACGGCATTTTGGCGATCGCACCGCCGAGCTCGCCGGCCGGATCAGCCTCAATCCGATCCGCCACATCGACCCGGTGGGCACGATCCTCGTGCCGGGCCTTATCCTCATCACCAGCAGCCTCGTGGGCGCCGGGGCGATGCTGTTCGGCTGGGCCAAGCCGGTGCCGGTCAATTTTGGCCGCCTCAGAAACCCCAAGGCCGACATGCTGTGGGTGGCTGCCGCCGGTCCCTTCGCCAATCTGGTGATGGCCATCGGCTGGGCGCTGCTGTTCCGCGTGGCGGTGGGGATGCCCGACAACGCCTACGCGCTGCCGATGGCCAAGATGGCCGACGCCGGCATGCAGATCAACGCCGTGCTGATGTTCCTCAATCTGGTGCCGTTGCCGCCGCTTGATGGCGGGCGGATTGCGGTGAGCCTGCTCCCGCCGGGCCCGGCCTACAAGTTTGCGCAGATCGAGCCCTATGGTTTTCCGATCCTGCTGTTCCTGCTGCTAACCGGTATCCTTGGCGACATCCTCGGGCCGCTGGTGGCCCTTTTCCGTTTTGCTCTCGCAACCGTTATTGGACTTTGACATCCCATGTTCGCTGAACGCGTCCTCTCCGGCATGCGCCCCACCGGGCGTCTCCACCTCGGCCACTACCACGGCGTCCTGAAAAACTGGGTCAAGCTGCAGTCCGAGTACCCCTGCCTGTTCTTCGCCGCCGACTGGCACGCCCTGACGACCGACTACGACAACCCGAAGGGCATCGAGGGCAGCGTGTGGGAGATGATCGTCGACTGGCTGGCCGCCGGCGTCGATCCGTCCCAGGCAACCATCTTCATCCAGTCCCGCGTGCCCGAGCACGCCGAGCTGCACCTGCTGATGTCCATGATGACGCCACAGGGCTGGCTCGAACGCGTGCCCACCTACAAGGATCAGCAGGAGAAGCTCTCCCACAAGGATCTGACCACCTACGGTTTCCTCGGGTACCCGCTGCTGATGAGCGCCGACATCCTGATCTACCGCGCCGACAAGGTGCCGGTGGGCGAGGACCAGCTGCCCCACGTCGAGTTCACCCGCGAACTCGCCCGCCGCTTCAACCACATGTATGGCCGCGAGCCCGGCTTCGAGGACAAGGCGAAAGAAGCCATCAAGAAGCTCGGCAGCAAGCGTGCCAAGCTGTACGAAGAGTTCCGCACCCGCTTCCAGCAGAACGGCGACGAAGAGGGCCTGGCCCTCGGCAAGGCGCTGCTCGAAGAGGCCCAGAGCCTCTCGCTGGGCGACCGCGAGCGCCTGTATGGCTACCTGGAAGGCAGCGGCAAGATGATCCTCGTCGAGCCGGGCGCGCTTCTCACCGAAGCCTCGCGCATGCCGGGCCTCGATGGCCAGAAGATGTCCAAGTCCTACGGCAACACCATCTTCCTGCGCGAAGAGGCCGACACCCTGGGCAAGAAGATCCGCACCATGCAGACCGATCCGGCCCGCGTGCGGCGCACCGATCCGGGTAATCCGGAGAAGTGCCCGGTGTGGCAGTTCCACGTCATCTACTCCGACGACAAGACCCGCGAGTGGGTGACCCAGGGCTGTATCAGCGCCGGCATCGGCTGCATCGAGTGCAAGCAGCCGGTCATCGACGCGGTGCTGAAGGAGCAGGACCTGATGCGCGAGCGCGCCCAGCCCTATCTCGACGACCCGAGCCTGGTCCGCAGCATCGTGGCCGACGGCTGCGACAAGGCCCGCAAGCTCGCCCAGGAAACCATGCGCGAAGTCCGCGACGCGATGGGCCTGAGCTACAGCTGATGTTTCAGGGATTGGCCGGACGCGGATTTATGCCTTGGAGCCCTGCGTCCGGCGTGTTAGCCTGCGCGGCGGTTGACCAGCCGTGACGGCGCCGCTCGATCTGGCGCCGCCCGCCGAGCCCATCGAAGCCGTCATCGGCCGGATGTACGGCCAGCCGATCTTCGATCTGCCGAAGGATCTGTACATCCCGCCCGATGCGCTGGAGGTGTTCCTTGATGCCTTCGAAGGCCCGCTCGACCTGCTGCTCTACCTGATCCGCAAGGCCAACATCAACGTCCTCGACATTCCGATGGCACCGCTGACGGTGCAGTATCTGGAATACGTGGAGGCGATGCGCCAGCACAATCTCGAGCTCGCTGCCGATTATCTGCTGATGGCCGCGACGCTGCTGGAGATCAAGTCGCGCATGCTGCTGCCCCGGCCGCCGCGGGCCGAAGAAGCCGAGGAACTCGATCCCCGTGCCGAGCTGGTGCGTCGTCTGCTCGAATACGAACAGGTCAAGCTTGCCGCCGCGCGCCTAGACGAACTGCCCCGCGTGGAGCGGGATTTCGAGTGGGTCGGGGTGTTCGTGGCCGAGAAGGTCGTCGAGCGTCTGCCGGCCGTGAGCCTGCACGACCTGCAACTGGCGTGGCTGAAGATCGCCCGCCAGAGCCGCCTCAAGCGGCACCACACGATCCAGCGGGAAGAGCTGTCGGTGCGCGAGCACATGACGCTGATCCTGCGAAAACTGCGGGACGACACCTTTGTTGTGTTCGAATCCCTGTTCGACCCCGACCTGGGCGTACCCAGCCTGGTGGTGAGCTTTCTCGCCACCCTCGAGCTGGTGAAGGAGCGCCTGGTGGTGGTCACCCAGAACGAGGCCTTTGCGCCGATTTATGTGAAACGTGCCGATGGTGCAGCCGGAATCGACTGAAGCCTTCAAGCTGGTGCTGGAAACGGCCCTGCTGGCGGCGCCTGCGCCCCTGTCGGTGAGCGAACTGCGCCGGCTCTTTGACGAAGAGCCCGGCCCCGACTTCATCCGGCGGCTGTTGGGCGAACTGGCCGACGACTGGCAGGGCAGGGGCGTCGAGCTCATCCAGACGGCCGGCGGCTGGCGTTTCCAGACCCGGCCCGAGTATCAGGTTTATCTTGACCGCCTGAAGGAAGAGCGCCCACCGAAGTATTCCCGCGCGGTGCTGGAAACCCTGGCGATCATCGCCTACCGGCAGCCTGTGACGCGGGGTGACATCGAGGACATCCGTGGCGTGGTGGTCTCGACCAATGTATTGAAGACCCTCGAGTCGCGAGGGTGGGTGGATGTGGTCGGTCATCGGGATACCCCCGGTCGGCCGGGCCTGTATGCCACGACCCGAAAATTCCTGGAGGACCTCGGGCTGCGAAGCCTGACCGAGCTGCCTCCGCTGACTGAAATCGAAAGGATCATGGATCTTGTAGAGATCCCCGGCTCTGTTTCGGAAAACTCAGAAAAAACAGTGAATTAAGTTTTGTTTCGATCTGCTGTGAGGTCGAATTTTTCGCTTGTGTACCCGCTGTGTACGCTTTTTCCCCTTGATTTAGCGGGATGTGTCGTTTATCTTTCGGCGGGTGGTTTTCATTCGACCAGGCGGTTGATGACAGGAGGGCGGTTGAGTTTCGGCTCAACCGCCCTTTCTCTTTTCAGGTTTCGGACTCCGGTTTCCAGCGAGGTGGGACCGCGCCTGGATGGATGGGCTGTGACGTGCTGGGCGTCGTCACGGGGCGCCCAGCCGCCGTCTTCTGCAGCTTGGGGGTAGCCGGGCTTTCGCGGGCTTCGTCGCCCGGCTTTGGCAGCAGCCGTGCTTCCTCGATAAGCTCATTGACGATCTGCTCTGCCATCCATTGAAGCAATGCTGTATTGGCGCGTTTCAGTTCGTCGGCTCGTTCCTTCGAGAGGCTCTGGGCGGTGTCCTCGCTTTGCGATGCGGGTTCGTCATCGTTGGTCATGGGGCGTCCCTTCAAGTTGCGACCGGCTGTCTTGCTGGCATGTTCCTTCACCGTTCGGCGTGCTCCGATGAAGGCGCAGCCGGTACGCATCCCAGCTTTCACCGGGACGTGGCGGGGTTTGCGGGTCGATTTGCGGTTGTCGGTTCGCTCGTTGCCGGGTGGCCGGCAGGGCGTTCATCCAGATCCCGGGATGGTTCCCGGCCCCCTGCAGGATAGAGCGGAGGAGTCCGGTGTTCAGCGCCTGGATGCTGCCGGCCCGTTGGCGTAATCGGCGGGCGCGCTGGATGGCGTCCTCGAGGTGCTCCGGTGAGTTCGCCAGTTCGGCAAGGTGGTCGATGGCCGAAGGTACGCCGGCGGGCTGGATGCCGGCAGCGGCGAGTTTATCCACAAGCCAGCCCGGTACACGTTCACAAACATGATTCTTGATGTGTGCCCGGTTCGGCTGTTGGATGGCTGCGAACTGCATGTCAGGTATAGGCCTGTAAGCTGCTCTCCGCTTGGTTTCTGAGCCGCCCGGTTCTGTGGATGAACGCGTGCCCGCACCGTGCCCGGTTTGAATCGGGCGAGCGGAAGCGACGGCGGCCATGGGAAGGCTGAATGCCAGCCGTGTTCCGGCGAGCCGGTGCAGCAGGCCGGTTCGCTCCAGGCGGTCAATGGCGCCCCGGATACTCTTCTCGGTGGGTTTCTCGATCTGCAGGCCCGCGCCCCGCGGGGTGTGGGTTTCGCAGTAGGCGGCGAGCATGGCAAGACTGATGGGGCGCTGCCGCCCGGTGATGCCGGTGCGATAGTCCATCCACCACCGCAGCAGCACGTAGGCCTGAAAGGCGAGGGGGCCTGCTCCGATCAGGGTTTCCAGCTCGGTGCGCTTGAAGGTGATGAGCTGTTCCCCCGCCGTCATGATGCACCCCCGGAGGCGCTTCGCGCTTTGGTAAGTGTAGCGGCCAGGGCGTCGATAGCACGGCCACAGGCTGCAACGCGTTCCAGGTTGTCTTCGGCCAGAATGCCGACCGTGAGGAAGCCGGCATCGATGAAGCTGAAGACTGCCGCAGCGGCAGCGTGCAGTTCCGGTGCCACGGCGATCAGCGCTTCGTTTCCGTCCGCCTCGGTGCAGTCTCCCCACGAGAAGACCTCGCAGATGGTGACGCTGTGGGCGCCCGTTCCGGCGGCAATGGTCCGGTGCCCCACGCGGCGCCAGGGCCCTGGGGTGAATTGGCATGCGTTCATAACCGCGCCCCTTGCGATGCGTTGGCGCCTTCGTCGATCCGTTTCTGAACGATCTTCTGCAGGTTTCTGGCGCCGCGAAGGACTCCCGTTAGGTCGGTGCCCTGTTTTCCGAGAATGCCCTGTTCGGTCTCTCCGTTCGGCCTCACGATAATCCACGCGAAGGTGCCAATCCGGCCGCCGCGGGCGATATCGGAGATGGTTTCGATGTCGTCGGCGAGTTGGAGGTTTCGGGCACGTAGGGCAGCCGCTTCCGTGTTGTCGACCACGAGTTGAAGAAATGGGCGGGGCGCGCGTGCGTTCATGCTTGCGCCCTCCCGGCCAGTGTGAGTCGGAAGGCGAGCACGGGGCCGACGACGCAACGCAGTGCGCGGTAGAGGCGGAAGCGGAGGACGATGGAAGGGCTGAATGCCGGCTTAAGCATGGTGGCCGCCCTCCACGGGAAAGACGACGGGACCATCGACGGTGACCATGATCGAGGGCCACAGCAGGCGGCGGGTGGCGAGCTTGACCGGGCGGACGCCGTAGAAGCTGGCGGTGTCGCACAGGCGTTGCCGTACGGTGTTGGGCTTGACGTGGTTCAGCGCGGCGAATTCGGCGGTGCTGAGGGTGGCGGGGGTGGCAGCCGGGGCCGGGGTGTGGGCATGCGTGCCCGAGGCGGATTGGCGCATGGTGGTGCTCCTGAGCTTGTGGTCTGTTCTCCGCTGCTCCCGTTCCAATGGGGGCGGCGGAACCGTGCGGGGTTGGAACTACCGGGCTCAGGGTCCGGCCAGCCTTGCGGCTGCCCCACACGGCCCGCCATTGAACAGGCGTCACCAT
>ERZ650300.98-NODE-98-length-44262-cov-8.334291_pt1 | contig 44262 bp, 26 predicted proteins | sample MGYA00376236_ERZ650300 | MGnify/ENA primary metagenome ERZ650300 (study PRJEB26733, sample SAMN07839303) | wastewater metagenome | biome: urban; feature: wastewater treatment plant; material: waste water | place: USA: North Carolina | collected 2016-04-28 ...
GAATTGAATTAAAATCGTATCGTGATAAAAAAGGGAATAGAAAGAATTTATTTGCACAAGTTCCTGATTGGAGCTTAAGTAAATTCAAAAGTTCTGCTGAAATATTAGATAATTTTGGTTACAGCAGAGGAGAAGATTTTAAACTTTACTGTACTGTATCAGCATTAGTTAGAAACTCACAAGGATTAACTTTAAAACTAGATTCTAAAATAAACCAACTTTTAGAAAATTCAGATAAAGCCAATATTGGAGATTTCATTGCCTGGAATCTAGAAACTTTGCATAATCGTTTACTTGAAAAACATAATGAAACGTTTTGGATTGCAGCTGACTCAATTATAATTGGCAATAAGGAGCATTTTCAATTCAAAAAAGTTGAGCATACAAGAAAGCCTATTGTAACTCAATTTGATATTTTGTTAGAACAAGGAATTATTACTTTAGACCACTTGATAAAAAGAAACTCAACAGGAAAAGTAATTGAAAAAGGGCCAATATTCAAAATCAAACCAAACGCCTTAGAGTTATTATTCCCTCCAAGTCAATCTTATTCTTTAATTTAAAAAATTGATTATTCCTCCCCCAACCCACCACTTGCTACTTTGTTTTAAAATAGCTACTTTTATGCTAAAATCGAACGTTTGAAACCTTATATCCAAAAAAGTATTTCCGTGGTACGCAAAATAGTCTTAGGGGCTGTGCTCTTGCTATTGGTTTTGAGTATAGTGCTGCATTTGCCTTTTGTACAACGTTTCGCCAAAGACCAAGCGGTCGATTACCTACACCAAAAAATCAAAACCAAAGTACACATCGACTCGCTTTCGTTTGGGCTTTTTCAACCCATAAAAGTGCACGGCTTGTATTTGTCCGACCAAAAGAAAGACACTTTACTGGCAGGACAACATCTTGTAGTCGATTTTAGCCTAGTCGATTTGATGAGCAACCAACTAACGTTAAACAGCATTACACTAGAAGGCATCACTGCCAAAATTGACCGTAACCGTCAAGGTACTTTCAATTTTGATTACATCACCCAAGCGTTTGCTTCTCCAGAAAAACCTGAAGAAGTGCCTTCGAAACCTATGGCTATCGTGCTGCGTAAAATCAATCTGGACCAAATACGCTTCGTTTATAATGATGCCAAAGAACCCATCAAGGCCACACTAAAACTCAAACACTTCGACACCGAATTCCAAGCCTTCGATTTAGAAAAACAAGAAATCGACCTACCCAAAATCAAAGTCACTGGACTCATCGCAGACGTAACCCAAGCCCTAAAAGTAACTCCCAAAACGGTAGTGTCTAACAAAAGAGCTACAGCTCCCTCGCCCGTTTGGAAAATCAACCTTGGCGAAATTGATATTCAAAAAGTACAACTCGATTACCTAGAATCCGTTCAAAAAACCAAAGCCCACGTTTCCTTCAAACGCTGGTACACCAAAGTAGATTTGATTGATTTGGCCAATGAACTCGTGGTCATCAACACGCTGAATTTCGAAAACCTAAGAGGTGCCGTAGCTTTGGGCAAAGTGAACAAGATTGCGGCTCCCAAGGTCGCCAACCCTGCCGAAAAACCGAACCAATGGGAAATTAAAATCAATCAAACCGATGTCGCTCAACTGTTTTTTCAGTTTGACAACAACAACTTTAACCGCCTAGCAAAAGGATTGGATTACAACCATATCCAACTCAAAAAAGCCCATCTCAAAGCGGCTAATTTTCATTACAAACCCGAATCGATTGCGGTCAACGTAGCCTCTTTTGCCGGAAAAGAACAAAGTGGTTTGGTTATAGACTCCCTCTCCACCGACTTTTTCTTTGGTCCCAAAAACAGCTATTTGAAAAAGTTGTACCTCAAAACACCTCAAACCCTTTTGCGCAACCAAGTGCTTTTGGGCTATCCTTCTATTGCGGCTCTAAGCAAAAATCCGGGTGAGCTATCCGTAAAGGCGAATCTAAAAAAGAGTCAGTTGGGCTTTAAAGATGTGCTTTTGTTAGCACCACAATTGACCAACACCAATCCTTTTGCAAGTAATCCCAAAGGAATTTTGCTGATTAACAGTACCGTTTCGGGCAAACTGAATCGCATCGAAATTCCCAACCTTGAAGTGAGCGGCATTGGCAAAACAAAATTGCAAGCGAGTGGTTCTATCGTAGGTTTACCCAATGTAGACCAAGCCCGATTCGACATCGCTATTCAAAACTTTGAATCATCGGCACAAGATATTAAGGAATTCGCACCCAAAGGAAGTTTGCCTTCGAACCTTAGCTTACCCAATCAATTGAGCGGAAAAGGAAGTTTCAAAGGAACGATTCACTCCTTTTTTACCGATGTAGTGCTGAATAGTAGTTTTGGCAAAGCCAAAGTAAAAGCCACTTTCGACCAACGCCAAAAAAACAAAGAACGCTACGACGCCCAAGCCGAGTTGACGAATTTTGATTTGGGTCGTTTGATTCAGAATAAGGATTTGGGAAAAATAAGTAGCCGCATCCGAGTAAAAGGAACAGGATTGGACCCCAAAACAGCTACAATTGTCAGTACGGGAACGGTATCTAAACTGATGTACAACAACTACGCGTATCAAAATTTGAGTTGGAATGGCGCTATGAAACAAGGGCTTTTTGAAGCCACGATAGATGCGAACGACCCCAATTTAACTTTTAATTTGACAGGAACTGGAGGTATGAACGGCAAAACGCCAAAAGGAAACGTAAGACTCCATTTGGACATCGCCGATTTAGAAAAACTTAACCTTCACGCGGGCCCTTTAAAACTTAAAGGAGAAGTCGATGCCAATATTCTTTCCGCCGATTTGGATAGACTTAACGGAACGGTAGTCGCACACCAACTCGTAATCACCAATGAAAAAGGAGCGTTCCCGATAGATTCTGTTCAATTTAAAGCAGTATCCAATAAAGAAAAAACCGAATTGCTCTTGCATTCAAGCCTTATGGATGCGACTATGGAAGGACAATTTAAAATAAGTCAATTAGCAACGGCTTTACAAAATTCGATAGCGCATTATTACAATACGACACCAAAAGCCAAAAGAAAAACAACGGCTCCGCAACAATTCAGCTTTACACTCAATACAAAAGAAAGTCCTTTGTTTGCACAGTTATTACCCGATGTAAAGGAATTGGCTCCTCTTCAGTTTTCGGGTAGCTACAATTCGGTAAACGACTCGATTGCAGTCATAGGAAAGATACCAAAATTAGTCTATGGTAACCAAACCCTAACCGATGCTAATTTGAATATTGCTACTAATGACAATGTGCTGAACTATAGCATTACCATTGACGACATACAAAATCCACAAATGCAATTGCCTTTTACTTTATTATCTGGTAAAGTAGCCAATAATCAAATCGATTATGCCTTGCAGCTTAAAGACAACAAAGACAAAGAGCGTTATTTCCTTGCTGGAAATGTAACAACCAGTCAAGGCAATACTTTGCTACATTTGGATAAAAATGCCTTGCTGAATTACGAAAATTGGCAAATTCCAGAAAACAATCAAATCGTTCTGTCACCCAAAGGACTCTTTATTTCGGATTTCAAATTAGAACACGAAGGAAGAAGTATTAGCGTGCAATCGCAAACGCCAAACGCCAATGCACCTATCGCTTTGGCATTTGAAAATTTCGACATCCAAACGCTAAGCAGTATGGTCGAAAAAGACGACTGGCAAATGAGCGGAAAAATCAACGGAACGGCTGTGGTCAAAAACATAGCAACACAACCGCTTTTCACCTCGGACATAAAAATCGACGCCTTTACTTTCAAAAAAGAAGCCGTGGGCGATTTTGTGATTCAAATTAAAAACGAAAAACAAAACCAATACGATGCACACGTAGCGCTTACCGGACAAGAAAATGATGTTCAACTAAACGGGACATACAGTAGCCAAAATGATAGTTTCGATTTGAAATTGGCTATCGAAAAACTCAATATGAAGAGTATACAAGGCTTTTCAATGGGGCAATTAACGAAAAGCACTGGATTTTTATCTGGTAGTTTCGATATTTCTGGAACCACCGCATCTCCCAATCTGACTGGGCAAGTGCAATTTAACAACGTTGGCTTCAATGTAAAGCAACTCAATGCCAATTTTAATTCCATAAACGATGCCATTACTTTTGAAAATCAAAAAATCATCTTTAAAAAGTTTACGATAAAAGACGAAAAAAACAATGATTTGAGTATTGATGGTCTAATTAACACCACTTCTTTGGACAACCTCGCTTTTGATTTGGCCATTGATGCTAAAAACTTTAAAGCCATTAACTCCAAAGCAAAAGACAACGAATTGTTCTATGGAGAATTATTCCTAGACAACCACATCACTATCGCTGGAACTAGCAAAAATCCAATAATCAAGGGCGCAATTAAAGTAAATAAAGACACCAAATTTACCATCGTTGTACCACAATCCGACCCTTCAATAGCCGACAGAGAAGGCATCGTTGAGTTCATAGACCAAGACCATCCTGTTTTGGTGACCACTTTAAATGGAGACAAAAAAGCCAGTCAAAGCGACATAACTGGACTAAATGCCTCCGTAGATATTACGGTAGACAAAGACGCCGAACTCACAATGATAATTGATAAAACAACAGGCGATTTTGTAAAAGTAAAAGGCACAGCCAACTTAAACGGCGGCATTGACGCCTCTGGAAAAACTAATTTGACCGGAAAATACGAGATAGAAGAAGGACAATATGAAATGACGTTCAGTTCCTTGAAAAGAAAATTCGACATCAAAAAAGGAAGCTACATTTTATGGAAAGGCGAACCTATGGAAGCCGATATCAATATTACCGCAGTGTACAAAGTGACCACGGCGCCTATCGACTTGGTGTTAAACCAAATTGGTAGTGTTTCAGAGGCAGAAAAAAACACCTATAAAGAGAAAATTCCATTTGAAACCGAGTTAAAAATGACAGGAGAAATTATGAAGCCCGAAATTGCATTTGATATCGTAATGCCAGAGAACAATTCGGTTTCCTCAAAAGTAATGAGTACTACCAAAGCCAAACTCGAACAATTACGTCAAGACCCGAACGAAATGAATAAACAGGTTTTTGCTTTATTGGTTTTGGGTAATTTTATGGGTGAGAATCCGTTGTCGAGCGAATCAGGTTTCTCGGCAGAATCAATGGCAAGAGGAAGTGCAAGTAAAATATTATCCAATCAGTTGAACAACTTTGCTGGCAATTTAATCAAAGGTGTCGAATTGAATTTTGATTTACAATCCGCCGAAGATTACTCTACTGGACAAAAAGAAAACAAAACCGATTTGAATGTAGGCGTATCCAAAAAATTGTTCAACGACCGAATAAAAGTTACGGTGGGCAGTAGCTTCGAATTGGAAGGCAGCCAACAAGCCAATGAAAAAGCCACCAATATTGCAGGCGATGTCTCCATCGATTACCAAATCACAAAAGACGGTCGTTACAAGATAAGAGGGTATCGTGTAAACAAATACCAAGTAGCGCTTCAAGGGGAAGTGGTCGAAACAGGTGTATCATTCATCATTACGATGGATTATAACAAATTTAAAGAGTTGTTTCAGAGAAGTAAATAAGGAATCAAAACCAAAGTACAGTGAAAATGCATCACAAAATAGTATTCATTTTGCTTGTCGCCATCGGACTTCAAAGCTGTTCTTCTACTAAAAATCTAGCAGAGGGCGAATTGCTGTATACGGGTGCCAAAGTAACGGTTGAAGGACCAACCAGCACAAAAGAAAAAAAAGCATTGGCTACAGAATTGAATGCTTTAGTACGTCCGATTCCCAATCAATCTTTCTTAGGCATTTATCCAAAACTATCCATTTACAATCTGGCAGGAATACCCAAAACCGAAAAAGGATGGCGGAATTGGTTGCGTACCAAAGTAGGTGAACCACCCGTTTTGAACACCAAACTAGATCCCGAATACAATCGCTTAGTGCTCCAAAATTATTTGGAAAACAAGGGCTTTTTCAATGCAAAAACCAAAGCTGATACTATTGTAAAAGGCAAAACGATTCAGGCCGTTTACACCGTCACACCTTCAAAACAATACCGCATCAAAAAAGTGGTATTCCCAAAAGATTCTTCGGATTTGTCCAAAGCCATCAGCAGTACCGAAAGAAGAAGTTTGCTCAAAATTGGCAATACCTACAGCCTAGAAACCATAAAAGAAGAGCGTGTCCGTATTGACGAACGCTTGAAAGAACAAGGCTTTTACTACTTTAGCCCCGAATATTTAAAAATTCAAGTAGACTCAACCGTAGCGCAACAAGAAGTTGATTTGATTATAAAAGTAAAAGAAGAAACACCTGCTCGTGCCCGATTTATTTATAAAATCAACCAAATTGTAATTTATCCCAATTACACCTTGGGAGCCGACACCATCAGCGCCTCCAAAAAAGCAGTGACCCAATACAAAGATTTTACAATCGTAGACCGCGATTCGTTGTTCAAACCCAAAATTTTTGATCGCGCACTGTACTTCAAAAAAGGTGATGTATACAACCGTACCAATCACAATCTATCCTTAAATCGTTTGGTGAATTTGGGCGTTTTTAAATTGGTCAAAAATGAATTTCAGCCTTCTCTAATCGAAGGCAATTACTTAGATGCCTTTTACTATTTATCGCCTTTAGAAAAAAAATCCTTCCGATTTGAAGTTTTAGCCAAAACCAATTCGGCCAATTACCAAGGAACGGAATTGAATATAAATTGGAGTAATCGAAATACCTTTAGAGGAGCAGAATTGCTTTCAATTTCAATTTTTGGTGGATATGAAGTACAAATCTCAGGGCAAAATAATGGCTATAACGTCTACCGCATTGGTACCGAAGCCAATTTGATTTGGCCACGAATGATCTCCCCTATCCGTTTCAAAATGAGCAATCGCTTTACTCCAAAAACCAAAGCGACTTTGGGCTATGAATTTCAAGACCGTCAGCAATTGTATAGATTACAAACCTTTAAAGCGCTGTTTGGGTACAACTGGAAAGAAAATGCACGACGAGAACATACGCTAAACATAGGTGAAGTCATTTTTGCCCGACCTCAAAACGTAACCCAATTGTACCTCGATGAAGTAAAACTTAATCCTTCATTGGGTAAAGTAATCGAACGCCAACTTATTTTTGGTCCCACTTACTCTTACACCTACTCCAACACGGCACAAAGAAGAAAGAAAAACACCATTTATTACAAAGGTACGATAGACCTATCGGCTGCGGTTACAGGTTTGATAGCCGGTGCGAATATTGATAAAAGAGATACGTTAAAAGTATTTGGTGTACCCTTCAGCCAATATGTGAAATTCGAAAATGAATTCCGCCATTTTTTAAAATTAGGAAAAGAAACACAATTGGCGAGTCGCATTATTGTAGGTACTGCTTTGCCTTTTGGGAATTCAAAAGAAATGCCGTTTATCAAGCAGTTTTTTATTGGAGGAACCAACAGTATTCGTGCCTTTAGAGCGCGTTCCATTGGACCGGGAAGTTACCTCGATAAAGCGGTAAATACTGATGGTTTTTTGGCAGACCAATCAGGAGATATCAAAATCGAACTCAACACCGAATACCGTACTACTCTGCTTAGTTTTGTGAAGGGAGCCGCTTTTATCGACGCAGGAAATATTTGGTTGCTCAATGAAAACAAAGACAAACCAGGAGCCAAATTTTCTAAAAACTTTATGAAAGAAATGGCAGTCGGCGCTGGACTTGGATTGCGTTTTGACTTTAATTTTTTGATACTTCGAACGGATTTTGCTTTCCCGCTTCGCAAACCTTACCTACCTGAAGGCAATCGCTGGGTCATTGACCAAATCAACTTGGGGAATGGAGCGTGGAGAAAAGAGAACTTGATTTTTAACTTGGCTATTGGGTATCCGTTTTAGTGTGTTTGTTTGAAAGCTGAAAAAACTTAACCACAAAGGTCACAAAGGAGGCACAAAGGACACAAAAATTTAACCGCAAGGGTCGCAAAGTAGACTAGTAATCTTTGTGTTGCTTCGTGACTTCTTCGTGTTTCTTTGTGGTAAAAAAAAATTAATCGCAAAGTTCGCAAAATTTTTCAACTTCAATCTGTGTAATCTGTGTTAAAAAAAATAAACATAAAAAAAGCGCGATAATAAAAATCGCGCTTTGTTGTTTAAGATAAATAAAGGCTAGTTCACCAGGAACAAAGCATTGCTAAAGAGTAAATTTCCGTTTTCCCAGAAGGCTCTAAACAATGGATTATCTACCATATAAATCACTTTTCCAGAACCTTTATAGTCTATGGCGAAATTTACCGTTTCGGGTAATTCTTTACCAATTTCGTGACCTACGAAACCATAGCTTTTGTAGCCTTTAGGAACATAAGCAATATTTGAAGCATTTTTCAATAAAGCATAATGACGGCTATCGGTTTTTAAACTGAAATATTTTTTGCCTAAACCAAATGCCATCGGATGGGTAACATCCAATACATTTTCGATAATTGCACCAGGAATGGCATCCGACATCGCACGACGCTCTTCGTTAGCCGAATCTAAGAAACGTTTTTTCAATTCTTTTTCTTTGGCTGTTTTTTCTGCTTTTTGCTTGTCATCATCGGTCGCGTGCGCATTCAATGCAAAACCATCTTTTCCGTCAAAAATATCCAAAGCTCCGTTCATCGCAATGATTTTTCCACCGCTACTCACCCATTCGTTGATGCGTTTTTGTTCGCCTTCAGAGAAATCATAATTACCATCCGCCAAAATCAAAGTATTGAATTCTTGTAATTTCACTCTTCGGAAACGGTCCAAATCTACAATACTTACTGGATAACCAACGGTTTCTTCTAAATAAAACCAAACCGAACCAAAGTCAGTAGAATTTACTCCTCTTCCTGATAAAAACAAGATTTTTGGAGCCGTCAACAGCGGGAAGTTTTCTCCTCCTAAATCTCTTGCGTTTTTCGAGAATCCAGAAGATATAACAGAGAAATCGGATTTCTTTTTCACGATTTCACCCACTACTTTTTCAAAATCAACCACCTTTGGATTATCGCCTTTGCTTACAATTAATCCACCTGGTTCTACAGTAGTGCTTCCAAAAACAGCTTGTTTCATCGCTGAACGTACTTTGATGCCTTTTTGGTGCAATAGTGCTACCACTTGAGCCGAAGTACGGTTGTTCCAAGGAATATGAAACGCATACACTGAACTCGGTATAGAAGATGAAGTCGTTTCAATCGTAGGTTTAGTTTTGATATTGATGGCATTTTTTAAAGCATAACCTTCAACACCATAAGCCAGTGGCAACGCCCAAGCCGTAATGTCATAAGACAAACTATCATTCAATTTATGATTAGGTTCGAACAAAATTTGAGCAAAAACAGCTTTTTGTTGGTCCACTTTTACAATCATATCATTGGGTTCGATGGTAAAGCTGTTCTCTTTTTTCGTTTGATAATTAAAACCACTTGCTGATTGTTTGGCATCAGCATACGAAAATTCGATTTTGTTTTTTTGCAACAAATCGGCCAATTGCTCCAATTTAGGATTGCTTTTCATTACATAAGTTGCATACTTCCCTTTCATTGTTTTTCTAGAAGTATTCATAAAACCTCTAAATCCTTTCAACAAAGGCTCTACTTGAGAAGCAGCCGATTCCACTATCGTTAAAACAGTGGTAGCGTGATGTGTCAAACGGTCTTTGATGGTTACACTTACACCGTTTTCCATAGTCACTTCTCTTCCTGCTCCAATACCACCTTGCTCTACCGTCATTCCAACAGCTCCATTATAGGTTGGATAGGTGTCTCCATAACTCGGATAAAACAAATCGAAACGCTCACTAGTGTTGTATAACCAATTTTGAGCATCGAATTTGGCAGCTATATTTTTTCCTAACAAAGCGTGAAAATTTCTTTGATACGGCTCAATAAACTCGTGCAAAGGTTCTGCCGAAGGTGGGAAAAAGTAAGGCGAATTATACCCTTGTTCATGAACGTCTGTATGCACTTGCGGCATCCATTGGTTGTACAAAGCAATACGTTGTTGGCTTTCTTTTTGAGTTTGCCAAGCCCAGTCTCTATTCAAATCAAAAATGTAGTGATTGTAGCGTCCGCCTGGCCATTCTTCCATGTGCTCTCTATCGGTAAGACCTGGATGCGTGTTTTTTCCGGCGATTTCATGCAACCAATTTCCGTATCTTGAATACCCATCAGGATTCACACAAGGGTCAAGAATTACCACAATATTTTTCAACCATTCTTTGGTCGTTTTATTTTCTGGATTAGTCAATTCATAAGCAACAGTCAAAGCGCTCTCGGTTCCCGCCCATTCGTTTCCGTGAACGTTGAAACTCAACCAAACAATTAGCTTATCGCCTACCGTTTTGGATTGATTGGGTGCCATACCAATGGATGCCAAATTGTTCAAACGAATTTGCTCCAAATTGGCTAAATTCTCAGGAGTAGAAATATAATACACATTCAAGTTGCGGTGCTCTGCAGTTTGTCCATATCTATAAGGTTTGATGTAGGACGTTTGTGCAACCAAATGCTCAAAATAATCTTCAACTTGATGATAAAAAGTAATGTGTTTGCCATAATCAGGAATGAACTGAGAAGGGCTTTTTACTTGGGCCGAAACCCAAGCAGTGGTGACTAAAAATAAAGATAGAATTAGTTTCTTCATACTGTTTTTGGTTTATTAGAATTCAAAAATAAGGAAACCATAGGTATTGACCTAAATAAATTACAAACTAACCCATAAGCCGATTTTGAACGACTTTTTAGCTAGAAAAACAAAAAAAACTTTGGTATACAAGGCTTTAAAAAATCACAATTAAAAACAATCGGTATTATTTTATTTTCATACAATAAATTAAAAAAGTAAATTTGAGTAAACCTATTGAAAAACAACCATTTAAAAACACGTCTTAAAACCAAATATTGATGAGTAAAGAAGAAAAACCAAAGAAAAAAAAGCTCCTTTTTGAAAAATTAAATCCAAAAGAACGAATCGAAAGAGCCAAGCAATTTTCAGCACAATTTAAAGTACCCGAAGAAGGTTCTTTTCAATTATCGGATTATAAAACCGATATGGAAGTTGAAATTAGCAACAAAAAATTGGCTAAAATTTTGGCCTTAGGTGTCGACGCTTTGGCTGATATGCAAGAAATTCTATATGCTCAGGACAAATGGTCATTATTACTCATTTTTCAAGCGATGGATGCTGCTGGAAAAGATGGCGCCATCAAACACGTGCTTTCGGGCGTCAATCCACAAGGCTGTCAAGTCTCTTCTTTCAAAGCACCAAGTTCCGAAGAATTGGACCACGATTTTCTTTGGCGTTGCCAAAAACATTTACCAGAAAGAGGTCGTATAGGCATTTTCAATCGTTCGTATTATGAAGAAGTATTGGTTGTTCGGGTGCACGAACAAATTCTGAAAGCCCAAAAACTTCCTCAAGAATTGATAACCGAATCTATTTGGGAGGAACGCTTTGAAGACATTCGCAATTTCGAAAAATACCTGAATCGCAATGGAACTATCGTGATTAAATTTTTCTTGAATGTATCCAAAGAAGAACAAAAAAAACGTTTCATAGAACGCATTGACGACCAAGATAAAAACTGGAAATTCAGTACATCCGATGCCAAAGAAAGAGGTTTTTGGGACGATTATATGAATGCCTATCAAGATTTGATTCAAAAAACCACCACTACGCACTCTCCTTGGTATGTCGTGCCTGCAGATAATAAATCGTATGCGCGCATTGTCATTGCTTCGGCCATTATCAATGCTTTGGATGAAATGGGATTAGAATACCCAAAAGTAAGTCCAGAAAAAGTAGCCGAATTGCAAGAAATTAGAAAGGCTTTGCTAGAAGAATAGATAACTCATTGGGTGAAATTCTTTTTTACCACACTTCGATACCTCAGTGCAGGCTAGAAGCATAGAAATTGCAGATTTTGAATAGAAAGAAATAGACGTTTTACTATTCACATAGCTCATCTATGTGAAAAATAGTGCTATTTCTGTTTTTTTCTACGTTGATTTATTTTAATCTATGATTCTATGTGGTTAATTCTTTTTTTATTTGTATTTCACCAAACGGGTAATAGATAGTATTTCTTTGCCAAGTCTGATAACTGTCTTGGCAAAGGATTTTTTCGGTGTTATTGATTTTCGGTTTCTAGCCAAGTTTGAAAAAGTTTATAGCCTATGGTTAAAACTACTGCTCCCAAAAACAAGCCCAAAAATCCGCTAAATATAAACCCCCCAATGGAACCAATAAAAACAACTGGCATTGGAACTGGTGCATTTTTACCTAATAAAATTGGTTTTAAAATATTATCAGATATCATAATGATGACAAACCAAATCGATAATAAAATTGCTGTGGTTGAATCTGAAACGGCAAACATATAAATGGCAATGGGAATAACAATAGGTCCCACACCAATTTGCACAATAGCCAAAATCAAACAAGCAACTGCCCATAAACCTGCAAAAGGAACACCAGCAATAAAAAAGCCAAGACCCGCCATAACTGATTGAATTATAGCAACACCCAAAAATCCTTTTACTACATTCTGTATCGTCTGCACCGTTACAGTTGCAAAATGCCCTCCGTGCGCTCCAGCTAACTTTTGAAAGATTTTATTGGAAACTATCTTCAAATTCTCTGAATACGCCAATATAAATCCTGCAATAATGATGGAGATGTTGAATTGCAAAATTCCTTTGCCTACACCTGCTAGTGCCGACAATAACCAAGTTCCAACAGTGGTTACTTGTTCCGAATATTGTAAAACGGTTTCCTGAAGATTGTCCGAAGCGTGTTGCCAAATATCTAAGATGGGTCTAGCAAATGAAGGCCAATTGGCTGTAGTTTCGCCTGGAGGTGGAATTAATGGTTTACCAGCTTGATAAGTTTTGGTCAAATAGGAAACCCCTTCATATAGTGATTCCGTTACCAAAGTACTTGGAATGATAATCACACTCAAAAGAACTAAGGTCAACAAAAAAACAGGGAATTTTTTCCTTCCTCGCATCAGTTTCACAAACGATTTGTAAACGGGATACATCGCAATGGCTATTACAATGGCCCATATTAAAATCAAAATAAATGGTTGTAAAATAGCAAAACACCAAAACAAAATAATGGCTAATGCGCCTAATCGAATAATGATATCGGTAATCTTTTCGAATTGATTTTCTTCAGAATTGGATTGTTGTTCTTCCATATGTTTCTTAATTTATAAAGTAAATATATATTTTCCCTTTCAAAGCTATAGTAAAAATACCCCCAAAGCGCACAAGAAAAGCAATCTAGGAACACAAAAGTTGGTTCAGTTAAACAAATAATCAGCTACCCAATTTAACAGAATATTAAAAAATAATTAATATGACTCTCATTTAAAAAGAATTCAACAATAGAAAACTTATTTTGATATAAAATTATGCAGATTTAGCATTGATTCGTTTATCTTTGTTTTACAAATTTTACTCTAGAATTATGGAAGAATGCATTTCTGTTTTCGATATGTTAAAGATTGGCGTAGGGCCATCTAGTTCTCATACCTTAGGTCCGTGGCGTGCTGCCGAACGTTTTCTTGAAGAATTACGTCAGGATTTTGATTTGAACAGTATCACTAGAGTAAAAGTAGATTTGTACGGTTCGTTGTCTTTGACTGGAAAAGGACACGCCACCGATTTGGCCGTGATGCTAGGTTTAAGTGGACAAGACCCAGAGTACATTCCGGTGCAAGATATTGACGGCATCATCAAAGCTATTGAAAACAATCATTTGATTCAATTGGGCAACGAGAAAGCCCTTCCTTTTTATATTTTACAAGACATTGTTTTTCATAAAGAGTTTCTTCCTTTCCACGCTAATGGATTAACCTTTACTGCTTTTTTTGAAAATGAAACCGAATATGCTTCCACTTTTTATTCTATTGGAGGCGGATTTGTGGTAAAAGAAGAGCGTAGCAATGCCAAAAAGAAAATCGCTATAAAATGTGCTTTTCCCTTCCCTATCAACAATGCAGCAGAATTACTAGACTATACCCAAAAAGAAAACAAAAGTATCTCTGAAATTGTCTATGCCAACGAGATTTCGATGCGACCTGAAGCCGAAGTACATAGTGAACTATTGCGCATTTGGCACACGATGCTAGAATGTATGTACATTGGCTGTCATTCAGAAGGCATATTGCCTGGCGGACTCAATGTTCGCAGAAGAGCTTTTGATATGCATCAAAACTTGATTGGATTATCGAATTATAATTCGCCGCAATCTTGGCTAGAAGAAATTCGTAAAACCGAGGTAAAGTTTCGTCAAATTCTGAAATGGGTAAGCTGTTTTGCCTTAGCAGTAAACGAAGTAAACGCTGCTTTAGGACGTGTCGTAACAGCGCCAACCAACGGAAGTGCTGGCGTTATTCCAGCCGTATTGATGTATTATATGGTGATTGAAAACCATCAAGCCGACGAAAAGCAAATCAAGCAATTCTTGATGGTAGCAGGCGAAATTGGAAGTATTTTCAAAAAAGGAGCCACTATCTCGGCCGCTATGGGTGGTTGTCAAGCCGAAATTGGTGTATCATCGGCTATGGCTGCGGGCGCATTATGCGAAGTAATGGGTGGAACCCCTGCACAAGTATTGATGGCTGCCGAAATTGCCATGGAGCACCACTTGGGTTTAACTTGTGACCCAATTGGTGGTTTGGTTCAAATTCCGTGTATTGAGCGCAATACGATGGGCGCTATAAAAGCCATCAACGCAGCAGAATTGGCGCTCGAAACCGATTCGAAAAACGCCAAAGTTCCTTTGGATAAAGTAATTGATACGATGTGGCAAACTGCCAAAGATATGAACTCTAAGTACAAAGAAACTTCAGAGGGTGGATTGGCTATAGCGGTTAATATGGCCGATTGTTAATACAAATGAAACCTCGTTTCATATACTTTATTCTTGCCCTTCTTACGATTGTATTAGGAATTGCTTCCCGTAAAATAGTGGGTATTCCATTACTTATGGGCGATATCTTGTATGCCGTATTGGTCTATTTTGGTTTTCGGTGGCTGTTGGTAAAAAGCAAAGCACCGTGGCAAATTGGACTTCCTTTACTATTTTGCTTCGCGATAGAAATCCAACAACTTAGTACAGCCGCAGCACTAGTGTTTGTACAACGTAAAAACATTGACGCCCGAATGGCTTTTTTTCCCATTTACGTAAAATTCATAAGGCGTCCAATCGATAGCCATAGCGCCGTCTATATGAATGGTATGACCTAATAATCGCTCTTCAAACTGCATTGTATTGGGTATTGAAGCAATGGATTTATAAAATTTTGATGCTGTGTCTGTTGAAAATTGACTGCCTTTCGCATTCTCAGCTATAGATTGCAAACCCATTTTATCGGAACACACTTTTTGAATCGCAAGTGAATCTCTAGAATGAAATCCCTTGAAAAAAAATTCTATTGTTTGCTGCACTTCCTGATTTTGAGCTTGGGTAGTCATTCCGAACAACACCAACATTCCTAGAATACATTTTCGCATAATTATTTTATTTATAACGTTTTGAATCTCCTAATATTCATTTTAAGAGATGAAGATTAAAAAGTAGTAAAATAAGAAAATAAAATAAAGATTTAAGAAATCTACCTGCATTTAAATAAAGACAGCTTACAAGAAAAAATATAAAAAGAAGATAGTGCTCAGAAACCTATACAATTTTAGTACTTTTGCACCCAAAATTAAACACACAAGGTATGTCAGTAGCCAAAAAAGATTACAAAAGAATTACGACCAAATCCTTAATTGAGATGAAAGCCAATGGCGAAAAAATCTCAATGCTTACGGCTTATGATTACACTATGGCCAAAATAGTTGATACCGCTGGTATCGATGTTATTTTAGTAGGCGACTCTGCTTCCAATGTGATGGCAGGTCACGAAACCACTTTGCCAATTACTCTAGACCAAATGATTTATCACGCTTCTTCTGTTGTTAGAGCAGTTGAACGAGCTTTGGTAGTTGTTGATTTACCCTTTGGTAGCTACCAATCCGACCCAAAAGAAGCCTTACGTTCTTCTATCCGAATTATGAAAGAAAGTGGCGGACACGCTGTAAAATTAGAAGGAGGAAAAGAAATAAAAGAATCGATTAAGAAAATATTGAATGCTGGTATTCCAGTAATGGGACACTTGGGTTTAACCCCGCAATCTATTTATAAATTTGGAACTTATACAGTAAGAGCCAAAGAAGAAGCTGAAGCTGAAAAATTAATCGAAGATGCTCAAATGCTTGAAAAATTAGGCTGTTTTGCTTTGGTACTTGAAAAAATACCTGCGCACCTAGCCGAAAAAGTAGCCAAAAGCATTTCTATTCCTGTTATCGGAATTGGTGCTGGTGGAGGCGTTGACGGACAAGTATTGGTCATTCACGATATGTTGGGAATGAACAACGAATTCAGTCCTCGATTCTTACGTCGTTATTTGAATTTGTATGAGCAAATGACCACAGCTATAAGTAGCTATGTAAACGATGTAAAATCGCAAGATTTCCCTAACGCAAACGAACAGTACTAAATCAAAATGAAAATTATCTCTACCAAAAACAATCTTCAAATCCTTCACGAAGACAATCACTTGATTGTTGTGAACAAACGAGTGGGCGATTTGGTACAAGGAGATAAAACAGGCGACAAACCGCTATCGGAAGTAGTCAAAGAATACCTTAAAGAAAAATACAACAAACCTGGAGAAGTTTTTCTAGGTATTGTGCATCGGTTAGACAGACCTACTACGGGAATTGTAGTTTTTGCTAGAACCAGCAAAGCGTTGACCCGAATGAATGAACTGTTTAGCAACCGAGAGACAAAAAAAACCTATTGGGCTGTGGTTAAAAACAAACCCGAAAAACCGCAAGCCCAATTGGTTCATTACCTCAAAAGAAACGAAAAAAACAACACTTCGAAAGCACATAGTAAAGAAGTTCCTGATAGCAAATTGGCGAGTTTGGACTATACCATTATCAAAGAACTTACCAACTATTTCGCTTTAGAAATCAATCTGCACACTGGAAGACATCATCAAATTAGAGCTCAATTAGCCGCTATTGGCTGTCCTATCAAAGGCGATTTGAAATATGGTTTTGACCGAAGCAATCCTGATGGTGGCATTCATTTACACGCGAGAAAATTGGTCTTTGTTCATCCAGTTTCAAAGGAACCACTATCTATTATAGCGCCAGTTCCAGACGATGTCATTTGGAAAGCGATTTGATTTTTGTAAAAAAAATTCTTTTTTAAGTTTTTAAAAATTAACTTGCAGTACCTAATTTCATCACTGTAGAAATGAATTACAAAACAAGTTTAGCTTTTAGAAAAGAAACCTTAGTAAAACTTCTCAATGCCATTGTCTTACTAGAAGACGAAATCGTACAAGCTTTGTATGATGATTTCAAAAAACCCGCTTTTGAAGCCGTTTTGACTGAAACCAATTATGTCATTACAGAACTAAAAGACACTATAAAGAATCTAAATAAATGGGCTAAACCAGAAAGAGTATGGCCTTCTATATTAAATTTTCCTTCCACTGATTATATTTTAAGAGAACCCTACGGAAAAGTTTTAATTATTGCTCCTTGGAACTATCCTTTTCAATTAGCACTTTGTCCATTAGTATCTGCTGTTGCCGCCGGTAATCAGGTGGTTTTAAAACCTTCAGAGCTAACGCCAAATACGGCAGCAATAATTAAAAAAATAATTGAAAAAGTTTTTCACGTAAGTCACGTAAAAATAGAGAACGGCGGTGTTGAAGTCGCTCAAAAACTCTTATCACAACGCTGGGATTATATCTTTTTCACTGGTAGTGTACCCGTAGGTAAAGTGGTAGCCAAAGCTGCGGCAGAACATTTGACTCCAGTAACTTTAGAATTAGGCGGGAAAAACCCTTGTATCATTGACGAAACTGCCAATTTAAAACTAGCAGCTAGACGAATTGTTTGGGGCAAATTCATCAATGCAGGACAAACTTGCATTGCTCCAGATTATATCCTGATACAAAAAGATATGAAAGACCATTTTGTTGATTTTATGAAAATAGAATTACAAAAAGCTTACGGAGAAGACCCACAAAAATCTCCAGATTTAGCACGAATTGTGAATGAAAAAAACTGGCTCCGATTGGTCAATATGATTGACCAACAAAAAGTGCTTATAGGCGGAGAATCCAAAATAGATGACTGCTATATCGCTCCTACTCTTATTGAAGAAACTTCATTAGATAGCTTAGTAATGCAAGAAGAAATTTTTGGTCCTTTACTACCTTTACTTACTTATGACGACCCAAATGAACTTGAAGCAATAATAGGTCGTTATGAAAAACCACTCGCTTTATATGTATTTACGGAAGATAGAGCTTTTGGAAAAGAAATTATGAAAAAGTACTCTTTTGGTGGCGGATGCATCAATGATACTGTAGTACATTTTTCGAACCAAAGACTGCCTTTTGGCGGTGTAGGTCATAGTGGTATTGGGGCGTATCACGGACGATTAAGCTTTGATGTTTTTTCACATAAAAAAGGAATTGTAAAAAAAGCCAATTGGCTAGATTTACCTATGCGATATGCGCCATACAAAGACAAATTACAATCTATAAAAAAACTATTACAATGGCTGTAGAAAAAACAGTAAGTGAGGCAATTCACTACCGCAGATCAGTTCGCGTTTTTAAAAATGAAGCTATTGATGAAGAAAAAGTAAAACAATGTTTAGGTCTAGCCACCTTGGCAGCAACTAGCAGTAATATGCAACTTTGGGAGTTTTACCATATTGTAGATTCCGATAAAATTCAAAAAATAGCCAAAGCTAGTTTTGACCAAAATGGGGCAAAAACGGCCAACCAATTAGTGATTGTTGTGGCACGTAAAGATTTATGGCGAAAAAGAAAAGAAGCCAATATTACCTTTTTGAAAACACAATTCGGCGACAAAAAGGAATCTGAATATAGCAAAAGAGAAAAATTTGCCTTGAACTACTACCAAAAAATCATTCCAACTATTTACACTGATTTTTGGGGAATTCTTGGTAGAATAAAATACCTAGCTTTTCACTGTATGGGCTGGTTTCAACCAATTTATAGACAAGTAAGAGAAAGCGATATGCGAATAGTTGCTCACAAAAGCGCTGCTTTGGCTGCTCAAAACTTTATGATTAGCATGGCAGCTATTAACTACGATACTTGTCCAATGGAAGGTTTTGATTCCTTAAGAGTAAAACAAATTATTGGCTTACCCAACGGCAGTGAAATCAATATGATTATAGGCTGTGGCATTCGTGATGAAAACGGAATATATGGCGAACGCTTTAGAGTGCCATTTGAACAAGTCTATTTTAAACTATAACTAACCTACAAAAACATAACGTATGCTTACCCAAAAACCAACTGAAACCAATAATTACAATAACACTTTGGATTTCGAAACTGTATTGAATCATTCTTTTACCAATTATAAAAAAATTGCTTTATATGCTGGATTGGCGCTTTTCGTGTTTACTTTTTTCTTTGTTATCTTTTTAAGTGCTGCATCGATAAGTATCGTTGGAGCTGAAAATATTAACGAAAGATCCATACAAAACTTTCAAAAATTATTACTAACCAAGCCTTATGTATGGTATTATGCTGGATTTTCAATTTTTACCTCATGTTTATTGAGCCCATTTATGGCAGGTTTTTACAAAATGGCCGATGCTGCCGAAAAAGACACGTCTTTTGGCGTTTCTCATTTGTTTTCAGTGTACACTTCTTCTCAATTTATACCTGTATTTTCCGTGACTTTTCTTATCGGATTAGCTACTAATGGTTTGAGTCTTGTTTTTGACGAAATCGGACTTTCAATTATTGGTCTTATTTTGACTATAATCATCAGTTTTGCCACCCTTTTGACTATCCCCTTAATTGTTTTAGGCAATTGCTCAACAATTGAATCGATAAAAACGAGTACAGCTATTGTTATGAAACAACCTATTGTCATTTTGATGCTCATAATTGTAGCAATTCTTGGCGCTTTGTTGGGTCTTTTTGCTTTCTGTATTGGAATGTTTTTTACTTATCCTTTCGTTATTTCAGTAGTATACACCATCTATAATCAGGTAACTTCCTCAGAAAAAACAGAATAAGTATTAAAAAAATATATTCTTTTACACATTTTTAACTATTTTAGTAAATATGTATGTCATAATATCCTATTTTTAATATCCTTTTTCTAGGCATAAACAAAGTACCACAACCCAAAACCAGAATGATAGCATTGTATACCAAAACTTTATATACTATCATACAGAAACTAACCCTCAAAAGTTGGTCTTTAGTTCTGTGGAGTAGGGATTTAAAATCTTTATGGAGTGAAGTTAGTCATAAAGATTTTCAGCTAGCAATATGTATTTTTTTACTGCTTTTACTTTTATGCATCTATCTCTCCTATAAAAAGTTGAAAAATAGCGATTTACGAGGTAAAGAAGTATTAAAATCAGAGTTTCATTTATACCTACTCCTTTTTGGCACTTTCGTACTTGCCTTGGAATTATTTTTTGATTATTTCCAAATTCGTCCAAAAAGCTTGTTGTATCAGAACTCAGCAGTAGCATTAATCATACTTTCTATTTACTTTTTTTCCAAAAAAGTTCCCTTTATCTATAAAAATAGTAAAACAGTTTTTATTGCTATTTTCTTCTTATACTTTATTTACGTTACCTTCAATGTGATTGAACATAGAACCGACTTTATTCCAAAAATCGCCTTCACTATACTACTTTTTTTATCCTTTGATATTTTAAAAAGCACTAAACTCTATACCTATTTTATTGCTCTAACAATAGTTTCACTAACTGTAAATACTGTTTCAGAGATAATCCCAAAAATGGTTGGAATAAATTTATTGAGTAATTCTTTAATCGTATTAACGGTAAACTTCATCAGAAAAAAAATAGATAATGCGCAATCCAAAGAAAGTAATTTCATCAAAGAAATTATCAATAAAGGAAACTCACTCACTATTGCTTGTAATCATGATGGTGAGGTCATCTATTGTAGTGAAACAATTGTTTCTATTCTAGGCTATACCCATGAAGAAGTAATGGGATACGAATTTTGGAAATTAACAGAAGACCCTGATTTTATTGGACTCCCTTATCACGATGTATTCATTGACGGACAAGTATACACAAGAAAATTGAAATGTAAAGATGGTTCCTATAAGTTCATTCAATGGACAGATAAAAAATTTACTGATAATGTCATAGTAGGTATAGGGCAAGATGTAACCGAACAAAGAAATTTAAATAATAAATACAAAGATATTATTCAAAATGCAAATGATCTTATATTCGAAACCAATGCAAGAGGAAATTTTACTTTCATCAATGACTTTTCTGTAAAAACACTTCAATACAAAGAAAATGAACTTTTAGGCAAAAATTTCATCTCCATTATTAGAGATGATTATTATGAAGAAATCAAAACATTATTCATTAGAAACACAGAATTCCCGCTAGTAGAATTCCCAATCAACACAAAGTTTGATGAGAGTATTTGGATTTCATTAAAAGTAATTGTTAGAAAAGACGAAAACGGAAAAATTATTGGGTATTCCGGAATTGGTCGTGATATTACAAAAAACAAACTAAGTGAACAGATAAACTTCAAGAGACAAGAAAAGATAGAATTATATAATACAACCATCAAAAACTTATTCACAGTCAATTTTAGGGATTTTGAGTACATCAATTCTATAATAAACCTAATTATCGAAAACGCAGCAACAGTATCAAATTGTAACCGAGTTAGTTATTGGAAGTACAGAGAAAAAACAATTATTTGCGAATGCATTTACTATCTAGATTCCAACTCCTTTGAAAAAAAAATTATTCTAAAAAAAGACGATTACCCCATACATACCAAAAAAATTAAACAAGGAATTCAATTGTACAAAAACAATGTCAATGAAGATGTGCAATCAAATGAATTCTACGAATCCTATTACAGCATATATGATATAAAATCATCTATTGACACTCCAATTTTACTCAATGGAGAATTACTTGGTGTCCTTTCGTTTGAAACCACACACGAACAACGAAATTGGGACCAAGAGGATTTGACATTTGCCAGAACCATTGCAGATATTCTCTCTCTTGCCATAGCAACGCAAAAACAATTTGAAGACGAAAAAAAATTACAAAAGAAAAGTGATTTACTGGCAGAAATGGCCCTATGCACTGAGAAGTTCTTATTAAGCAAAAGTCTCAACGAAATGTTCACGGATACTTTTGAAATTATGGGTAATGCCACACAAGTTGACCATTTATTCTATTATGAAAAAGACCAAAACACTAAACTAATCAGACAAAAATACAAATGGTCAAAAAAAAGAATCCCATTACAAATAACCAAATTGCAAGATTTTAATGAAGAACATTTAAGTGAAATAATTATAAAAGCCAAAAAGAAAAAATTACTTAAAACAAAAACCAGCAAACTCAAAAACACTTTTTTCAAAAGACTACTAGTAGCAAATGAAATTAAATCTATTTTAATTGTTCCTATTTATTACAATGATGAATTTAGCGGATTCATAGGAATGGACGATTGTACTTATGAAAGAAACTGGTCCAAAGAAGAAAGTTTTATTCTAAAGACTTTGGCTAGTAATATTTCATATGCCTTAGAACGCGATAAAAATGAAAAACTAATATACAAAAGCGAAGAAAAATTCAAACTTATCGCTAACAACATTCCTGGAACTGTATATCTCTCTAAATTTGATGAATTTGCAACCAGAGTTTACCTCAATGACTCCATAGAAACCTTGACTGGCTATTCAAAACTAGATTTTTTAGAACAAAAAATCTCTTTAATGGATTTACTTCATCCAGAAGACAAAGAACTTGTAATTGAGCATCAAAACAGAAAGTTCAATGAAGGTAAACCCTATCATGACCGCTATCGCATCAAGAAAAAATCAAATGACTATATTTGGATAGAAGAGTTTAGTGACGCCATTAGAAAAGAAAACGCCATAGAATACATTGGTGGAATTTTATTTGATATTACCAATCAAATTGAAACCGAAGCCATACTCAAAGAAAAGGAATTGGCCGAAGCCGCAAACAAAGCCAAATCGGATTTCTTGGCCAATATGAGTCACGAGATTAGAACTCCTTTAAATGGAATAATAGGGTTCACCGATTTACTAATGAAAACCCATCTTAATCGCACACAAGAAAAATACATGACGACGATTAATCAATCGGCACTGTCATTATTAGACATCATCAACGACATATTAGATTTTTCAAAAATAGAAGCAGGTAAACTTGACCTTTTTATTGAAAAACAAGAATTAATAGAAATTCTAAATCAAACTATAGACCTCATTTTCTACGAATCGAGTCAAAAAAAATTAGATTTATTTTTGAAAATTGCTCCAGAAGTACCAAAATTCGTTTGGGTTGATGCCGTTAGATTAAAACAAATTCTAATTAATCTTTTAGCCAATGCCGTAAAATTTACCGAAAAAGGAAGTATCACACTTGAGGTAGACGTAATCGCTAAAGATAGTGACTCACAACAAACCCTTCGTTTTGCAATTATCGATACTGGAATTGGAATCCTAGAAAAAAACAAGGAAAAAATATTCTATGCCTTCTCCCAAGAGGACAGTTCTACTTCCAAAAAATTCGGAGGAACAGGCCTTGGGCTCACCATCTCCAATCAATTATTGAGTTTAATGAATAGCAAACTCCGACTTGAAAGCCAAATCAACAAAGGAAGTACGTTTTACTTCGACATAGATTTAGAAACCTCAAACGAAACTACGGCAGCAGAAATTGAGTCCAATACCAAGACGATGCAACTCAATACAGTTGCTTCAAACAAAGTCAAACACGAGTTTCCTAATCTCAAAATAATGATTGTAGAAGACAACAAAATCAACATGCTCTTGCTCAAAACAATCATCAAAAACCTATTTTATGATGTAGAAATCTTTGAATTCTTGAATGGAAAAGAAGCCATCGAACAATTTGAATTCCTAAAACCAACTCTTGTATTCATGGATATACAAATGCCGATAATGAATGGATACGAAACAAGCAAAGCAATAAGAAATCTCTCTAACGGTAAAAACATACCAATAATTGCAATAACCGCTGGAACAGAGAAAGAAGAACGTAAAAAATGTTTAAAAATGGGAATGAATGACTACATCCCAAAACCTATCATAAAAGGAGTTATTGAAGAAGTAATTTTAAAATGGATTGCTAAAAATTAACTAACTTTATTTTTAACAATATAAAAATCAATACGCTATGAAATGGCAAGGAAGAAGACAAAGCGATAATATGGAAGACCGCCGAGGGATGTCTACTGGAGGAAAATCACTCGTAGGCGGAGGCATCATCGGAATTATCATTTTACTAGTCAATATTTTTGGTGGCGAAAACGCACAAATGATAACGCCTGTTTTAGAACAATTCAATAACCAATCACAAAGTGCAACTACAGAACAAAGAGATTTAACGCCAAGCGAAATAGAAGAAGGAAAATTTGTAAAAACTATCCTAGCTGATAATGAAGATGTTTGGAATAAAATTTTTCAAGAAAATAATCTTCAATTTGAAGCTGCAAAAATTGTTCTTTTTAGTGGACAAGTTGAAACCGCTTGTGGTGGAGCCAGCTCAGCCTCAGGACCTTTTTATTGTCCCGGAGATCAAAAAATCTATATGGACATGTCATTTTTCGAGGAATTGAGAACCAAATTTGGTGCTAAAGGTGGTGACTTTGCTGTGGCTTACGTAATTGGTCATGAATACGGACACCACATTCAGAATCTATTAGGCACTTCAACCAAAATGCGGCAACTCCAACAAGGAAAAAGTGAAGCCGAAGCCAACAAACTATCTGTAGCCCTAGAACTCCAAGCCGATTTCTATGCGGGTCTTTGGACAAATTACAACGAAAAAATAAACGCTATGTTAGAACCTGGTGATATAGAGGAAGCCTTAAGCGCCGCACAAGCCGTAGGTGACGACGCCATTCAAAAGAAAATGCAAGGGCAAGTTGTACCCGATTCCTTTACTCACGGTACCTCGGAGCAGCGAATGTATTGGTTTCAAAAAGGATTGCAATCCGGCGATATCAAACAAGGCAATACCTTCAATTACATTCAGTAACTCTTAAAAAACGAAAAGAGCTATTTATCCTCAATAAGTAGCTCTTTTTTTTTGAAGCGGTACCAATAGTCATTCTTGTAAAGAGGGTACCCGCTCTCCGCTGCAATCTTTGCTGCCGAACACCGGCAACAAAGGATTTCCTCTACGATCGGGGCTAAAAGGAAACAATTTAGCTTATCAGTAATCATCCAAAAAATTACCCCAACCACCCTTCTCTATCCAAACTACGGTATTGTATCGCTTCGGCTATGTGTGAGGCCATTACGTTGGGAGACGCTTCAAGGTCAGCAATAGTTCTAGAAACTTTCAAAATTCTATCATAAGCTCTAGCCGAGAGATTTAAGCGCTCCATAGCCGTTTTCAACAACTCTTTTGAAGCATCATCCAAAGCACAAAACTCCCGAATATGTTTCGTGTTCATTTGAGCATTGTAATGAATATTTTCTAAAAATGCAAAACGTTGACTTTGCAATTCTCTTGCAGCCGTAACTCGTTGTCTTATATCCACACTACTCTCAGCTTTTCTATCATCCGACAATTTCTCAAAAGGCACTGGAGTTACTTCAATATGAATATCAATTCTATCCAAAAGCGGCCCCGAAATTTTACTCAAATAGCGTTGCATTTCGTGTGGTGAAGACGTTTGAGGAGCACTCGGGTCATTAAAAAATCCACTCGGACTCGGATTCATACTCGCTACCAACATAAACGAGGAAGGATAAGTCACCGTAAACTTTGCTCTAGAAATCGTTACTTCCCTATCCTCCAACGGCTGACGCATCACTTCCAAAACATCCCTTTTAAACTCGGGCAATTCATCCAAAAACAATACCCCATTATGCGCCATCGAAATTTCACCCGGCTGAGGATAACTCCCACCGCCTACCAAAGCCACATTCGAAATAGTATGATGCGGACTCCTAAAAGGCCTTTGATTCATTAGTCCTACTTCTTTCAATTTACCTGCAACACTATGAATTTTGGTAGTTTCAAGTGCTTCGCGTAAGGTCATTGGAGGCAAAATACTGGGCAAGCGTTTCGCCAACATCGTTTTTCCCGCACCAGGAGGCCCAATCAAAATAATATTATGTCCACCAGCAGCAGCAATTTCCATACAACGCTTAATACTTTCTTGCCCCTTCACATCCGAAAAATCAAATTCAGGAAAATCTAAGGTTTTATAAAATTCTGCCCTTGTATCAATTCTAGTGGGTTCAAGCGTTCCTTTTCCTTCCAAAAAATCAATAACTTCTTGTACATTTTCTACGCCATAAACATCCAATCCAGCAACTATAGCGGCTTCTTTTACATTTTGCTTTGGCAGAAAAAAACCTTTAAAACCTTCTTCTTTGGCTTTTATAGCAATTGGTAAGGCACCTTTTATGGGTTGCAAACTTCCATCCAAAGACAATTCACCCATAATGACATATTCATCCAAAACAGCAGTAGAAATCTGTGAGGAAGCCACTAAAATGCCCACCGCTAAGGTCAAATCGTAAGCAGAACCTTCTTTTCGTAAATCGGCCGGAGCCATATTAATCGTAATCTTTTTTCCGGGCAAAGCATACCCATTATTTTTGAGGGCCGCGGCAATGCGATAACTACTTTCTTTAATCGCATTATCTGGCAATCCCACCAAATGATACCCTACCCCATTATCAATATTAACTTCTACCGTAATAGTGGTGGCTTCCACCCCAAAAACGGCACTTCCAAAAACTTTAACAAGCATATAAATAATCTTTTAAATAAAAGTAAAATAAAATCCGACACTATAACAGTAATCAACTTGTTAAATTTAAAAATTATTCTCAAAAACTTAAAAAAATAAGTCACAAAAAAATAAAATTTTAGCAAAAAATAGTATTCAGCTATAAAACAGACGTTAAAATTTAAATAGCCCTTCCAAGTGTTATTAATTTTAGTAATTTTAAAAAAATTAACTAACCCATTATGAAAAAACTTATAATCCTACTCTTTTTTGGTGTTTTTATAGCGAAAACACAAGCACAAGAGTACTTTCCGAATAACGAAAGTATTCCAAACAAAAACAATTATTACACTGCTTTTACCAACGCAAAAATCTATGTTACCCCTACTCAAATCATTGAAAAAGGAACTTTACTCATTCAAAATGGTAAAGTAGTAGCATCAGGAAACTCAGTTGCTATCCCCAAAAACGCGATGATAATTGATGCCGAAGGAAAATCAATTTACCCTTCCTTCATCGATATGTATACTAGTTTTGGTGCTGATAAACCAAAAAGAGCGGCATCTAGCGAAAGAGGTTCTTCTTATGATACCAAACGCGCAGGCTATTATTGGAACGAAAACATTCGCTCAGAAATCAATGCTTACGAAACTTTTGCTTACGACGAAACCAAAGCTGAAGAATTATTAAAAGCCGGATTTGGTGTAGTAGGTACTCATATTCAAGATGGTATTGCCAGAGGAACTGGAGCCATAGTTGCTTTGAATAACAGCGATAAAACCAATCGAATTTTGAGCAACAAAGCCAGCCAGCACTTTGGTTTTACTCGTAGTGTAACTACCAATCAGTCCTACCCTTCTTCTTTAATGGGAATGATGGCTTTGCTTCGTCAAATGTATCACGACAAAGAATGGTACAAAAATGGAAATGCAACAAACAAAGATTTATCCTTAGAAGCATTGATTGCTAACGAAAAATTAGTTCAAATTTTTACAGCAGAAGACAAATTGAATAGTTTAAGAGCCTCCAAAATTGCAAAAGAATTTGGATTGAATTATATCCTTAAAGGAGCTGGAAATGAATTTGAACGCATTCAAGAAATCAAAAAAACGAATGCTAGTTTTATCATTCCGATTAACTTCCCAGAAGCTTACGATGTTTCAAATCCGTTCAATGCGAACCAAATGGAGTTGGCTGACTTACGTTTTTGGAATCAAGCACCTAGCAACTTAAAAGTACTATCTGAAAACGGAATTACTTTCGCATTAACTACAGATAAATTAAAAAAGATAGAGGACTTTAGAGGGAATTTATTAAAAGCCATTCAATTTGGTTTTGACCCGACAAAAGCGTTAGAAGCTTTGACTACTACTCCAGCTGCATTACTTGGAAAAAGCAATGAAATTGGAAGTTTAAAAACAGGAAGTTATGCAAACTTCATCATTACCTCAGGTGCTATTTTTGACGAAAAAACCATCGTTTTCGAAAACTGGGTACAAGGCAATAAGTATGTAATTAACGATTGGACTGTAAAAGATATTCGTGGAGAGTACGATTTGACCGTAAGTAATGAAACCTATAAGTTAAAAATTGAAGGAGAAGTTGCTAAACCAAAATCGGATATTACAACCGCAGATAAAAAGAAAGTAAAATCGAATTTGACTTTTGCGAATCAATGGTTTACGCTATTAATCAAATCTAATGACGATGTAAAAACTAATTTTTTAAGACTGAATGGCTTGGTAGACACTACCGAAAACTTATCTGGAAAAGCCATTTTAAACAATGGTTCAGAAGTGACTTGGTATGCCAAAAAAACTGCGCCATTTAAGATTGTAAAAGACTCAAGCGCCGTTGAAAAACCATTCGCGGTTCAGCCTGTTACTTATCCAAACATTGCATACGGAAATACTGAATTACCAAAAGCTCAAACCTTGTTATTCAAAAATGCAACGGTTTGGACCAACGAAAAAGAAGGAATTCTAGAACAAACCGACGTATTGGTTAAAAACGGTAAAATTGCTGCTATCGGAAAAAATCTTTCAGATGGTGGAGCTACTATCATTGATGCCAAAGGAAAACACTTAACCAGCGGTATCATTGACGAACACTCTCACATTGCTATTTCAAATGGTGTAAATGAAGGCGGACACAACTCAAGTGCCGAGGTAACTATCGAAGATGTAGTTAACTCCGAAGACATTAATATTTACAGAGATTTAGCAGGTGGTGTTACTACATCACAATTACTTCACGGTTCTGCTAACCCTATTGGTGGTCGCTCGGCTATCGTAAAATGGAAATGGGGAATGGAACCAGAAGAATTGTTATACAAAAACCAACCAAAATTCATCAAATTTGCCTTGGGTGAAAACGTAAAACAATCCAACTGGGGCAATGTAAATCCAACTCGTTTTCCTCAAACTCGTATGGGAGTAGAACAAGTATTTACAGATTACTTTCAAAGAGCTAAAGAATATGACTTAGCTTGGAAAAAATTCAATGCAAGCGGAAAAAAAGACAAAGCAAAAGCACCAAGAACCGATTTGGAATTACAGACTTTAGCCGAAATTCTGAACAACAAACGATTCATAACTTGTCATTCTTATGTACAATCAGAAATCTTGATGTTGATGAATGTAGCAGACAAAATGGGCTTCAAAGTTAACACCTATACCCACATTCTTGAAGGATACAAAGTGGCTGACAAAATGAAAGAACACGGTGTTGGAGCCTCAACTTTCTCTGACTGGTGGGCTTATAAATTCGAAGTAAACGATGCTATTCCACAAAACGGTCCGATTATGCATAACCACGGATTAGTAGTAGCCTACAATTCAGATGATGCCGAAATGTCAAGAAGATTGAATCAAGAAGCTGCAAAAGCAGTTAAATATGGTAACATTTCGGAGGAAGAAGCTTGGAAATTTGTGACTTTAAATCCTGCAAAATTATTACACATAGACGACAAAGTAGGAAGTATTAAAGTAGGAAAAGATGCCGATGTAGTACTTTGGAACAACAATCCTTTGTCTATTTATGCCAAAGCAGAAAAAACGTTAATCGAAGGTGTTGTTTATTTTGATAGCCAAGTTGACGAAGTTAAAAGAGCTGCAAATGCTAAAGAAAGAGCCGAATTAATTGGTCAGTTATTGTTAGAAAAAAACAAAGGAATGGCCACACAAGCTCCTAAAAAATCAATCAAACCTGAGTATGAATGCGATACTATGGAAGAATTGTAATCCAATTTAGTATGCACTACAAACACCAAATTTTAAAGAAGATGAACATAAAAATAGCACTTTTATTGGCCACTCTAGGTTTTTCAACACTTAGTCAAGCCCAACAAATACCTGCGCCACCACAATCTCAATCGATACTTATCCTTAATGCCACAGCACATTTAGGAACAGGTGAAGTAATAGAAAACGCTGCCATTGGTTTTAAAGATGGAAAAATTACTTTGGTAGCCAATGCACAACAAATAAAATTAGCCAAAGATGCTTACAATACAACAATAGATGCCACCGGAAAACACGTATATCCAGGATTTATTGTACCCAATTCTACTTTGGGATTGGTAGAAATTGACGCGGTAAAATCTTCGGATGATGAGGAAGAAATCGGAACTTTTAACCCCAACGTAAGAAGTATTGTGGCTTACACCGCCGATTCAAAAGTGATTGAAACGGTTCGCCCTAACGGAATTTTAATGGCTCAAATCACGCCAAGAGGAGGAAGAGTTTCTGGTAGTTCTTCTATTGTTCAATTAGATGCTTGGCATTGGAAAGAAGCTTTGATCAAAGAGAATGATGGTATCCATATCAATCTTCCTGCTACTTTTAGAAGAGGTGGCTGGTGGGCAGAACCTGGTTCAATCGAACCCAACAAAGAGTACAACAAACAACTTCAAGAGTTAAATGCTTTTTTCAAAAGTTCGAAAGCTTATTTAGGCGGTACCTCAGACAGCAGAAATTTAGTTACTGAAGCTACCAAAGGCTTATTCGACGGAACTCAAACCTTGTTCATTCACGCGGATGAAGAAAAACAAATTGTCGATGGTATTCAATTGGCCTTAGAAAACGGCATCAAAAAAATAGTCATCGTTGGAGGTTTCGAAGCCTATAAAGCAGCTCCACTTTTGCTTAAAAACAATATTGGTGTACTTTTAAGAAGAATTCACGACCTTCCAACCAATGAAGACCAAGATATTGATTTACCCTATAAAATGGCCAAAATATTAACTGATAAAGGAATTCTGGTTGGTCTAGAAAATAGCGGAAGTAAAGAAAGAATGAGTTCAAGAAACCTTCCCTTTTTAGCAGGAACTTGTGTTGCTTATGGCTTAGATAAAGAAAAAGCGTTACAACTAATCACCTTGAATACGGCGAAGTTATTAGGAATTGACCAACAATGTGGTTCATTAGAAGAAGGAAAGGACGCTACACTTTTCATCTCAGAAGGCGATGCTTTAGACATGAGAACTAACAAATTAACCCATGCCTTTATTCAAGGGAGAATGATTAGTTTGGCAACGCATCAAACAAAACTTAGCGATAAATACAAAGCAAAATACAATCAAAAATAAACACTATGGGACTATTCAATGCCATTTTAGGAAACGCCTCTGAAGTAACTATAGAAAGTGCTTCTAAAGAATTTGAACCAATACTAATTGAAGGCGAAGAAATCGAAAAAGCCTTTCGATTAATAAAGGATATGTTTGTATTTACAAACAAAAGACTAATCTTAGTCGAAAAACAATTAGTAGGCTCAAAAGTGGATTACCTATCCATTCCCTACAAAAACATTAAAAAATTCTCAAAAGAAAGTGCGGGAATACTTGATTTGGATGCCGATTTAAAAATTTGGCTAAATAATGACAATGAACCCATTTCAAAACAATTTGGAAAAGGTGGTAATAACATCAATGAAGTATATCGCATTTTGAGTAAACATACGCTATAATATACTGTAAAAAACAAAATTAAGTAAGGGAGGTTTCTATTTAGATTCCTCCTTTTTTTATGGAAGTAAATCAAGCTCAAATTAAATTACAAACTGACTAAGTTCATGAATCTTATAATCATTCAAGAAAATACCGATTAACAAAATGTAAAATAATCAATAAAAAATCGATACTACCCTCAAAATTAAAGGGGGTAAAATATCAATTTAGTAAAAATTAATTTTTATTTATGATTTTTTATAGGGGTTCCAAATGATTTTATATTTTTAACCCATAATTAACAAAAAAACTATAAACTATGCGAAAGATTATTTTGAGTGTGATACTGATCACAATTTTGGTATTATCCGTTTTTTCAATTTATTTTCAAAGTGAAGCAACTGCATTAGGAGCACATGTTGTAGCCTTAAAATTAGACACAGGCGATACAGCTTGGATGATTGTTGCATCAGCCTTAGTATTAATCATGACACCAGGACTAGGTTTCTTCTATGGAGGTATGGTTGGAAAAAAGAATGTAATTAGTACAATGCTACAAAGTTTTATGGCAATGGTGATTGTCACTGTTTTATGGGTATTGGTTGGTTTCGGATTATGTTTTGGACCTTCTGTAGGCGGTATAATTGGTGACCCATCAAGCAACTTTATGTTTAACGGAGTAAATTCAACTACTGCATGGGAACTTGCGCCAACAATTCCTTTTATATTATTTGCTTTCTTTCAAGCTAAATTTGCAATTATCACACCCGCTTTAATCACAGGTGCATTTGCAGAACGCGTTCGTTTCTGGGCTTACTTATTATTCATGGTTTTATTCATATTAGTTATCTACGCACCATTATGTCACATGACTTGGCATCCTGATGGATTATTCTTCGGATGGGGAGTATTAGACTTTGCTGGAGGAACTGTAGTACATATGAGTGCAGGTTGGGCTGCTTTGGCTGGAGCAATGTTCTTAGGAAAAAGAAAAGTACAAAAAGTTAACCCAGCTCGTATTACTTATGTATTATTAGGAACTGGTTTATTATGGTTCGGATGGTTCGGATTCAATGCAGGTTCTGCTGTTGGAGCTAACGGTTTAGCTGCTCAAGCTTTAGGAACAACAACTGTAGCTGCTGCTGCTGCTGCAATGGCTTGGGTTTTCTTAGACAAAATATTAGGACACAAATTATCAGCAATGGGTGCTTGTATTGGTGCAGTTGTAGGATTAGTTGCTATCACACCAGCTGCTGGATTCGTAACTATTCCTAGTGCTATTGCTATCGGTATTATTGCAAGTATTGTTAGTAATTTCGTTTGCAGTAAATTCCCTAAAGGAAAAATTGATGATGCCTTAGATGTATTCGCTTGTCACGGTGTAGGTGGTATGGTAGGTATGCTTTTAACAGGTGTTTTTGCCTCTAAATCTGTTAACTCAATTGTTGGTGACAACCAAGGTTTAATCTACGGTGACGCCACCCTATTCTTAATCCAATTGAAAGCTTTAGTATTGGCTTCTATCTTTGCTTTTGCTGCTTCTTATGCTTTATTCTTTATTGTAAACAAAATCACTCCTTTGCGTGTAAGTGAAGATAAAGAAGAATTAGGATTAGATATTACTCAACACGGAGAATACCTATAAAAAATACCCGTTCCAAATTAAAAAATGGCTGTTTCTTTTGAGACAGCCATTTTTTTTTATTCTTCTGTGAAATTGTAAATCTATTATAATTAAAGAATCCCTTTTTAAGCTAACAAGATTGAAATAAACTAGAATAAACATTCACAAGAGTTCTATCCACTGAAAAAAGCCAATTTAACCACTTCATAAAAAACAATAAGTAACCGTTCGTTTTTGCCATAAAAAAACCTCCAAAACTAGTTTGGAGGTAATTACAATTGAAAGAATTCATTCTTTATTTTAAAACGGTAAATTCAATAGCAGAGTCAGAATACACACGATGGGTTTGTTTTTTGAAATCCTCTGGCTTAGCATAAAATATGTTCGGCACAAAAGTTTGTGGATTCAAATCAATCAAAGGGAACCAAGTACTTTGCACTTGAATTTGAATTTTATGCCCTTTTTTGAAGGTGTGAAAAACATCTTGCAATTTAACATTAACCGGAGTTTTCTCGTTGGCAACAAAAGGTTCTGGATTTACAAAACTATTGCGAAAACGACCTCTCATCACCTCACTGCGCACCATCATATGATAATTGCTCATTTTTAAATACTGCTGCACTTCTTTTGTTTCAGGTTCGTCATTCGGGAAAACATCGACTACTTTAACTATCCAATCCGCATCGGTTCCTGTGGTAGCAACTTGCAATTTGGCTAAAATATCTCCAGCCATGGTAACATCTTCCGCTAAAACATCGGTTTCAAAAACCAAAACATCAGGTCTTCTAGCCGCAAATCGTTGGTCATCGGTCATATATTTTCTTGGCGTCAAACCTTGCTGTTTGATATCTTCAGAATGTGGTACCGGCTTCTTTGGGTCGCTGATAAATTCCTCAAAAGAAACTGCTCCAGCATTTTTAGTTAACTTCTGTTGCGGTTGCAAATAAAACTGTTGTTTTTCTGTATTTTTTGGAGGCCAAGCATCATAGGTTTTCCATTCTTTTCTTCCTGTATCAAAAACATAAGCTTCGGGTAATTTGTTCTCCCCTTTCCCATTATTTTTCAAGAAATGACGGAAAAAATTAGCCTCAATATTCTTTTGATAAAAACCAGAAATACTGTCACCAAAATTAATATTGCCTATGATTTGCTTTTCTGAATTTCTAGCCCAATCGCCGTGGCTCCAAGGCCCCATAACAATAGTATTATAATTCTTACTACTTTTTTCTATGGTTGAATACGTATTCAATGGACCATACAAATCTTCAGCATCGAACCAACCGCCAACAATCATTACAGCCGGCTTGATATTTTTTAAATGCTGCAACAAACCTCTTTTTTGCCAGAATTCATCATAGCTTGAATGTTCCTTAAGTTGTTGCCAAAATTCATTGGAAGAATCGTAATATTTGTCCAAATTCACTAAAGGCCCTGCATTCAAAAAGAATTGATAGTCGTCATTGGTACCAACATTTGGGAACTTAAACCAAGCTTCTGTAGTTGGCTTTGTTTTTTGAGGACCAAAAAGTGGCGTCACCTTCCAATAACTCAACAAATAAGCCCCATTATGATGAAAGTCATCAAAGAAGAAGTCACTAATACAAGCTTGAGGAGAAACTGCTTTTAAGGCAGGATGCCCGCTCAACAAAGAATAAGAAGCATAATAACCTGGATATGAAATTCCCCAAGTTCCAACATTTCCGTTGTTATTGGCTACATTCTTAACTAACCAATCGATAGTATCGTAGGTATCTGAAGCCTCGTCAACCTCCGTTTTTCCTTTTTTATTTGGAATATAGCCTCTCATATTGTCATATAACCCATCACTCATATAGCGCCCTCTCACATCTTGATACACTACAATGTATCCTTCTTTCATCATCGTTTCGTTGGGGGCAATGCTTCTTTTAAATTGGTCTGGTCCGTAAGGCGCGCAATTGTATGGAGTACGCTGCATTACAATAGGATACTTTTTAGAAGTATCTTTTGGAGAATAAATAGCTGTAAATAATTCTAAGCCATCACGCATTTTGATTCGCACTTCCTGCTTGGTATAATTTTCAGCTACATAGTTGGGTTTCTTTTCTTGTCCTAATGCCGAAAGACACAAAAACAAAAAAGGAAGCATTAGTAATTTTTTCATATGGGTTGGTTTATTGATAATTCGTAAAAATAAGAAATCCCATCCGTTTTCACAGATGGGATTACAAAAAAACTAGTTTTGTTTAAAACTTTGCTATACCAGACTTTAACCAAGCTTCGTACTCTTCTACACCAACATAACTTATGGTAGGCTGTGCTGCATTCAGACTTTTTCCTTCCAAATCTGTCAAGACATACAAAGGCTGCGTATTGGTTTTGTATCTTGTAATCATAAAATCCGTCCACTTATCCCCAATTGTTTCTATCTCTGATTCGGTAGCTTTTGAAAAAAACTGCTCATTTTTCGGTAATTCTCTTTTATCGTCTACATACAATGAAATCACAACCACTTTCTCTTTTAAAATAGACAAGACGTTAGGATTCGACCAAACATTGTTTTCCATTTTACGACAATTTACACAAGCGAAACCTGTAAAATCGAGCATAATGGGTTTGTTTACTTTTTTGGCATAAGCCAAACCTTCTTCATAATCATCAAAAACAACAATCCCGTGAGGACCGCTTTTAGCTCCCTCTGGAAGCATCGCTGTAGCTACAGATTTTGAAGAACCACCAAATCCCATTGGGCTTTCGCTATATTCCATTGGCGGAGGAAAAGCATTGATAAATTTCAAAGGCGCACCCCATAATCCTGGAATTAAATAAAAGGTAAATATCAAAGAAAGTAATCCCATATACAATCTACCTACAGAAATATGCCCTACGGGACTATCGTGTGGCAGCGTAATTTTCCCAAAAAGATACAACGATAATGCTCCAAAAATAGCAATCCAAATGGCGATAAAAACTTCGCGTTCTAGCAAATGCAATTGCAATACCAAATCTGCATTGGATAAAAATTTGAAAGCCAAAGCCAATTCTAAAAATCCAAGAACTACTTTTACTGTATTCAACCAACCTCCAGATTTAGGTAAAGAATTCAACCAGCCTGGGAACATTGCGAACAACATAAAAGGCAAGGCTAAAGCTAGAGAGAAACCTAACATTCCAACTACTGGTGCGATTCCGCCTTTAGAAGCAGCTTCTACTAATAAAGTTCCAACAATAGGACCCGTACAAGAAAAAGACACAATGGCTAATGCCAACGCCATAAACAAAATACCTATGATTCCACCGCGGTCGGCTTGGCTGTCTACTTTGTTTGCCCAAGAATTCGGCAACATAATTTCGAATGCGCCTAAAAAAGATGTGGCGAAAACAATTAATAAAACGAAGAAAATAAGGTTAAACCAAACATTGGTAGACAAGGCATTCAACGCATCGGCACCGAAAATCCAAGTAACCAATAAGCCCAAACCTACATAAATAACGATAATTGAAATTCCGTAGATAATGGCATTTCTGATTCCTGCTGCTTTATTTTTACTTTGCTTGGTAAAGAAACTTACCGTCATTGGAATCATTGGGAAAACACAAGGCGTTAACAATGCTGCAAAACCAGATAAAAAAGCAATAAAGAAAATTGCCCACAACCCGTGTTCTGTTGTTGCGCTTTTTGCAGGAGCTATTTGAGAAGTCTCTGTAGTAACTGAATCTTTTACAGTATCAGCGGCAACTGTTGTTGCAGAATCTATTGTCTGCCCAGTCGTATCTTTTACTAAATCATTAATCGGAGTAGTTGAAGATGCTGTTGTAGCAGTGTTTTTCAACTCAGGAATTGCAATGCTAAATTTCTTTTCGAGATTGATACAAACTTCTTTGCAAGCTTGAAAATTCAGCTCTACTTCTATGGTCTTAACGCCTTTATTTACGAGACTTATCTCTTGCGTAATTTGTGCTTTTTTCTCAAAAAAAGTTTCATTTACTTCAAAAATATCATTGTAAGCAGTTCTTGTTTTACTTTCTTTGGCTTTGCCTACTAAGGTGTAATTCCCTTTTTGATTTTTGAAATTAACTTCTAAAGGCAGTGGACCACCATCTGGAGTAAACTGTGAATATACGTGCCACTCGTTTTCGATGGTCGCATTGAATGTTATTATAAAATTGGTTGCTGATTTTTGTTCGATTTTGGTGGTCCATTTTACTGGGTCCAAAATTTGGGCGTTACCCAAACTACAAAAGAAAACTAAAAGTCCTAAAAGAAGGTGTTTTTTCATTACTATAACTTATATTAATTCTATTTTTAAAATTGTGTTGGTGATGTTCTCTACTTTGAATCGTTCGTCAGCTCGCATTCCTATTACCCAAACAATGGCCTCATTGGAACACAAAAGCCAAGTATTTTCTTTGTCTAAAAGTGCCATTTTTTCATCTTTAAAAAACTTACTTACTTTCTTGCTTTTGCCTTTCATTCCCAAAGGATAAAAGAAGTCGCCTTCTTGCCATTTTCTGAGCACCAAAGGATAGGCTAACTTAGATTCATCGACAAAGATAGCACTTGAATCTGCTTTGTTAATGTCTGCTACTTTACAAAACTGGAGTTTTAAGGGAATCTTAACTTTATCTTGATTTTTCTCGATGAAATACAGCTCCTTTTCAGATTCTTGTATTGGACTCAAGATAAAAAAATCGCGGTCTTTTAGCAATCGGTATTCTGATGAAAAAACTTGTTTTCCTGATTGGCTATCGACCAAATTGTAAATATCATCCCAAGCCGAAAAGCCATATTCTTTAAGCCATTGGTACAAATAAGAGGCATAATTTGGCAAGCGTAATAATTGCTTTAAATCAAAATAAATGGTGTCCTCTTCTTCTCTTGCTACTTGCTGATACACCATACTAGCCGCATCTGCAACCAATTCTTGTGCTTGTTGCAAATACTCTTGCGTCATTCCAAAAGCTTTTAAAAAATCAGGATTTAGTTCTTTGAGCATTGGAACTAAATGATGGCGAATTTGGTTGCGCAAATATTTATCTGAGGCATTACTGCTGTCTTCTCGCCACTGTAAGTTGTTAGCTTTGGCATATTCCTCAATAGCTGCTCTAGAAAAAGGCAACAATGGCCGAAGTACCGCATCATTTTGAGCAGGTATACCCGATAAACCATCTAAACCTGTGCCTCTTGAGAGGTTAATCAAAAAAGTTTCCAGATTATCATCGGCGTGATGGGCGGTTAAAACAAAGTCGAATTGATGGAGCTCTAGTTGTTCGTAGAACCAATCGTATCGCAGTTCTCTTGCAGCAACTTGTGTCGAAAGTTTATAATCATTGGCAAATGCCTGAGTATCGAATTGGGTGTAATAAAAGGGAATTTGATGTTGAAGCGCATAATTTTGCACAAAACTTTGGTCTTCAAAACTTTCAATGCCACGGAGTTGAAAATTACAATGAGCAATGGCAATGGTGTAAGGCAATTGTTGCAACAAATGCAAAAGTACCATACTGTCTAAACCACCGCTTACGGCCAACAATAATTTTTTGTTTTCGAGAAACGGAAATTGCGTTTGTAGATGTTGGTAAAAGAGGTTTTGCATACTCAAATTTACTTTTTTTTAATTAAATTCCTTTTTTAACTACTCAACTTGTCTTGCTTTCAATTGGCTCCAGCTTTAGCTGGAGTTATAGGGATTGATTGTGTATTGGCTTTAGCCCAAAAAAGCAGCTAATTTTGGCTAAAGCCTTTAAAAATTCTAATTACACCCCTCCCCTCCAACTAAAGTTGGAGGCAATTAATGTCAAAAAAAGCTGAGTAATTTCGCTTTTTTTGTATCCAAAAATAGACAATTGTTACTCATTAGCCCAGATAGTAGCGGCATCCTCTTGTATGGCGTAGGCCAATACAAGAGATATAGCGGATAGCTGGAAACCCTCTTGGCAAAAAATCCTATTGTTAGCGCTCCTAAAAATAGTTCAGAACAAATTTTATGCTAAAACGCTCTTCATTGCTTTGGCTTTGAGCAAACATTCTTCGTATTCTTGCTCAGGCACCGATAAGGCTGTGATGGCACTTCCGACCGAAAAAGAAAGATATTGCTTCTTTTGATTGTACAAAATACTGCGAATTACGACATTGAAATCGAAATCGCCTTCGGGTGTGAAATAACCTACTGCCCCGCTATACAAGCCTCTTTTGGTTGCTTCTAATTCCTCGATGATTTTCATTGCCGAAATTTTGGGAGCCCCCGTCATACTTCCCATTGGAAAAGTAAGGCGCAATACATCAATCACAGCATATTTTTCGTCCATTTTTGAAGTGATGGTTGAAATCATTTGATGGACTTGCATAAAAGAATAAATGCCGCAAAGTTCTTCTACTTGCACCGAACCTTTTTGGGCGGTTCGCGATAAATCATTGCGAACCAAATCGGTAATCATAATATTTTCAGCACGCTCTTTTGGATTTGAAGCCAAATCTTCTTTTGCTTTTTCGTCGGCCACGGGGTCTTCATAGCGTTTTGCTGTACCTTTTATGGGTTGCGAAATCAAATCTTCTCCTTCTTTTCTCAAATAGCGTTCTGGCGTGGCAGACAACAAATACTGTTGGTTATTTTTTAGGAAAACTGCAAAAGGTGGTTGAGAAATGGCGTTTAACTTTTGAAACTTTTCTAGCGGTTGAATGGTTGCGTTTTCTGCATAAAATTCCATACAAAAATTGGCTTCATAAATATCCCCTTTATGAATGTATTCCTGCATTTTTTGTACTTGCTCGAGGTATTTTTTTTGGTCTATTCTAGCTTGTACCATAACAGAATCCGAAGCGGTACTTTGTTGAGGAACAATAGTCGTGATATCTTGATAATCTTCTTGCAACTCGTCGTCACATAAGTGCAAATACCTTGTTTCAAGTTGATTCCCTTTTAGCAAAAAAATCTTTTTGGGCTGAAAAAAGAATAAATCTGGAAAATCCAATCCATCAAAATTATTGGATTGCAAGCGCTCGCTATCGTTTTTTAAATCATAAGACAAATAACCAAACAGCCAGTCCTTGGTCGTTTGTTGGTACTGTTTTAAATCCTCAAAAGCATTATCATAATCAGTTTGTAGTAGCGTGAAAGCGTCTACTGCCAACAAACAATCATAACTAGAATACGCTTGTGGATAACTATTGCTATCCAAAAAAGCTACTTCACGAAACTGCTGTGCCCAGTACAAAAGTTGTTCCTTAAAAAGTGAAGGATTGTCTATAGTATAAAATTCAGAGACTCTCAATAATAATTATTTTAAGCTCCAAAATTACGACAAAAAATTCCCTTCTGCCTGCTTCCTCAAAAAAAATGGCACACTTTTTAATAGGTAAAAAAAGTACTACTTCACTAAATAAAATTAAGTATTGATTAAAAAATTACACTTACTCCATTTTGAAACACTTATTTGAATTTTAACCCTTTTTTAATCTATTAAACTATTTTATTTATGAAAACAATTGCAAAAGCAAGTACCCTAGCTGTAATCATCGCTGTAGTATTATTTTCGTGCAAAAAAGCCGAGGTTCCGGCAGAAGAAACCTTAGATTACGCCACAGCTGTTGCCGATAGTGCCACCGTTCGCAACACCCAAGAAAAAACCGCCGAAACTCCAAAAACTGTAGAAAAAAGGAAGCTCATTCGAACAGCAGATATCAAATTCAAAGTAAAAAGCGTCGTACAATCGACCAACTTAATCGAGAATACCACCAGAAAATGGGGCGGTTTGGTTACGTACTCCAACCTTCAAAGCACCATAAATGACCAAATAAGTACTAAAGTTAGTCAGGATAGTACGCTAGAAACCACTAAATACAAAGTTGAAAACACCATCACCCTTCGTGTACCTCAACAAAATATGGATACCGTGGTAAAAGAAATTGCCAAAGAAATTGATTATTTAGACTACCGATTAATCAAAGCTGATGATGTAGCGCTTCGATTATTATCGAATGAGTTGTTACAAAAGAGAAGCGCTACCAATGAAAAAAGAATGGCCAATGCTATTGATACAAAAGGCAAAAAAATCAATGACATTATGAATGCCGAAACGCAACTTGAAAACAAAAAAGCGCAAAGCGATAGCAGTGCTATTGAAAATTTATCTCTTCAAGACCAAATCAATTACAGCACCATCACCCTTCAGTTATACCAAAGAGAAGTGGTCAAACAAGAATTGGTAGCCAATGAAAAACAAGGCTATCATTTTGAGCCAGCTATTGGAATTCAAATCTTGGATGCGTTGCAATCTGGTTGGTTTCATTTGCTGTCGTTGGTAGTTTTCCTTTTAAAATTATGGTGGTTAGCCCTAATTGGTTTAGTAATTTACTTGATATTCAAGAAAGTGCCTTTCATAAAAAATATAAAATAAGGCATCTAAACCCATTTAATCCTCTCCTTTAAAAAATCAAAATCCGAAAAACAAGACTTACAATTCACTATTTATCAATATATTACTTAAATTTGATAGACAATTAAACATTTCCTAAAAAATATAGTTTTAAGAAGTATTACCCAACCAAGAAATGATTAGTTGTTGATTTCAAAAAAAGTAACCCCTAAAATGTATTGTAAATATGAAAATAGCCACTACTATTATTCGGATTTTGATTGGACTACTATTATTGTTCGCATCCATCAGTTATTTTTTTCATTTAATGCCTGAACCTGAAACAACAGGAAATTTTAAAGCATTCAATGTTGGATTAGTAGCTGCGACCTACATTATGCCACTCGCCAAAGGAGTTGAACTGCTTTGTGGATTAGCTTTTGTGAGCAATCGCTTTGTAACTTTGTCCAATATTTTAATTCTTCCCATCACGATAAACATTTTGTTCATCAATATCTTTTTAGCTCCCGAAGGCATTCCGATTGCTGGAGCTTTATTCTTGGGGAATTTATTTTTGATTTATCGTTATTGGGATAATTACAAAAGTGTTTTTACTCCTTGATTTAAACAACAAAACCCGTCTCATAATCACAAGACGGGTTTCTTATTTTTGAAAGTTACGCTTTTATACGTGTAATGCTCTATTGTCTGTAGCAGCTAATGCCGCTTCTTTAATCGCTTCCGCAAAAGTAGGATGCGCGTGTGACATTCTAGAAATATCTTCGGCTGAAGCTTTAAATTCCATAGCAGTCACTGCTTCTGCAATCAAATCGGCTGTTCTAGCTCCAATCATATGAACGCCAAGAACTTCATCCGTTTTTGTATCAGCAAGGATTTTTACGAAACCGTCTAAATCTGCACTAGCGCGCGCACGACCCAAGGCTTTGAACGGGAAATTACCCACTTTGTAAGCTACTCCTGCTGCTTTTAATTGTTCTTCTGTTTGTCCAACAGCAGCAACTTCTGGCCAAGTATACACTACACCAGGAATTAAATTATAATCGATATGTGGTTTTTGACCTGCTAAAATTTCAGCCACCATCGTACCTTCTTCCTCAGCTTTGTGAGCCAACATCGCGCCACGCACCACATCACCAATAGCGTAGATGTTTGGAGTAGACGTTTGCAAGTGGTCATTCACTTCGATTTGACCTCTTTCAGAAATTTTTACACCCGCTTTATCTGCATTCAATCCGTCAGTATAAGGACGACGACCTACAGAAACCAAAGAGTAATCTCCTTCTAAAGTGATGATTTCACCTTTAGCATTTTCAGCTTTCACAGTTACTACATCACCAGCTCTTTCAACCGATTGTACTTTGTGAGAAGTGTAAAACTTCATACCTTGTTTTTTAAGGACTTTGGTCAATTCTTTAGACAAAGAAGCGTCCATTCCTGGAATGATTCTGTCCATAAATTCAACAACAGATACTTGCGCACCTAAACGCAAATACACTTGTCCTAATTCAATTCCAATTACACCTCCACCAATAATTACAAGGTGTTTAGGCACTTCTTTTAATTTTAACGCTTCGGTTGAAGTAATAATTCTTTCTTTATCGATTGAGATAAAAGGCAAAGAAGAAGGTTTAGAACCTGTTGCGATGATGATATTTTTGGCTTCAATAGTTTCAGAAGTTCCGTCAGCTTTGGCAACCGCAACGTGAGTCGCGTCTACAAATGAACCCAAACCATTAAAAACCGTGATTTTATTTTTATCCATCAAAAACTGAACACCTCCAGAAGTTTGATCGACAACTGCTTGTTTGCGAGCAATCATTTTTTCTAAATTCACTTTAACCTCACCAGAAAGTTCAATTCCGTGATCGGCAAAATGTTTAATTTCATCGTAATGATGTGAAGAAGCTAAAAGCGCTTTGGATGGAATACATCCTACATTTAAACAGGTTCCTCCAAGTGTGGAGTATTTCTCGATAATTGCGGTTTTGAAACCTAATTGTGCGCAACGAATTGCCGACACATATCCTCCAGGACCAGAACCTATAATGACTACGTCAAATGAACTCATAGTGTGTTGATTTATTTTTTTGAGTGACAAAATTAAGGAATAAAGTTTTGTTTAAACGCTAATTTTTAAGGTTTTTTGTGTGAATTTCTTGAGAATAAAAAATAAAATAAACCACTACGACTTAAAGTACTTAGTTTAGGTTGACAGACTTAAGTCTGCAAGTTTGAAAACATAAAAAAACCACAAATTCGCAAATTACAAACTTAAAAGCATAAAATAATTTGCGGATTTGCGGTAAACATTTTTAGAACCTGAAAGGAAAAAACTATAAATTAACCCGTTGGGTGAAATTCTAATAAAATAAAAACTAAACCACATAGAGCCA
>ERZ650300.99-NODE-99-length-44120-cov-44.994100_pt1 | contig 44120 bp, 43 predicted proteins | sample MGYA00376236_ERZ650300 | MGnify/ENA primary metagenome ERZ650300 (study PRJEB26733, sample SAMN07839303) | wastewater metagenome | biome: urban; feature: wastewater treatment plant; material: waste water | place: USA: North Carolina | collected 2016-04-28 ...
GCACGTAGCGGCCCAGGCTGGTGGTGACGAAGAAGTTGCTGTTCTGCACGCCGGCAGAGATGCCCTGCAGGTTTTCGAGGCGGCCGATGGCGTAGTTGCGCAGCCAGTCGGCGAGCTCGGTTTCGGTGACGGGGGTGAATACGGACATGGTGGCCGGAGCTTACATCAATCGGTGGCGGTAGAATGCCCTCCCCCGCTTCACCCGCTGCGCCGCCATGTCCTTCCTGCTCAATCCGCCCCAACGCGAAGCCATCCATTACCTCGATGGCCCCTGCCTCGTGCTGGCCGGGGCGGGCTCGGGCAAGACGCGGGTGATCACCCAGAAGATCGCCTATCTGGTGAATGACTGCGGCTTCAACCCCCACGCCATCGCCGCGATCACCTTCACCAACAAGGCCGCGAAAGAGATGCTGGAGCGGATCTCCAAGCTGATGGGCGGCCGGGCGTCGAAGGGGCTGACGGTGTGTACCTTCCACGCCCTGGGCGTGCGCATCGTGCGCCAGGAGGCCCAGCTGCTCGGCCTCAAGCCCCAGTTTTCGATCCTGGATTCGGGCGACACCACCCAGATCATCGCCGAGATGACCGGCAACACCGACAAGAACCGCGCCAAGGCCCTGCAGTGGCAGATCTCCAGCTGGAAGAACGCCCTCGTCGAGCCCAACGAGGCCGCCCACATCGCCAACGATGAAGTCTCGGCCGCCGCCGCGCTGCTCTACCGGGATTACGACAAGACCCTGCGCGCCTACCAGGGCGTGGATTTCGACGACCTGATCCGCCTGCCGGTGAAGCTCTTCGACGAGCACCCCGAAGTGCGCGACCGCTGGCAGAACCGCCTGCGCTACCTGCTGGTGGATGAATACCAGGACACCAACCGCGCCCAGTACCGCCTGCTCAAGCTGCTCACCGGCGTGCGCGCGGCCTTTACCGCGGTGGGCGACGACGACCAGGCCATCTACGCCTGGCGCGGTGCCGACATCGAGAACCTGCGCCAGCTGCCGGTGGATTTTCCGACCCTCAAGGTCATCAAGCTGGAGCAGAACTACCGCTCCACCACGCGCATCCTGCACGCCGCCAACACGGTGATCGCCAACAACGAGAAGCTCTTCGACAAGAAGCTGTGGTCCGAGCACGGCGCCGGCGAGCCGGTGACGGTGGTGGCCTGCCAGACCCCCGAGCACGAGGCTGAATCGGTGGTGATGAAGCTCATCGCCCACAAGTTCGAGCACCGCACCCACTTCAAGGATTACGCCATCCTCTACCGGGGCAACCACCAGGCGCGGCTCTTCGAGCAGCACCTGCGCAACCAGAAGATCCCCTACGCCATCTCCGGCGGGCGCAGCTTCTTCGAGAACGCCGAGATCAAGGACTTGTGCGCCTACCTGCGCCTGATCGCCAACGAGGACGACGACCTGGCCTTCATCCGGGCGATCACCGTGCCGCGCCGGGGCATCGGCGCCGCCACCATCGAAGCCATCAGCCATTACGCCAGCAACCGCAACATCAGCCTGTTCACGGCGGTCTTCGAGGAGGGCGTGACCCAGCACGTGGCGGCGCGCCAGCTGGAGGGCATGCGGGAGTTCTGCCACTTCATCAACCGCGTCACCCACCGTGCCCCGCGGGAGCCCGCCGGCCCGGTGATCAACGACCTGCTGAAGGCCATCGGCTACGAAGCGTGGCTGTACGAGAGCTGCGAGCCCCGCGAGGCCGAGACCAAGTGGAGCAACGTGAGCGACTTTACCGGCTGGCTGGTGCGCAAGGGCGAGGAGGACGGCAAGACCCTCACCGACATGATCCAGACCATCAGTCTCATCACCATGCTCGACAAGGACGACGAGGAGCTGGATCAGGTGCAGCTGGCCACGCTCCACGCCTCCAAGGGGCTGGAGTTCAAGCACGTGTTTCTGGTGGGCGTGGAGGAGGGGCTGCTGCCCCACCAGAGCTCCATCGACGAGGACAAGATCGAGGAAGAGCGCCGCCTGATGTACGTGGGCATCACCCGCGCCCAGCGCAGCCTCACCATCAGCTACTGCGAACGCCGCAAGGCCGGCCGCGAGGTGCGCACCTGCGACCCGTCACGCTTCATCGACGAGATGGGCATGGAAGGCATCCGCCGCAGCGACCGCAAATCCGCCGAGCCGGTGAGCAAGGAAGACGCCCGCGCCCGCATCGCCAACCTGCGCGCGATGCTGGGCAACAAGCCGGGAACGATCGGCTGATTGCTGTGGATGTTGTGTCGGGTTAGCCCAACGGGCGTAACCCGACACAACCGACTCAAGGTGCCGGCGAACCTTCCTTCTGATACTTCGGCGAACGCGGCCCGTACAGGATGCCGTTGGGCCGGCCGGCGGAGAGCAGGCGGCTGGCGGTGATGCCGGCGATCGGGTGGCCGCGGTTGCTCAGGGTGTCGGCGATCTGGGTGATGACCGCCTTCACCAGCAGGCCCACCACACCGCCGCTCGAGTTGTTGTTGCCTTCTTCGCTCGACGCGGTGGCGCTGCCTTCCCACAGGGTGGCGCCGCTGCGCAGATCAACCAGCTTGGCCTCGGCGGAGACGCGGGTCTCGCTGGAGATGATCATGTACTTGGTGCCGTAGTGGGTGACCTTGATGTACAGGGCCGAATCGGCACCAAAGATCTCGCGCAGCTTCTTGAGCGGCACCTGCTGGATGTCGGCCGGGGAGGTGAGGCCGTTCTGGCGGAAGGCCTCATCCACCAGCGTTACCGGCAGCACGTAGTAACCGGACTCGGCCAGCGGCAGCGTGGTCTGGGCATACATGCTGTAGGTGGCGTTCACGTCCGGCGAATCGTTGAGCGGGGGCAGCACCAGGATGGACTTGGGCCGGCTCTCGCGGAAGGCGGTGTAGTCGTAGCCCGGCTTGGTGGCGCAGCCGGCAAGCAGCGCCACGCCGATGGCCAGCAACACCCGTTGAAAAAGGCGCGATCGGATCATTGGCGGGCCTCTGCGGGTTTGGGTTGGAACTTCTTCAGGATGAAATCCATGAAGGGTGCGCCTTCGGGAAACTGCTGCTTCTCGGCTTCGAGGCTCTCGGCGAGACGGCCGGCCTGGCCGCTCTGGCCGTAGAGCATCCCCAGGTGGGCCTGGAAGCCCGGCGGCAGGGGCAGGCCCTTGGCGCGGGCCTGCTCACGCATGGCCTCGAGGGCCTGGATCTGCTCCTGCTGGCCCTTGGCGTTATTGAAGTGGCTGTACATCACGCTGGGGTAATCGCCCCAGTAGTAGAGCGGCTTGGGCTGCGTGGCGCAGCCGGCGAGCAGGCCGACCGCCAGCGCGGCCAGCGCCAGCCGGCCGTGCCGGAAAGAAGAAACGTGCATGGTGTGGGCTCGGCTCCGGGCTTAGTCGGCGAGGCGCAGCGCGCCGGATTCGACACCGCCGACGAGGTTGTCGACAGCTTCGCGGATGGCCAGGTCGAGCACCTTGCCGTTGAGGGTGGAGTCATAGCTGGCGGTGCTGCCAAAGCCCACCACCTCGCGGTTGGAGAGGCTGTATTCGCCGGCGCCCTGGGCGGAGTAGACGACCTCGGAGGTCTTCACATCCACCACGTTGAGGGCCACCTTGGCGTAGGCCACCTGTTGCTTGCCGCGGCCGAGGATGCCGAACAGCTGGTGATCGCCCACTTCCTTGCGGCCAAACTCGGTCACGTCGCCGGTGACGACAAAGCGGGCGCCCTTGAGCTTCTGCTCGACCTTGTTGAGGGCGGCCTCCTGCTTGATCTCGGACATGTTCTCGCGCTCCAGCACGTTGAAGCGGTTGGTCTGCTGGAGGTGAGTGATGAGGATGGTCTTGGCCTGGCTGCCGAGGCGGTCGACGCCATCGGAGAAGATGCCGCGCATGAAGCTGGAGCGGTTGTCGAACTTGCCCACCGAGATCGGCGTGCGGGCGCCGGTGTAGGCGCGGGCAGCGGCGGCGGGCTTGGCGACGGCCACGGTGCGGGATTCTTCGGTGGCGGCACAGCCGACCAGCGTGCTGGCGGCGGCAGTGACGGTGGCAAGAATGGCAAGGGTCTTCTTCATGCGTGTACCTGCAATGTGATTGAAATTCCGTGAGGCTGGAATTATATACACATGGCAATGCCCTCTGCATTACCGGACGCCAAAATAGCCCGAGCGAAAATGCAGATGTGGTCGCGATGAATGCGGCTGGCGTGCGCGCGAAAGGCGACAGGCAGGCGCGGGGGCGATCCGTAGGGTGCTGCGAGGGGATGTGCGGTGCGCGGGGGGATCAGGCGCCGGAACAGGCCGTAGTGCCTGGTGCGTCCTGACGGAGTCGAACCGCCGACCTCCACGATGTCAACGTGGCGCTCTAACCAACTGAGCTAAGGACGCTGGGGGGAATGGAGCGGCAGAAGAGTCTCGAACTCTCGACCTCAACCTTGGCAAGGTTGCGCTCTACCAACTGAGCTACTGCCGCTCTAAGAACTACTTTGTGATGCGTGGCGGAGTGGACGGGACTCGAACCCGCGACCCCCGGCGTGACAGGCCGGTATTCTAACCAACTGAACTACCACTCCACTTTTACCGCATGGCCGCCGATGACCGGCTGCCGAACCTTCACTTGCCTTGGTGCCCAGGAGAGGACTCGAACCTCCACGGAGTTACCCGCTAGTACCTGAAACTAGTGCGTCTACCAATTCCGCCACCTGGGCAGGCGGTGAAGGGCGCGAATAATAACGAAGGTTTTGCGGATGCGCTAGCCCCCGGCGTAAAAAATTCGTCCTGGCCCCGAAAAAGTCCGGGTCTGGGGTGGGTGAGTTGGGGGTGAAGCGAAGTGAGTTCAGGTTCGAGGCGAACTTGTTCAACTCAAAGATGAACATGCCCAGGTACGGGAAGTACGTGTTCGGGGTAAAGCGGAATCCGTTCAAGTTCGGGACGAAGTGGTTCGGCTAAAAGCCGGGCAACTTCCAGTTCGAGCAGAGCGCGCTCGGGGCAAAGCCCTGCATGTTCAAATCCAGGCCGGGTTCGTTCAAGTCAAAGCCCAACCCGTTCCGGTTGGCGGCGAGCGGGTTCGGGTCCTGGCCGGGCAATCTCCGGTCGGGGGTGAATTCGGCCCGCTCAATGCGGGGCAAGCCCCGGTCCGGGATGGCCCGGCCCCACTCCGCGCCCATCCCGCCTCGCTATTTACGAGGCTGGTTACTTTGCCGCGCCGTCGCCGCTCCCCTTGCGCCGACCCTGGCCCGCAAAACGCACGGCTGCGTGGGCCGAGAACTCGTCCAGCACCGCCCCCTTGCCGGCCGCCTTGGCAAAGCGATAACCGTCCAGCGCCGCGCGGTAGATGTCGCTGCCCAGCGCCATCTCCGTGTCCTCCGCCCGATTCATCAATGCAGCCAGCCGCGCAAACACCGGCCGCAGCTGATCCAGCGCCTTGATGTCCGCCTCGAACTCCCGCAGGCTGAAAGTGCCCGGCATCACCTCCGGATTCAGTGCCAGCACGTCATACGCCTTGCGCGCAAACATCTCCGACTTCGGCCCCATCTTCGCCAGCTCATGCCGCTCCGCCACCGACAACGAAATCAGGCCGTCGAGGTTCTTCTCCAGCACCGCCAGCGCACCATGCACTTCCTTCAGCTGTTCGTTTGAAATTTCAAGGGAAATCAGGTTCTGAAACATGCTCCGCTCCTATGTCTTTGTAGTGAAGCTATGTCTATGGAAAGTTTGATGGGCGAATTTTCGGGGGGAGGGCGGGGGGATGTCAAATGGCTTTATGAGTGCGGTGAAGAGAGGAGAGGAGGCTGGGCGTCTACTGTGAACTCAGGCGATGTTGTGGTGGACCTGGTTGGCGGGTGTAAGGAGAGGGGGGCGCTGATCTGGCTGGAACCAGTTTGGCCGACGTCTCGATGCCCAGCTCCCGGTTCAGCTTCTGACGCACCACATGGCCTTCGCTTCCACATAATTGCGTCCTCGCGAAGACATGGGTTAAGTCCTTGTGCCGCTAGCTAGGGACGCAATCTACGGTGTCACCTGACAGTTCTCGGTGAGCGATTAGTCAATAAGTAGCGATTAACTTAGGGTATTTTGCTTCCGTTGAGTATGGATTGCCGCGGTTGGTAGTTGTTGGTGATGTGGAACTGGGAATGTCCGAGTACGTTCTTCGTTCTACAGTTAGCTTATGTGTAATCGTTGCCCCTGGATCAGGCGTGCGGTTCCCTGCGTCTTGTAAGGGGTTTCCAAGATCAGTAGTTCGCAATCACCGTATCTCGTATTATGCTAGTCGGCGTAAGCTGGATTTCCTCTTGCGACTATACGGTTGTTGCTCAAGGTCTGTTGTAGGCTTGGGTGTTGCTTGCTGCACACTAGGCTGCCCTTTCGGGTGGAAATAATGGATTTAATATGAATCTCACATTAGAACGGATAGGCGCTGTTCAATATGCCTCGATCGATTTGGTTGGGCTAACTGTTATTGCCGGAGAAAACGACACGGGTAAGAGTACTTTGGGAAAGGTTTCATTCGCCCTGGTGCAGGCTTTCTCGACTTTTCCGATCGCTGTAAAGAAAAATAACGGTGCTCGACTACGTAGAGAGCTCGATATGTTGTATTTCGAGATTCGGCGTGGCTTTGATATTGCTCGGCATCCTGATATTCGACATTTTTTTTCCTCTTTGCGCGTCCATTCTACAGATGTGCAAAGCATCCCTTTTTCGGATATCGAAAAGCTCATTCAGGTTCTAGAGGTAAGTGATACTCAAGAGTTCGATGAGAAGTTGGATAAGCCCAGTGCACGTGGTACGTCGCGCCTGCCGCAGATTCGGCGTCGAATAGAGCGACTTCGGCAAGAGTTCGAAAGAACTGTGACAGATGAGCAGGCTATTGGCCGTCTAGTGCATCAAGCGCTGAGTTCTGAATTTGCGGGGGAAATTCAGAACGTATCTACCGCAGGAGTGGCGAGAATTTCACTAACGGATGGTGCTACGGCCGTTCTGGAAATGAAGATCACCAATTCAGATGTTGTGGAGTTTTCAGGGGGGGAACCCTTGGGGTTGCGCGACGCAACATTAGTCGATGGGCCTTCGATTTTGCAATATTACCCTGCTATTAGCGGCTATGATGGGCTTGGGTTTGGGGGGGCGTCGTATCGCGCTGCTATTCCGTATCATACAGTCGATTTGGCAAATAAGCTTAAAGGTGCTCATGATGGGTTTAAATTTTCCAAGGAAGAGTATGCGCCTTTTTGCGATGTCTTCGCCGGCGAAGTCGTCTATGATGACGAAAACGAAAATTTCTATCTTAAGCGAGGGAGTCTGAAAATCCCTTCTGTAAATATTGCGTCTGGGATTAAGGCATTGTCGATAGTCGATATGCTCCGCAAGGGGGACTATATTAATGATGACACGCTATTGATTTTGGATGAGCCAGAAACCAACCTACATCCTACGTGGCAGATCGCCTATGCTCGCGCAATTTGCCATCTAGTCGAGGTGGGGGCAAGGATTCTTGTTACGACCCATAGCCCATACATGTTGGAGGCGCTGAGGGGGTATTGTTCCGACGGAATCGACTCAAAATTCTATTTCGCGGAAAGGGATGCTGACGGGGTTGTTCGCTATATTGATACCCTCGGTGACATTTCTGAGATTATTGAGACGCTTTCAAAGCCGCTATCCGACTTCCTAGAAGAGATCAGTGGGGACGATTTTTAAAGATGACTTCCAAAGCAGAGGAAATATATGGCCTGCTTGTGATGGAATTTCCGGAGGCAATGCAGAGTCTCAGTGAGCTTAGCCGAAACGAGCAGGGCCGTAAGGATTTTATCCGCAGTGACGTTAAGGCGTTTAATTTCGATAAGTTGTGGAATATTGGGGGTGGAAAAAAATGCAAGGAAAAGTCCCCTGATGCTCTTTTTTGTCATGGTGAAACTCTATATTTCATTGAATTTAAAGAGGGCGGTTGTGATCGTGCAGATGTGAGGCAAAAGATTCATGAAGGTATTCTATCGCTTTTCCAGTATTCGGTTTCCAAGGGTGTTGCGAATCGAGATTCGTTCTTTGGTATTAAAATAAAGTATGCGGTTGTTAAAAGGTCGGGTGCGCAGGGGGAAGTGTCATTTCTTCAGGCGCTGGAGAGATCGCAAGATGTATTTAGTTTGAAGAATATAGAGGGATTGTTGGTAAAGGAAACGGCAGTGAGGTGGGTTCCAGATTCTATATTCAAGCTTTTGAATAAGGTTAGCGGCGGGGCTATTGATCGAATAGATGTTGTTGCTTCAGATCAAAAAACTGTTGTCGTTTGTATGTAGCTAGCCGGGTGGTAGCAAAACTATTCAGAGCCGTCGTAGACGTTGTTTTCTGGGGGTTCTTCACCACTACCTCCCCCGAAATGAGCACATGTAGGCCTTTCTGATGAGCGTCATTTTTTTCGACACTGGATTCTTATTTTTGCATTACTTTGCTAGGTGGGGTTTGAGTGGATATAGGGGGCAGATTGGAGCTTGCGATGATGCTGATGAGCGTTTGGATCTGATTTTGGCTGTCTCGCGTCGGTGGTGCCCATTGATAGCAATCAATTTGAAACTGACGGTAGTTGTAGTGGCCTTCGTCGCCAATTTTCCCGCGCGTCAATTAAGTTGGATCGATTCATTGCTTCAGTGAACTCGTTGGGGTCAAATTTCAGCGGTTTTCAGCCAGCGAGTGCCAACGATCTCTCACCCCTTCTTCTTCCACCCTGTCCGACACGTCTCCTGCAGATAGTTAAGCACCCGCGTCTCGTCATCCCCATCCAGCTGCTGGCTGGCCTCCGGCCCGAGGTCTTCATCCCACAGGCGGCGGATGTCGGACTGGTATTCGAAGGGGACGACGTTTTCGATGAAGCGGGCGACGGCGGGGGTGTCGAAGCCGGTGTTCCTGAAGTTGTCCCAGATGGCGAGGGCGTCTTTCTTGCGCAGGCTGCGGGCGGGTTCGAGGCCGGTTGCGACCATCAGGAGCACGCCGCATTGCACGTCGGGGTGTTCGCCCTGGGTGCCCATGATGCGTTGCCATTCGGCGGCGCAGGCTTTGTCGTGGTGGGTGATTTCGCCGATGGAGTGGCTGTCGAAGAAGAACAGGCCGGAGAAGCGGTCCTGGTTGCGGTAGATCTCGGTGGCGGGGTGTTCGCGTAGCAGGGGCAGCACTTCGGCGGTGAAGCGGGTGCATTCCTTTTCGATGACGCGGCGGATGGCGGGCGGGGCGTCTTCGAGCCAGCCATCCAGCACGCCAAAAGTGGTGCCGCGCTTCTTGGTGGCGGCTTCGGCGAGCTTGAGGAAGCGGTCGACGCTGAAGAAGCCGCCGGGCTTCTTTTCGGCAAACAGCACGAGCAGGGCGCTGTTGATGACCGATTCGCAGAACACGTGCCATTCCTGGGCGTCGTCGCGGGCCACGCCAAACTTGCCGGCGAGCCAGTAGGCGGCGTCGATGGACTGCTGGTTGCGTTCGCGGGCGCCGTGTTCGGCGAGATAGCGGGAATAGGTGATGCCGGGCTCGACGGTGCTGCGGGCGAGGAATTCCTTTTCGCTCTCGCGCAGGACCTCGGGGGCGCCGAGCAGGCGTTCGGTGGGCAGGGCGTGGAGCCGGCGCAGGCGGTCGGCGCCGGCCTTGGAGAGGGCGAGCAGGGTCTTGTCGCGCAGGAGCCGCGCGGCGGCGTCGAGCTTGCCGCCGGATTCGGCCTCCAGCGCGAGGCCGACCAGGGTGACGAGCCGGCCGCGGGCGGCTTCGAGCTCGGGGCGCAGGTTGGCGGTGCTGAAGAAGCTGGCGAGTTGCACGATGCCCTTGGCGCCTTCGCGACGGATGCCGTCGAGGCGGGCGGCGTCGATGAGGCTTTCCTTCAGGGCGTGGCGCAGCACCCGCTCGAAGTAGGGGCTGCTGTCGACGGTCGTGAGGGCTTGGGCGTTGGACATGGTGAGCTCGGGCGCGCGCGGCCGGCGGGCCACGCGCGGGTCAGGATGTTGGAAGGATCAGATGGCGGATTCTTCGTCCTCGTCGTCGAGCTTGGGCACGCCGGGCTCGGTGTCGGCCACCGGCAGGCGGGCGGCTTCGGTGGCGCGGGCGATGCGATCCTGGATCTCGATGACGAGCAGCTCGAAGGTGTCGGAGAACTCGTGGCGCAGCAGCCAGGCGGTTTCCATCCAGTCGCCGTCGGCCACTTCGGTGCGGGAGACGCGGGCCTTGACCATCTCGATGGCGTCGCCGATCTCGAGGCCCTGGTCGAGCTCGTCGATGCGCTCGGAGTCGAAACCGATGGCGGACTTGGGCGTGAAGGCGCGCTCCAGATCCACCTCGACCTCGAACACGCCGTGGAAGGCGAGGGCGAGGAGCGAGTCGTAGTGGTCGGTGAAGTAGTCGGCCAGCAGTCGCACGCCTTCGTCGTGTTCGGCGAGGCATTCGAGCACCTCGGCGCAGCTGCCGCTGCTCCGGTGCATCACCGCGTTCATGGTGTTGCGCAGGCGCGGGACGTACTTTTCGAGGGGCTCGCCGTACTGGCGCTCAAGCATGATGGCGGCCACGAACTGCTCGGGGCTCACCACCATGTTGATGATGGATTCCTTGCTGGTGTCGTACTCGCGCATCACCGCGAGGACATCCTTGGGCGCCATCTCGTCGAGGACTTCGACGAGGGCGTGGTCGCCTTCCTGCTCGGCGATGACGGCGAGGGCGGATTCGGCCTCGGCGATCTCGCCGGCCTGGATCAGGGCGTGGGTCTCTTTGATGACAAGGGCGTTCATGGGCGGGTTTCCTTGGCGTGCTTATCGTTCGACGGCGTCGAAGCCTTGCTCCGACATCCACTCGTCGCCGGCTTCGGAGAGGTCTTCGGTGTCGTCGTCTTCGTCGTCGCCCCGGGCGGATTCGGGGGCGGCGCGCACCGCGAGGCCGCTGCCGAGCATGTGCTCGAGCACCGCGGTGGTGACGAGGAAGCTGTCGCCGCCGTCCTGCTTGAGGCATTGCTCGACGAGGGGGCGCGCCCAGGGGGCGATCTCGAGGGTGCGGGCGAGTTCGCTCCAGCTGGGGAAGTCGTCGTCGCCGGGCTCGCTGTGGGCGGCGCCATAGACGAGGGTCTGGCTGACGAAGCCGAAGGCGCCGTGGAAGGCCGGGGCGACCATCTCGGGGGCAGTGTCGATCATCGACAGCAGGAAGGGGAATTCCTTGTGCTTGTCGCGCAGGCGCCGGGCGAGTACGTCGCGGCCTTCGGAGTCGGACCGCAGGTCGTCGATCTCGTTGGCGTAGCGCTCGAAAATGTCTTCGAAGTAGAACGAGGTCAAGAAATTACCTTTTCAATGTAGGCGTTCCAGAGGAAGGTGGCTTCCTGCTGGGGGTCGTCGATGAGGTTGCGCTGGCGCAGCAGGTCGTAGTCGCGCCGCCGGGCCGGATCGGCGAGGAGTTCGTAGGCGGACTGGATGTCGCGGAAGCGGGCCGCGGCGTTGGGGTCGGGGTTGCGGTCGGGGTGGTACAGGCGCGCCGCCTTGCGGTAGGCCGTCTTGATGGCCTCGTCGGGGGCGCTCGGTGCAACGCCGAGGACTTCGTAGGGGTCGCGCATGGGTGTCTTTCCCGTGGTCCGACTGGATTAGCCAATGATGCCCAGGCGCTGGCAGATGGCCAGCGTGGCGGCGGACTGGTTCATGCTGTAGAAGTGCAGCCCCGGCGCGCCTGCGGCGAGGAGCTTCTCGCACAGCTCGCTCACCACATCCAGCCCGAAGGCCTTGATGCTGTCGCTGTCGTCGCCGAAGGCTTCGAACTTGCGGCGCATCCAGCGCGGGATCTCGGCGCCGCAGGCATCCGAGAAGCGGGCGAGCTTGGAGAACGACACGATGGGCATGATGCCCGGCACGATCGGCACATTGACGCCCAGCGCGGCACATTCGTCGCGGAAGTGCAGGTAGGCATCCACGTTGTAGAAGTACTGGGTGATGGCCGAATCGGCGCCGGCCTCGACCTTGCGCTTGAAGGCCAGGATGTCGTCCTGCGGCGTGCGGGCCTGGGGGTGGTACTCGGGGTAGGCGGCGACTTCGATGTGGAAGTGGTCGCCGGTCTCGGCGCGGATGAACTCCACCAGCTCGTTGGCGTAGCGGAGCTCGCCGGCAAAGCCGACGCCCGAGGGCAGGTCGCCGCGCAGGGCCACGATGCGGCGGATGCCGGCGGCCTGGTAGCGCTGCAGGATCTCGCGGATGTGCTCACGGGTCGAGCCGATGCACGACAGGTGCGGCGCGGCCTGGTGGCCTTCCTGCTGGATCTCGAAGACGGCCTCGAAGGTGCGATCCTGCGTGGTGCCGCCCGCGCCAAAGGTGACCGAGAAGAACTCGGGCTTCAGCACGGCGAGCTTCTGGCGCACGGTGCGCAACTTGTCGGCGCCTTCGGCCGTTTGCGGGGGGAAAAATTCGATGGAGAGGGGGCTTGGGTGGGTCATTGCATGTGAATCCTGCTAATAAATTTGCTAGGAGATCTTGCCGGTCATGGGCGTTTGTCTCCAATAAATGAGTAATCGTTTTTGATTGTCGGGTTCGGCTGCTATCTAATGTCGGCAGTCGTGCAAAAGTCGTCCACAAAGTGTCGGAGTTCGTCGGGGATGACGTCTTGTTGGAGGATTGCCTCCGCAAGAAAGAAGGTCGGATCGCCCTGAAGCTTATGCGTCGTCTTGATCCGATGAAGCATCGCCTTGCCGTTGACGCACCTCAGCAGGCCTGCCAACTTCTGACTGGGTGTATCTCCATCCGCAAATGCTTCGACCTTGGGGACTGCGGCCAAATAGTCACGCCAGACTTCATCGCTTATGTCTTCGGACGCCTTGAGACGACGCCATTCCACTTCAACCTCGTTGCGTGACGGAAACTTGGAAGTTTGACCGTCACCGCACGCCCCTTCTCCGTGCATGCGCTTTGCAGCGTTCAAGGCGGCATGTGGAATGAGGGCTTCGGCATGTGCGGTGCATTCCAACTCAACCTCCGCGGATGATCGAGGTGCTCTTCCCTTTGCGGAGTGGCACAGATGTCTCTCGATGATCCGAGGTTCGATCAGATAGCTCTCGATCTCCCAGTAGCGGGTAATCCAGACGTGTTTGCCATAAGGGCGGGCTGCGCTAAAAACGGCATCGTCGGTCTCCCAGGCGAGATCCCAATTCTTGTCTGCCTGCAACTTGTCACGATCCACCAGCCCAAACGCAGCGATTCCGTTTCGGCGAAAGTTGCTTACGTTATTCACGACACCCACGCAGCCAATGCCGGCATTGGGTTCGGTGAAGTCCAGCTTATCAAGCCGATGCTTGAACCAGTAGTTGCGGAACAGATTGACGTCGGTCTCCCCTTCCAGAAATACGACGGTCTTGCCGCGGTACTCGGAAACCAGCTGTGGGCTGGAGGGGGTCTGTTGTTTAAGCGTCGCCATAAAGGTTTTTTGCCTCGTCGCGAATTTGTTGTTTCTTTTTCTCCTCTTCGGGGGTCTCGAAGAAGTAGCCGCCTTTGCGCAGATTTTTCTCATTCAGCTCAACGGCAAAGGCCTCCATGATTTCTGGCGAATGGGTGGCGACGATGATCGTCAGGCCGGGGTAGCAATCGCGCACCAAGGCCTTCAGCTGATAGAACAGGCGGTATTTCCACTGGTCGTGCAGATGGGCTTCGGGCTCGTCAATCAGCAGGATCGTATTGCGCGTCATGTGGGTGCCAAGCCGCAAAAACAACTGCACAAGGCTTTTCTCTCCGCTGGATAGCGCATCTAGGCGGAGGCGATGACCGTCGTGCAGTACAATGGCCTCGGGGGGCTCGCGAGAGACGTCTTTGATGAACGTGGTGGTTTCATGGAATACCCGCTCATTCACCAGTTGCAGGGCACGTTCAAAACGCCCGTCGTCCAGCCATTTTAGCCACACCAACAAGTTGTCGAGCGAGTCGCGCCAGAAGCGGCCCTCCGTGCGGAAGGCGTGCAGCGGACGATAGTTCCAGTCGCGTGGCGCACTGATGCTGCGCTCTTCGGAAGGGAGAATAGGCGTGACATTCCGGTAAGCGGAAAAATAGATCAGCGTTGGCCATACGAGCGTGCTGTCCTCGATGCCCCCCACCTTTTGTCCAATGGAGTTCGTGATGTCGCCATTGAGAGACTCCAGCCACATGTCTTTCTTGCCGATGGATTGCCAGATGCCGTTATCGCTGCGGGCAAAGCCAAAACGATGCCAGCCACTTGCACCGACCGTTTTCAAGGCCTCTTCATCCCAGAAACGCAGGCTAAGATCGGAGCTCATCCAGCCGGCCAGCAGCGAAAGCACCACCGTTCGTTCGATGCCGTCCTCGCTGTAACGCACCCGCAAGTCCCACTGGGCGCGCCCCTTGCCACGATCCAGATGTTCCAGATCGAATGGTCGCTCACTGGTGCTGCCACGTCGCTCGACCATCTGGCGGATGTCATCACAGCCCAGCATTCCCATCAGTGCTGCCATCAGTTCCAGTGCGGTGGTCTTACCTCGCCCGTTCTTGGACAGGAAGAGGTACAGATTGCAGGACTCGTTGTTAGCGTCGGTGAAATCGATCTCTTCCATCCGCTCCTGAAATGGGCCGATGCGGTCGATGGTTAGCCATAATGGGGTGAACTCGTGGATCAGCAGGCTCATCAGTTTGTCCTCTTCGCCCGGGCGACGCCTTGGGCGATGTCGTCGTGACCAATCAACACGCCATGCACCCGGATGAGGGGCTGGCCGATCAGTTTGACCAGCATGTCTCCCTTGCCAAGCAGCTGTTCTGCGCCAACATCGTCAAGAATGATGCGGGATTCGGTGGCCTTCTGGACTGTTAGGGCAATGCGGCTGGGGATGTTGGAGCGCAGCAAACCGGAGAAGGTCTGAGCGTCGGGGCGCTGGGTTGCCAAGACGAGGTGGATGCCGCTGGCGCGTGCTTTCTGGGCAAGGCGTACCAGTGGCTCTTCGATCGCTCCGGATTGCAGAATCAGATCAGCGAGTTCCTCTACGATCACAACGATGCGGGCCCACCCTTGACTCGCTGCGCGCGGGTCGTCGATGTCTCGGGCACCCAGGCTCGCCAGTGTGGCTTCCCGTTGATTCATCACGTCCACGAGTTGCTGCAGGCTGCTCAGCGCGTCGGGCGCATCGCACAGCACCTGTTGCCCGATCACATGCGGCAACTTTGCGTAGGGGGCGAGTTCGACGCGCTTGGGGTCGATCAGCAGTAATTGCAGGCGTTCCGGGCTGTGTCGCTGTAAAAGGGAAAGTAGCAGCGCATGCAGACAGACGCTCTTGCCGCTGCCTGTTGTGCCGCCGATCAAGAGATGAGGGGCGCTGGCGAGGTCGAAGCCGACCCCATCGCCGCCCACATCCTCGCCCAGATAGGCCGGCAAGCGCCATTCCGCGGGTGCCTGTGCCAGCCAGGTGTAAAGCGCTGCTGGCTGCACCGGGTGCCAGTGGCTTGCCGGTCGGGGTACATCAACGGCGGCGATGCGTGGCTCCAGAGTCGACGACACAAATACGCCTTGATCGCCCAGGCCGAGGGCGAAAGCAAGCTTGTCCAGGCCACGGGTGAGCAGGCCGTGATCATTCACGTCGCGCAGGCGGACGTGGTAACGGCTCAGGCGTGGGCCATTCTGGAGGGATACCACTTCGGCAGGGATGCCGATTTCAGCCAGCGCGCGGAGAAGCTTTTCGCTGTCGTCGGTCGGCGTTTGGGGGACGGTTCCCGCTACATCGCCCAGCAACTCATGGAGCAGATAGTCGTGAAAATCGTGGGATTCCATCCAGGCGCTGCGAAACTCCCGCAGTCCCCGCCGGACGTGGCGTTGTAACCAGCGGACAAAGGCATCGTTGTCGGCAAACAAGTCTTCGCCATGGCGAACCGACAGCATGGCGCGTAGCAGTGGCGTGATGTTGTCGTCGCCAGTTTTACCGTCACCGGTTAGCTGTTCAAGATGGTACTCCTTGCCGCCGCTCTCTCTGTGGTCGAGTGATTCATCAGGTTCGGTTTCAATGCGCAAGGATCGACCAAGGGCAAGCCGCAGCACGCTCCATTTCGGCAGGCTGGTCTTTAGCCCCTTCTTCAGCACCGTCTCAATGACTTGTTCGTCCTGACGGTCGGTGTAGATCTTGGTTGCCATCTCAGGCCGTCTCCACGTCGTACATGCGAGCGTTAGTAATCACTTTAGTGTGCTCGCCGTCCGCGTTTTCGAGACGGAATTCGGCGCAAACATGCGGTTGAATCAAGCGGTACTTTTCAATATCGAGCTCTGAGTCTGTTGGCAATAAGATCACTTGATGAGCAACGCGATGGTAGAAATGCTCTAGGAGGTTATGCTGGTGAGATCGATCAAGGCGCCCCAATGGGCTGTCAAAGATCACTGGCGCTAAACTCCCAGTAAAATCTTTGAGAGCCCATTGAAGGGCGTGTGCCATCAGCTGCTTCATCCCCGCAGAAATATTCGCCATGCCGACCTCCTGGCCATCCGCGCTCAGGTAGGTCAGCGCAAAATCGGCATCGATGGTGATGCGGTCGATCTGTCCGTGGGAACTCATCAGTGACTTGAAGCGCAGATTGATCTGCCGCTCGATGTCCTCGCGCCTGCTGTCCTTGAGGCGTTGCTTGTAGTCGTCGAACAGCTGCTGGGCCTGACGTGCCCGGGCAATGCGCCGTGAGTTGATCTCGCCTTTGACCTGTTCTGTCTGCTTGCGGCTTATCTCCGTCTTGATCTTGTCCAACTGGATTTGCAGATTGGTGCTCTCTGTGTCGACGCCGCCCATCTGCCGCATGAAATCGTCCCGGCGCTGTGCTGCCTCGGTAATCTCGCCTTCCCGGCGCTTGAAGTCTTCTTGCTCTTCCGGAGAGATGTTGTCGAGCGCGTCCAGTTGCGCTTGAAGATCCTGCATGGTGCGGCGCAGGCGGCTTGCTGTCTTCAAGTCGTCTGCCAGATGCCCCCGTTCACGCTCGGCTTGTCGGAAGTAGTCGAAGCGGCCCCTTAGGTCGAGAATATCGCTGGCTTTCAGACTGAAGAAACCACCGCTGGGCAGTTCGGTGAGACCGTCGAAGAGTTTTCGCAGCTTGTGTTTGTAGTGCTGCTTCTGGGCGTCGGTCAGCGGTGGGCTGGAGTGCATCGGCCGGTCAAACAGCTGTTCGGGAAGGTACTGGGCGACTTCCTTGATTTGCTCGGCAAGCATTTGATTCGGATTGTGGGTTGCCTCTGCCAGCTGCGCTGCGACCTGTTGAACCAAGGGTGAGGCAGCCCATAGCGGGGCAGCCTGGGGAAGCGTGTTGCCGATGCTGAGGCATAAGGCCTCATATTGTTCTCGGGTATCGGCGAGTTGCTTGCGCAGCCTGGGCTCGTCCCGCTGAAGCGATTTGGCACGGAGCGAATCGTTCTTGCGCTGCAGGCGGAGGATGGTGCGATCCTCGTGATCGATGTCTGCCTGTAGTTCGTCTCGTTTGGCTTGCAGTGACTGCAGCTGACCTTCGCCTTGTTGCTTTTGCCCCTCCAGTTGCTTCAGGTCTGCCTGGATTTCCGGCGCTTGGGCGCTTTGCCGCCACTTCGATATAGCTCGCCCCAGGTATTCATCGAGGGTGTCAATGGTGCTGATGTCGAGCAGGCGCTCAATTTGCCGCAACTGACCTTCTCGGTTGGCTTCGGCAATCTGCTGTACCTGTTCGCCATCGTAGAAAAAGAAAGGCACGACGCTCTTGGGCAGGCGTCGTTCTAGGAACTCTTCGGCGCTGTCTTCGTCGTCGATGACGTGGCCGAAATCAGTGTCGAAGTCGGTTTCGATGTGCAGATGGTGTTGAGCTTCGTTGCCGGTGAGGATCCAATAACGTTCAGCGGCTACGGTGCCTTGATCCTCTCGCCATTTGATTCGAACGCCATAGCGGGTGTCGGACTCGCCAATTTCGCGGGCGCGACGATTGAAAATGCCGCGCCACTCCTTGCCATGCCCGAGCAAATAACTGTTAGGGCGAAGCTTGGTGCCATCGATGACCCGCTGCAACATGTCTGCGCTGGTTCCCAGAAACAGCAGTTTCACGCTATTGATGAAACTGGTCTTGCCGAAGCCATTACGCCCCGAGATCAGGACCAACGGCCGCTCTGCCGTCGGAGTGGGCAACTCGAAGACCTGTTGTCCAAAGTAGGAAAACAGGTTGGTGATACGGATTTCCTCAAAGATCATGGGCGGGGTCTGCAAGCTTTGCCTGTTCGATGTCCTTCTCGATCAGCGCGGTAATGTCACGTTCCAGTTCTGTCTTGGCACCCCACCGGTCGAGGTAGGCGTATTGGCTTTTTACGGTTTCCAGTAGGCGTTGCGCGAGCTCTAGCGGGAAATCGGCGTCGCGCGCGCAAACTTCGAGTAGTGGATCGTCGGATTGCAGGCAAGTGAAGGGTTTGTCCATGGCGTTCTCCCGGCCGAAACGACTTGCGATTTGGCGTGCCATGTCACTGTAATCGAACTCTTCGCGCCATGTCTTCTGAATGAAGGCCAGGCTTTCATCAGAGATGAGCGGGAAACCCACGCCCTGTTCCAGCGTGAGCAGCTTCTCGAGAATTTCCATCCGCGTGTTCGGGTTGAACGGGCCAGGGCCGGCTGACTTGCCGTCGCGACGAAGTGGCGAGCGACGTTCGGCATCTTCGCGAATGGCTTTCAGCCAGTCGCGAAAATTTGCCAATGGTTGCAGCTTCTCCTCCCCGGAGTGGATGAAGCCCTGCATCGACTTATCCTCCTTCACCACCGTGCAAGTCCAACATCCAAAGCGGCTTCCGCCGCAGGATGGCGTATTGAGATCAAGCACCACCGGGCACTCTCCTCCGTTGGCTTGGCGGTAGAGCGACAGCATGAAGTCGTGGCTACCTCCCCACGGGGGCGGGTAGGAGTAGAGATAGTCCCAAACTTCGTCGGTGGTCCAGTCCACAATGGGTGTTGCAACCAGCGCATCAGGGATTTCGTGGTGACGATTCAACCCAAGCTGGTTGGTTTCGCGAGCGGCGATGGCGTTGCCTCGGGATACGCTCTCGTTGCTGCGTGTTCCGAGCAACAGAATGACGCTGCCGTGTTTGCGGGTGATCGCGTCGATCGCTCTCCGCGAGGGCTTGATCTTCATGTTTGTGGTGCACCAGCGAAACCATCGGGTTGGGGGGGGGTACCCCAGTCCGATGAGTTTCGACCAGAACTCCTCGTCTGCTTCCGGCGTAACCAACTCGACCGACAGATCCAGTCGTTGCTTTTTGGCGGAAAGACCAATCTGGCTCAAGGTGCTTGAAACGTACTGAGCGACGTTGGGTGCCTCTACGCCGGTGTCTGAAGATACGACGAAGACGGGCTTGCCCGATTTGCCAGCAGCTTGCTCTTCCATGAGCAGCTCATACACCAGCTGAAGAACGGCGGTCGAGTCCTTGCCGCCCGAGTAAGCGACAACCCAAGGGCGCGTATCGGACTCGTAAAGAATCCGCAGGGATTCTTTGGTGGCTTCCAGCTTGCTCATTGGTCGTGCGACGAGAGTCGTTGTTGAAGGTGCATCACGTGTTGGGGGGCTAAGCCACAAACGGGTTGTGGACGGTGATGCCGTCGTATTGCTGCCCGTGGGAGAGGTCTTCGCTGATGACGGTGTGGGCGCCGAGGCGTGCTGCGGCGCAAAGGATTGCCGCATCCCAGTGGCTAAGGTTGTAACGGTTACGCAGACTGAGGGCCGCGAGCACCAGTTCACGATCGACTGCTTGGACGGGGCGTCTGGCGGCGAGGCTTTCGACAAAAGCCTGGGGCGCTGTCGGCAGCAGGCCATGGCGGGGCTGGCGAGCGTTGGCGTAGAACTCCATCAACACCTGAGTGGACAGGCCCCAGTCGGTTCGGGCCACCCAGCTTCGCGCGATGGGGCGCTTGGCGGCGTGGTCGCTGGCCAGCGAGGTTGCGTAGATCAGGATGTTGGTGTCGAGGAAGTAGGGCGAACTCATGGTTTGTACTGCACCTGCTCTTCCTGCAACTGGTAGTCGAACTCTCGCGAGAGCGCCCGGTCATGGGCCTGGCTCCGCGTGAGGATCGGCGCCTGACCCCACTGGCTGCCTGTCACGATTGAATCAAGTTGATCAAGGAGATCGTCGGACGAGGCCACTTGGGGCTGTGCGAGGCCATGGCTGGCCGCCAAGGCGGGTGGGATGAGTGGATGCGTCTTGGCGGAATCCTCGTTGCGCGCGACGGCTTCGACGATCGCCATCAACTCCCCCTGAAGCGAACGGTGATGGGCTGCAGCGAGTGAGCGAAGCTGCTCGGCCAGTTTGTCCGGAACATTCTTGATGGTGAGCGTGACAGGCATGGTTTAATCCACAATGGAATCATTACGGTTCCATTGTGGATTCTCAGTGGGCTTGAATCAAGTTTAATAGCGATAGTGCTCGGCCTTGTACGGGCCTTGCTTGGGCACGCCGATGTAGGCGGCCTGCTCGTCGGTGAGCTCGGTGAGCTGGGCGTTGAGCTTCTTGAGCTGCAGGCGCGCGACCTTCTCGTCCAGGTGCTTGGGTAGGGTGTAGACGCCCACCGGGTAGTCGGCGGTGCGGGTGAAGAGCTCGATCTGCGCGATGGTCTGGTTGGCGAAGGAGCTGGACATCACGTAGGACGGATGGCCGGTGCCGCAGCCGAGGTTAACCAGGCGGCCCTTGGCGAGCAGGATGATCCGCTTGCCGTCGGGGAAGATCACGTGATCGACCTGGGGCTTGATCTCTTCCCACTGGTACTTCTCGATGGAAGCGACGTCGATCTCGTTGTCGAAGTGGCCGATGTTGCAGACGATGGCCTGATCCTTCATGGCGGCCATGTGGTCGTGGGTGATGACGTGGAAGTTGCCGGTGGTGGTGACGAAGATGTCGGCCAGGCTGGCGGCGTATTCCATGGTGACCACGCGGTAGCCTTCCATCGCGGCCTGCAGGGCGCAGATCGGGTCGATCTCGGTGATCCACACCTGGGCCGACAGGGCGCGCAGGGCCTGGGCGGAGCCCTTGCCCACGTCGCCGTAGCCGCACACCACGGCGACCTTGCCGGCGATCATCACGTCGGTGGCGCGCTTGATGCCGTCCACCAGCGATTCGCGGCAGCCATAGAGGTTGTCGAACTTGGACTTGGTGACCGAGTCATTGACGTTGATTGCCGGGAACTTGAGGTCGCCGCGCTGGTGCATCTGGTACAGGCGATGCACGCCGGTGGTGGTCTCCTCGGTCACGCCCTTGATCTGGGCGAGGCGGGTGGAGTACCAGGTCGGGTCCACGGCCAGCTTGGCCTTGATGGCGGCGAAGAGGATGGTTTCTTCTTCGGACGAGGGCTTGCCGATGACGGAGATGTCCTTCTCGGCCTTGGCGCCCAGGTGCAGCAGCAGGGTCGCGTCGCCGCCGTCGTCGAGGATCATGTTGGAGTAGCCGCCGTCGGCCCACTCGAAGATGCGGTGGGTGTAGTCCCAGTAATCCACCAGGGTCTCGCCCTTCACGGCGAACACCGGGATGCCCTGGGCGGCGATGGCCGCAGCGGCGTGATCCTGGGTGCTGAAGATGTTGCACGACGCCCAGCGCACTTCGGCGCCGAGGGCGGTGAGCGTCTCGATCAGCACGGCGGTCTGGATGGTCATGTGCAGCGAGCCGGTGATGCGCGCGCCCTTGAGGGGCTGGGCGGCGGCGAACTCGTCGCGGATCGCCATCAGGCCCGGCATCTCGGTTTCGGCGATCTTGATCTCCTTGCGGCCCCAGTCGGCCAGGGAGAGATCGGCGATGACGTAATCGGTGAACTTTTCAGCCACAGTGTTCATGAGATTTCCTCGAACGTGTGGCCGGGAAGGGAGAACGCGCAACAGCTTGCGCGGTACTGCGGGTGGCTGCGTACGAACGGCTCACCGCGTCTCCCCGTGCCCGGCACGGGTTTGCAAACAAAGCATGGACGGGTGAGCGCGGTTTCTGGTGCGTCGGGCAAGCCCGGCGGCACTGACATCGAGCCTGGGACGGCGGGCATTGCACCCGGCGGTCTTGCAGCGCTCCTCGAAGCAAGTCGCGGATTATAACGGGTTTTGTGGCGGATTTTTGAGTGCTGAATCCAGCACCTTGCCGAAAATCTCCGCTTCCTGGAAGCCGACGACGCGCAGCGCCTTGCGCTCGGCGCCGGTGGCGTCGAAGAAGATGATGCCCGGCGGGCCGAAGAGGTTGAAGCGCTTGAGGAGCGCCTTGTCGTCGTCGTTGTTGGCGGTGACGTCGGCCTGGATCAGCTGGAAGCTGGCGAGGCGGCGGGCAACGGCGGGGTCGGCGAAGGTGAAGCGCTCCATCTCCTTGCACGAGATGCACCAGTCGGCATAGAAGTCGAGCATCACCGGGCGGGTGGCGGTTTTCAGGATCTGGTCGAGCTCGGCCACCGAGCGCACGCGCTGGAACTTGGTTTCGGCTGCTGGGGCGGTGGCCGCCTGGGCGCGCAGGATGGCGAGGGGCTGCAGCGGATCGCGGGAGCCGGCCAGGGCGCCGATGAACATTGCCGCGCCGGCCAGCAGGGCGATCACGCCCCAGCCCTTCCAGAAACGCTGCCAGCCGCTGGCGTGAGGCGGCAGGGGATCGAGGGCGTGGAGGTAGATCGCCGAGACGACCAGGATCGCCGCCCAGGCCAGCATGGTGGCGATGCCCGGCAGCACCGGCGAGACGAGCCAAACGGCCACCGCCAGCAGCATCACCCCGAAGGCGCGCTTGACGTTCTCCATCCACGGCCCGGTCTTGGGCAGGGCGCTGCGGGCGAGCACGCCGACGATGATGAGCGGCGCGCCCATGCCCAGCGCCATCACGAACAGGGCGATGCCGCCGAGGGTGGCGTCGCCGGTCTTGGCGATGTAGAGCAGGGCGCCGGCAAGCGGCGCGGCCACGCAGGGGCCGACGATCAGCGCGGACAGTGCGCCCATGGCGATCACGCCGCCGGGCGAGCCGCCCTTCTGGTGGCTGGCGGTGTCGGACAGGCGGCTTTGCAGCGCGGTGGGCATCTGCAGCTCGTAGAAGCCGAACATCGAGAACGACAGCACCACGAACACCAGCGCGAAGCCGCCCAGCACCCACGGGTTCTGCAGCGCCGCCGACAGCAGCGTGCCGGAGAGCCCCGCCGCGACGCCGGCGGCGGCGTAGGTGACGGCCATGCCCAGCACGTAGAGCGCCGACAGGCTGAAGGCGCGGCCCTTGGAGATGGCGTGGCCGTGGCCGACGATGATGCCCGAGAGGATCGGGATCATCGGGAACACGCAGGGCGTGAAGGCCAGCAGCAGGCCGAAGCCGAAGAAGCTGGCGAGGGTGACGAGCGTGCTGCCGCCGGCCAGCAGGCGGGCGATGCGGCCGGATTCGTCGTGGTCGTCGGCGGCGGGCTCCGGGGCGGGTGTGGCGGCGGGGGCGTCGCCCTTGCCCAGCGCCCGGGCGAGCAGGCTCTCGCCGGGGCCGCCACTGGAAAGGGCCACGTTGAGGGTGTGGGTTTGCGGCGGGTAGCAGATGCCGATGTCGGCGCAGCCCTGGCTGACGAGGGTGAGCGGGAAGGGCGGCTTGCCGGCGGTGACGGGCAGGGTGAAGACGAGTTCCTTGCGGTAGATCTCGACTTCGCCGAAGGCGTCGTCCTTCTTGGGCTTGCCGGCGGGGAGCGCGGGTTCGCCGAAGCTGACGCCCTCGGCGTCGAACTTGAAGCGGTGGCGGTAGAGGTAGTAGCCGTCGGCGATCTGGAAGCGAACTTCGACGGTGTGGTCGTCAATCGCGCGGGCGGTGGCTCGGAAGGCCTGTTCGACGGGCAGCGGCTCACCGGCGGCGTGTACGCTGAAGGCGGCGAGCAGGAATGCGGCGAAGGCGAGGAGGTGGCGGATAAGACGGATCATGGCCGGCAGTGTGGCGGCAGGACGGCGGCCCTGCCAGGGGATGGATCAAGAAATCAGGGGTGCTGCTCGGTGGTTTCGGCGCCGACCCACGCCAGATAGGCGGGCAGGCCTTCGTGAAGAGGGACCGCGATGATTTCGGGAAGTTCGTAGGGGTGGACCTCGGTGAGCGCGGCCTGGAGAGCCGGGTAGCGGGCGAGGGTGGTCTTGATGAGTACCGGCACTTCGGTGGCGGATTCGACGGCGTCGTTCCAGCGATAAACCGAGGTGCACGCCGGCAGGATGTTCACGCAGGCGGCGAGGCGCTGCTCGACCAGCTGGCGGGCGACCTGCTTGGCGCTGTCGGCGTCGGGCAGGTTGGTGAGGACGAGGAGGGTTTCGGCAGGAGCGGTCATGGTCGTCGTCGTCAGTTGAGCAGGCGGCGCCGGGTGAGCGCCAGGGCCAGCCAGAAGGCCAGCACCGTGATGAGGGCCAGTACGGCCAGATGAAAGCCGATCTGCTGGGGCATCTGGCCGAGCAGCAGCGGGCGCACCAGCGCCACCGCGTGGGCCAGGGGCAGCTGGTTGGCCACCCCGAGCACCGCGTCGGGCAGCTGGCTCTGGGGGAAGAACACCCCGGAGAGCATGGTCATCGGCGTGATGAACAGGGTGAAGTAGTACATGAAGAAATCGTAGCTCGGCGCCAGGGCGGTCATGATGAGGCCAAGGGCGGCGAAGCACAGCCCGGTGAGGAAGACCACCGGGATCGCCGCCAGGGCCAGCGGCGAGGCGGCAAAGCCGAAGGCGGCGATCACCCCGAGGATGGCGGTGCCGGCGAGGGTGGCCTTGCTGGCGGCCCATACCAGTTCGGCGGCGACGATGTCGTCGAGCGCCACCGGGGCGTTCATGATGGCTTCCCAGGTCTTCTGGACGTGCATCCGCGAGAAGCCGGAGTAAAGCGCCTCGAAGGTGGCGGCGTTCATCGTGGAATAGCACAGGGTGCCGCCGGCCAGGAAGGCGATGTAGGACACGCCCTCGACCTCCGGCACCAGCATCCCGAGCCCGTAGCCGAGGCCCAGCATGTAGATCACCGGGTCGGCCAGATTGCCGACGATGGACGGCAGGGCGAGCTTCTTCCAGACCAGGAAATTGCGGCGCCACACGGCAAGGAGGCGGGATGACAGCCGGGGCGGGGCGAAGATGGACGGCATGTTCGAGATCAGTCGCGCAGTTCGCGTCCGGTGAGCTTGAGGAAGACGTCTTCCAGGTTGGCCGGCCGGTGCAGGGTGCGCAGGCCTGGCTGGTGGGCCAGGTGGGCGAGCAGCGGCGCGGCGTCGTCGGTGTAGCAGAAGGCGGTCTCGCCGCTGATCTCGCAGCGCTTACTGAGGCTGGCGGCGTGCTCGGCGGCCCAGGCGGCTGCGCCGGTGCCGCCGCCGTTCCATTCTCCGAAGACTTCGACCACCTGGGGCTCGATGTGCTCGGCGATGACCTCCCGCGGGCTGCCCTGGGTGAGGATGCGCCCGCCGTCGAGGATGGCCAGCCGGTTGGCGAGGCGCTCGGCCTCGTCCATGAAATGGGTGGTGAGAAGGATCGTGGTGCCTTCGGCGGTGAGCCGGCGCAGGCGCTCCCAGATGAGGTGGCGGGCCTGGGGGTCGAGGCCGGTGGTGGGCTCGTCGAGGATCAGCAGATCCGGCTTGTTCACCAGCGCCCGGGCCAGGGTGAGACGGCGCTTCATGCCGCCGGACAGCGACTGGATGCGGGCGTTCTCCTTGCCCTCGAGGCCGGCGAAGGCGAGGAGCTCGGGGACGCGCGGGCGGATGTCGCGCTCGGGGATGCCGAAGTAGCCGGCGAAGATCAGCAGGTTCTCGGCGCAGGTGAAGTCCGGGTCGAGGCTGTCGATCTGGGGCACCACGCCGACCCGCGCGCGGGCCTCGCGGGCTTGCTCGGGCACCGGCAGGCCGCACAGGCGGATGCTGCCGCCGCTGGCGCCGGTGAGGCCCAGGGCGCAGCGCAGGGTGGTCGTCTTGCCGGCGCCGTTGGGGCCGAGCAGCGCGAAGCATTCGCCGGGGACGAGGTGCAGGTCGATCCCGCGCACCACCTCCCGGGCGTCGGCGCCGGTGCCGAAGCGCTTGACGAGGCCGTCGATCTGGAGCGGCATCAGGCGGGCGGCGGGGCGGTGTCGACGAAGGACGGCCGGGCGAGCAGATCGGCGGCCCAGGCGGCGAGATTGGGGTGGGTGCTGCGCCAGTGCAGGTGGCCGAAGCGGAAGTCCAGATAGCCCAGCATGCAGCCCACGGCGATGTCGGCGATGTTGATGGCCGCGCCGCCAAAGCCCTTGCGCTGCACCAGGCGTTCTTCGAGCGCGGCGAGGCCGCGGTGGATCTTGGTGAGCTGGCGCTCGATGCCGGCCTGATCCTGCTTCTCGGGCGGGCGGTTGCCTTCGAGGAAGGCCGCCACGGCGGCGTCGGTGATGCCGTCGGCGAGCGCTTCGGTCTGGCGCACCGGCAGGCTGGCGAGGCGCTCGGCGGGCAGCAGCGGGGCGCCGCCGAGGGTTTCGAGATACAGCGCGATCACCGGCGAGTCGTACCACACCTCGCCGTCGTCGGCGACCAGCGCCGGCACCTTGCCCAGCGGGTTGTACGAGGGCACGGCGGTTTCGGGCAGCCAGGGGATGTCCACCTCGAGGGTGAAGGGCAGGCCCTTCTCGGCGAGGGCGACGCGGATCTTGCGCGCGTAGGGGCTGGTGAGCGATGCGACGAGCTTCATCGGTGGGACCTCGGCGTGGCGGCCTGCGGGGCAGGCCGGGGTTGGCGGGCGCGACGGATCACAGGGGTTTCCAGGCGCGTTCGATGATCTTGCGGATGATGTGCAGCTTGCCGTGGAAGAAGTGGTCGGCGCCAGGCACGACCACCACCGGCAGCTCCTGGGGGGCGGCCCATTCCATCACGTTGGCGAGGGCCACGGTCTCGTCGGCCTCGCCGTGGATCACCAGGGTGTCGTCGGGGACTGGCTCGGTGGTGTAGCTGCGCGCGCCGGTGACGGTGCCGGCGGCGGTGCCCACCAGCACGATGCGGCCGGCCGGGGTGACGCCTTCGGCCAGCCGGGCGGCGACGCGGGTCTGCACGTAGGCGCCGAAGGAGAAGCCGCCGAGCGCGAGCGGCAGGCCGCCCCAGCGGCTCTGGGCCCAGCTGATGACGGCCAGCATGTCCTCGGTCTCGGCGCCGCCGTGGTCGTGGGCGCCGACGCTCTTGCCCACGCCGCGGAAGTTGGGGCGCAGGGCCGCGTACCCCAGGTCGCGGAAGACCCGCGCCAGGGTGTGGGCGACCTTGTTGGTGTTGCTGCCGTGGAACAGCGGGTGCGGATGGCAGATCAGCGCGATGCCGCGCACCTGGGCCGGCGTGTCGATGATGAGCTCGATCGGGCCGTCGGGGCCGTTGATGAGGGCGGTTTCGGTGGCGGCCATGGTGTTCAGATCTTCAGGCGCTCGACGACGCGGCCGTTCTGCAGGTGCTCGGCGATGATCTCGTCGATGTCGGATTTATCGACGAAGGTGTACCAGGTTTCTTCCGGGTAGACCACGAGCAGCGGGCCGTCGTCGCAGCGGCCCAGGCAGCCGGCCTTGTTCACGCGGATCTGGCCCTTGCCGTTGAGGCCCAGGGCGCTGATGCGCTCCTTGGCGTAGGTCTGCAGCTCGACCGCGCCGTGGTTGGCGCAACAGGTTTCGCCCTCGGCGCGCTGGTTGCAGCAGAAGAAAACGTGGTGCTGGAAATAACTCATCGGGCGTCTCCGCAAATCGGGGGTGTTCTGGAAAATGACGCGATTATCGGTCAATCGTTCCGCTGGCGGCGGATTTCAGCGCCCGCGATAAGGGTCGCGGGGCGTGCTGGCGCCCAGCAGGCCCAGGTAGGCAAAGGTGACGAAGGGCCACAGGCTGGCGGTGAGCTGGGTGAGCCCGTGGAAGTTGAGGAAGTTGCCCCGCTGGATCAGGGTCACGTCGGTGGGCAGGAAGGGGTTCTCCGGGGCCAGGTTGACCAGCGCAGTGCCCACCAGCAGGGCCATGCCGGCCAGCATGGTGTGGCTGCGGGCGGGCAGCAGCAGGCAGGCGGCGAGGACCATGGTGCCGGCGGCCAGCCCGATCTGCCCGCCGGGGGTGGCCCAGTGGAGCGGATCGCCCGGCGCGAAGAAGGCCGACGAGGCGAGGGTCTTCGCACCCAGCCCGAGCACCACCAGCAGCACCAGCGGCCACGGGGAGAACTGGCGCATCACGCAGCGCGCGGTGAGCCCCACGGCCACCAGCTGGCTGGCGGCGATGGCGGCCTCGACCTTCATGAAGCGGGTTGGGTTGAACTGCAGCGGGGTGGGCAGATCGAGCAGCCGGCGCAGGTCGCCAGTGGCGAACAGCAGGCTCTCGGGGGTGAGCAGGGTGAGCAGCCACAGGCCCAGCAGCACCAGCCCGATCTCGCCCACGTGGCCGGGCACGATGCGCCGGTGGCGCCAGCGGGTGAGGCCGCTGCGGGGGTCGAACAGGGCGCCGCTCCAGCGTCCGCCGGCCAGCGCCCCAAGGATGCCGCCCAGGGTGTTGCAGCCCACATCGACGTTGGACGGCACCCGGCTGGGCAGGAAGTTCTGCAGGGTTTCGACCGACAGGCTGAGGGCGAAGGTGACCAGGATCGCCACCACCACCGCCCATCCCTTGGGTAGCCGCGACGGCATGGCCGCCACCAGCGCGAAGCTGAAGGGCATGATGCCGAGCACGTTCACGATGAGGTCGACCCGGCCGTAGTAGCGCGGCCAGGGTTGGTACAGGAAGTCGAACACCGGCAGCCCGGTGTCACGCCAGCCGGTGAAGGGGTGCAGGCAGGCGTAGACGATCAGTACGCCGATGACGGCGGCGAACCAGGCGGCGAGGGGCGAGCTTCGGCGTGGGTGGGTGGGCATGGGGCCGGAGATTGGGCGGGTTGTCGCAATTCTAGCGGGTCGTTGGCGCGCGTGCCGCCGGGCGGCCGCTCGGGTTATGCTTGAGCGGCCTGCTGCCCGCCAATCAAGCTTCACGCCATGCCCCAACGAATCGGCTTTGTTCTGCTGACCCACGCCAACACGCCGCAGGTCCGCCGCCTGATCGGCACGCTCGACCGCATGTTCGACGCGCCGCCCATCGTCTGTCACCACGATTTTTCGAAATCTGACCTGCCGGCCCGGGGTTTTGGCGCAAATTTTTCATTCGTGCGGCCCCATGAGGTGACCGGCTGGGGGCGTTTCTCGATTGTCGAGGCGACCCTGCGCGGCATCGAGGCGCTGTATGCCCGGCCCAATCCGCCCGACTGGTTCGTGCTGCTGAGCGCGGCGGATTATCCGGTGAAACCGGCGGAGAAGATTCTCGCCGATCTGGCCGCGAGCCCCTTCGATGCCTTTGTGGAGCATCGGGAGATCAGCTACGAACGCCGCCGGGAGCCAGCCGACAAGATGTACTTCCGGCGCTACCGGACGTTCCGCTTTCATGTGGCGGCGCTGTTTGGCGGCGCGCCGGCGGATCGCTTCTTCACCCTGGAGCATCCGCTGCTGACACGCCACTTCACGCCGTTTTCGGAGGCGTTCCGCTGTTATTTCGGCAGCCAGTGGTTCTGCGCCAACGGCAAGGCGGCCGAGCATCTGCTGCGCTTTCACCGGGAGCAGCGAGGCCTGGCAGAGCACTACCGGCGCCAGGAGCGCTACCGGGTGATCTGCCCGGACGAGTCCTACATCCAGACGATCCTCGCCAACGACCCCGGGCTGAAGGTGGCGAACGACCCGCTGCGCTACATCGACTGGGTGGCGGGCGAGCCCCATCCGCGCACCCTGGGCTGCGCCGATCTGCCGGCGATCGCCCGATCCACCGCCCACTTCGCCCGCAAGTTCGACGTGGCGGTGGATGGCGAGGTGCTGGACCGGCTGGACGAGATCGTCGGCTAAGGGCCGACGGCGGGCCTAGTGCCCGCGGGCGAAGAACTGGGCGGCGCCGGGCAGTTTGAGGGCGGCGAGCTTGGCCATCACGCCGTCCCAATCCACCGCATCCAGTGTGTTCTTGACCAGCAGGCCCAGGTCGGTTTCGCCTTCCATCAGCAGGCGGCGGCTGAAGAACAGGGTGTCCGGGTCTTCCTCGCGGAGCGCCAGGGCCAGGTAGTCGCGGGTCTTGGCCGAGATGGTGAGATCCGGGTCGCGCCCGTCGAACAGCGGGCTGAAGCCCCGCGGCCCGAAGGTGAAGCGCAGCGCCATGCCGGCGTCGGTTACCTTGAGCAGCAGGCGCTTGCTGGTGAGGGGTTCCAGGGTGTCGCGGGGCAGAAGGCGGTCGAGGGCCAGGTTGAGGCCGGTGACCAGCGCCAGGGTGGGCGGCAGCTGCGGCAGGCGGGCGCCCACGCGGGCGAAGGGGCCGGGCAGGGTGAAGGCGGGGATTTTCATCGGCGGGCTCTGGGCTCAGAGGGTGACGAACTGTTCGACGCCCGGGCGGCCGTGCCAGAAGCCGTTGCACGGTTCGTCCGGCAGGAGCGGCAGGGCATCGGTGAGGGCATCCATGGGCGGGATCAGGCCATCCACGGCGCGGCGGAAGAGATCGACGATCTCGGCGGTGTGCTCGCCCTGGGGGCTGATGCGCAGGATGTCGATGCCGTCGGCGACCACCGCGGGGAGGTCGGCCAGCAGGGTGTGCACGTGGGCCGACTGGGTCTGGATGCCGTTGAGGGTGAGGAAAGGCTCGCCCTCGCGGGTCTTGAGGGGGATGCCGTCGGCGAACTGCAGGCAGCGGAACTCGCAGGTGTCTTTCTGCAGGTTGAAATGGCGGGCGGTGAAGCAGCGCGCCGAGTAGGCCAGCGGCAGGCGGCCGTGGGCGAAGATCTCGGTTTCCATCTCGCGGCCGAGGCCGTGGCGCAGCTCGGCGATCTGCTTGCGCGACATCTCGGGCGGGGCCACCCAGCGGGTCGCGCCCAGGTCGGCGAACATGCCGAGGGTGACCGGGTTGAAGATGTTGAGCGTGGGGCCGGCGATCCAGTTGGTGACCGGCGCATCGCCGCTGGTGAGGAGCTCCACCGCACCCATGTCGTTGGCCTCGACGCGGAACGTGCCGTTGGCGACGATCCGGCGCAGGGTCTTCAGGTCGGATTCGGATTCGACCAGCACCTGGCTCGACAGCACGACGTCCTTGCCGGCGCCGGCGAGCATCTCGGCGATCTCGATCCAGTCGGGCAGGCGCAGCTCGTGGCGGCGGGAGCACACGGTCTCGCCGAGATAGACGACATCCACCGGCGAATCCGCCATGTCGGCGTAGAAGGCGAGGGTGGACTGGCGGGGCCAGTAGTAGAGCAGGGGGCCGAGGGCGAGTTTCATCGGTGATCGGGCTTTCGGGCGGGGCGTGGGCGGCTTATTTCCACGGGCGGTAATAGGCGCCGAGGGTGTGGCTCTGGCCTTCGGAGTTCTTGTTGAGGGCGTTCATCCAGGCGGGCTCGACGCGGAAGGGCTGCTTCGCGGTCAGCAGGCGGTCGATGGCGGCGCGCCACACCTCGGTGACTTGCGCCACGTAGGCCGGGCTGCGCTGGCGGCCTTCGATCTTGATGGCGCGCACGCCGATGCGGGCGAGTTCGGGCAGCAGCTCGAGGGTGTTGAGGCTGGTGGGCTCCTCGATGGCGTAGTAGGTCTCGCCATTCACGTCGAAGCGGCCCTTGCACAGGGTGGGGTAGCCGGCCCGTTCGCCGTCGGCGAAGCGGTCGATGAGGATGCCGCCCAGGCGCGTCTCCATGCCCTTGGGGGTCTGCTCCCAGCGCACGTGCTTGCCCGGCGAGCAGGCGCCGTTGCAGTTGGGCGATTCGCCGGTGGCGTAGGCCGACAGGGCGCAGCGCCCTTCCACCATCACGCAAAGTCCGCCAAAGCCGAAGACCTCGATCTCGACCGGCGTGTTGGCGATCACCTGCTCGACCTGCGCCAGCGACAGCACCCGCGGCAGCACCGCCCGGGAGATGCCGAAATGGCGGTGGTAGAAGTTGATTGCGTCGTAGCTGGTGGCCGAGCCCTGCACCGACAGATGCAGGCGCAGATCCGGATGCACGCGCCGGGCGTAGGCCATCAGACCCGGGTCGGCGAGGATCACCGCGTCCATGCCGAAGGCCGCGGCTCGATCCACGGCGCCGGTCCAGCGTTCCCAGTTGTCGGTCTGGGGATAGGTATTGAGGGCCAGCAGCACCTTGCGGCCGCGGTCGTGGGCGTAGCGCACGCCTTCGCCCAGGGCCTTGTCGTCGAAGTTGAGGCCGCTGAAGTTGCGGGCGTTGGTGGCGTCCTTGAAGCCGAGGTAAACACAGTCGGCGCCATGGTCCACGGCGGTCTTGAGGGCGGGCAGGCTGCCGGCGGGGCAGACCAGTTCGATTTGGCGCGCTGAAGTCATGGGCAGTGGGGCGGCAGGAATGACGCGGCGGGACTATAGGCGCCCGCTGCCCGGTGCACCTTGACGGGGGTCAACGGGGGGCAAGCGGGTGGCTGTGCCCCGAGTTGGTGCGTCGCGCAGGCTGCTGTTCCGGGTTTCCCTCTTTCCGCCCCCGGGCCCCTATAATCCGCGGATTCGCCAACGTTTTTTCCGTTTTTGCGCATGCTTCTCTGGTTCGTCATCGCCTACTGGCTGATCTCGGTGGCCATCGGCCTCGCCGCCGCCACGCGGGTCCATAACACCAAGGACTTCGCGGTGGCCGGCCGCCATCTGCCCTTCTACATGGTCACCGCCACGGTGTTCGCCACCTGGTTCGGTTCCGAGACCGTGCTGGGGGTGCCGGCCACCTTCCTCAACGAGGGGCTGCACGGCGTGGTGGCCGACCCCTTCGGCTCGTCGATGTGCCTGATCCTGGTGGGCCTGTTCTTCGCGGCGCCGCTGTACCGCATGAACCTGCTCACCATCGGCGACTTCTACAAGAAGCGCTACGGGCGCGGCGTCGAGGTGCTCACCACCGTCGCCATCGTGATCTCCTACCTGGGCTGGGTGGGCGCGCAGATCTCGGCGCTGGGGCTGGTGTTCAACGTGGTGTCGGGCGGCGAGATCAGCAAGACGATGGGCATGTGGATCGGCTCCGGCACCATCCTCGTCTACACCCTGTTTGGCGGCATGTGGGCGGTGGCGGTCACGGATTTCCTGCAGATGATCATCATCGTGATCGGCATGCTGTGGATCGGCGGCGAGGTGAGCGGCATGGCGGGCGGGGTGGGGGTGGTGGTGAACCACGCGATGGAATCCGGCAAGTTCAACATGCTGCCGCCGCCCGACCCGAAGGAGGTGATCGCCTTCATCGCCGCGGCGATCACCATGATGCTCGGCTCCATCCCCCAGCAGGACGTCTTCCAGCGGGTGCAGTCGGCCAAGTCCGAGAAGATCGCGGTGTGGGGCTCGGTGCTGGGTGGCAGCTTGTATTTCCTGTTCGCCTTCGTGCCGATGTTCCTGGCCTATTCCGCCACGCTGATCGACCCGGAGATGGTCGCCCGCCTCATCGATTCCGATTCCCAGATGATCCTGCCGGAGCTGGTGCTCTCCAAGGCGCCGCTGTTTGCCCAGGTGATGTTCTTCGGCGCGCTGCTGTCGGCCATCAAGAGCTGCGCCTCGGCCACGCTGCTGGCGCCGTCGGTCACCTTCACCGAGAACATCCTCAAGCCGGCGCTGCCGCACCTCACCGACAAAAAGCTGCTGTTCTGGATGCGTGTGGTGACGCTGATCTTCACCGTGCTGGTCACGCTGTACGCGATGTTCTCCAAGGCGACGATCTTCAAGATGGTCGAGAACGCCTACCAGATCACCCTGGTGTCGGCCTTCATTCCGCTGCTGTGCGGGCTGTACTGGCGGCGCGCCACCAACCAGGGCGCGCTGGCCTCGATCTTCTGCGGCGTTGCGGTGTGGCTCGGCGTGCATCTGGCCGGCGGCGACGACCCCTTTGTGCCGGCCCAGCTGGCCGGGCTGATCGCCAGCGCGGTCGGGATGATCGTCGGATCGCTGGTGAAGCAATGGGTGCCCCACGACATCGGTGTGCACGACCGCCTTCGCCACGGCCACCACGCCGCCGACGCCCACGGCGTGGCCCATGAGGGCATCGGCGTGGTGCATCGGCATTGATTTTTTGGGTAGTGGGGATTGGGTAGTGGGAAATGGGCGGAAGCTGCTGAACCCCTTTCCCGTTTTCTGATCTGTCACTGACGTGCCCGCAGCGGCTCCGCCGATTCAGCCATCACCCACTCCCCACTCCCCACTTCCCATTACCCATTACCCATTACCCATTACCCATTACCTACTTCCCACCACCCACTCCCCATCCCGCCATGACCGCCCAAGCTCTGCCCGCCGAGATCCCGCTCTTTCCCTTGGGCGTGGTGCTGTTTCCTGATGGCCTGCTGCAGCTCAAGCTGTTCGAGGCGCGCTATCTCGACATGGCGGCCCGCTGCATGAAGGCCAACGCGCCCTTCGGCGTGTGCCTGATCCGCGAAGGCGCCGAGGTGGGCGATGCCGCGGTGCCCCACAACATCGGCTGCATGGCGAGCATCGTCGATTGGGACATGTCCCAGCCGGGGCTGCTCTTCATCACCACCCGCGGGGGCCCGCGCTTCCGCATCGTCGAGCGCACCATCCAGCACGACAAGCTGCAGACCGCCCGCGTCGAATGGCTGCCCGAACCCGCGCCCCAGCCGGTGCCGGCTGCGCTGGCCGACATGCTGCCGTTGCTCCAGGCCATCGTCAGCGACGCCGGCGAGACCGTCTTCCCGCCGCCCCACCGCTTCGACGACGCCACCTGGGTCGGCTACCGCCTGGCAGAGGTGCTGCCCATCCCGCCCGAAGCCCGCGTGCGCCTGCTCGAACTGGACGACACGATCTCGCGGCTCGAGATCCTCCACACCTACCTCAAGCAGCACAAGCTGGTGGGCTGAGCTCGTTCCGGCGCAGAGACTGGCTGATGGGGGCGGGGCGCGACGCGGGGGCCGTCGTCAGGTGGGCGCCATGCGCAGGGGGGCACCTGCGGGCAGGTCGGTCAGCCCATGTCGCACGGCGAGCCGCAGGAGATGGAAGTCGTTGTCGACGCCGAGTTTCTGACGCACCGACGACATGTGGTTGTGCACCGTCTTCTGGCTCAGATGCAGGCGCTGGGCGATGGCATCCACCGATTCACCGTTCACCGCCATGCGCAGCACCTCGAACTCCCGCGGGGTGAGCCGTGAAAGGGGCGCTTCCTCGGCCAGGGCCGCGCTCGCCACGCCCTGCGCCACCTCGGCCGATAGCACCCGGCGCCCCACGGCAACGTCGCGGATCGCCGTCAGGACTTCGCCCGGTTCGCTGTTCTTGGTGAGGTAGCCAAGGGCGCCTGCGCGCATCGCCTGAACGACGAAGCTGGGGTTGTCGTGCATGCTGACCACCAGCACCCGCAGCTGCGGTTCCCGCGCCAGCATGCGCCGGATGGCATCGATGCCGCTGCTCTCGCGCAGGCTCAGATCCACCATTGCCACGTCGACGCCGCCGCTTTCGCACAACCGCCCATAAGCATCATCGGCGGTGGCCGCCTCGCCCACCACCACCAGATCCGTTTCTGCGTCGATCAGTCGGCGGTAGCCGGTGCGCACTACGGCGTGGTCTTCCACGAGCATGATCCGGATCATTGGCGGCCCGTCTCTGCAGCGCTGCCGGTGCCGCGCTCCGCTGTATCTGCCGGCTGCGTCACATTGGAGCGGTCTGTCTGCGGCAGGGCGGGACGTCTCCACGGGCGGTGCTGTCCGCACCCGGCGGCGGCATGCCGGTCGGCCGTCGCCGCCTCGTGGGCCATCGGGCCCGTCGGGGCTTCGGTGAGGGCGTGTGTGGTCTCCTGCGCCCCTTGCGCGCTCCGATTCTCACCAAGCCATTTCATCGCGTGCTCCTTTGGTTCTGCTGTCCTCGAACGGAACAGTTTGCAACGCCCGTGCCAGCCTGAGGCGGTTTTCAGGCCGGGAAAGTTTCCCGACGTTGCGGGGAGCATCTCCCGCGACAGGGGTAAAGCGCGCCTTGGATACTGGATTTAGCGCAGGGCGTTGGCATCACGGGAGGTCGATGGCCACGCGCAGGACATCACAACAATCCGGAGACAAGGAGTCCCCATGAAAGGAATCAATCAAGCCCGTCGGTTCAAGCCGGCCGTGCTGGCGCTTGCGCTGGCCACGCTGTGTGCAGGTGGCGCCCAGGCCGCCGGCAAGGCCGTCACCTGGGACGACATCCGCAACGACGACAAGACCCCTGGCGACGTGCTCACCTACGGCCTTGGCCTGAAGGCCCAGCGGCATAGCCCGCTCAAGACGGTCAACACGAAGAACGTGGCCGGCCTGGTGCCGGTGTGGAGCTTCTCGTTCGGCGGCGAAAAGCAGCGCGGCCAGGAGGCCCAGGCGCTGGTCCATGATGGCGTGATCTACGTCACCTCGTCCTACTCGCGGATCTACGCCGTCGAGGCCAAGACCGGCAAGCGCCTGTGGGAATACGAGGCCCGCCTGCCGGAAGACATCCGCCCGTGCTGCGACGTGGTCAACCGCGGCGCCGCCATCTACGGCGACAAGATCTACTTCGGCACCCTGGACGCCGGCATCGTGGCCCTCAACAAGGACACGGGCAAGGTCGTCTGGAAGAAGAAGTGGGGCGACCACAAGGTCGGCTACACCATGACCGGCGCGCCCTTCGTGATCCAGGACCAGCACAGCGGCAAGGTGCTGCTGGTGCATGGCTCGTCGGGCGACGAGTTCGGCGTGGTGGGCTGGCTGTTCGCCCGCGACCCGGAGACCGGCGAGGAAGTCTGGGCCCGCCCGATGGTCGAAGGCCACATGGGCCGCCTGAACGGCAAGGAGAGCACCCCCACCGGCGACGCCAGCGCCCCCACCTGGCCGAAGGACAAGGACGGCAAGCCCACCGAGGCCTGGCATCACGGCGGCGGCGCCCCGTGGCAGACCGCCAGCTTCGACCTCGAGAAGAACATGGTCGTGATCGGCACCGGCAACCCGGCGCCGTGGAACACCTGGAAGCGCACCCAGGAAGGCGACGATCCGCGCAACTGGCCCAGCCTGTTCACCTCCGGTCAGGCCTACGTGGATGCCAGCACCGGCGAGCTGAAGGGCTTCTTCCAGCACACCCCCAACGACGCCTGGGACTTCTCCGGCAACAACTCGGTGGTGCTCTTCGAGTACAAGGATCCGAAGACCGGCAAGCTCGTGAAGGCCTCCGCCCACGCCGACCGCAATGGCTTCTTCTTCGTGACCGACCGGGAAAAGCTCACCAACGGCGCCGGCTACCCGAACAAGCCCACCTCGCTCATCGGCGCCTGGCCGTTCGTGGAGGGCATCACCTGGGCCAAGGGCTGGGACCTGAGCACCGGCAAGCCCATCGAGACCGGCAACCGTCCGCCCGAGCCGAAGGCCGGCAGCGAGAAGGGTGACAGCGTCTTCGTGTCGCCGCCGTTCCTGGGTGGCACCAACTGGATGCCCATGTCGTACAGTCCGGACACCGGCCTGTTCTACATCCCCGCCAACCACTGGGCGATGGACTACTGGACCGAGCACCTGACCTACAAGGCCGGCTCTGCCTACCTGGGCCAGGGCTTCCGCATCAAGCGCCTGTTCGACGACCACGTGGGCACCCTGCGCGCGATCGACCCGAAGAGCGGCAAGATCGCCTGGGAACACAAGGAGAAGTTCCCCCTGTGGGCCGGCACGCTGACCACCGCCGGCGGGCTGCTCTTTACGGGCACCTCGGATGGCTTCATCAAGGCCTTTGACGCCAGGACCGGCAAGGAGCTGTGGAAATTCCAGACCGGCTCCGGGATCGTCTCCGTGCCCATCACCTGGGAACAGGACGGCGAGCAGTACATCGGCCTGTCCTCCGGCTACGGCGGCGCCGTGCCCCTGTGGGGCGGCGACATGGCCGACCTGACCAAGCAGGTCACCCAGGGCGGTTCGTACTGGGTCTTCAAGCTGCCGAAGTCCGGCCGCTGAGTCCGGCGGGGGTGTCCGTGTCGTCTCCCGCGGGCACCCCCTTTCAGCCTGGCATCGACGGCAGCGTGCGCCCGGTGCGCATCGCCGGCCGTCGTCTTTCCATCCAACGAGAAAGGGCACCTCATGCTGTCCGTCTTTCCGCGTGCGGCGCTGGCGGCGATGGCCGTCGGGCTGCTCCTTGCCGGCCCCGAGGCCGGTGCGCGGGCGAATCCCGCCGAACCCGAAGTGCATGGCACCTGCGGCATGTGGCCCCACGCCCGCTGCCGGGGCGCCGATCTGCGCCACAAGGATCTGTCGGCCCTCGACCTCGCCGGCGCCGACTTCACCGGCGCCAACCTCGCCCGGGCCGACCTGCGCGCCGCCAATCTGGCCGGGGCGATCTTCGACGGCGCCGATCTCAGCGGCGCACGCCTGTCCAAGGCCAACGCGCCGGGCGCCTCCTTCCGCAACGCCCGCCTCGTCGGGGCCGACCTGGAGTTTGCCCGCATCATGCGCGCCGACTTCACCGGCGCCGATCTCACCGCGGCCAACATGGAAGCGGCCCGCGCCGCCTTCACGTGGTTCAACAAGGCCCGGCTCACCAACGCCAACCTCCAGGAGACCAAGTTCAACGCCACCGACCTGCGCGGCGCCAATCTGGAAGGCGCGCTGCTGCGCTACACGATCTTTCCCGACTCGACCTTCGACGGCTGCGTCGGCTGTCCGACCGACTGGTGACGCCATGAATCCCTTCTTCCGACTTGTCGTTGCGGGGGCGCTGGCGCTGCTCGTCCAGCCCGCCCTGGCCTTCGAGGTGGCCGAGCCCGCCGTCGCGACCTTCGACGTGGACACCACCGGCCTGCCGCCGCCACCGGCCGGCGAGGGCAACCCCTACCGGGGCAATGCCCGGGCGGCGGAGATCGGCCGGACCCTCTTCAACCAGACCTGCGCCCGGTGCCACGGCGTTGATGCGGTGAGCCGGAACATGCCGGGCCCCGATCTCACCCGCCTCGACAAGGCCTGCCGGCCCATCGCCGACCCGGCGGTGCGCGCCCACTGCCTGGCCGACAACGACGCCTACTTTCTGGATTCCGTGCAGAACGGCAAGGTCCGCGTCGGGGTGAGCCACATGCCAGCCTGGAAAACGGTGTTGTCCCCGCAGTTGATCTGGACGCTGCGCAGCTTTCTCGAAAGCAAGGCCCCCGCGCGCCGGCCCGACTGACGCCGCCGGCAGTTAGAATCCGGGGCATGCATCGCGGATTCAGGGTGTTTCTCGCCGGCCTCGTCCTCGCCTTCCTGCCGCCGGCGGCCGCGCCGGCCCGGGCGGGCGGCGAGGTGCGTATCGGCATCCTGGCCTGGCAGGGGCTGGAGGAGTCCGAAGTTCGCTGGTCGACCCTCGCCCACGGGCTGCAGGACAAGCTGCCCGGCCGGCGCATCGTGCTGCGCCCGTTCAACCTCGAAGGCATGGCCACGGCGCTGCGCGATGGCGAGCTGGATTTCGTGGTGACCAACCCCGGCCACTACGTGACGCTGGAAGCCAGCAGCGGCATCACCCGTATCGCCACCCAGGTGGCCGACGCCTATCGTGAGCCCGCCCACGTGGTGGGCTCGGCGGTGGTGGTGCGCAGCGGGCGGGGCGACCTGCAGGCGCTGGCCGATCTGCGCGGGCGCAACCTGGCGGCGGTGTCGCCGGCGGCCTTTGGCGGCTATCAGGTGATGTGGGCCGAACTGCGCGAGGCGGGCGTCGACCCGGAGCAGGGCGAGCTCACTCCGCTGTTTACCGATTTTCCGATGATGCGGGTGGTGGATGCCGTGCGCAGCGGCCGTGCCGACGCCGGCGTGCTGCGCGCCTGCCTGCTGGAGCGGCTGGAGCGCGATGGCCTCGTACCGGCGGGCGAACTGCGCGTGCTGGCCCCCCGCGACAGCGCCGCGCCGTGCCACGTGTCGTCGCGGCTGTATCCGGGCTGGGCCTTTGCTGCCGCCAGCGGCACCTCCGCCGCCCTGTCGCGGGACGTGCTGTTTGCGTTGCTGTCGCTGGAGGCCGGTGCCGATGGCGAATCCTGGAGCGTGCCGGCCGATTACCACCCCGTTCATGCGCTGCTGCGCGAGCTGCAGATCGGGCCCTACGCCTTCCTGCGCGAGCCGCGCTGGGCGGCGCTGTTCCGCAGCTACTGGCCGTGGCTGGCGGGCCTGGCGCTGCTGGTGGTGGCGGGGGGCGTCTACACCTTGCGGGTGGAGCACCTGGTGCAGCGACGCACGCGGGAGCTCACCGCCGCGCTGGACGAGCGGCAGCGCCTGGAGGCGCGGGTCAGCGCCGGTCAGCAGCAGATGGATCACCTGTCGCGGCTGTCGATCCTCGGCGAGCTGTCGGGCACCCTCGCCCACGAACTCAACCAGCCCCTGGCTGCCATCGGCAACTACGCCCGCAGCCTGCTGCGGCGGCAGGACCGGGGCCAGCTGTCGCCCGAGGCGCTGCGCCAGGCGGCCGCGGAGATCGCCGGCGAATCCGAACGCGCCGCGGCCATCCTCGGCGGCATCCGCGCCTTTGCGCGCAAGCGCAGCCGGGTGCGCGAGGTGTGCGACATCCGCGTGCTGGTGGGCGATGCCGCGGCGCTGATGCGCGGCATGCTGGCCGGCGCGCCGGACGTGGTAATCGACGACGCCCTCGACCCCGCCGCCCGCCGGGTGGACGTGGACCCGCTGCAGACCCAGCAGGTGCTCCTCAACCTCTTCAAGAACGCCTGGGACGCCCAGCTTGCCGCGGGCTCGCAGGCGCCTGTCGAGGTGAGCCTGCGGCGCGACGGCGACCGCTGTGCGGTGACGGTGCGCGACCACGGCATCGGCCTCGACGCCGCCCAGTGCGCGCGCCTGTTCGAACCCTTCTTCACCACCAAGCCCGACGGCCTGGGCCTCGGCCTGTCGATCTGCAAGACGATCATCGAGGCCCACGGCGGCGCCCTGCAGGCGCAGCCCGCCGAGCCCGGGCCGGGGATGGTCTTCGCATTCACGTTGCCGCTGGCCGCACCGGCGGCCGAGGGAGAAACTCCATGACCCAGATCGACGCCGCCCAGCCGGTGATCCACGTGGTGGACGACGAGGCGCCCTTCCGCCGCTCGCTGCTCTTCCTGCTCGAATCCATGGGCTGGACGGCGGTTGGCCACGAATCGGCCGAGGCCTTTCTGGCCGCGCAGCCGCCGTTCCCGCCCGGCGGCGCGTGCCTGGTGCTGGACATCCGAATGCCGCGGGTCAGCGGGCTGGAGCTGCAGCGGCGCCTGCAGGCGGCCGGTTCGCCGTTCCCCATCGTCTTCATGACCGGCCACGGCGACGTGGAGCTGGCGGTGCAGGCCATGAAGGCCGGGGCGGTCGATTTTTTGCAGAAGCCATTCAAGGACCAGCTCTTCCTCGACACCGTCGAGCGCGCGGTGCAGATCAGCCTCGAACGCTACGCGGCCACCCGGCGCCATCAGTCGGCCCGCGCAAGCCTCGACCGCCTCACCGCCCGGGAGCGCGAGGTGGCCCGCCTGCTGGCGCTGGGCATGTCCAACAAGGATGTGGCTCGCCTCCTCAACATCAGCGACAACACCGTGCATGTGCATCGCCAGCACGTGATGGAGAAGACCGAAACCGGCAGCGCCGCCGATCTGGCGAGGCTGATCCTGCGCGCCGACCCCGCCGGGCTCGACTGAGGCATAACCGGTTTCGGCTATGTCCCTAGCCCGATGTCCGAATGGTCGGGCCGGGCGCAGCTCTCTAGACTCGGGCAGGAATGAGTCACAGGGAGCACATCATGAAAATCGGACTTGTGCGCGGCGTGCTGGGCCTACTGGCCGCCGCTGCATTCGGTTCTGCCACCGCCGCTGCAGATAGCGCTCTTGTCGAGCGCGGGCGCTATCTGGCCCAGCTGGGCGACTGCGTCGCCTGCCACACCGCGCCCCAGGGTACGCCGATGGCTGGCGGCCGCGCGCTGGAAACGCCTTTCGGCAAGCTCTACGCCACCAACATCACCCCCGACGCCGAGACCGGCATCGGCCGCTACACCTTCGCCCAGTTCGAGCGGGCGATGCGCAAGGGCGTCGCGGCAGATGGGCACAACCTCTACCCGGCGATGCCTTACCCGTCGTACGCCAAGATGAGCGCCGACGACATGCAGGCGCTCTACGCCTACCTGATGGAAGGCCAGCAGCCGGTGCGCCAGGCCAACCGCCCCACCGAGATGCGCTGGCCGTTCAACATGCGCTGGGGTCTTGCCATCTGGAACTGGCTGTTCCTCGACGACGCCCCGTTCAAGCCCGAACCCCAGCAGGACGCGGTGTGGAACCGCGGCGCCTATCTGGTGCAGGGGCTCGGCCATTGCGGCGCCTGCCACACGCCGCGCGGCCTGCTCTTCCAGGAGAAGGCCATGAGCGACGCCGGGCCGAAGGGCGAATACTTCCTCGCCGGCGAGACGGTGGAATCCTGGCGCGCCCTCAGCCTGCGCAACCTATGGACGGTGGAGGACACCGCGCTCTTTCTCAAGACTGGCCAGAACCGCTTCGCCACTGCGTCCGGCAACATGACCGACGTCATCAGCCACAGCACCCAGCACTTCAGCGACGATGACCTGCGCGCGGTGGCCACCTACCTGAAGGCCCTGCCGCCCGGCCCCCACGACAAGCCCCAGCCGGCCGCCGCCCCGAAGCCGGCGGTGGTCGCCCAGGTGCCGGCCAATCTGTACACCACCCGCGGCGGGCTGGGCTATCTCCAGTTCTGCGGCGACTGCCACCGGGCCGACGGGGGCGGGGTGCCCAAGGTCTTCCCGCCGCTGGCGGGCAACCCGACGGTCGCCTCGAAGGACGCCTCGACGCTGGTCCACATCCTCCTCACCGGCGGCGCCACGGCGCGCACCGCGGCCCATCCGCGGGTCTATACGATGCCCGCCTTCGCGCGGCTGGGCGACGCGGAGCTGGCCGAGATCCTCAGCTTCGTGCGGGCTGGTTGGGGCAACGGCGCCGGGCCGGTGGACGTCGCCACCGTGGCGCGGATGCGCGCCGAGCTCGATCCGAAGACCACCGATTCCAGTGCCTTCGTCACGCCGCGTCTGGCCGACATGCTGAAGGCGCCCAACGCTACCCAGCTGGTGCGCGGCATGCGCCTCAACCTCGAAACCAAGGCCCTGCTGCCCGACCACGTGGGCGACCAGCTCAACTGCACCAGCTGCCACCTCAACGCAGGCACGGTGGCCGACGGCTCGCCCTACGTGGGCGTCTCGGCCTTCTTCCCCAGCTATGCGCCGCGGGCCGGCAAGATGATTACCCTGGAAGACCGCATCAACGGCTGCTTCCGTCGCTCGATGAACGGCACGCCGCTGGCAAAGGACGGCGACGACATGAAGGCGATGGTGGCCTACTTCGACTGGATGAAGCGCGAGACCCGCCCCGAAGACAAGGTGGCCGGGCGCGGCGTGGGCAAGGTGGATCGCAAGATCGTGCCCAACCCTGAGAACGGCAAGCGCATCTACGGCGAGCAGTGCGCGGTCTGCCACGGCGAGAACGGCGAAGGCTTGAAGAACGCCGCCGGCAAGATGGTCTATCCGCCGCTGTGGGGCGACGAATCCTTCAACATCGGCGCCGGCATGGCCCGCACCTACACCGCCGCGGCCTTCGTGAAGCGCAACATGCCCGTCGGCTTCCACGACAAGTTTCCGCTGGGGCAGGGCGGCCTGTCGGACCAGGAGGCGGTGGACGTGGCCGAGTACTTCACCCATCAGCCGCGACCGGATTTCCCGGACAAGGTGAAGGACTGGCCGAAGGACCCGAAGCCCGCCGACGCCCGCTACTGAGTGCCTCGGCCTGAAACGAAGACGCCCCGGCAACGGGGCGTCGTCACGTCAGCGGGGCAGTGCGTCGAGCACCTTCCTCACCGGCGTCGGCAGGGCCGCTTCGGCCAGCGCGTCGAGGGGCCACCAGTCGAGCCCGTCCGCGTCCCTCACGCCGTCGCCGGCTGTCACCTCCACCCGCTCCGGCGCCAGATGCAGCACGAAGTGGGTGAACACGTGGCGCAGCCCCGGTAGCGGTGCGACCCGCGTCACCGTCAGGCCGAAGCGCCGGGCGACCCATTCGGCCGTGTCGGCGTCCTCGGGCAGCTCCGGCAGGCTCTGCAGGCCGCCCCAGATGCCAGCCGGGGGGCGGCGCTCCAGCAGCACCGCGCCGCCAGCGACGATCACCGCAAAGCGGCCGTTGCGCTCGGGCACGGCCTTTTTGGGGCGGGGCGTGGGCAGCTCGGCCACGCGGCCGTCACGCAGCGCCACGCACCCGTCGGCGAGGGGGCACTGCCCGCAGCGGGGCTTGCCGCGGGTGCAGAGGGTGGCGCCCAGGTCCATCTGGGCCTGGGTGTAGATGTCCACGTCGCGCTCGGGC
>ERZ650300.100-NODE-100-length-44078-cov-11.461395_pt1 | contig 44078 bp, 43 predicted proteins | sample MGYA00376236_ERZ650300 | MGnify/ENA primary metagenome ERZ650300 (study PRJEB26733, sample SAMN07839303) | wastewater metagenome | biome: urban; feature: wastewater treatment plant; material: waste water | place: USA: North Carolina | collected 2016-04-28 ...
TCAGTTCGCTTCGCTCGGGTATCCGGAGTTTTGTTTTTTGCAGGGCAAACAAAACACCGGTCAGTTCGCTTCGCTCGGGTATCCGGAGTTTTGTTTTTTGCAGGGCAAACAAAACCAAGACTTCTGCTAGAATAATTTGTGTTTTAAAACTTGCTTGAATCCCTATAAATTCTTTGCAATCATTGCAATTAAAAAAATTATCTTTGCGAAAAAAAATAACACAACACAACGATGAGTAAAAACACAATTATAGCACCTTCTGTTCTTGCAGCCGATTTTGCTAATTTACAGCGCGATGTAGAGATGATTAATAACAGCCAAGCTGATTGGTTTCATATTGACATTATGGATGGCGTATTTGTACCTAACATTTCGTTTGGTATGCCCGTACTTGAAGCTATTGCAAAACATGCTACCAAAACAATTGATGTACACTTAATGATTGTAGACCCTGATCGCTACATCAAAACGTTTGCTGATTTGGGTGCCAATGTACTAACTGTTCATTACGAAGCTTGCAATCACCTTCATCGCACTTTACAAGCTATAAAAGCGGAAGGAATGCTTGCTGGTGTCGCTATCAACCCTCACACTTCTATTGACTTATTAGAAGAGGTAATCAATGATATAGATTTGGTTTGTATTATGAGTGTAAATCCTGGATTTGGTGGACAATCATTTATTGAGAACACGTACAATAAAGTAACCAAATTGAAAGATTTAATTATTCAAAAAGGAGCCAATACCATAATTGAAATTGATGGTGGGGTTACTAATAAAAATGCGAGAGCATTAGTAGAAGCTGGAGCCGATGTACTAGTGGCAGGAAGTTTTGTTTTCAAAGCTGAAAACCCAACAGCTACTATCGAAGATTTGAAAAAAATCACCACTATCTAAAAAACAAACAAGAGGCTGTATCATTTTATACAGCCTCTTGTTTTAATACTGGTCTATTAAATACTGAATCAAATCGGTTGTAGTAACAATACCTACAAGCAAATCTCCTTCGCAAACTGGCAAAGCATGAAAATCATTGTGTGTTAAAATCTCAGCTGCCGCCTTTATGCTTGTCTCTGGTGAAACCGTAGTTACTTTTTTAACCATTACTTGCTCTACAGAAAACATATTATACACTGTAGTATCAATTACTTCTTCGTCGTCATCTATTGCATCTGCAAACGAGATACGCAACAAATCAGTATAACTCAAAATACCTAAAATCTTATTTCCATTAACAACTGGAATATGTCTAATTTTATGATGTTTAAACAAACTTTCAGCTTTGGTTAAATCGTCATTCAAATGCAATTTTACCAAATGTCTGGACATTATTTTTGAAACGGGGACATTACTTTTCATAACCCTAACTTTTAAATATATCCAAATTTAGAACAAAAAAAAAGCAAGAAACCTGATGATTATCAGTTAGAAAAACAATTATTATTGTTATTTTATAACAACTTGTTAATTTCGGATTTTTTAGATATTAGGTAAAATAGTTCTCGTTAAAGTTTATCATTCGCTTCACATGAGCATACAATTGAGGATGTATCGTCTTAAAGTCATTAGGGCTTTCAAAAAAATGTTCTAACAAGACCGAAATAAATTCAAATTGATTCTCATAGGCATATAAACGAAAATAAGCTTTGTCGTTAATTTGCTGAATCAATTCAGGGGAAGTATAAATTGCTACTATTTCTGCATATTCATCCTGAAAAATTGCTGCATTTACATCTCTACTTTTCAAACAATGAAAATGCATAACATGGGTAAATTCATGTAACCCCAAGTTAATATTATCTGTGGCTACACCGTGACCAGACAAGAAATCTTCCCATGAAAAAACGACAGTCTTCATCCTTGGATTAAACTCCCCTTTGTGATACACTTCGTTGATAGTAGAATAATATACTGTTGGATAAATAAGAATTTTTTGAAACAAGTCACTTAAATAGTTTCTCATTCCAAAAGTCAACATAACATAAGTCCCAGAGATAAGCACAAGTATTTCGTCCGTAATCTCAATTTCATGACCAATAAATTCATGTTTATCGATAAACTTATTTATCCTGTGTTCAAAATAACGCTTCTTGCTAGGAGACAATTTATTATAAAAAGGAAAATTTTGAGCCAAAATATTTCTTTGCTCATCAGAAATACGCCTTGGCAACAAATGCGAATGTACTACTAACGGTTTGTTATAGAAAAACACATAAATGGGCTCGACTATATTAAAAAAAACAAAGCCTAATCCTGTGATTACCAATAAAAATTGCAATACAAACAACTCCATTTATTCAATAATTACATCTATTAATTCATAAAAAAAAGGATGCGAAACACTACATTCCTCATCCTTTTATGTGACCACGGCAGGGTTCGAACCTGCAACCCTCAGAGTCGAAATCTGATATTCTATCCAGTTGAACTACGCAGTCAATATCCATTGAATTTTAAAATTCCAAACTCCAAGAAAATGGAATTTGGAATAAAAAAATTAAGATAATAATTTTTTAACTATGGTTGAAATCGTCTTACCATCAGCTTTTCCAGCTAACTCAGCAGACGCCAATCCCATTACTTTACCCATTGCTGCCATTCCAGAAGCGTCATTGTCAGCAATAATTTTAGCCACCACAGCTTCTACTTCAGCTTCACTCAATTGAGCAGGTAAAAACTTCTCGATTACAGCGGCTTGCAACAACTCAGGTTCAGCCAAATCCGCTCTTCCTTGTTGCGTGTAAATAGCCGCACTATCTTTTCTTTGTTTCACCAAACGTTGTAGTAATTTGATTTCTTCTTCTGCCGCAATTTCTTCTTTTGCTCCACTTTCTGTTTGTGCTAAAAGTATAGCCGATTTAACTGCTCTTAAGGCTTCTAGAGCCAAAGTATCTTTTGCTCTCATGGCGTTTTTTATTTCGTCCATGATACGTACTGATAAACTCATTATACTATATGTTTAATTTATTTTTTGAAAATCACATCTGCCTATTTGCCTTTGAAAACAAATAAAAGCACTGCAAATTTAGAACATTTAAGTCGCATTAACAACTCGGTAAATGTTTCCTTCTTTTAATAAAAATCCAAAAAAAATAGCCTGAAATAGATTTTCAGGCTATTCATTAATTTATTTCAAAACTTAATCTACGTTATCGTGCAAATAAGAATTGTTAGAACGAAATTGTAAGTCATTATTACTATCTGTACTAACTGATATTCTTGAGTTTTGACTAGTAGCTTGATTAGTCAAATCTACACCTAGACGTTTATAGGCTGGTTCACGTTCTAATTCATCAATTCTAGTCACATTATTATGAAACTTATAATTGAATTCTTTTAGTTTTTTTCTTCTTTCTTCAGCTCTAAAACGAAGCGTCTCTTCAATAGTCATATCCATTGGAGAAACTGATTCTGCAGCTACTTCATTAACTTCGATTGGAGCAACTTGCTTCATAGTTATATTTAACTCTGCAGGAACCTCTTCTTGTTTAACTTGTGGTTTCGATTGTACAAAATCATTTTCAACCTCCATATACTCTTCTAGCGAGTATTTAATAATCCCGTTGTCTGTTAATTCAGTAACAGGAACAAATTGAATTGGCTGAACCACATTAATATTATGCGCTTCATTTGACAAATCAAAAACTATTTTCTCCTCAACTACAGGAGCTGAAGGAGCTACAAAAGTTGGTTTTGGTGTTACAGGCAAATCAAAAGAGAAAGCGGTTTGTTTTTGCTCCTCAATGATATTGGCTTGTGGAAGTTGAACTTCTTCTTTTGAAGGCAGTGAAATATTAAAATCAAAATCTTCAATTGGAGAAACGATTTCAAAAGTCACGTCTAAATTTTTGATAAATTCAGACATTACAATCAATTCATCGTTGTTCATTACAGGCTTTTTCACTTCCAAAACAACAGGCGCTTCTTCTTCAATTTCCTCTTCTAGTTCAAACACTACACGCTCTGCGGTAACATCTGAAGGTGAGTCATTCAAATTGAAAGTAGTTACAGGAGTATTAATCAAATTATGAACACTTCTTTGCTCTTCTTCTAAAGTGTGTATGATTTTCTTTGGCTCAGTATTTACGATTTCATTTTGTTGTTCAACATCAAAACCTGTAGCAATTATGGTAACAGAAATGGCATCACCTAGTGTTTCATCTTCTCCTACCCCCATAATTATGTTAGCATTATTACCTGCTTCATTTTGAATATGGTCATTGATTTCACCTATCTCATCAATAGTAATTTCATTGGTTCCAGAAACGATAAGCAACAATACGTTTTTAGCTCCGGTAATTTTATTATCATTTAATAGAGGAGAATCTAGTGCAGCAATAATAGCTTCTTTTGCTCTATTTTCACCAAGAGCTGTAGCAGAACCCATAATAGCAGTACCACTATTGTACAAAACTGTTTTAGCATCGCGTAAATCGATATTTTGTGTATAGTGATGTGTAATTACTTCAGCAATTCCTCTAGAAGCGGTTGCCAAAACTTCATCGGCTTTAGAGAAACCAGCTTTGAAACCTAAATTACCATATACTTCTCTTAATTTATTATTATTGATTACAATCAAGGAATCAACTTGCTTGCGCAATTTTTCAATACCTATAATAGCTTGTTCTTGTCGAACTTTACCTTCAAATAGAAATGGTAAAGTAACAATACCTACTGTTAAGATATCTCTTTCTTTAGCTAATTGAGCAATAACTGGCGCAGCACCTGTACCTGTTCCACCACCCATTCCTGCAGTGATGAAAACCATTTTGGTATTGCTGTCTAACATTTTTTCGATTTCACCGATACTCTCAATAGCAGATTGATGTCCAACATCTGGGTTGGCACCTGCTCCAAGTCCTTCGGTTAAATTTACTCCCAATTGAATTTTGTTGGGTACTGAACTATTTTGCAAAGCTTGAGAATCTGTGTTACAAACTATAAAGTCAACACCGTTAATTCCTTGCTTAAACATGTGATTTATGGCATTACTACCTCCACCTCCTACTCCAATAACTTTAATTACATTTGATTGGTTTTTTGGTAAATCAAATGAAATGCTTCCAAATTCTGAGTTGCTTGTCATCTTATTGGGTTTTTGAAATTCTTATTTATATTTTTTGCTCTTTTGCTTGGGACAAAAAGGGCTTTACTTATTTTATTTATTCTGCGTTATCTAAAAATTCTTTAATCTTATCTACATATTTATCTAGAAAAGATCGTCTAATTTTAGTTTCTGTAGACTCTGGGCTTGGCACATGTCTTTCTTCTTTCACCTCTAAATCGACAACTAAAGGCTTTTCGATTTCAGGTACTGGCACAGTTTCTACCAGATGCTCTCTATAATATGGCGTTCTTTCTAGAACAGGACTTTTATCAATTTTGACAGCACTTTGAGTTTTTTTCTCAATGCTATTCATTACTAATCCAACTGCAGTAGCATATAATGGACTTGAAATTTCCTCATCCGAATTACCCGCTAAATGCTCATTTGGATAACCTATTCTGGTATCGATTCCAGTAATATATTCCACTAATTGCTTAATATGTTTCAATTGAGCACCACCACCTGTTAATACAATTCCCGCGATTAGTTTTTTACGTGGGTCTTCGTGACCATATAATTTGATTTCTGCAAAAACTTGTTCGATAATTTCCACAACTCTTGCGTGGATAATTTTAGATAAATTTTTCAAAGAAATCTCTTTAGGCTCTCTACCTCTGATTCCTGGGATGGAAACAATTTCATTGTCTTTGTTTTCCCCTGGCCAAGCAGAACCAAATTTTACTTTCAATAATTCAGCTTGCTTTTCAACAATAGAACATCCTTCTTTGATATCATCAGTGATAACATTACCACCAAAAGGAATTACAGCTGTATGTCTAATAATTCCATCTTTAAAAATTGCCAAATCTGTAGTTCCCCCACCAATGTCAATCAAAGCAACTCCTGCTTCTTTTTCTTCTTGACTCAATACTGCATCAGATGAAGCTAAAGGCTCTAAAGTCAAACCTGACAACTCAATTCCTGAACTCTGAATACATCTCCCTACGTTTCTTATCGATGAAGCTTGTCCTACAACTATATGAAAACTACTTTCTAATCGTCCTCCATACATCCCAACAGGCTCTTTGATATCGGATTGCCCATCAATTTTAAATTCCTGCGGTAGTACATGTATAATCTCTTCTCCAGGTAACATCGCTAATTTGTGAACTTGACTAATCAATAAATCAATATCACAATCACCTATTACTTCTTCTGGATTATTTCTGCTAATATAATCGCTGTGTTGAATGCTTCGAATGTGTTGACCCGCAATACCAACAACTACATCTTTAATTTTATAACCTGAATTATTTTCTGCTTCAAAAATAGCTTGTTGAATGGATTGAATGGTTTGAGTAATGTTATTTACAACACCTCTAGCCACACCCAAACTTTTGGATTTTCCAACTCCTAAAATTTCTAACTTCCCGTATTCATTTTTTTTGCCAATCATGGCAACTATCTTGGTTGTTCCAATATCTAGACCTACCGCAATATTCTCTTTTTCCATTTTCTATTATTTAGTACACACTACTTGTTCCGCAAATCGAAGATCAATTTTTTTATATTCAGCAATTGAACTGTCTAAAACTACTTTTTGAAAAAAAGCTTTATAATTTTTAAATTTTTGTTCAACGTTTATCAATTGACCAAAATCAATTTTAAAATTATAGTTTCTATTCAGCATTAAAACGCTACCATTTGGCATAACTTGCATTCCAATGATGTTTTTTTTCAAAAAAACATCGTCGTAAATTACACGAAATAGCTTAGCTAAATCTTCCTTATTTTTATCGTTTATTTCCCCCGAAACAAGAAGAACTCGTGCTGTATAGTTGTCCGACAAAGGCATTTTATTTCCCTTGTAATCAATATAAAAAGATGCTCCATTTCCATTAATTCTTGCTATTGGAGTCTTTTGTTTTACAACAGCTTTTAGAACACCATCTACACTCACAGACACTTCAGACTTGTCAATCAAAGGGTGTGAATCGATGGTTTTCTCGAGTTTATTCAAATCTAAGGCATCTATAGCAATAGTTTTAGGGTCCTGTCTATTTTCTATTAACAATTTATTAACCGCTTGTTGTTTAACAAAAAGCTGATTTTCTCCTACAAAAACAACCTCTGCTTTCGTTACTTTTCGATTCAAATTCCGTTTTCCGGTGAAAGAATACAAAAAAATCACCAAGGCTAACATTAAAAGCAATCGGATTGTTGGCCAATTAAAACGTTTCATCTAATGCCTTTTTTATTGATGGAACCATTTCTCCTAAATCTCCTGCGCCTATAGTTACAATAACCTTAGCCTCTGAAGACTGAATAGACGCAATTAATTGTTCTTTTTGAACCAATTTCTTGTTGTCATTTGTCATTTTATCCATTAACCATTGGGAGGTAATACCTTCCATTGGGAGTTCACGTGCAGGATAAATATCCAGTAATAAAATTTCGTCAAAATTAGATAAGCTAGCAGCAAAGTCATCAGCAAAATCTTTGGTTCTACTAAACAAATGCGGTTGAAAAACTGCCAATACTTTTTGACCAGGATACAACTCTCTTACCGCTTGATGCACCGCATTAATTTCGGTTGGATGATGTGCATAGTCGTCTATGTAAATCAAATCCGAACGTTTAATTTGATATGAAAAACGTCTTCTTATCCCTCTAAATGTTGATAAAGCACTAGCAATTGCCTCAGTTGAGGTGCCGTAAGTTTTAGCCATTGCCAATGCCATCAACGCATTCATTAAATTATGTCTTCCGGGTAAACCAAAACGTAAATTCGTAATAAGCTCTGTTGGTGTTTGCACATCAAAAACATAACTAGAATCCTCGACTCTAACATTGAATGCTTTAAATTGAGCATCATCATTTATTGCACAAACCATTCCTTCTAGAGGCAAGCCTTGGGCGACAAACAATTTTGATTTATCTTCAACTTTGTTTGCAAACTCTACAAAAGAAGCTTCTATAGCCTCACTTGTTCCATAGATATCTAAATGATCCGCATCCATTGATGTCACGCAAGCAATATTTGGATGTAAATGCAAGAAAGAGCGATCGAATTCATCTGCCTCAACAACGGTAACTGTTTTGCCTAAACCAATTAAATTGGAATTATAATTTTCAACGATACCGCCAATAAAAGCAGTAACATCTGCACCACTTTCATAAAGAATATGCCCAAGAATACTTGAAGTAGTAGTTTTTCCGTGTGTACCTGCTACAGCAAAACTAAAAGTGTCTTTTGTTATTATCCCTAGTACTTCGGCACGTTTTTTTACTTCATAGTTTTGGGCTAAGAAATAATTCCACTCCAAATGCGATTTTGGAACTGCTGGCGTGATAATTACCAAAGTGTTCTCTGGTTTAAAACTAGCTGGAATTAAAGCTACATTATCTTCAAAATGAATATCAATTCCGCTCTCGATAAGTTCGTTTGTCAACATCGACGGCGTTTTATCATAACCACAAACTTGTTTTCCAATATTTTTGAAATAACGAGCCAAAGCACTCATTCCGATGCCTCCAATGCCAACAAAATAGACGTTATGTATTTGATTTAAGTTCATTTTTCAATTTTAAAAATTAACAAAATAGTATCTCTATTTTTTCAATAACTTTTCAATTTCATCAACGATTTGGATCGTTGCTTGTGGTAAAGCCAACTTTTTTATGTTATCGCCCAAGAGTTGTTGTTTTCCTTCATCTTTCAACAAAGCTTCTAGAACAATACTAAATTCATCCTCTAAAGCAGATTCTTTAATCATTATTGCTCCTTTCTTATCTACTATTGCTTGTGCATTCTTCGTCTGATGATCTTCTGCAACATTTGGAGAAGGGATAAAAATCACTGGTTTCCCAACTATACATAATTCAGAAACCGACGAAGCTCCAGCTCTAGAAATAACTACATCTGCAGCTGCATAAACAAGATCCATACGCTCGATAAAAGCAACTACTTGCACTTGAGCTGAATTGTATTTAGAATAGTCGTCTAAATACAATTTCCCACATTGCCATATAATTTGAACTTTTTGCGACAAAAGACCTTGCAATTCTTTTTCAATCAATTGATTGATTCTTCTAGCACCTAAACTTCCTCCTAAAACCAATAGTGTTTTTTTCTTTGGATCTAGTTTAAAAAAAGTAATTGCCTCTTCCCTTTTACTAGAAACATCAATTAAATCTTGACGAACGGGATTTCCTGTCAAAATCATTTTTTCTTTAGGAAAAAATCGTTCTAAGTTTTCATAAGCAACACAAATTTTTGCGGCCTTTTTACTCAATAACTTATTTGTAATACCTGGATATGAATTTTGTTCTTGTATTAATGTCGGAATATTTAAACTATTGGCTACATTCAACAAAGGACCGCTTGCAAAACCTCCCGTACCAATAACTACGTCAGGCTTGAAGCTTTTTAGTATTTTTCTGGATTCCCACAAACTACTTAACAGTTTAATGGGAAATAATGCATTTTGCAGTGTCAGTTTTCTTTGTAAACCAGCTATCCAAAGCCCTTTAATAGCGTAACCGGCTTGAGGTACTTTTTGCATTTCCATTTTGTCTTTGGCGCCCACAAAAAGAAACTCTGCTTCTGGAAATCGCTTCTTTAGCTCATTTGCAATAGCAATTGCTGGATAGATATGACCACCAGTACCACCACCACTCAATATGAATTTTAATTTTGACATCTTAAAAAATTTAGAACAAATAAACAATTTACTACTATCAGATACTATCGGTTAAGTACAGCATTCATTGGATTAGCATGATCTTCTATAGAATATTCTTCTTCTTTTTCTTGAGCATCAGATTCGAGTTGCGCATCAATCAACTTTTGCAAAGCTTCTTCTCGAATTTGTTTTTCTTTTAATTCTTGAGCAATTTCTTCTTCTTTTTTGGTGACACTCAAAATGACACCAAGTGCGAAACAAGTCATCCAAATAGAACTACCTCCACTACTAATTAATGGCAATGTTTGACCTGTAACTGGCAACAACTCTACTGCTACAGCCATATTAATCATGGCCTGAAAAATCATTGGAAAACCAAGAGCGATTACAATTAATTTTCCAAATAATGTATTGGCCTTATGAGATGCAATTACAAAACGAAACATCAATAACAAATACAATCCAAGTACAGAAAGACCACCAATCAATCCCCACTCTTCTACTATAATGGCAAAGATAAAATCAGAGGAGGATTGAGGTAGAAAATTTTTCTGAACACTTTTGCCTGGACCTAAACCATAGAGTCCACCAGAGGCTATAGCCGTTTTAGCTTTTTCTATTTGATAATTATCTTCATCGGCTTTATCAGAAGTGAATCGTTCAATACGACTTTCCCATGTTGAAACCCTACTAAAAAACCTTGAATCAGGAAAAGCTTTTGCAATCAATACAAAAAACAACAACATCACAACACCCGAGCCAATAACAAAGCCAATATACTTCATTGGATATTTGCCAATAAAAACCAACATTAAAACCATTGAAAAAATCAAAGCAGTGGTAGAAAAGTTAGAGGGCAAAATAAAAATTAATGTTATAAAAACAGGCAACCACAATTCGATTAAAGAAGATTTAAAATCTATTGGTGTTTCTCTTTTTTTGGATAAATAACGAGCAACAAACACAAACAACACAATAGCCGCCATAGTTGAAGGCTGAAATGTAATTTTTATAAAAGGAATCTGTATCCAACGACTTGCATTGGCTCCAGCGATAACCGTTCCTTTGATTAATGCATAAGCCAACATTATCCAAACAACGGGCAAAGCTGCCTTTGAAATTGCTCTGAAATATAAATAGGGAACATTATGAATCCAATAAATAATCAAAAAGCCTATGCCAATATGAGCAAGATGTTTCAACAAATACCCAAGAGTATTCCCTTTACCTAAACCTATATAGGCTAAGTTACTACTAGCACTAAAAACAGGCATAAACGAAAACAAAGCCAATAAGGCCACGAATGACCAAATTACTCTATCTCCTTTTAGCTTGTTTACTAGCTCCTTCATTACTTAACTATTTTAAACTGATTTATATTATTTACAGATTATAAACTGCTTGTTTGAATTGACGCCCACGATCTTCATAGTTTTCGAATAAATCAAAACTTGCGCAAGCTGGAGATAATAAAACAGCATCCCCTTTTTCAGTATAACGTTGTGCCATTCTTACGGCATCATTCATTGTATTTACTTCAATTAAATCGTCTACTACATTACCGAATGCCGCAATTATTTTTGAATTATCAATTCCCAAGCAAATAATCGCTTTTACTTTTTCGCGTACCAAAGACATTAACTCATTATAATCATTCCCTTTATCAACACCACCAACTATCCAAACAGTTGGAACATTCATACTATCCAAAGCAAAATAGGTTGCATTAACATTGGTAGCTTTAGAATCATTTATGTATTGCACATTTTGAATTTTTAGCACTTTTTCTAAACGGTGCTCCACTCCTTGAAAATTCGATAAACTCTCACGGATAGTCGCATTTCGTATTTGCATCAATTTTGCTACAGATGTTGCTGCCATTGCGTTCTTCATATTATGTTTCCCTTCTAATGCAATGTACTCGGTCTCCATTGAAAATTCTTCTTGATTCATTTTAACTTCCATATTGTTGTCTTTTAAAAATGCTCCTAAATCCAGTGTTTGAGAAATAGAAAAAGGTATTAATTGTGCTTTTGTTGTATTGTGTTTTAACCATTCTTGAGTTGCTTCGTCATCAGCATCATAAATCAAATAATCTGATGCTGTTTGGTTCATTGTAATCCTAAATTTCGAAGCAATATAATTTTCGTATTTGTATTCATATCGATCCAAATGATCTGGGCTAATATTGGTTAAAATGGCGATATGTGGCTTATAATTGATAATTCCATCCAATTGAAAACTACTTAACTCTAAAACATACACATCATAATTATGCTCTGCCACTTGCCACGCAAAACTCTTTCCAATATTTCCTCCCAAGGCTACATTCAAACCGGCATTCTTTAACAAATGATAGGTAAGCATAGTAGTAGTTGTTTTTCCATTACTACCTGTAATCCCTATAGTTATTGCGTTTGTAAAAGGAGCGGTAAACTCAATTTCTGAAATAACGGATATTCCTTTCTCAACTAATTTCTTCACAATTGGCGCTTTGTCAGGAATACCAGGGCTTTTCATAACCACTGTAGCGTTTAGAATTAACGCTTCTGTATGCTGCTCTTCTTCCCAAGGAATTCCATACTTATCAAGAACGTCTTTATAGCTTTGCTTTATTTTTCCAAAATCAGAAACAAATACTTCATAGCCTTGCTTTTGTCCTAAAATAGCGGTTCCTACTCCACTTTCGCCTCCACCTAAAACAACTAATCTCATGTTATCTTAATTTTAGGGTTACGATAGATAAAATAGCCAACATAATTGCTACAATCCAAAAACGAGTTACTATTTTGCTCTCGTGATAGCCTTTCTTTTGATAATGGTGATGCAAAGGCGACATTAAAAATATTCGTCTTCCCTCACCAAATCGTTTTTTGGTATACTTAAAATAACTTACTTGTAACACCACCGAAAAGTTTTCTACTAAGAAAATCCCACAAAGAAGCGGAATCAACATTTCTTTTCTTACCGCAATGGCCAAAACCGCAATAATCCCTCCAATAGTTAAACTTCCGGTATCGCCCATAAACACAGATGCAGGATAGGAATTGTACCAAAGAAAACCAATTAGCGCCCCTACAAACGAGAAAATAAATACCGTCATTTCTCCAGAATGGGGGATATACATAATATTGAGGTAGTTTGAGAAAATTATATTTCCTGAAACGAATGTGAATATTCCGAGCGCAAAAACAGACACTGCCGATGTTCCCGCTGCTAAACCATCAATTCCATCTGTTAAATTGGCACCGTTCGAAACCGCTGTAATAATAAAAATCACAACTGGAATAAAGATTAACCAAGCCCATTTTTCATAACCGTCTCCAGTCCAAGCCAACAATTCGGCATAATCAAATTCGTTATTTTTGAAAAAAGGAATGGTAGTAGCAGTAGATTTTTCCTCAATTGGTGCAGGAAGAATAACTGTTTGAGTAGCTGATTTAAAAACATCTATTTTACCAGTATCCGTTCTTACCGTAACTGCTGGACTAAAATAAAGCACTGAACCTACTATTAAGCCCAAACCAACTTGACCAAATACTTTAAAAATCCCTTTTAAACCTTGCTTATCTTTTTTGAAAATTTTGATATAATCATCTACAAAACCAATAGTTCCCATCCATAGCGTAGTTACAATTAGCAAAACGATATAGATGTTCTGAAGTCTTGCAAACAAAAGTACAGGGACTAAAGTTGCAAAAATAATGATGAGTCCTCCCATAGTAGGTGTACCCGCTTTTTCGTTTTGCCCCGCTAATCCTAGTTCACGCACAGTTTCTCCTACTTGTTGTCTACGCAAAAAACCAATAATTCGTTTACCGTAAATAGTTGAAAGCAACAATGACAACATAAAAGCCAATGCCGATCTAAAAGTGATGTACTGAAAAACCCCTGTTCCTGGGATATCCAAAGTCTTGTTTAAATATTCAAATAAGTAGTACAGCATATTTTTCTATTTTAAAAATTTAAATTCAAATTCTAAAATTCTGCTTAAATAATGGTTTAAGGAATTTAGATTTGATCTTTGTTATTTTCCTAATTGTTCTAATGTTTCTTTTACTATTTTCATATCATCAAAGTCCTGACGAACTCCTTTGATTTCTTGATAGGTTTCATGTCCTTTTCCAGCAATTAAAATAATATCATTGGGTTGAGCCAACTGACAAGCCGCTTTTATGGCCTGTTTTCTATCTGTAATTACTAAAATCTTTTTAAAATTCTGTGGCGCTACACCAGCCTCCATTTCTTCAATTATAGTTTCTGGTTCTTCATCACGAGGATTATCCGAAGTTAAAATTGCCTTATCACTTTTATCAGACGCAATACCTCCCATAATTGGACGCTTGGCTTTATCTCTATTTCCACCGCATCCAACAACCGTAATCAACTGTTCGTTTTGAGTTCGTACATCGTTAATCGTATTCAAAACATTATCTAGGGCATCCGGAGTATGCGCATAATCAACAATAGCGGTTATATTTTGAGCCGAAACAATAAATTGAAATCTACCAGAAACACTTTCTAATTCAGACAACAATCTAAGCACTTCTAGACTCTCAAGACCTAATTCTATGGCAGTACCGTAAATTGCCAATAAATTATAGGCGTTAAATGTTCCAATCAATTTGACCCAAACTTCATTATCATTGATCTTTAACAACAAACCCGATAATTGATTTTCGAGAATTATTGCTTTGTAATCTGCATAAGATTTGAGTGCATACGTTCGTTTGGTCGCAGCAGTATTTTGCAGCATAACTGCTCCATTTTTATCATCTCCGTTAGACAAAGCAAATGCTGTTTTTGGCAAAAAGTCAAAAAATGACTTTTTCACATCGCGATATTCTGCAAAAGTTGGATGATAATCCAAATGGTCATGCGAAAGATTCGTAAAAACTCCGCCAACAAAGTGAAGCCCTTCCGTTCTTTTTTGATGAATTCCATGCGAGCTTACCTCCATAAAACAATAGTCTACACCAGCCTCATTCATTGCAGCTAAATAGTGGTTTATTGTCAAAGAATCTGGCGTGGTGTGCGTTGCTTTGAACTCTTCATCATTAACCAAAATTTTAACTGTAGATATCAAACCAACTTTAAAACCTGCTTTTTTAAATAATTGATAAAGTAATGAAGCAATTGTTGTTTTACCATTTGTTCCAGTTATTCCAACCAATTTTAATTTTTGAGAAGGATTGTCATAAAAATTAGCCGCCATAAATGCCAAAGCAGCGTTAGTATCTTTTACTAAAACATAAGTAACATTCTTTTGCAACTCTGAAGGGAACACATCACAAACAATTGTAGTAGCTCCCAAAGCAATTGCTTTATCTATGAAGTTATGCCCGTCTGAAACCGCACCTCTTATTGCAACAAAAACATCATTAGCTTCTATTTTTCTAGAATCAAAATGCAAATGATTGACAGCATTATCAGTAGACCCGTTTAATGCTTCTATTGCTACTTTATACAGTATGTCTTTTAGTATTTTCATGACAATTCTAATATTATAGTTGCATTTTTATTTATATTCTCACCTGCTTGAAGTGATTGTTTCTTTACTTTTCCAATACCGATTGCTTTAACCTTTAACCCTAAATTCTCAAGTAATGCAACAGCATCCATACCCGCCATTCCTCTTACATTAGGAATCGATTTGATTTTTTTTTGTGCTTTTGCGTAATAAGAATTGTAATTACTCTCTTGTTTTTGAATTTTTCGATTCAAATTTTTAATCTCATTGGTTGTTGGCGAGTCAGTAAAAATTTTCTGAGCAATACGCTTAAAAACAGGTCCTGCCACATCAGCTCCATAATAATTATTATTGGTTGTATTGGGTTTATGAACCACAACTATGCAAGAATATTTAGGATGATCTGCAGGAAAGTAACCTACAAAAGAAGAAGCATAATACTTCTCAGCTCCCCCAGCTTTTGCATAATTTACTTGAGCCGTACCTGTCTTTCCTGCCATAGAAAAATCTTTTGAATACAACTTAGAACCGGTACCTCTTTTTACAACATTTTCAAGTATCGCTTTGAGTTTATGTATCGTCTCTTGAGAACAAATTTTAGGATTCAAAACCACTTTGTCGTACTTTTTAATGGTTTTATTCCATTCTTTAATTTCAGAAACAAACAATGGTTTTACCATTTCACCATTATTGGCAACGGCATTGTAATAAGCCAATGTTTGCAAAGGAGTTACAGAAACATTATATCCAAAAGCCATCCAAGGAAGTGTTAATCTTGACCATTTTTTATCGCTTGGCTGAGGAATATAAGGCGCTCCTTCTCCATTAAATCCAATTCCTAATTTTCTATTCAAACCATAAGCATTGATATGATTCACAAATTGCGTTGGATTAGACTTGTAGTTGTTATATACTGCTTGAACCATTACAGTATTTGACGAAACTTCAAATCCTCTTGCTAAAGAAATTTTACCATAACCTCCCTCATGTGAATCACGCACTGATTTTCCAAAGTATTTTATTTCTCCTCCTTTGCTATCAAAAACAGCACTTGTATCTACTAATTTATCATCTAACAAAGCCATTAAATCAACCAATTTAAATGTTGAACCAGGCTCATGAGATTCTCTAACAGCATAATTCAATCGCTCAGAATACATGCCTGTTTTTTCATTTCTCCCAAGATTAGAAATTGCTTTTACATAGCCTGTTTTTGTTTCCATAACAACTACACAACCATGATCAGCTTGATATTCCTCTAATTGCTTTAACAAAGCATGATGCGCTATATCTTGAATAAATACATCAATAGTCGAAATAACATCATAGCCGTCTTGAGGCTCAACCTGATTTACATCACTAATAGGTTTCCATTGCCCTTTGGCTATTTTTTGTTTTAAAATGCGACCGTCTTTTCCGTTCAGATAGTTACTGTAAGCTCCTTCTACTCCAACAGGATTAATATGACCATTTACATCTCTTCCGATGTAACCAATAGTTCTCTCTGCGATTTTGCCAATTGGATGCTCTCTAACTGTTTCTTGCTCTACAATTATACCTCCTTTGTATGCTCCCAAGTTGAACAATGGGAAACTTTTAATTGCAATATACTCTGTGTAACTCAAGTCACGAGCTACCAAAAAATAGCGACTTTTGTTCACCCTTGCTCTTCTTAACTCTCTTTCAAAAGTATCCGAAGATTTATTCAAAAGTTTACCCAAAGAATCTGCTAATTGCTTAATATTCTTTTCAAAGACTTCCGTTTTTGGTGCAACAGCATCAAAACGAATCTCATAATTAGGTATCGAAGTAGCTAATAAGCTTCCATCAGCCGAATAAATATTTCCTTTATTGGCAGGTATAACAAAATTCTTAACCGTTCTTTCTTTGGCTAACTTTCTGTAATAATCACCTTCAACCCACTGAATATTCGTTAGCTTCACAGCAATAGCCACGGCCATTATGAACAGGAAAAATGCCACTAGATAAATACGATACGATATGTTTTTATCTTCTACTGCCATAATTTTTCGAATATATTCGGGTCTTCTTCTTTTTTAACTTTAATTTTTACTGGAGGCACAGTTGATGGAAAGATTTGTTTAGTTTCCATTTTTTTTGCTACCGTCGACTCCATTTTCAATTTCATCAATTCAGATCTTTTATCTACAAATTCAGATCGAAGCTCTTTTACTTGATTATTCAATTCATTTATTTCAAAAACCTTTTGCTCAAAACGTTGTGTATTGGCAATCATTAAAATCACAAGTACTACCAAAAAAACTATAAAACGCCAATTTTTGATTGCGTCATCATGAATCAAATATTTAGCTTTTAATATGGCATAAACTCCTTGTTTCATAATCCTTTATTTCTTTTCTGCAATACGCAATTTTGCACTTCGTGCTCTATTATTACTTTTTATTTCTTCATCAGAAGGAACAACCAACTTACCTATAGTTTTGAAAGGAACAGAAAAGTTTCCAAAAAAATCACGCTCAGGCTCTCCTTCAAACATGCCGTTTTTGATAAATCTTTTCACTAATCGATCTTCAAGTGAATGATAAGAAATTACACTTAATCTTCCTTCTGGATTTAAAATCTCTAATGATTGTTCCAAAAACTCTTTTAAAACATCCATTTCTTGATTTACCTCAATACGAATGGCTTGGTATATTTGAGCTAATACTTTATTACGAACCTTCTCTGGTAAGTATTTAGCCAAAATCAACTTCAATTCATCTGTTGTTTTAATAGGATGCTTTTCTCTCGCTTCTATAATAGTTCTAGACAAAGCAGGAGCATTTTTTAATTCTCCATAGTCCCAAAAAACTCTTCTCAAATTCGCATCATCATATTCATTGACTACTCTATAGGCGCTCAAATCATTTTTTTGACTCATACGCATGTCTAATTCTGCATCAAAACGAGTAGAAAAACCTCTTTCAGCCACATCAAACTGATGAGATGAAACACCTAAATCTGCCAAAATTCCATCAACCCCTTTTACTCCATAAAAACGTAAGAAGCGCTTGATAAATCTGAAATTTTCATTTATTAAAGTAAAACGCTCATCAGGCAAAGCATTTGCCAAAGCATCTTCATCTTGATCAAATGCAAACAATTTTCCATCAGGACCTAATCTTCTAAGAATTTCGGCTGAGTGCCCTCCCCCACCAAATGTCACATCTACATACACTCCGCCTGGTTTGATATTCAAACCATCTACTGTTTCTTTTAACAATACAGGATTATGATATTCCATTGTCGCTATTATTTATATTTCCCATTACTTCCTCTGCCAAATCGGCAAAATCAAGATCCTCTCCACTTATAGATTTTTCATACAAGTCTTTATCCCAGATTTCAACAATTGTTACCGCAGAAGAAAAAACAACATCTTTGGCTATACTTGCAAAACCCACCAAGTCTTTCGGAATCAACATCCTACCTAAGGCATCAATTTCTACCACTTTTACGCCTGCAGTAAATCGACGAATAAAATCATTATTTTTTTTCACAAACCGATTCAATCCATTCACCTTTTGCATCATCACATTCCACTCCTTCATAGGATACAATTCTAGACAAGGTTGGAACACGGAGCGCTTCAAAACGAAACCGTCTTGAAGAGAAGTAGCCAACTGCTTTTTCAAAGGAGAAGGCAACATTACCCTTCCTTTAGCATCTACTTTACACTCATATGTACCAATAATTGCGTCCACAAAATTTGCATTAGATTGTATTAAGCAAAAATATATAAATTTTTACCACAATTTACCACTTTATACCACTTTGTTGATAAGTTTACCCACTCTTAACCAAAAAGCTTTAATTTATAGTTTATCAAACAGTTAGCAAATATTTTTTTTTATTAAGATAAAGTTGATATCTATATTAAAATTTACAATAATTCTCACAAAAACGATTTTGCTTTTTTATGCCTAATCTTAGCTTTTTGCAAAATGAAAATCACTCATTTTAAAACGAATAAACCAATGAAAAAGAATAAAATCAGTAAAAAGCAACCCTAACAATTTATTTTAATTTAATAAATCCTATATTTGTCGAAATTGAAACCGAGTCACATATTACATGGAAAAATACTATAAAATAGAAGGTAAGTATAGCTATTATGAAGCTGGAGAAGGAACCCCAATTGTAATTCTTCACGGACTTATGGGAGGATTGAGTAACTTTGATGCTGTAGCAAGTTATTTTTCTGAAAGAGGGTACAAAATTATAATTCCAGATCTACCTATCTATACGCAAAACATTTTAAAGACTAACGTTAAAAGCTTTGCAGTTTATGTGAAAAACTTTATCACTTATAAAGGACTGGATCGTGTTATCCTTTTGGGCAACTCGTTGGGAGGCCATATCGCATTATACCACACAAAAATGTATCCAGAAAAAGTTGCCGGTCTAGTTATTACAGGTAGCTCTGGACTTTATGAAAGTGCTATGGGCGATAGCTATCCTAAAAGAGGTGACTATGAATACATCAAGAAAAAAGCAGAAGATGTTTTTTATGACCCAAAGATTGCTACACCAGAACTAATCGATGAAGTTTTTGCAACCGTAAACGATAGAATCAAATTAATCAAAACGTTAACGATTGCAAAAAGTGCAATTAGACACAATATGGCCAAAGATTTACCAAAAATGCATGTACAAACCTGTATTATTTGGGGAAAAAATGATAAAGTAACTCCTCCGGAAGTTGCAGAAGAATTTCATAAACTAATGCCAAACTCAAGTTTATATTGGATTGACAAATGCGGGCACGCTGCAATGATGGAACATCCTGACGAATTCAACAGAGTTTTAGAAGATTGGTTAACTCATACTCACTTAGCTGCACATTAATCAAAACGATTAGAAAATGAAAATCAATACTGCCGAATTTGTTATTAGCAATTCTGATGTAAGCAAATGTCCCAAGGACTTCTTGCCCGAGTATGCTTTTATTGGTCGTTCTAATGTAGGCAAATCTTCATTGATTAATATGCTGACCAATCATAAGAAATTAGCAAAAACATCTGCAAGGCCTGGAAAAACGCAGTTAATCAATCATTTCTTAATCAACAGCAATTGGTTTTTAGTTGATTTACCTGGTTATGGATACGCCAAAGTTTCAAAAAAAACCAAATCAATATTCCAAGAGTTTATCACAGACTATTTTGAATCTAGAGAGCAATTAGTATGTGCTTTTGTACTGATTGATATTCGCCACGAAGCACAAACTATAGATATTGAATTCATGTCTTATATGGGAGAAAGCGAAATCCCTTTTTGCATCATTTTTACTAAAGCAGACAAAATCAGTAAGGTAAAAATTGACTCACATATAGCTGCATACAAAAAGAAAATGCTAGCGAACAATTGGGCTGAAATGCCTCATTATTTTGTTACTTCTTCTACAGAGTCTACCGGAAAAGAAGAATTATTGAACTACATAGACGAGGTTAACCAAGAAGTCTTTAAAAACAACAATTCATTTTAAATACAAAATCCAAATTCCAATGATAATTCTTGGAATTTGGATTTTTTTTAAGATTAAACTAATCTATTTTTTCAATTCAAGCTTTTCGGCAAAATAATCACAAAAATCCATCATTGTGTCTGCCATTTTTTCGTCATTAGTAGCTCTTTTAAATGTCTCAGACATAGCCACTAGCGTTTGATGGAAAAAAATTTTCATTTCATCTACAGGCATATCTTTCGTCCACAAATCAATTCTCATACTTTCTTTGTGATTGCTATCCCAAATAGAAAGCATAATCGCTTTAGCTTCTTCTGCTGTCACGCCACCATCTTCTGCAGACCAAAATAGTTTTTCTGGCACTCTATTTTCATCTAATTCAACTTGAAACTTAATTTCTGAGGTATGTATATTTGACATTATTTCTTTGGTTTATATTTTGACTGTTCAAAAATTTCTTTTGCTTTTTTATTCATTAATTCGTTGATAGTAACATCATTATTCTTCATATACGACCTTACTATTTGCCAACCAATCCAAGCACCTACTTGTCCTGGCGAATCATTATCTATTTCTAAATAAAATTTAGAAAATGGTGCTGGACTCAAAAATCTAGGAATTAATTTAGCGTCTACACTATATAGCATTTCTTTATCAATAAAGTAACGCCAAATATAACCCTCGTTTTCAGCACACCATTTAATTTGCTCAGGAGTATATCCTATTCTAGCGGCATCAGTATATTCCGGCAACAACAATTCTTTTAGATACAATTCTTTTCCCAAGTAAATCATTTGAGACAAGAATGACTTATCCGTATCTGGAACCATTTTTGTTTGAAGAAAACTTGAAGCAATATCTGGAACGATTTGAGTGGGTTCAAAATTTTGTTTGATGTATTCAGGAAATTGATAAAATTTATGATTTTTACCTAAATACAGCTCTAAAGACACAATTACCAAACTATCCGCGTAAATCGTTTTGGTATTATAATCCATTTCAGAAATCAAAGTAACAACCTTTGGCGTTTTAGTTTTAGGAAAATAAAACTTAATATGCTTAAATAACGTTTCTATCTCTTGATTAATAGTTGAAAAATCAGCATACTTTTTTTCCACTTCTCCATACAATTCTCGCCATTGAGGATGCTGCATTTTTTCAATCCAAATTGCATCATCCGTTCCTGCAGGAAAAAAATATGGGTACTTTTGTTTTAACTGACTTAAGTCCTCAGGTTTAGTTTCAAAAAAAGCTTTGTCAAATCTATCAACTTTAATTTCAACTGGAATTTCTTCTACAGCTTTTTCAATCTTATTTTTCTTTTCGCATGAAAGCAAAAAGAAGCAAATGGCAAGTGGTAAAAGATAGATTTTCATGAGTTATAAATTATTCGTGTATTCTTTATTTTAATCACACTACTTCCCTTCTAGTTTATGGTTCGGAATTATGGCGATTTGATATTTATTATTTAATTTAGCTTTTAAATATTTTCGGAATAAATTCCCATTTTGAAAAGATTTTGCAAATATACATTCCTGCTTTTTAAAACGTAAACTATTATGATTAAAAAAACGCCCTTATCACCAGAAAAAGTAAACTCTCAAATTATAAAATGGCTCACCGATTATGCCAAAAACGCCAAATCCAATGGGTTTGTGATTGGTATTTCTGGCGGAGTCGACTCTGCTGTTACCTCAACACTTTGTGCACAAACAGGTATGGAAGTACTCTGCATAGAAATGCCTATTCATCAAGCACCTTCTCATATAAGCCGAGCTCAAGAGCATATCAAACAACTCAAAGAACGTTTCCCTAATGTAAAAAGCGCTGCTTCTGATTTGACTTCTGTATTTGAAGCATTCAAAAAAGTAGTGCCAGAACACGAAGATACCGCTAAAATGAACTTGTCATTAGCCAACACAAGAGCACGTTTAAGAATGAGCACTTTGTATTACTATGCAGGTATTCATGGACTACTAGTTGCTGGAACAGGAAATAAGGTAGAAGATTTTGGTGTGGGTTTTTATACTAAATATGGTGATGGCGGAGTAGACCTAAGTCCAATTGCAGATTTATTAAAATCAGATGTTTATGCACTAGGAGAATATTTGAAAGTTCCAAATTCTATTCTAATTGCCGCACCCACAGATGGCCTTTTTGGAGATGACCGTTCAGACGAAGATCAACTTGGCGCAAGTTATGACGAATTGGAATGGGCCATGTTGCAAGACGAAATTGGGAAAACGATTTCGGACTTTGAGGGTAGAGAAAAGGACGTTTTTACGACCTACAAACGACTAAATAATGCTAACCAACACAAAATGAACCCAATACCAGTCTGTATTATTGATAAAAATTAAAAAAAATTAACATTCCTGGTATTTATTGTATTTTTTTTACTACATTTATGCTATCATTTTGATAGACAACTCTTAAAAAATAAATACCATGATTAAAGTTTGTTTAGCAGACAACTATCCTGTAACCCATTTTGGAGTTAAATCGTACTTTAAAGACCACGATGAAATCTCTATTGTAGCCAATGTTGGTAATTTTTCGATGGTTCGAGACATCCTCCAAAACAAGGAAATCGATGTATTGGTAATCGACTTAGAACTAGAAGGATTGGCGAGTATTTTAGAAATTAAGGCGATGTTGAAAAACTTCCCTAAAACGAAGATTATTATTTTTAGTAGTCTTTCGGAACAAATTTATGCTCCCAATGCAATTAAAGCAGGAGTTTCTGGCTATGTTCACAAATCCGAGAAACTAGAAACATTAGGTCAATCTATTGTAAAAGTACATCAAGGCAAAATTATTGTGAACGAAAATGTTCGTAAAAACATGGCTTTGATAGCCAAACAAAGTAAAAGCGAACGTTTGTATCGTAAATTATCTAACCGAGAAATTGAAGTCTTGCGCTATTTGAGCCATGGTAAGAAAAACCACGAAATAGCCGATATTCTTTCTCTAAACGAAAAAACAATTAGTACTTACAAATTGCGTTTATTAACCAAATTAAATGTAACCAATTTGGTCGACTTGGTTAATAAAGCTAAAACATTAGAAATCGTTTAATTCGATTTTTGATTTACTAATTTTCGCAAAAAATAAAAAAGGAAGTCTATTTTTAGACTTCCTTTTTTTATATGTAAGTAGAACGAATTCGACCAATAGCTCCAGTCAAATTGACTTTGAGCTTATTATAATCATTAATCATTACTTTCAACTCTTCTACATCTGCTTTAGGATTTGAAGTGAATTCATTCATTAAATCCATAATTAATTTATTGATTAAGTATTCGCGAATGGATATGATAGTTTCCGAAGTGTGTTGACTGACTGTTTCTGTTTTTTGTTTTACAAAAATATTCTGCCCTTCCCAATTATGAAGCACGATTTGTTCTTCTTCCATCAAAATATCCGTAACTTCTTGTGCAAACTCAGGTTTTAAATTTTTTAGATAATTATCAATTCCTTCTGTTTCATTTTGAAGATAATATGAAATCAAATCGTTAAAAATAGCCCTGAAATGGGGATGTGCAAGCTCTACCTCATCTTCTTGTAAACTCAAATAGATTCTCTGAAAAACTTTGTACTCCTTTTTTTCAACTACGTGAACAATCTCCCCATCTGGATTAGCTTTTAAAAGTACATCTTCAAAAACTTCATCTTTATTTCCGTAGAGCAATAAAATTTCGATTATCTTTCTTTCTAAACGATATAAAACATCAACTTTCTCTGTTTGAACGGGATTTTCATTCTTAACAATTTCAAATGCTTTTTGCTCTTGCTTTTGTTTTTTCCCTACTTCGGTAATGTCTTTTTGAACTAATTGTGCCAAGGTACTCACCAAAACTTGCTCAGAAATATCCATAATCCTAGAACATTCTTGCAAATATATTTCTCGTTGAATACGGTCTGGAATCTTAGAAATACTCGTCACCATATCCCGAATCAAATCGGCTTTTTTTATTGGGTCGTTCTTAGCTTCGTTCATTAAAAGAGACGCTTTGAACTGAATAAAATCCTTTGCGTTATTCTCTAAGTAAGCTACTAAATCATCATAAGAAGTTTTTTTAGCAAAACTATCTGGGTCGTCGCCATCAGGAAAAGTACACACTTTTACGTTCATCCCTTCCTCCAAAATCAAATCGATTCCTCGAATGGAAGCACGAAGACCCGCAGCATCACCATCAAAAAGTACGGTAATGTTTTTGGTCAATCTATTGATTAGTCGGATTTGGTCGGGTGTTAAAGCCGTACCTGATGAAGCCACGACATTTTCGATTCCCGCTTGATGAAATTGAATTACGTCTGTATATCCTTCAACCAAATAACAATTGTTTTGTTTGGCAATGGCTTGTTTGGCTTGGAAAATTCCGTACAAGACTTTGCTCTTATGATAAATTTCGCTCTCGGGAGAGTTTAAATATTTGGCCGCTTTTTTATCATTGGTTAAGATGCGCCCTCCAAAACCCAAAGTTCTACCCGACATACTTTGGATAGGGAACATCACCCTGCCTTTGAATCTATCAAAAGGACGGTCGTCTTTTGGAATGGTTAAACCCGTACTTTCTAGATATTGTAATTGATATCCTTTCCCAAGTGCTTCTTTAGTCAGCGCGTCCCAAGTTTCTGGGGAATAGCCTAACCCGAATTTTTTTATGGTTTCGTTGGTGAAACCTCTTTCTTTGAAATACGAGTAGCCTATCGCCTTCCCTTCTTCTGTATTTAATAATGTGGAATGAAAATAATTTTTCGCAAATTCAGACACTAGAAACATACTTTCTCGAACATCAGTATTGGCTTTTTCGGCATCGGTTTGTTCTGTTTCTTCGATTTCGATATTGTATTTTTTGGCCAAATATCGAATGGCTTCTGGATAGGTAAAATGTTCGTGCTCCATCAAAAAAGCTACTGCATTACCACCTTTTCCTGAGCTAAAATCTTTCCAGATTCCTTTGGCTGGTGACACCATAAAAGAAGGAGAACGTTCGTCTGAGAAAGGGCTCAACCCTTTAAAATTGCTCCCAGCGCGTTTTAATTGCACAAAATCGCCAATAACCTCCTCTACACGAGCAGTTTCGAAAACGGTATCTATGGTTGCTTTTGAAATCAATTTATTAAGGGATAGAGTTGGCAAAGGCCAAAGATACAAAGTTAATTTTGGATTATTAAACTAAGTCTTGCTTTGAATTGACTCCAGCTTTAGCTGGAGTTATGGGAATTGATTTCATTGGCTTTAGCCAAATAAAAGCAGCTAATTTTGACTAAAGCCTTTAAAGCTTTCAAATTTCATCCCTCTAAAGTTGGAGTCAAATAACATCCAAAAAAATACCTGAATAGTTATAAAATGTAATTTATCATTCACCCGTTATTACAAAATTTCTTCCAAGGAAAAAACCTTGCTAATCCTATAGCCCCGACAGAAGGGAAAAACCTCGTGAGCTGGGGTTCAGCTCACGAGGTTTAGGAATGATGGCGGGAACGATGTTGCCTGAAAAAGCCTGATGATTCGCTCCTAATTTTAATTGAAATCGAAACGGATTCCCATTGAAATATTGTTTACGTCTATTGTATTATTTTCGAATAAAGGATTCAAGTCATATTTTATATACAAACTCGTTTCTTTGTATCCGATGTAAGAACTCAATCCGTAAATAAAATTATTGGTATTGAAATCTCCTTTGGTTTTTTGATAAATCTTCTCATCGTTTTCGCGATATTCTATTTTTTGTTTGGATTTCAAATTGATTCCTGCATATCCTCCTACACCAAATCGAACTGATTTATGTGTTCTGAATTGACGCTTGTCGTCGTTCATTGTACTGCCAGAAAAATCGAATTCTAAATGCATAGGAACTACCAAATAGACGTTTCTAAAACGGGATTCTTTGAGGTCTTTTGAGTATACTTCTAGATTGGTTTGGTTTCCATTTACTACAAAAGTTCGGTTATTTGTAGGACGTAAATTATTGTACATTACGGACATCCCGTACTTGAAATGCAGCAAGTTATTGTCTTTTAGGATTCTGGTATTGTAGGTAGTTCCCCACTCATAAAAATGCGAACCCATAAACTTATAATCTTCGTCTTGTATCTTGCCGTCGACCATAACATTGTTCAAACCTGCGGCAAAAACAAACTGGCTAGTGGTTCTTTTTTCACCAAATTTCTTTTCTTTAAATTTCTTTTCATTCTTTTTATTTCTAAAGATGAAATCGTCGTCCCAATGAATAACGAGTGTGCGAGAGGAATCTTGTTCTTTGATTTTACCATCCACTTTTAGCTGTACCAATTCGTTCAATTGTTCTTGTTCTTTGGCTACTCGGGCTTCGATATTGATGGCTCTTGCTTCGGCCAATACTTTCTTTTTCTCGTCGGCTTTTTCTTTGGTAATTGTACCGGCTTGTAACTGAAGATTTACGGCTTCGATTTCTTCTTTTAGTGCTGCTTTTTCTTCTTTGGTGATTTTTTCAATTCGCGTTGCGATTTCCTTAGCGCGTTTCTCGAAGGATTCTTGACCTATCATTTTGCTGGCTAAAAGACAGAATAGGGCGGCTAGATAAATGGTAAAATTTCTCATGATTACTAGTTTTTAAAAATTTGATTGATGATTGATTGTTTTTATTCTTGATTGTTTCGGTTGGCCAAAGCCACTTTTACGGTTTGATAATTTTTATTCACTTTTGCAATTACTTTTTCTCTAAAAGAGAGTTCTAATTCTCCATCAACTTGAGACAATAAAGAAGATGGGTCGACTTGTATTTTTTGCTTTTTTTGAATTCCTGTAGCTACTACTGGCACATTTTCATCTATTGCAGCAATAGCTTGATGTTCTGTGTTTTTTTCGATAGTAGTAGTAATTTGATTGTTGGTGGTTGTGATTTGATTGTTGACTGAAAGCTCCTGATGATTTGTTTTTGTAGTGCTTATTGGATTATTATTAACCTTAGATTCATTTGTTGCTAAAACAGATTTAGGCTGAACACTTACTTCGTTTGTTGGTTCAATAGAAGGTTGTGTTGTAACCGAATCTTTATCTTCAGTAGAAGTCACTACAATTTCTTGAGATGGTGTTATAACATTACTTTCTTTTGATGTGTTAAAAAGAAGCGTCCCTACCAATAATAGTCCCGTAACACTTGCTGCCACATACCACCAAGTCATTTTTTTCTTTGGCTTTTCTTGGACAGACAACATGGCGTCTAATCGGTCCCAAGCTTGAGCTGAGGGAGCAATTTCTCGATTGGAAAGCTTCTCTTTGGCTTGTTGTTCAAAATTATTTAGTTCCATTTTGCTTATTTTTTAAGCAGTTAATCTGCTGTTGTAACATTTTTCTAGCGTGCGACAATTGTGATTTTGAAGTTCCTTCAGAAATACCAAGCAATTGAGCAATTTCCTGATGCTTGTATCCTTCTATCGCATATAAATTAAAGACCATTTTATACCCTTCTGGAAGTGTATCGATTAAAGTTTGAATTTCTTCTACGGAGAACTGGTCTCCAATGGCATCAAAACTTTCCTCAACAAAAAACTCGTCTTCGGTATATTTCATTTTTTTATTTACTCTTAAAAAAGAAATACATTCATTGACCATAATTCTGCGTATCCAACCTTCGAAACTTCCTTTGTTTTCAAAATTTCTTAGATTCACAAAAACCTTCATAAATGCGGTAATCATTACATCTTCGGCTTGATGAATATCTTTGATATACTGTCTGCAAACTCCTAACATTTTTGAAGAAAATTTAGAATACAACTGTTGTTGCGCCTGCCTATTGTTTTCAATGGCAAGTTGAATCAACTTTTGTTCTTCATGATGTAATGGAATTACTTTCATATACTAAAAACGTATGAGTCAGCAGTTATTGTTTTTTTTAAAACCGACTTCTATTAGCATAGACGAGGCAAGCAACAAAAAGGTTGCATGCAGTTGTTTTATTTTTGATAAAAAAATAGAAAAACCAATGATTACGGCACTTTACAGACGAAAAAAAATTATTTTTTTCTTTCGATTACATAATTGACCATTAAGGTCAAGGCCGATTTATAATCTGAAGTGGGGAAATTTTCAAGAATAGCTAATGCTTCTTGTTGAAAATCAATCATTTTTTGTTCGGCATAAGAAAGTCCACCATTGTTAACTACAAAAGCAATAACTTCTTTTACTCGTTTTTTGTCTTTGTTATGGTTTTTGATGGAATTAATTAACCAACTTTTTTCTTTTGAAGTACAGGTATTGAGTACATGAATTAAAGGCAAAGTCATTTTTTGCTCTTTGATATCAATTCCAGTAGGTTTTCCGATAGCTTCTTCGGTGTAATCGAACAAATCATCTTTAATTTGAAAAGCCATACCTATAAGCTCTCCAAACTTGCGCATTTGCTCTACAATTATTTCATTATCACTAACAGACCTAGCACCTAAAGCACAGCAAGCCGCAATAAGTGTAGCCGTTTTTTTTCGGATAATTTCGTAGTACACCTCTTCTGTAATATCGAGTCTTCTGGCTTTTTCTATTTGCAATAGTTCTCCTTCGCTCATTTCGCGAACGGCTACTGATATGATTCGTAGCAAATCGAAATCACCGTGGTCAATGGATAACAACAAACCTTTGGACAACAAATAATCCCCAACTAAAACCGCGATTTTATTTTTCCATAGGGCGTTGATGGAGAAAAAACCCCTTCGGCGATTGCTATCGTCTACAACATCATCATGTACCAAAGTAGCGGTATGAATCAGCTCAATCACACAAGCACCTCGATAAGTACGCTCTTCTACTGTTCCTCCAGAAATCATCTTTGCAGTAAGAAAAACAAACATCGGACGCATTTGTTTTCCTTTTCTGTTTACGATGTAATACGTAATTCGATTGAGTAAGGCTACTTTTGAAGACATTGATTCATAGAACTTTTTCTCGAAAAGTTCCATTTCATCAAAGATGGGTTGTTTTATTTGTGAGGTGATATTCATTTAGGATTCAAATATAGCATATAAAATAAAAAAAGACATAAATAGTACTAGTTTAAATTTATATGATTATGTTTCAATTGTTACGCTTCTTTATTTGCTAATTGTCCGCAAGCAGCATCAATGTCTTTGCCTCTACTTCTTCTCACTTTGACAACAACACCAATCGACTGCAAGCCTTTAATATAAGCTGCTATTGCCTCTTCAGATGCTTGCTGAAACTCACCATCATCAATAGGATTGTATTCTATAAGATTGACTTTACAAGGTACATATTTGCAAAATTTCACCAAGGCATCAATTGACGCTTTATCATCATTGATTCCTTTCCAAACAACGTATTCATAGGACACCTTGCTTTTGGTTTTACGGTACCAATACTCTAGAGATTCTCGTAACTCTTTCAAAGGAAAATTGGCACTAAAAGGCATAATTCTGGCCCGAGTTTCGTCTATAGCAGAATGAAGTGATACTGCTAATTTAAACTTAACCTCATCATCGGCTAATTTCTTGATCATTTTTGGAATACCAGAAGTAGAAACCATTATTCGCTTTGGAGACATGCCTAAACCTTCTGGAGAAGTAATCATTTCTATAGCTTTTAACACATTGTTATAATTCATCAATGGCTCGCCCATTCCCATAAAAACAATATTAGACAAGGGATGATTATAATAGAGTCTGCTCTCTTTATCAATAGCAATTACTTGGTCGTAAATTTCTGCTGGTTCTAAATTACGCATTCTTTTTAATCGTGCTGTCGCACAAAAATTACAATCCAAACTGCAGCCAACTTGACTCGAAACACAAGCGGTAGTTCTAGTTTCGGTAGGAATTAAAACCGATTCGACGACCAATCCATCATGTAAACGAACGGCGTTTTTGACTGTGCCATCTTCACTGCGTTGCATAGTATCAACTTTGATATGATTAATGACAAAGTGTGCTTCTAAAATAGCTCTCGTAGCTTTAGACACATTTGTCATGTCCTCGAAACTATGCGCTCCCTTGGTCCATAACCATTCATATACTTGATTCCCACGAAAAGCCTTGTCGCCATTATTTACAAAAAAGTCGCGCAATTCTTCTTTAGATAATGCTCTAATATCTTTTTTCTCGATTTCCATGCTGCAAATTTATTCAATTTTTAATGTTTTGAATTCAATTTCACTTATTAATAGAATTTATTCTACCAAAAGCAAGAAAATGAATTTCAAAAAAAATCGAATGAAAACAACTTTTTTTTGAGAATACAATTAAAATCATAAAAAAAACGACTGATTTTTTGAATAAAAAAAGAAAAAATGAAATAAACAAAATACGGTAATTCTGATTAATTTAAAGAGTTTTTAGTTCTTATTGAAACTACTTCTAAATAAAAAACCAACGAAATCGATATAAAAATGTTAAAAAAAATATTAAAATTCATAAGTATGACTTTATCATATTCCAGTAAGCACATTGTAGCAAAATTTGCTATATAAATAATTTAAAACGGATATCGCTGTAAAAAAACACAATAAATCCTAGTATTGTTAAGAATACATCAATAATCTTTAAATATAGAACAATGAAACCAACTACAATTAAAGTCATTTTTTTAACATTTGCTTTAGCTTTGATTAATATCACTGCCTTTGCACAAAAGAGTTACACACTAGATAACAAGACTAATTTTTCAGTCCTTGGGACTTCAACATTACATGACTGGGAAATGACTTCGGCTTCCAAAACAGGTAATGCAAATCTTACCGTAACAGATTCAAAAGTTGTTGACATCAATTCCATCATTATTGACTTAGCAGTAGAAACTATTAAAAGTGGAAAAAGTGGAATGGATAAAATAGCTTACGAAACACTAAATGTTAAAAAATTCAAAACCATTAAATATGTTTTAAAAACTGCTACAAAAGTTAATGAAACTACTTGGAACTTAACAGGAACCTACACCATTGCAGGAGTTAGCAAAGACTTGAAAACTCAAATAAAAGTAGCCGTAGTAAATGGAGTAGTTAACATTCAGGGTTCAAACAAAATCACTTTTGACGAATTTGGAATGAAAGCACCAACTGCCTTATTAGGTACTATCAAAACAGGAAAAGAACTAACAATAAAATTCAATCTTAATTACAAATAAAACTAACGACAATGAGAGTAATTTATTTTTTAGCAGCCGCTTTATTAAGCTTAACTGCTGCGCAAGCACAAGACCGATTTGGACAAATACAAAACTTAATTCCAAGAGACAAAACAGGTATCAATCAATTTGATGTTAAAAAAGACTCTGTTGAATTCAAAGGTTTAAGTATCGATTTAGGAGCTGCATTTGCTTTGCAATTTCAAGCGATAAACTCCTTTAACGGTCACAAAGGAAGTTCTTTTACCAATCCATCTGGAGCTGCAATTACAGGTTATAAACTAAACAACTTGGCTAATAACTTGAATCTTCCAACCGCAAACATGACCATTGGTGCTCAATTATATGATGGTGTTCGTGTTAATTTAGATTTGTACTTAGCTGCAAGACACCACAATGAAACTTGGGTAAAAGGAGGTTATTTACAAATTGACAAATTAGACTTTATCCAAAAAGACTTCTTGAAAGATTTCATGAAATATGCAACTATCAAAATTGGACAAATGGAAAACAACTATGGTGACGCCCATTTTAGAAGATCTGACAATGGAAATTCATTGGTAAATCCATTCGTAGGAAATAATATTATGGATGCATTCATTACAGAGATGGGAATGGAAGTATATTATAACCGTGGTGGCTTAGTAAGTATGATTGGGGTAACTAACTCTAAATTAAATCAAAACGTTCAAGAAATCATACCTGCTAACCCAACCCCAGCAGCTCCAGACCCAAACACCACCATAAGTCCGTCGATTTTAGCGAAACTTGGCTATGACAAACAAATTAATGACGATTTAAGAATAAGAATTACAGGGTCTTACTATCACACAGCCAATTCTAGTGGTAACATATACTCCTCAGACCGTGCAGGAAGCCGCTTTTATGGAGTAATGAGCCACGCGGCATACACTGGTCCAAATGGAGCAGTTGCTAATAACTTTGACCCTGCAGCCAATAAAGATACGGGACGTTTCAATCCAGGGTTTGGTAACTGGGCTACATCATATATGATTAATCCGTTTAACCCGTTGGGTGAAATTCTAATAAAATAAAAACTAAACCACATAGAGCCATAGATTAATAGCAAATCAACATAGAAAAAAACAGAAATAGCACTATTTCTCACATAGATGAGCTATGTGAATAGTAAAACGTCTATTTATTTCTCTTAAAAAAACTACAAATTCTATGATTCTATGTGGTAAAAAATAATTTCACCCAACGGGTTAATTTTAACAAATATTTTAATTGTTACAACAATCCAATGAGTAATTTCGCAGTATGAATGTAAAGAAGAGCACTAGTTTATTTTTGGCACTCCTATTATTGGTTTCCAATATAGGAATGGCTTTTAATGTGCATTATTGTGGCGACTCCATTGCTGCGATAAGTTTGCATTCTGAACTTTTATCTTTGACAGAGCCTGATGGTTGTTGTGAGAAAACAGCAGTTGTCGAAAAAGATTCTTGCTGTAAAGATAAAGTGGTGCATTTTGAAAAAAAGTCGGATAATGCGACTGTAAAAATTGTACTGTTTGACATTTCGGCTCCTTTCTTAGTGCCTGTGCAACATGTTCCAGTTTTTGCTAGAACACTTCATTTTCAAAAAGCGGTAGTCAACGATTTTTATGTCGCTATCAATGCGCCTCCGCTCTACCAATTATACCATCAATACATTTTCTACGCCTGATTTTTGTTTATTTAATTTTTTTGAAAATTTTATAAACAGTTGTCGTTTGAACCTATTTTTCCTTGTGCACAGGTTTGCGTAAGGGATAGCAGCTGGCTACCGAAGTAGCGCGTATAGCCCGACCGCATTTAAGCAAGGGGGCGAATAGCACGTTACTTTTATTGCCCCCTTGACTAAATGGGGTTACGCCCAAAATATGTTGGAACGACGGCATAAATCAGATTAAACAATGTATAAAAAAATAGTGCTTTTAGCCACCATTTTACTGGCGTTTCCGGTTTTTTCACAAGAAAATCTAGACGAAGTAAAGGTGACCAAAAAGCGAAAAGGATTGCAAAAATCCTTCACGGTTACCACCAACACTACCTTGGTAACCAGCAAAGAGTTGCTTAAAGCAGCTTGTTGTAATTTGGCCGAAAGTTTCGAGACCAATCCTTCTATCGATGTGAATTTTTCGGATGCTTTGACGGGCACGAAGCAAATCAAAATGTTAGGTTTGACGAGTCCGTACCTGATGATTACTGAGGAAAATGTGCCTTCTGTTCGTGGGGCATCCCAAGCGTATGGACTGTCGTTTACACCGGGAACGTGGGTTGAAAGTATTCAAATTACCAAAGGCGCGGGAAGCGTGGTGAATGGGTACGAGAGCATTTCGGGTCAAATAAACACCGAATTGATCAAGCCGATCAACGATATTCCTTTCTTTTTGAATGCCTACGGTTCTACCGATTCTCGATTTGAGTTGAACACGCATTTTAACACACAATTGTCTCAAAAATGGAGTAGTAGTTTGTTTGTACACGGTAACACTCGTGTGTCTAAAATGGATCAGAATAACGATGGTTTTATGGATAATCCGTTGGCAAAGCAAATCAATGTGATGAATCGCTACCAATATTATGATGCCGAAAAAGGTCTTGTGAGTTTTATCAATTTCAGGTATATGAATGATAAAAAACAATCGGGCGAGGTTGATTTTGATCCAGATAGAGACCGAGGTGCCACTAATCGTTGGGGTTCTGAAATCAATACACAGCGATTGGATTTGGCTACGAAAGTTGGCTATGTCTTCAAAGATATGCCGTTTCAAAGTATAGGTTTTCAAAATGCTTTTACGTTACACGATCAAAATTCCTATTATGGATTGAATGTGTACGATATTAAGCAAAGTAGCTTTTATTCGAATTTGATTTTCAACTCTATCATTAACAACACCAAACATAAGTTTGCAACAGGAATCAACTTTGCGTACGATAATTACAATGAGTTTGTGGGGTTGACAGATTATGGAAGAGTAGATAATTCGGTAGGTGCTTTTTTTGAATATACGTATGATAACGACGATAATTTTAGTTTGGTTTTGGGCGGAAGAGTCGATAATCACAATCGATTGGGGACTTTTGTAACGCCTCGTTTGCATCTTCGTTATAATCCTTGGGAGAAATCGGTGCTTCGTTTTTCGGCAGGAAGAGGAAAACGTGCGGCGAATATTTTTGCTGAAAATCAATCGTTGTTTGCTAGTTCTAGAACCTTTTCTATTTTGGATACCGATGGAAAAATCTATGGTTTGAATCCAGAAATTGCTTGGAATTATGGTTTGAGTTTTAATCAAAAATTTCAATTGTTTGGCCGAAACGGTGATGCGGGATTTGATCTTTACAGAACCGATTTTCAAAATCAAGCGGTTGTGGATGTAATGCAATCGCCACAGCAGGTCTTGTTTTATAATCTAAAAGGGAAATCCTATGCTACTAGTTTGCAAATCGAATTCAATTATGAGCTAGCGAATCGTTTTAGTTTGCGTTCTGCTTATAAGTATTATGATATTCAGACACAATATTTGTCAGGTGTTTATCAAAGACCCTTGCAAGCGAAGCATCGTTTTTTTGGGAATTTAGAATATGAAACAGGACGAAGTGAATCTGGAAGCCAATGGCGTTTTGATGCGACTTATAATTGGTTAGGCAAACAGCAATTGCCAGTAACAGCCTCGAATCCTGCTCAAGATCGTTTGCCTGAGTTTTCGCCTTCTTATAACTTGATTAATGCTCAAGTTACCCATGTGTTTTCTTCTAATTTTGAAATATATGTGGGAGGAGAAAACATTGGTAATTACAAGCAAAGCAAAGCCATACTTGGAGCGGAAACTCCATTTGGACCTACTTTTGATGCCTCAATTGTATATGCGCCAATCTTTGGCCAAATGTATTATGCAGGACTGCGTTTTAAAATAAAATAAACTTTAAATAAATAGAAATCATGAAAAAAATAGTTTTAGTTGTATTAGTTGCTTTAGTAGGTTTTGTTGCTCAAGCACAAGAAAAAAAGAATAAAAATGCTAAACATGTAACCGAGGTAAACGGGAATTGTGGGCTGTGTCAAAAACGTATTCAAAAGGCTGCTCTTTCTGTAGAAGGGGTGAAGTCAGCTACTTGGGATATTCCTTCGCATCAATTATCTTTAATTCTCAATGAAGAAAAATGTTCCCTTCTTGATGTTAAAAAGGCAATTGCAAAAGTGGGTCATGATACTGATGAGGTAAAAGCAACCAAAGAAGATTACGACAAGTTGCATTCATGTTGTTTGTACGAGAGAAAAGAATAATTTTTTAGAACACCCAAGACAATCGTTTTGGGTGTTTTTTTAAATCGTTAATAAAACTTTAAAATAGGGGTTTGTTTTGTGCCTTTGTTAAAAAATGCCTATTTTCACCAACTAATAAATCCAAATTTAAGCCCGAATATGAATAATTTTGAATGGACCCAATTATTAAATCCTGAGTTTTATATCACATTAAGTATCGGTGGCGTTCAAATTGGGTTATATGTAGTTCTGTTTATTGTTTTTGCCGAAACAGGACTTTTCGCAGGTTTTTTTCTTCCAGGTGATAGTTTGCTTTTTCTTTCAGGAATTTACAGTCGTAGTTTAGTTGAAAATCTTTTCGTGGTTGAAAGTGATTTTATCAACGTAACGTTCTTGTCTTTTATGGTTGCTATTGCTGGAGTATTAGGGAATATGGTAGGCTACTGGTTTGGTGCCAAAAGTGGGTATTATTTATTCAAAAAGGAAGATACATTTTGGTTTAAGAAAAAGTATTTATTGCAATCGAAAGATTTCTTCGAAAAGTATGGAGGAAAAGCTATTATTTATGCTAGATTCTTGCCTATTTTTAGAACGTTTGCGCCTATAGTGGCAGGTATTGTTTCTATGGATAAAAAGAAATTTATGTTCTTCAATATTTTAAGTTCGTTTATGTGGGCGTTTCTTTTAATTTTTGCCGGGCATTATTTGTATGGCATCTTTCTTGAATACGGTATCGACTTGAAAAAACACATTGAATATATTGTGATTGGAATTATTTTGGTTTCTACTTTTCCAGTATTTATGAAAATGTTGAAAAAGCGACCAGAATAATTTAGTCCATAGTAAAGATTAGTCCTTAATTGATTTATACAAACAAAAAATCCGAAGCTTTGAAACTTCGGATTTTTTTATGGTTTCCAAATTTGGAGTTTGGAATATTTGCATTGGAATTTTAATGCTTATTACATCATTCCTGGCATTCCGCCTCCCATTGGCATTCCGCCTCCGGCATTTTCTTCTTTAATATCAATCAAAGCACATTCTGTAGTTAAGATCATTCCAGAAACAGAAGCTGCGTTTTCTAAAGCTACACGAGTTACTTTTTTAGGATCGATAATACCTGCTTTTAGCATATCAGTATATTCATCAGTTTTGGCATTGTAACCAAAATCTCCAGTTGCTTCAGCTACTTTTGCTACTACAACAGAACCTTCTAATCCAGCGTTTTCTACAATAGTTCTCAATGGAGCTTCTACTGCGCGAGAAACGATTTGGATACCAGTAGCTTCATCAGCGTTGTCTGCTTTTAGTGTGCTTAGAACCGTTTTTGCTCTTAATAAAGCTACACCACCACCAGCAACAATACCTTCTTCTACAGCGGCACGAGTAGCGTGTAAAGCATCGTCAACTCTGTCTTTTTTCTCTTTCATTTCTACTTCAGAAGCAGCACCTACATAAAGAACAGCAACACCGCCAGCTAGTTTAGCCAAACGTTCTTGTAATTTTTCTTTGTCATAATCAGAAGTCGTAGTTTCCATTTGACCTTTGATTTGGTTCACACGGTTTTTGATCAATTCCGTATCTCCAGCACCATTTACAATTGTAGTGTTGTCTTTGTCGATAGTTACTCTGTTAGCAGTTCCTAACATATCGATAGTAGTGTTTTCTAGCGTATAGCCTCTTTCTTCAGAGATTACAGTTCCTCCTGTTAAGATAGCGATGTCTTCTAACATTGCTTTTCTTCTATCGCCAAAACCAGGTGCTTTTACAGCAGCAATTTTCAAGGCACCACGTAATTTGTTTACTACCAATGTTGATAAAGCTTCGCCATCAACATCTTCTGCAATAATTAATAATGGTTTTCCTGATTGTGCTACAGGCTCTAAAACTGGCAATAATTCTTTTAATGAAGAAACTTTTTTGTCGTATAAAAGGATGAATGGATTCTCTAATTCAGCTTCCATTTTCTCTGGATTCGTTACGAAGTAAGGAGATAAATAACCTCTGTCGAATTGCATTCCTTCTACTACATCTACGAAGGTTTCGGTTCCTTTGGCTTCCTCAACAGTGATTACACCTTCTTTTCCAACTTTTGCGAAAGCAGTAGCGATTAATTCACCAATAACTTCGTCATTGTTAGCAGAAATAGAAGCAATTTGTTTGATTTTCTCAGAATCGCTTCCTACTACTTTAGCTTGTTTTGCTAAGTCGGCAACGATAGCTTCAACAGCTTTATCGATACCTCTTTTTAAATCCATTGGATTGGCTCCAGCGGCTACGTTTTTTAAACCTTCTTTTACGATGGCTTGTGCTAAAACAGTTGCTGTAGTAGTACCATCACCCGCTAAGTCGTTGGTTTTTGAAGCTACTTCTTTTACCATTTGAGCTCCCATATTTTCTAATGGGTCTTTCAATTCGATTTCTTTAGCTACCGTTACACCGTCTTTCGTTACATTTGGTCCTCCAAAAGCTTTTCCAATAATAACATTACGTCCTTTTGGGCCAAGTGTTACTTTTACTGCATTAGCTAATGCGTCTACCCCACGTTTTAAACCGTCACGTGCTTCAATATCAAATTTAATATCTTTTGCCATTTTTTTATTTTTTTAGAATAATTAATAAATTGAAGGGACAAGTCGCGACTTGTCCGTACTGTTTAATTTTTTAGATAATTGCAAGAATATCATCCTCGCGCATAATCAAATAATCGGTTCCTTCTAATTTTAATTCTGTACCCGCATATTTACCATAAAGTACGGTATCGCCTACTTTTACTGTCATTGCGTGGTCTTTGGTTCCATTACCAACAGCAATTACAGTTCCTTTTTGAGGTTTTTCTTTTGCGGTATCAGGAATAAAAATCCCTGAAGCTGTTTTTGTTTCAGCGGCAACAGGTTCGATAAGAACTCTATCCGATAGGGGTTTAATGTTTAATGCCATGGTTTTTATTTTTTATTTTGAATTAATTTTTAATCGATTCTTGAATTTCAGAAATTGTGCCAACCCTTATAAACTGACAATTTTTCCTAAAAAAAATGCCAGCTTTGACAGGCTGGCATTTTTATAATATAGATGTTTCTATTATTTTGTAGCAGGTGCAGCAGGTGTTGCAGGTGCATTTTGTACTGGAGCTGTTTGTGGAGCAGCAGTTTCAGTTTTTTCGATGATTTTAGAATCTGTATCACTCATAGAACCTGAAAAACTTAAGCTAGAAAGCAAAATTAAAGCAATCAAGATAGTAGCTAATGTCCAAGTACTTTTGTCTAAAAAGTCAGTCGTTTTTTGAACACCACCCAACATTTGTGATCCTCCTATTGATGATGATAATCCTCCACCTTTAGGGTTTTGAACCATAATTACTACGATTAGTAAAAAACAAACTATAGTTATTAAAACTAAAAAAATTGAAAATGTGCTCATTGTTTAATTATTGTTATTTTGTAAATTCCTTATTTCTGATATATGGTCTGCAAAGAAACTACTTTTTTCTGGATATTTCAAAATTAATATTTCATAAGCTTGTATCGCTTTTTGATATTTTTTTTGTTCCAAGTAAACTCTTGCTAAAGTCTCTGTCATTAAGTGGGTATTGTCTGAAGAATTGAGTTCAAATTGCGGGGCTGGAGCAGTACCAGGCTTGATTGGCGCAATTTTAGGATTGGTTTCTATGAACTTATCAATCAATGCTGCTTTTTTCTTTCTTTCTTCTTCCATACTATCTTCGAAGGTTTTTGAATTGTTCTCTATGCTTCGGTCGATAGGCTGTGTTCTCGATAATTGTAACCATTCCTGAAAGGAGTGCTTTTCATTTGGAGTGAAGTCAATGGGTTTGCCGAGTTCAATAACCGATTCCGATTTGTTTTCGGAAATAGTATCGTTATTGTTAGTTGCTTCTTTTATAGACGTGAGGATAGATAATTCTAGTGCTTTTTGTTGCTGTTCCAAAATAGTTTTTGGATGTACGATTTCACTATCTACCACTTCCATATTCATAAGCTCGAGATTTTTTTTGTCGTATAAGTCATTTTGAAGAGTGTCAAAATGCTCTGAGGTGATGAAATCAAATAGTATCGAACGGTCTGTGGTATGCGCAGCTGTGACCTTTAAGGCATAATTGTATTTGAAACTATTTTGGTTGAAAAGACCTTTTAGACGTAAAGCTCTTGCGCTTTGAAAGTATGGAAATTCATTCAGAATATTGCCAAGTGCATCCGTATAGACACTATTAATAGTGTCGGGTTTGTTTATCAAAAAGGTATAATCAGTAACGTTCATTTTATAGTCAAGATAGGATTAATTGGATTACCACTTTGCCAGTGATTCATTAAAAATGTCTTGCGAAATTCTATCAAAAATTTCTTTTAGACCAGCGCTCAATGTCGAACCTGTTAACTGTTGATCGGCAGGATAATCATAGAAAAACTCAAATGATTTTTCAAAGTTATCGGTTTCTTTGTTTTTATTAGTGAAACGGACATTAATTCTGATTTTTAAACGGTTTTGTGCGGCACGCTGATCGGCCGTTGCTGTCATTGGGCTGATTCTATAATCGGTAATTTCTCCTTCGTATACCAAATCACCTCCATTTTTTACTAAGTTTAAATTGGTTTGATTCTGAATTAAATCTTGTAATTGTAAGGTGAAAGTTCTGTCTATTCCTGGTTCAATCAATTCGGCATTGTTTTGGAAAAAATTCACCTGAAATGTTTTAGCATCAATTTTACCAGAACCAGTAAAGTTGTATACGCCACAGCTATTCAGTATGAAAAGGCAAATGATTGCAAATAAAAAAAATAATTTTCTCATAAAGTTGTGGTGAAAGGAACACCATTTTAAGTTCTTAGTTCCAAATTTATTCAAATATAGTAATTTGGAATTGTATTCATTTTTATAAATCGAATTGTTTGATTTTTCGATACAAAGTACGTTCTGAAATTCCCAATTCATCGGCAGCAGCTTTTCGTTTTCCTTTGTTTTTTTCTAACGACTTTTTAATCAACTCAATTTCTTTTTGTTCTAGTTTGAGGATTTCTTCCTCTTCAATCGTTTCGGCCAAAAGATAATTTTCCTCAGGTTCTTGATAATTGTTATCAATATTTTGAGTGGTAATTACTGCTGTTCTTGGCTCTTCTTCAAATTCAATTTCGCTATCTGATTTTGAACCATATAACTTTTGAATTAGGTTTTGATTGGTTTCTTGCACTTTTGAACTTCCGTTTTGCATTAATTCCAACGTCAGTTTTTTTAAATCGTGCAAGTCACTTTTCATATCAAAAAGCACTTTGTATAAAATTTCTCTTTCGGTATTAAAATCGCTTTCGCTTTTCTTGTCTTTAATTACAGAAGGTAAATTGCTACTTTCCATTGGGAGATACGATTGCAAAGTAGCCGCACTAATATCGCGATTGGTTTCTAAAACGGAAATTTGCTCTGCAACGTTTCTTAGCTGCCTGATATTTCCACTCCAACGGAATTTTTGTAAAACATGAACGGCGTTATCGTCTAGCTTTAATGGAGGCATTTTATATTTATGAGCAAAATCGGCAGCAAATTTTCTAAACAATAAATGAATGTCGTCTTTACGATCGCGAAGAGGTGGCAACGTAATGTCTACCGTACTTAAACGATAGTATAAATCTTCTCTGAATTTTCCTTTTTCAATGGCATCAAAAAGATTAACATTGGTAGCTGCCACAATTCGAACGTTTGTTTTTTGTACTTGAGACGAACCCACTTTTAGAAATTCACCATTTTCAAGAATACGTAGTAAACGAACTTGCGTAGTAAGAGGAAGTTCTCCCACTTCATCTAGAAATATGGTTCCGCCATCGGCAACTTCAAAATAGCCTTCTCGAGTATTCGTTGCTCCAGTAAAAGCGCCTTTCTCGTGACCAAAAAGTTCGCTATCAATAGTTCCTTCAGGGATGGCACCACAGTTTACAGCAATGTATTTGCCGTGTTTTCTATGGGAAAGAGAATGAATTATTCTAGGAATGTTTTCTTTACCTACACCACTTTCACCAGAAACCAGCACCGAAATATCTGTTGGAGCCACTTGAATGGCTTTTTCAATGGCGCGATTGAGTTTGGGGTCATTCCCAATAATTTCAAATCGTTGTTTTATTGCTTGAACTGTTTCCATATTGTTTTGTTTAAAGGTTTAAGTGTTTAATGGTTTGAAGTTGTTTTGGGGACGGACTTTAAACCATTTTAAACTATTAAACTTTTTCTTAATTCATCTCGCTTAGCCCAATTGCTTTGCCGATAAGAGTCGCACCAGTTGTTCGTTCTACTAGTACATTAACAAAATCACCAATTTTATAGTTTTCCTTAGGAAAAACAACAGTGATGCTTTGTGAATTTCTTCCTGAGAATTCGTTAGGCGATTTTTTAGACACTTTTTCAACTAAAACTTCTACAGTTTGACCGATGTATTGTTCTGTTCTGTATCGAGCGTGGGCTTGTTGTAAATCTACAATTTCTTGTAATCTTCTTGCTTTTGTTTCTTCCGGAACATCATCTTCCATTTTTCTTCCTGCTAAAGTCCCTGGGCGTTCAGAGTAGCTGTACATATACCCAAAACTATATTTAACATAGTCCATCAGCTTCAATGTATCTTGATGGTCTTGCTCAGTTTCTGTAGGGAATCCCGCAATCATATCCTGTGAAATAGCACAATTTGGAATAATTGCATTGATTTTATCAATCAATGACATGTATTCTTCACGAGTATGCAAACGATTCATTTCTTTTAGAATTCGGTTGCTTCCAGATTGAACAGGTAAATGGATATGTTTACAAATATTTGGGTATTTTGCTATTACGTGCAAAATGCTTTCGTGCATGTCTTGCGGATTGGAAGTCGAAAAACGAACTCTCATTTTTGGAAATCCTACAGCTACCATTTCGAGTAATTGGTCAAAATCTACAGCTGTGGCTTTTTGCATTTCAGAAGCATTGACAAAATCTTTTTTCAATCCTCCACCGTACCATAAATAACTGTCTACGTTTTGTCCTAAAAGAGTAACTTCTTTATATCCGTTGTTTTGTAATTCTTGAATCTCATTCATTATACTTTGAGGTTCACGACTTCTTTCTCTACCTCGGGTAAATGGAACAACACAAAACGTACACATATTGTCACAACCACGTGTTATAGAAACTAAAGCAGTGACTCCATTGCTCATTAATCGAACGGGAGCAATGTCGCCATAAGTTTCTTCTTTGGATAGAATTACATTAATAGCGTCTCGACCTTCTTCAACCTCATTTAGTAAGTTTGGTAAGTCTTTGTATGCATCAGGACCAACTACCAAGTCTACAATTTTTTCGTCTTCTAAAAATTGACTTTTTAAACGTTCCGCCATACATCCTAAAACGCCAACTTTCATTTTTGGATTAATTCGTTTTACGGCATTGTATTTTTCAAGACGCTTACGTATGGTTTGTTCAGCCTTATCTCTAATAGAGCATGTGTTCACCAATACAAGATCAGCTTCTTCTAGTTTTTGAGTGGTGTTGTATCCGTTAGTAGATAATATAGATGCGACAACCTCACTGTCAGAAAAATTCATAGCACATCCGTAGCTTTCTATAAAAAGCTTTTTTGTGTTTTCGGGCTTATTTTCTAAAACAAGACTTTCACCTTGTTTGCTTTCTTCGATAATCTTTTCCATGGGAATTTTAAAAGCGCAAATATAAGCGAAAATTAACGAATATGACAAGATGTCAGATTAAGAATTAACATTGTTTTTAGAGTTTTCTTTATTTTATGAATCAAGATTTATTGGAATAAATAACGTATGACTGACAGCATTTTTTATTTGTTTAATTTAAGGTAAAAAATAGTTTTATTGTTTTTTGAAAGCCTTCAAAATGGCACTTTTGATAGTTTTAAGAATATGTAATTCAACTATAAAATTTACTTTTAAAGTGTAATAATCTTAAAATTTAAAAAAATCATATACTTTTGCCGACACAAACAAACGGGATATGGCAAA
>ERZ650300.104-NODE-104-length-43684-cov-11.146714_pt1 | contig 43684 bp, 40 predicted proteins | sample MGYA00376236_ERZ650300 | MGnify/ENA primary metagenome ERZ650300 (study PRJEB26733, sample SAMN07839303) | wastewater metagenome | biome: urban; feature: wastewater treatment plant; material: waste water | place: USA: North Carolina | collected 2016-04-28 ...
TGGGCATGGTGCGCATGCCGCTGGGCAGCAGGTTGCGCGAGGCGTTGATCGCCGCCTGCACCTCGCGGGCGGCGGCGTCCACGTTCCGCCCGATCTCGAACAGGATGATGATCCGCGTGTTGCCCTGGGCGCTGCGGCTGGTCATTTCGCTGATGCCGGCGATGCTGCCCAGCGCCCGTTCCAGCGGCGTGGCCACGCTGGAGGCCATGGTCTGCGGGCTGGCACCCGGCAGGCTGGCGCTGACCACGATGGTCGGGAAGTCCATGTTCGGCAGCGGCGCCACCGACAGCAGGCGGAAGCTGACCAGCCCGGCGAGGATGATCGCCAGGCTCAGCAGCAGGGTCGCTACCGGGCGGCGGATAAAGGGGGCGGAGAGATTCATGGGTAGCCTGCCGCCTCCCCTCTCCCCTCAGGAGAGAGGGTTAGGGGCGCCCGGCGTAGGGAGAGGGGCAAAGGCACCGCAGCAACCCCGCTCTCTCCCCCGGCCCCTCTCCCGTAAACGGGCGAGGGGAGCAAAAGCCAGGCGCCGTTCACGCCGGCACCCCTGAAGCGCTACGGCCGAGCAATCGCCGCGACAGGCGGTCGAAGGCCAGATAGATCACCGGCGTGGTAAACAAGGTCAGGACCTGACTCACCAGCAGCCCGCCCACCAGGGTGATGCCCAGCGGCTGGCGCAACTCCGAGCCGACGCCCGAGCCGAGCATCAGCGGCAGCGCGCCCAGCAGCGCCGCCAGCGTCGTCATCAGGATCGGCCGGAAGCGCAGCAGGCACGCCTGGAAGATCGCCTCGCGAGGGCCGAGACCTTCGTTGCGCTGCGCGTCGAGGGCGAAGTCGATCATCATGATGGCGTTTTTCTTGACGATGCCGATCAGGAGCACGATGCCGATGATGCCGACGATGCCCAGCTCGGTGCGCGCCACCAGCAGCGCCAGCAAGGCGCCGACACCGGCCGAGGGCAGCGTGGACAGGATGGTCACCGGGTGGATATAGCTCTCGTAGAGCACGCCGAGCACGATGTACATGGTCACCACAGCGGCGAGGATCAGCAGCAGGGTGCTGGTCAGCGAGGACTGGAAAGCCAGCGCCGCGCCCTGGAACTGGGTTTCGATGCTGAGCGGCATGTCCAGCGCGGCTTCGACGCGGCGGATTTCCTCGACGGCGTCGCCCAGCGCTGCGCCCGGCGCGAGGTTGAAGGACAGGGTCGCCGCCGGAAACTGGCCCACGTGATTCACCGCCAGCGTGGTCGGCCGCTCGACCACCTTCACCAAGGCCGACAAGGGCACCTGCACGCCGCCCGTGCCGGCCACGTAAAGGTTGGCGATGGCGCCGGGGCCGCTGCGGAATTCGGGTTTCACTTCGAGCACCACGCGGTATTGCGTGGCCTGGGTGAAGATCGTCGACACCAGACGCTGGCCGTAGGCGTTGTAGAGGGCGTTGTCGATGGCGGCGGTGCTCACGCCCAGGCGGCTGGCGCTGGCGCGGTCGATCTCGATCCAAGCCTGCAAGCCCTGGTCCTGCAAGTCGCTGGCCACGTCGGCAAGCTGGGGCAGGCCGCGCAGGCCTTCGAGCAGCCGGGGCACCCATTCGGTGAGCAGCGCGGCATCCGGCGCGGTGAGCGAGAACTGATACTGGGTGCGGCTGACCCGGTCTTCGATGGACAGATCCTGCACCGGCTGCATGTAGAGCGTGATGCCGGCCAGCTTCTGCAACTCGGGGCCGAGACGGCGGATCACCTCGCTGGCGCTGGCGTCGCGTTCCTCCCGGGGCTTGAGGCTGATCAGCATCCGCCCGCTGTTCATCGTCGCATTGGTGCCATCCACGCCGATGAAGGACGAGAGCCCAGCCACCGCCGGGTCCTTGAGCACCACCTCGGCCACCGCCTGCTGACGCGCGGCCATCGCGGGAAAGGAGATCGATTGCGAGGCTTCGGTGATGCCCTGGATCGCGCCGGTGTCCTGCACCGGAAAAAAGCCCTTGGGCACGACGATGTAGAGCAGCACCGTGAGCGCCAGCGTGCCCACCGCCAGCAGCAGCGTGACGCCCTGGCGCGCCAGCACCCATTCGAGCATCGCGCCGTAGCGGGCGATGACGCGCTCGAAGAAGTCGCCCATCGTGCGATAGAAACGCCCCTGCTCGGCCTCGGGCACGTGTTTGAGCAGCCGCGCGCACATCATCGGGGTGAGGGTCAGCGACACGAAGGCGGAGATCAGGATGGCGATGGCCATCGTGATGGCGAACTCCCGGAACAGCCGCCCGACCACGTCGGCCATGAAGAGCAGCGGAATCAGCACGGCGATCAGCGAGAAGGTCAGCGAGATGATCGTGAAGCCGATCTGCCGGGCGCCCTTGAGCGCCGCCTGCATCGGCGATTCGCCCTCTTCCACGTAACGGGCGATGTTCTCGATCATCACGATGGCATCGTCCACGACGAAGCCGGTCGAAATGGTGAGCGCCATCAGGGTGAGGTTGTTGAGGCTGAAGCCGGCCAGATACATCACCCCGAAGGTGCCCACCAGCGACAGGGGCACCGCCACGCTGGGGATGATCGTCGCCGGCACGCTGCGCAGGAACAGGAAAATCACCATCACCACCAGCGCCACCGACATCAGCAGCTCGATCTGCACGTCGCGCACCGACGCGCGGATGGTCGTGGTGCGGTCGTTGATCACCTTCACGTCCAGCGAAGCGGGCAGGCTGGCGGTCATCTGCGGCAACAGCGCAGCCACCTTGTCGGCCACCTCGATGACATTGGCGCCGGGCTGGCGCTGCACATTGACGATCACCGCGTCGTGGCGGTCGGCCCAGGCGGCGAGTCGCAGGTTTTCAGCGTCGTCCTTGAGGTCGGCCACATCCGACAGGCGCACCGGATTGCCGTTTTTATAGGCCACGATCAGCCGGCTGTATTCGTCGGCAGAGCGTAGCTGGTCGTTGGCGTCGATGGTCGAAGCGCGCTGCGGGCCGTCGAAGCTGCCCTTGGCCTGGGTCACGTTGGCGTTGGCAATGCCGGTGCGGATGTCTTCCAGGCCCAGCCCGTAGGCCGCGGCCGCGGTCGGATTGACCTGCACCCGCACCGCCGGACGGCGCCCGCCGGCAATGCTCACCAGCCCGACGCCCGGCACGCGGGAAATCTTCATCGCCAGCCGGCTTTCCACCAGATCGTGGATGCGGGTGATCGGCAGGCTGGCCGAACTCACCGCGAGGGTGAGGATCGGCGCGTCGGCCGGGTTGACCTTGCTATAGGTGGGTGGCGCCGGCAGATCGGTGGGCAAGAGGTTGGAGGCCGCATTGATGGCCGCCTGCACCTGCTGCTCGGCCACGTCGAGGCTCATCGACAGCGCAAAGCGCAGGGTAATCACCGAGGCGCCGCCAGAGCTGGTGGACGACATTTCGTCCAGCCCCGGCATCTGGCCGAACTGGCGCTCCAGCGGCGCGGTGATGGCCGAGGTCATCACGTCCGGGCTGGCGCCGGGGTAAAGCGTCTTGATCTGGATGGTCGGGTAATCGACTTCCGGCAGCGCCGAAATCGGCAGCAGTCGGTAGGCCACGAGGCCGGCCAACAAAATGGCGATCATCAGCAGCGAGGTTGCCACCGGCCGCAGAATGAAAAGGCGGGAAGGATTCATGACTTGAGCCGGCGCCCCTCAGTGCGCCGGCCGGCCACCGCCACCGCCGCGCTTCTGCGCGCGCCCCGGCGCATCCGCCGCCTTCGGATCGATGGCTTCCACCTGGGCACCGTCCTTGAGCTTGTCGAGGCCGTCCACCACCACTTTGTCGCCCGCCGCCAGACCGGAATCCACCGCCGCCAGCATGCCGTCCACCGGACCGAGTTTGACCGGCACCGCCGCCACCTTGCCGCCTTCGCCCAGGCGATAGACGAAGCTGCCCTTGGCCCCCTGCTGCACGGCGGCGGTCGGCACGGCCACCACGCCGGTGAGGGTGTCGAGCAGCAGGCGCACGTTCACGAACTGGTTGGGAAACAGCCCGCCGTCCCGGTTGGCGAACTCGGCTTTCAGCTTGACGGTGCCGGTGGTCGTGTCGATCAGGCTATCCACCGCCAGCAGGCTGCCTTCGGCGAGGCGGATCTTCATGTCCCGATCCCAGGCTTCCACCTTCAGCCCGCGGCCGTCGCGCACGCGCTGCATGATCGCCGGCAGGCGGTCTTCCGGCACCGCGAACACCGCGGTGATCGGGCTTTGCTGGGCAATCGTCACCAGTCCGGCGGTATCCGACGCTTTGACGATGTTGCCCGGATCGACCGTGCGCAAACCGGCCCGGCCGGCAATCGGCGCCTTGATGGTGGTGTAGGAAAGCTGCAGCTCGGCGCTCTTCACCGCCGCCTCGTCGGCCTGCACCGTGCCCTGATACTGGCGCACCAGCGCGGCCTGGGTATCCACCTGCTGTGTGGCGATGGAATCCTGGGCCAGCAGGCCGCGGTAGCGGTCGAGGTCGATCTTCGCGTTCTTGAGCAGCGCCGCATCCCGCGCCAGCGTACCGCGCGCCTGCTCCAGCGCCGCCTTGAAGGGCTCCGGATCGATCAGCGCCAGCACCTCACCGGCCTTTACCGGCTGGCCTTCGGTGAACTTCACCGCCAGCAGGGGCCCATCGACCCGCGAACGTACCGTCACCTGATTGCGCGGCACCACGCTGCCGAGGGCCGGCACGGTCACCCGGATGTCGCTGGCGGCAATGCTGGCCAGCGTCACCGGCGTGGGCTTGTCGCCCCGCCCGCCGGGACCGCCCCGGCGCCCTTCGGCCGACTTCGCTCCACCCTCGCCCTCCGGCATCGCGCGATGGGTGGCATACCACGCACCGGCCGCCACCACGATCAATCCGACGACATAAGGCCAGAGGCGACGCTTTTGGGGTAAATCGGGGGCGCGGGGAGCGGAGGAGGACTGACTGGACATGAAGAGTTTTCCGAAGCGCAGCCGAACCGGAAAGGTCCGGAAAAAGTGCCCGCAACGCAGCCACAGGCCAGCCGACGGGCGCGGCTATGCTACACGAAGCGCCTGTAAGGATACGTAAATGAAACCCCTCAAAAGGTAGGCCGGCGCCCGGGTATTGGCCGCGCAAGGGCCGGCTTTCCCACAGCGCCATGAAGGAACGCGAAGAAGAACAGTGAGCAGCCGGAATGCGCCCGAATCGCCGGGGCCGGACGATGACCGCCCGGTGGCACATCGGCCAGCCGGCCGGATCAGTCCGCCGCCAGGGTTCCCGGCAGCGCCGTCAGCACCCCCGGCGCACGCAGGCGAACCTGCAGTGCAATGTCGCGGCCGGGCTTGAGCGCTGCCACCTTATCCCGGTCGGCCGGACCGACGAGCACGGCGAGGGTTTCGCCGGCACGGGCATCCACAAGGCTGGGCAGATCCGCCACCGGGCCGACCTGCCGCACCTCGACGGAAACGCGCAGCCAGCCCGGACGGGTCGGATCGTCGGCGCATTCAAGCAGGCACGCTTTCAAGCGGGTGGCGTTTTCGATGACTTCCACGACGGGCTCCTCCGGATAGATGGATCACCAGCGCCTCGGCCACCGCTTCGGCCGACTCGCGGTCGAAACAACTATACGCCGGCGATGGATTGACCTCGAAACACACATACTCGCCGTCCGGTCGACGCTTGAGGTCGATGCCGGCAAGCTCCAGCCCCATCCCGGCGGCAAGCCCGACGCAGCGCCGGGCGAGTTCCGGCGGCAGGCGGTCGGGCTGCATCCGGGCCGCCATCCCTTCGCGGCCGGCGTAGCGGTAATCGGTCGCATCCGAATCCACCCGCGTGCACACCACCCGTTCGCCCACCACGTGCACCCGGTAATTGACGCCCGGCACAAAGGCCTGGAACAGCGTCGGCAAGGCGCGCACGCGTTCGAGCTGCGCATCCTGGGCGCCGGCAAGCCGGGTGACGATGGAACGCACGCCGCTCGCCGACTTGAAGATCACCCGCCCGTGCTGCTTGCGAAAGGCCCGCACGGCCTCCGGGTCGTTGGTCAGCAGCGACTCCGGCGTCGCGAATCCAGCCCTGCGGATCAATTGCGCCTGCCAGGGCTTGGATGCGTTGGAGATGCCCGCCGCAATCCGATTGGCCACCCGCAGCGGGGCGGCTTCCAGCCAGGCATTCAGCGCATCGACGAAATAATGGCGGTGGAGCAGCCCGCGCGGGTCGGTGGGCGGATCGCGCAGCAAGCCGGCCGGTACGGCGCGGGTATAGGCGCCGCCGCAGCGGGTCAGGTCGACCGCCTGCGTCCCGTTCCACCAACGCGCGATCAGCTTGCCGCCCTTCACGCCGACCTCGATGTCCTGTCCGGCAAGCCGGCGCTGATCGATGACGTGAAATGCCACGCCCAGCCTTTCGGCCGCCTCGATCGCCATGGCCAGCGGCGATTCGCTGGCCACGCCGCAGATCAGCACCGGACCTTTCATCGCGCCCCCTCCAGCGCCGCGCTCAGCCAGTGGACGCAACGCCCGGCCAGCGCGGCATCGTCGAGCGGCGGACGCGCCACCACCTCGATCAGCCGCAGCCCGCCGCGCTCCTCCACGAAATCCAGCGCCGCGTAACGCAGCCCCAGCGCCTGCACGAAGGCCGTGCAACGCTCGGCCAATCCGGCTTCGAGCCCGCCGCAATCCGCGCCAAAAACCCATACCCGGCGCACCGCGCCGCTCCCCGGCGCAGTCCGATACCAGCCGGCCACATCGCAGCCGGACGGCCAGTCGCCGGCGCCGACCCGTTCAAGCCCGCGGCAGACGCCGCCGCGTACCGACGAAGCCACCGCAAAATCCCCCACCCTGAGCCGATGGGCCACCGCCAGCGCGTGCCAGCCAAGGGGGTGAAGCGCCGCCGACCAGGCATCGTCGCTCCCAGGCGGATTGGCCACCGGCACACCCCGGTCACTCAGCCCGTTGAGCCAACTGGCCAGCAACGCAGCGAACTCGGCAACGGCGTAATCCCGATCCTCCGCCGGAGCGCGGGCAAACTGCGGCAAGTCCGGTCCCTCCAGGCGGTTCAGCACCGCGCCGATCCGCCCGTCGTCGAGCGGCGTGCCGTCCGGCAGCACCACCCGCGTGCCCTCGCCCTCCGCGTGATACCACTTCGCCAAGGCCAGATCCGCCGCGCTCGCCCGCACGACAGGACAGCCGCGCTGCGCCAGGCCGAGCCCGACGGCTTCGCTCGAAGCGTCGCCGCGCCCGGCCAGGATCAGCGCCACCCGCGCCGTCACCGCGCTCAGCCGGCCGGCCGGTCGAGCAGACGCTTGCCGGTGCCGGACGAGGGATCGAACTCCGGATCGTCCTCGCCGGAATAGGCGCTATCGGACAAGTCCGGACGCAGATCCCGCGAGATGAAGGGCTGCGCCGCCTGTCCGCCGAGAAGCAAGGCCTCGATGTGGGCGATCCGTGCCTCCAGCGCCCCGAGGTCGGTCGCACGCAGGCCACCGCCGCCGGGCAGGCCGCCCCCCGGCAGATCGCTGAGTTTGCCTTCGGAAAATTTCTCGCTCGTGCCCTTGTCGAAACCGGCCGACTTGTCGGTGACCGGCTTTTCGGCCTGCTTTTCGATCTTCTTGTCGCTGATGACGGTTTTCTCGGCCAGCTGGTTCTTCTCGCTCGCCACGGTCTTGTCGGAGATCGCCGTCTTGTCGATGGCTACTTCCTTCTTGGCCTTCACGACGGTGCATTTCACCCGCAGGCTGGCGCTCATCACCGGCCCGGAGGGTCCGATGCCGGTCACCGCCACGCAGGTGTTGGCGCCTGCATACGATTTGGAGCCGGGCGTCGAGGTGTTGTTGAAAGTGGTGTTGTTGCTCGACCCGGGATAGGGATCGCCCGAGTCGCCGCGGTTGTGATCCAGCTCCATGTCGCGTAGGCCGTCGGCCTGCATCAGCGCCACCTTGTAATGGGCCTCGTTGGTGTTGCCGCCCACACTGTCGTCGATATGCCAGATCAGCAGCCCTCCGGCCGGCAGCGATGCGTCGAAGCCGGTCTTCTGGCGGTTTTCGACGAGGAAGTATTCGCTGCTCGCGGCACCGTTCTTCCACAGGCGATAAATCTTCCCCGAATCCTTCACGTCGGCGATGTTCTTCACCCCGTTGGCGGTGACGTTGGTCACCGCCGCCCAGCCTTGATTGGCCTTGCACCAGGCCGAAGGATGCACCGGCGTGTTGCCGCCGCCGCCCCAGCTGCCTCCCGCCATCAGACACCAGTTGCCGATGCCTTCCGAGGTGTAGTCGGTGTCGTAGAGATCGGGGAAACCGAACAGCAGATGACCCAACTCATGGCAGCACACGCCGATCTTCGAATCCTCCGGCACGGTGAGGTAGGCATACACCTTGGTGCCATCCACGTTCATCGCGCCGCCGTCGAGGGTCCATTTGTGCGACCAGATGTCGCCGGGCTTGCCGGTGACTTCCGCCCCTGGCCCGGCATGCACGACGATGAAAGCATCCACGTAGCCGTTGCCGTCGTTGTCGTACAGCCCGAAATTCACGCTGGCGTTGGCCGCCACGACGGCGTCCCGCGCCATCGTCCGGGCGTTGGGCAGCGCCGCGCCGGTGCCCGACGCCCCGTGGGCATACTGAGCCAGCGATTTGGGCAGGCGGAACGGCCCCACCACCTGCCCCTGGATGTTGACCAAGCCGCGCGTCACGTCGGTGTAATACTCGCGCACGCTCTTGGTCGGGATCACCCCGGTCGAAAAGAAGAGCTGCTCGAAATGGGAGGCCGTCTGCACCATCGGCTTGTCGGCAAAATCCACCAACACCACGATCACCCGCACCACGCCGCGCAAGGGCGCACGCTCGGCCGCGGCCCCGCGGATCATGCTCGGCGAGGCGCCAAGGGGATAATCCTCCGGCGGAAAGATCATCCCGTCGTTGAAACCGTCATGCCGCGGTTCCGAGGCGCGCAGCTGGAACGAGGCCATGAAGTCCTTGGCCTTGCCGCGCATCGCCGTCAGCTCCTTTTTCAGTTTGTCGGCCAACTCCGGACATGGCGCCACCATGCAACGCTCGCCATCCTCGCTCGCCCGCGCTTCGCGGTAGATATGCCGAATGTCCCATGCCTGGGACCGGTAACGGTATTCGCTCATGACATCGCCCTCCTGGATTGGCGGCCGGACTTCGGGCCAGCCACCACCGATTGATCGGATCGACACGGAGACGAAAACTTGAGGTACCTCGAACGGGTACTCACTGAAAGTACAGATACGGGAAAAACACAGCAAACCAAACCGCCACGCCTCCGTCTTCTGAGGTTAGGTTACGACCCCGTCGGCAGCAAGAAAGACTTCTCGGCCCTCCTCCCGACCTTCTTCGCGCCGGTCGGATCGCACCGTCATCCCCTTGCTACCCACATGGAGAATGCGGGCCGCAGATGCCGCCGCCGCCCGACAAGTCCGCTCCAGCCGGGCGGCATTACGCCGGCATCCGGCTTGCCGCTGCGGCGTTAGTCGGAATACATTCACGCCCTTTCACCTATCCCGACTCCACGCGACGCGCGTGAGCCAGTCCATCGAAGCCGCCGCATGATCCCCGTCCTCATCCTCGCCCTTTCTCTTCTCCCGCTTCTGATCCTGGCACCGGCCGTGTTCGGCTTTGCCTGGTGGCTGGATCGCCAGCCCCGCCGCGATCCGCTCACCACCGGTCTGCGCCGCCTGCCGGGCAGCAGCCTCGAAATCCGCCTGGAAAAGGAGCGGGAGAAAGTGCTGGACCGAATGCTCTGGTCGCTCAGCACCGGCTTAGTCGTCGCGTTCATGATCCTTACCAAGCGGCTACCGAAAACCGACATCGACTGGCATACCCTCGACACGATCTATCTGCTGATCGGCCTGACAGTCTCGGCCATCCTCTCCTGGCGCATCGTCCGCCGGATGCCGGGGCTGCGGAAGATGAAACAGGGCATCCGCGCCGAGCAGGCCGCCGCGCAGGAACTGGCCGAAGTGCTGGCCGGCAGGAACCGCATCATCCACGACGTCCAGGCCCAGGATTTCAACATCGACCATGTGGTCATCACGCCGGGCGGCATCTTTGCAGTGGAAACCAAATCGCGCCTCAAACCGGCCGCCGGTCAGGGTGCGGAGGCGGTCAAGGTGATCTACGACGGCAAATGCCTGAAGTTTCCGGGCTGGACGGAAACCGCGCCCATCGAGCAGGCCCGGCGTCAGGCCGACTGGCTGGCCCGCCATCTGCAAGCCGAAACCGGCGAGCGTCTGCCGGTGTTTCCGGTCCTCGCCCTGCCCGGCTGGTTCGTGGAAAACGCCGCCCGCATCACCGACGAGATGGTCCGTGTCATCAACCCCAAGAACTCCGGCTGGCTGTTCGTCAAACGCGCCGCCGTCCTCGACGACGCCGCGCTGCAGCGCGCCATCACCGCGGTCGGCAAGCTTGCCGCCGAACCGGCCAAGGATTGATCCTTCGCAACCCATCCCGCTGCTGCGCTTGCAAGTCCATCAGCGGGGTCTAATATTTGTGGGTGGAAGCGTTTCCGACGCCCCGGCGCAATGCCTGCCGGACGCGGCGTCGGCCATAGTCGTAGATCATCGGGAGACAAACATGAGTACATTCAACCGCAAGTTTCTGCTGGGCTGTGCCAGCCTGCTGCTGGCCGGTAGCGTCTGGGCCCAGCCCGGTCCAGGCATGGGCGGCGGCATGGGTGGAGGGATGGGCGGTGGCATGGGGCCGGGTGCGGACCCCGCCAATCGTCCCTGCATGAAGGCCGACCCCGCAACGCAGGGGCCGAACTGCAACTGGCGCATGAACCGACGCAACAGCGCCGGCTACGCCCTGATGACCCCCGAAGAACGGGCCACCCACCAGGAGCGCATCCGCGGCTTGAAGTCCCGCGAGGAATGCACGGCTTACCTCGCCGAACATCACGCCCAGATGGCCGAGCGCGCCAAGGCCAAGGGCCAGACCCTGCGCGAGCCGCGCATGCGCATGTGCGAGCGGCTGCCCTCGGCGCGCTGATCCGACGCCGCGCCCCGAATCCGTCCTGAGTTGAGCCGCGCCATCCCCGCCACCGTTTTTCAAGATGCCCGCGCGGCCTTTGCCGCCGCCGGGCATACCCTCGAAAACGTCCGTCGCGATTTTCCCGAGTGGCATCTCGGCCGTCCGCGTTACGCCCTGTGGGCGGTCGATGTGGATCTGCCGCCGGTGCGCGCCGCCGTCTCGGCGGCCGAAGCCCACCTGGACGGCCTGCTGCTGACCGGCTATCGCCGCCAGCCGCACATCACGCTGGGTCTGTGCGGCTTTCCGACGCCCGATCCGCGCCACCCCGACGACTTCGGTCCCGCCGCGCTGGCGGCCCAGATCGACGCGCTGCAAACCAGCGCACCGGCGCCCTTCGAATTGCAGATTGCGCAGCTCGCCAGCTTCAGTTCGGCGCCCTTTCTCGCCGTGCACGACACTCAAGACGGCATCGGACGGCTGCGTCGGGCTTTCGCCGGCAAGGACGCCGAAGGCGGCGGCCCCTACACCCCGCACGTGACGGTCGGGCTCTATTCCGGCGCGTGGCCCGCCCGCGACGTGCTTGCGCGCCTCGACGCGTTTTCCGGCGGCCCTCCGCTGCACTGCCACATCGCAAGAATCGGCCTGATGAGCTACTGCGCCGCCGAGATCGGCGGCCCGCTCGCCACCCTGGCGGAGTTCGACCTTGCCGGACGTCGCCTGATCTGGCACAACGATGGCGCCGCCTCCTTCCACGCCATCGATGCCCCCGCACCCCGCCCGACCTAATCTGCTGATCCGGCAACTTCGCGCCCGGCCCCGCCTGATCCTCGCCATCGCCCTCGGCCTGCTGGTCCACCACTGGCTGCCCGCGTCGCTGGCGAACCGCGAAACGACCCGCTTGCTGATCGCCTGGAACGCCGGCATCGGCCTCTACCTGATCCTCGCCGCAATCATGATCCTGCGTGCCACGCCGGCCCACATGCGTCGGCGCGCGCAACTCGAAGACGAAGGGCGCTTCGTCGTACTGGCCGGCGTCATCCTCGCCACCGTCGCCGGTCTGGCGGCAATCTTCCTGGAGCTGGCCGGCGTCCGCGATCTGGCCGTGCCGCTCAAGACTGGGCGGATCGCACTGGCGGTGCTCACCATCGCCAGTGCATGGGCCTTCATCCACCTGATGTTCGCCCTGCACTACGCCCATGACTACTACGTCGACCGCAGCCGGGGCGGAAACGGCGGCCTGCAGTTTCCCGGCGAAACCGACCCGGACTATGGCGATTTCCTCTATTTCGCGGCGGTCATCGGCACATCGGGACAAACCGCCGACGTGTCCTTTGCCTCTCGCCCGATGCGCCGGATCGGCCTCCTCCATTGCGTGCTGGCCTACGCCTTCAACACTACCCTGCTGGCACTGACCATCAACATCGCCTCCGGGCTGCTCTAAATAAACCTGCCCGGCCACGTAAGAAACGGCCGATGGCGACGTCTAAAGGGCATTCACCCTCGTCCCTGGAGACCGCCATGTTCACCCTGTCCCGCAACGCCGCCACCCTTGTCGCCACGCTGGCCACGGCCTTTGCCTGCCTGCAGCCGCTTTCCGCCCACGCGCTCGAGATCCAACCCTACAGCCCGGCCGCACTGGACGCCGCCCAGAAGGCCGGCCAGCCGGTGGCGTTGCACTTTCACGCCAACTGGTGCCCCACCTGCCGCGCCCAGGAAAAGGTCTTCAATGGCTTCAAGCCCGACGCAAGCCTGGCGCTGCCTTTGCTCGTCGTCGATTACGACCTTGAACGCGCCCTCAGGCAAAAGCTCGGCGTGCGCACCCAGTCGACCCTGATCGTCTATCGCGGCAACCGGGAAACCGCCCGTCTGGCCGGCGAAACCGATCCCGGCAAGCTGAAGGCCGCGCTGCGTTCGGCACTCTGAAATCCCCCTGGAGAGTCACCATGAACGACGCGATCTCGTTTTCGCATCTGGGACTGAGCCTGATTGCCGGCAGCCTGACGACCTTGTCGCCCTGCGTCTTCCCGATCCTGCCGCTGGTGGTCGGCGGCGCGGTGCAGGCCAACCGGCTGGCGCCGCTTGTGATGGGCATCGGCATGGCCTTGTCCTTTGCAGCCATCGGCCTGGTGCTGGGCGCGCTGGGACCGGCGCTCGGCATCGATTCGGAAAGCGTGCGCAACTTCGGCGCGTTGCTGCTGATCGCCTTCGCCGTGGTGATGCTGGTTCCGGCCCTGAGCCGGCATTTCACCGAACTGATGAGCCCCATCGCCTCCCGCGCCAACGCCGCATCGAGCCGGCTGGACGGCGGGTCGCTCGGCGGCGCGCTCCTGCTCGGCGGCGTGCTCGGGCTGGTCTGGAGCCCGTGCTCCGGCCCGCTGCTCGCCTCCGCACTGACGCTGGTGGCCAGCGAGGGCGGCGCCGGTCGCGGTGCGCTGATCCTCGGCCTGTTCGGCGTCGGCGCCGCCACGCCGCTGGTCGCCGTTGCCTACGCCTCGCGCAGCGGCTTCGCCCTGGCCCGCGGCTGGGTGCTGGCGCGGGTCGATACGGTAAAGCAAGTCCTGGGCGTACTGATTGGCCTCACCGGCCTCGCCATCCTCACCGGCGGCGACAAATGGCTGGAAGCCCAGGTGCTGAATCTGCTGCCGGAGAGCTGGATCGGCGTCACCACACTGTTCTGAGGTATGCCGGCGGGCACCGATAAAACAATACAATGGGCGGCTACCTTCGCCCGTTTATTGTTCAGGACTTTCCGCGATGACCAAGATCGCCCGCCGCATGGCCGACATCCAGCCCTTCCACGTGATGGAGATCCTCAAGCGCGCCCACGAGCTGGCCGCCGCAGGGCGCGACATCATCCACCTGGAAGTCGGCGAACCGGACTTCCCGAGCCCGCCCCCGATCGTCGAGGCCGCCCAGCGGTTTCTGTCCGGCGGCCATGTGCATTACACGCCGGCCCTCGGCCTCACCGCCCTGCGCGAAGCCATCGCCCGTTTCTACCGTGACCGCTTTGGCGCCGACGTGGCGCCCGAGCGCATCGTCGTCACCCCCGGCGCATCCGGCGCCCTGATGCTGGCGCTGGCCGTGCTCACCGATCCGGGCGACGAATGGCTGCAGCCCGACCCCGGTTACCCGTCCAACCGCCATCTGGTGCGCAGCTTCGAGGGCGTCTCCAAGGCCTTGCCGGTGGATGCGACGACCCGCTTCCAGCCGACCCCGGCCGCTGTGGCGGCCGCCTGGACACCGCGCACCCGGGGGCTGATGGTCGCCTCGCCGGCCAATCCCACCGGCACCCTGCTCGAACTCGACGAAATCGTCGCGCTGCAGCAGACCGTCACCGCCCGCGGCGGCGTGCTGATCGTCGACGAGATCTACCAAGGGCTCAACTACGGCGTCGAGGCGAGCACAGCCCTCCGCCGGCTGGACGATGTTTTCGTGGTGAACAGCTTTTCGAAGTATTTCGGCATGACTGGCTGGCGCCTGGGCTGGATGGTCGCGCCCCAGGCCTATGTGCGCGAGATCGAAAAACTCGCCCAGCACTTCTTCATCTCGGCCTCGACGCCGGCCCAACACGCCGCCTTGGCCGCCTTCGCGCCCGGCACGCTGGACATCCTGGAAGCACGCCGCCACGCCTTCGCCGACCGGCGCAACGCCCTGCTTCCGGCGCTGCGCGACATCGGCTTCCGCTTCGCCACCGAACCGCAGGGCGCGTTCTACCTCTACGCCGACATCTCGGATCTCGCCGACAGCAGCGAAACCCTGGCACAAAGGCTCATCGAGGAAGCCGGCGTGGCCACCACCCCCGGCGTGGACTTCGGCGACAACGCGCCCGAACGCCACCTGCGCATCGCCTACACCACCGACGAGGCCAGACTCGTCGAAGCGGCCGAACGCATCGCAAAGGTGTTGCGAGCAGGCTGAACGCCGCGATCGCACCGCACCAGGCCGCAATCCCGCAAGAAGATGCACCCAACTGAAAATCGATAGATGAAAACGCCAATGCTTTCCAAACGGGCATGGGCACTTGCAGCCGCAGGCGCCTTGATTGCCGCTGCCTGGCTCGAAACCGCCCAGAACAATCCGCAGATAATCGGCCCTTTCGCGCTGACCTGGCTTGCCGAGACGCACCCGGTATCGTCCTGGATCGCGCTGGCCGCCTTCTCCCTGCTGATCGCCGTCACCGGAAGGCTCATTTTCAGCATTCTTGCAGTCAGCCTGAGCTACGCGACCATCGCCTTCGCCTCGTGGACCAAAATCGACTACCTCGACGCGCCGCTCACGCTGGCCGACGTGCGTTTTTTCGCGTCCAATCTCGCCGAAAACATCGTCCTCTTCCGGGCCTATCCAAACCTCGGCCTGATGCTTGTCGGCGCCATCCTGCTGATTGTCCTCACCTGCATCCTGCTCTTCAGGGTCGAAGCCCGCCGTGGGCTCCGGATCCGCCTCGTCGCCCTGGCCGCCCTGGCCTTCCTTGTCGGCTGCGGCTGGATGGCCAATTCTCCCTCCATCAACGCCGCGCTGCCTCGCATGGCGGTGCTGGGCGACGACCGCTCGCAGGCAAACGGCCATACGCAGCTGCACAACTTCAACGTCACCAAAGAGCGGCGGATATCCGATCTGCTCGAAATTTTCTTCACCGACGCCTCGGCCAAGTTTCAACCGCCCGAGCAAATCCCGCAAACGCGTTTCAAGCCCGCGGCGGCGCCCCATCCGCCGGCAGTCATGCCCGACATCTTCGCGGTGCTCGAGGAAAGCACCTTCGACCCAAAGATTCTCCAGGCCTGCAACGGGCAAGCCGTATGCGCCAGCGCACTCTTCAAGGGCTCGGGCGCCGGTCGCGAGGCCGGCCCGCTGATCACCCACACCACCGCAGGCGGAACCGCACTGTCCGAATTCACCTTTCTGACCGGGCTCGACTGGCGCATCTTCGGCCCCGGCGGCGCCCTGGCACCGCTCAGCCTGGCCTCCCATATGCAGGCCACCCTGCCGAAACACCTGCAGACGCTGGGCTACCAGACCATCGCCATCTATCCGGTCGGCCGCAACTTTCTCAATGCCCGCGAAGCCTATCGGTACTATGGCTTCGAACACTTTCTGGGCATCGAAGATCTCGATCTGGGTAGCGACTGGCACGCCCTCCGCGATGGCCAGCTTTTCGACAAAGCGCTCGGAGCCATCGACAAAATGCGCGACGGCAGGCCGCTATTCGTTTTCCTGCTCACGATCCGCAACCACGGCCCCCACGCCGAAAAGCATGCCGATCTGCCCCAGCCGGTAGCGCCCGCGCTGGCAGCCCTCCCCGCCCCGCTGGCCGACTATCTGCAAAGACAGCAAGATTCCGAAGACGCCCTCAACTCGCTCGGCAAGCGGTGGCTCGAAAGCGATCGGCCCCGCGTACTCGCCTGGTTCGGCGACCATCAACCGCTGTTCGCCACCAAGGCTAAGCGGGCGGCCGATTACGCCGCATCCCATTTCTCCCAAGCGCCGACCGACGATCAACTTCGCTACGCCACCTGGTATGCCATGACCTCCAACCAACCGACGGGTCTGGAAAAAGAACCGGCCAGCGGCGCGCAAGGCGATTCGCCGCTCGACATCGCCTATCTGGGCACCCGTCTCCTGGCTTTCAGCGGCCTGCCGCCGAGAGCCAGCGATGCGGCAACATTTCAGATCCAGGCCCTGTGTCCGCTTGGTATCGCCCTGTGCGGCGACGCCCAGACCGTTCGCGAATACCTCTCGTTCCGGGTGTGGGAGCTTCAGGAAATCCGATGAAACGAGATCTCTTGCAGTTTTGGAAAGCGCTGCTGCGCGACCCTCGACGAATCGGAGCGGTCGCCCCGGCAGGACGCCCGTTGAGTCGCGCGATGGTCCGTGAGGTGCTGAAAAGTCCGCCGGGTCTGGTGATCGAGCTTGGCGCCGGCACCGGGACGATTACCCGCGGCCTCGTCGAAGCGCGCCAGCACATGACCGGCTTGATCGCGTTCGAAAAAGTCCCGGCGCTGGCCGCCTGCCTGCAGAAGAAATTCCCCGATCTGACGATCTATCCGATGTGCGCAAGCCGAGTCGGACAGTTTCAGCTCCACGGGGAGCACACCCTGACCGTCGTCTCCTCGCTGCCCTTCCGCTCCCTACCCAGCGCCGACAAGCGTCTGCTCAGCGACGCGATTGCCAAGATCAGCAAGGCTGCACGCCATTTCCGGCTCATTCAGTACAGCTATCTGGGGAGCACGCCTTTTCAGAGCCCCGCGGATAACCTCGTCTGGCACAGAAAACACACCGTGATGCGCAACCTTCCGCCGGCGACCTTGTGGGTTCTCGAAAAAAGCTGACTCCGCACGTCGACGGAAAGTGCCGGGAAACCCAAGGGAATGAGTCTGGCTTGAAACACGGGGCGAAAGGATTTACCCCAAACCGAAAACGCTGAAGGCCGATTCACTGGCCGGTGGTTGCCCCGCCCGTGAGTCGACCTTCAGTTGTGGTGCGGCATGCTCAGACGCCGACGATGCGTCCGCCGCTACGCGCAGCCTGGCTCAACTGAGCCTTCACCGCCATCACCTTGTTGGCGTAGGGCGTGGCCGGATCGCTGGAGCCGTTGTATTGCTGAAGGGCCCGCTCGACCGACCCGGTGCTCTGGATGTATTCCTTGAGCACCAGCGCACCGACACGAATATTGGTGTCGGGATTGAACATGGCACCCTTGTCGGACTTGACGTCCACCTTGTCCGGATGCCACTTGGGGATCACCTGCATCAAGCCCTGGGCGCCCATCGGGCTCTCGGCAAAGGGATTGAAGCGCGACTCGATGGCCATCACGGCCACCAGCAGCAGGGGATCGACACCGACACTGCGGCCGGTTTGCTGGGCTGCGGCCAGCAAAGGCTCGAGCGCCACCGCGGAGACCTGATAGCGCTTGGCGATATAGCCCTTGACGCGCTGCAGATCGGGGCTGAGCTTGGCCGGGGTGCTGTCGGCCACTGCGACCGGCTCGACTTCCGGCACCAACTCTTCCACCGCCACGCTGGGCGAGGAATTGCCGATGAGACTACCGACTGAAAGACCCTGTACGCCGTGATTGGCAATACGCGATGCAATGAACAGGGTAACGATAAGGCCAGCGACGAGAAGACCGCCGTGGGCGAAGTGAAGCATGAATGAAGCCGCGTGACGTGCGTACTTCGCGATACGAGTTGCGAACATGGGCTCTCCTTTCTGTGGCCACGGTCCATCGAACGCACACGCAAACCTGTCCCGACAAGAAAGGGAACAGGACATCCGTCTGTATCACCCGACAGCCCTCGAAAAGCAGGGCCGGGCTCAACGCGTCAGCCAAAAAAAACGGCCAACGGCACTCGAAAGACTAGGTCGCCAGGGGTTGGATCCAAACACGCTGACGCAACCAGACAGCGTGCAAAAAAAGCACCGAAACCAGACCTTGAGACGGTCAGTAACCGGGGATTGGAGCCCGGTCATGCAGCGGCTTCAGTACCGACGTTTTAACGAAAACTCATTAAAAAAATTGCGTGCTGCATTGCACACAACCCACACTCTATTGATTCGACTCACTTTTGTCAATCCACCTCCCGCAAGGGGCTTCTTGATTAATTCATATAGCATTGTTTTGACTCTACTGGACAAGTCCCTGTACGCTCGCCTTTCCGCACCCGACAGGCCATTCGGAGCAATCGCCCAGTCGGTTCCGCGCACGCCGCCCAAACTCAATTTTCGAACCACTTGATGACCAAGCACCTCATCCCCCCCGTGTCCGGACCGGCCCGAACAACCACCGAAGGGTTCGAGCTGACCATCCTGATGCCATGCCTCAACGAGGCCGCCACACTTGGGATCTGCATCGCAAAGGCACAGGCAAGCCTGGCCAGCCTAGGCGTTTCAGGCGAAATCCTGATTGCCGACAATGGCTCTACCGACGGCTCACGGGAGATCGCACAGGCGGCCGGTGTGCGCCTCGTAGACGTCCCGCTGCGCGGCTATGGCGCGGCACTTCAGGCAGGGATAAACGCCGCACGCGGTCGCTTCATCGTCATGGCCGACGCAGACGACAGTTACGCCTTCGATGCCTTGGCGCCCTTCCATGCGGCGCTGAAAGAGGGTCATGATCTGGTGATGGGGAACCGCTTTCTTGGAGGCATCGCACCGGGCGCCATGCCCCCTCTGCATCGTTACCTAGGCAATCCGGTCCTGAGCTTCATCGGACGCCTGTTCTTTCGCATCCCCGTGCAAGATTTCCACTGCGGTATGCGCGGCTTCAATACGGAAGCCATTCGTTCGCTGCAACTCCAAACTGACGGCATGGAATTCGCCAGTGAAATGGTGATCAAGGCTGCCATGGCACAGCTGGACATCTGTGAGATTCCAACCACGCTCAAACCCGATGGCCGCGACCGGCCGCCCCATCTGCGCAGCTGGCGCGACGGATGGCGTCACCTCAGGTTCATGCTGTTGTTTTCGCCGCGCTGGCTGTTTGTCTATCCCGGCCTGGTCCTGTTTGCGACGGGCCTGCTCGCCAGCCTCTGGCTATTGCCACAACAACGCACCATCGGCAGCATCGGTCTGGACATCCACACGCTGCTATACGCATCGACAGCCGGAGTCGTCGGTGAGCAGATGCTGCTGTTCGGGCTGCTGGCACGCTGTACGGGAAGCCGCCTCGGCCTGTTTCCCTCCTCGCCTCTCACCAGATGGATGATGTCGCGATTCCGACTCGAAGTAGGACTTCTCGCCGCCCTCTGCATGATCGCCATCGCGCTGGGCTTGGCTTGGCAAACCTTCGCCGGCTGGGAAACCGGCGGGTTCTCTGCCCTGAACCCCAGCTCAACGATGCGCCGCGCCATCCCGGCCGCAGCGCTCGGTTTAAGCGGCATGGAACTGTTGATCGCGAGTTTCTGGCTGACCTTCCTGCAATTCACCCCGGTCAACCGAAACCGATGAACCATCCATCCGTAACGCCGCCGCAGGTGGTCACGCCCACCCCCGGCGCGCTCCATGCAAACGCGGGTGCCCCCATCAGCGCCCGCTTCCACCTTCTCTGCTGCCTGGGTTACACCTTCCTTTGCCTCGGATGGAACGCCTGGGCCGGGCGGGATCAAAGCTGGGATCAGATCAATTACCACCTTTACGTGGCACACGCCTGGTGGCACAACCGCCTGCCAGATGAGCTGTTCGCGGCCAGCGCTCAGGGTTACCTCAACCCTCTGCCCCACCTCCCGTTTTATGCAGCGTACTCAACCGGCTGGCACAGTCTGCTTGTCTCGACGCTGATGGCCGCCCTCCACAGCACCAACCTGTGGCTGCTCCATTTCATCGGAGTTGAGCTAACAAGGGCATCGAACCGCCTGCGCCGCACGATGATCGTTGGCGGCGCGCTGCTCGGCGGACTCACCCCCGCCTTCCTGATAGAAACGGGCACTAGCTTTACCGATGTAATCGTGAGCATCCCCTCCCTCGCCGCCCTACTGAGCCTCTTCTACTGGCTGCGCCGCTGCACCGAAACGTACAGCTGCCCATGGTCCTACCTCTGGCTGGCCGGACTGCTGGCCGGCTTCGCAACGGGGCTGAAACCCTCCGCACTCGTGTTTGCCGCTGCAATGGGCCTCGCCGCCATCGTCGTTGCCTACGTCCGAGCGTGGACCGTCGCCTGGAGAGCAATATTGGCCGGCCTGCTCGGCCTCACGCTGGGTGGCGGAGCCCATGCACTGATGCTGTGGCGTGCCTTTGGAAACCCGGTATTCCCCTTGTTCAACAAGATCTTTCACTCCCCGTGGTTCCAGGATGAAAACGTTGTTTCGGAGCGCTTCCGTCCCGCATCGCTGATCGATGCCCTACGCTATCCCCTTGATCTCGCGGACGCCTTCAAGCGGGTCGGCTTCGAAAGCATTGCCGCCGATATCCGGCCTATCACTCTCCTTGGCCTGCTTGTCGCAGCCAGTCTTGCCGCCCTCATCCGCGGAAAAGGAAACGCCTGCAAACGCCCCGTCGAAGTCGCTGGATCGCGGCTGTTCTGGCTCACGCTGGCAACGTTCTTCCCCGCCTGGATCTACACTAGCGGCAACACCCGCTATGCCGTGCAGGGCCTCCTGCTGCTCGGGCCGGCCATTGCCTGGATTTCGGCGCGCCTGCCCGGCCGCAGCCCGATCCTTCCGATGCTGGCCCTTGGATTGCCCCTGGCCGCCCAGGGAACAGCCGCCTTGACGCTCAATGCATCGCGCTGGAACGTGCGCCCCTGGTCGCAAGCCTGGCTGGCGCTCGACATACCGCAAGCGCTTCGCTCGCGGCCCGCCTATTACCTGTCGCTCCAAACCCAAAGCTACTCCGCCCTGGCGACCGTCCTGCCGCCGGATTCACGCTTCACCAATCTTGTCGGACAAAACACCCAGGATCCGGAGGGCCCCGTGTGGCAGCAGGTACGCCGAGCAGAGCAAGCGCAGAGCCTACCCTGGCGCTCCCTCTATGCCGTACCCGTGCTGATCGAAACCGGAGGTGTCCCGCTCGACAGCCTGGACATTCAGGATGCCCTGCTTTCCGAATACGGGCTCCGGACGGACCGCAGCGACTGCCAGTGGATCGTGCTCGACGGAGCCGGCCAGCCCGCCCTGCGCTGGGCTCGGACCGACGCCAGATTGCGCCAAGTTCGCGAGGCACAACGCGAAGTCATCATCAGCTGCGCTCTGCACGAAGCCCCCCCGCCGAGCGCAGAAGAAACGGCCCGGCGCCGACAGGTGGACATGCGGATGAGTCGCTGGGAGGTGCAGTGCCCCAAACTGTTCGCCCCCGCGCACACCCACAGCGAGCAACTGCCCACCCAACGGCGCCGCATGTACGTGAGCACCGATACGCTTCTGATCGAATCGGACGGTCAATTGACCGGCGTATCCATCCACAGCGGCTACACAGTCCGCCTCGAAGACCGACAAGGCCGGCGCCTCGTCGCGGGTTGCCCGCCGATGCCACAATGGACAAACGACCAGCCCCCGAACGCCAGCCCCCAAACCCAATGAGACGGGCGCAGACATCGACGCCCTATTCGAGCACTTAGCCAAACCGGATCAGCGATGAATCCCTATCGAAAACGAGTGTGGTCAATACTTGACCCCATTTTGCGAGCGTGCGCCCCCCTGAAAAGCGTGCTGGACTTCGGCAGCGGCGACGGGTGGTTTGCCAGCCAGGTCCTGGCCCAAAAACTGACTGGAGATCTGGTGGCCCTGGACGTGAAACGACGGGACGCCGTGTTTGTCGAGCCCACGATCTACCTTCCGGGCAGCCCACTACCCTTCGCCGACCGGACCTTCGATCTTGTCTATTCGGTCGACGTACTTCATCACTGCGACGACCCCTTCGCGCAACTGGACGAACTGATCCGTGTTTCCAGACGCTACCTGCTCATCAAGGATCACAACCACTTTGGCCCAGTCGGTCGGTTGACCCTTGCCGTACTCGACGAACTGGGCAATCGGCGATTCGGCATTCCGTCGCCCTATCGCTATCAGCACGCCTGGAACTGGAACACCCATCTTGCACAGCGCGGATGGATACAAAAAAAACTGATCCATCCCGCCCGCTGCCATACAGGGCCGATGGGCGCCCTGACCAACGGCCTTCAATATGTTGCCCTCTACGAACGCGAGGGAGACTAATCCCTGCGGGCAAAACTCCAGCCGCGATGCGCCACAAAATTGACAACCGTCATTCCCACGGCAATGCTCGCGCTGGCCAGAAGGTAATGGACGCCGGCACCGCTCACCAACAGCGTCATCAATCCCAGGCTGAAGGCAAAACCCGACAGACTCACGGTCAGGTAGCGCCCGTATTCAAGGAGCCAGTTCGACGACGAAGAGGCGAAGGTCCACTTCCGATTGAGTACCCAACCGAGGGTGTTGGTGACGAAAATTGAAAAAAACGTCGACGCCAGGTAATGCAGACCGACTAACTCTGTGCCCACATAAAGCACCATCAGATTGGTGAAAAAGCACAGCCCGCCCACAAGTAGAAAGCGTCGCCAACGCGCATCGCGAAAAAGACTGGCACTCATGCTCGACTTAATCTGCAACAGAGATTCCGATCATTGTTGGCATCGCACCTTCCAATCAAAGGGCCGTCAATGATAGCCCGGCCTGAAGACGCCGATCCGCGCCGAAAGCCGCGATTGCTGCTCGTCACCCATTACTTTCCGGCCCATTCCGGTGGCGTGGAAATCGTCGCCGGACAGCTTGCCTCACGGCTACAGGATAAATTTGACCTGACCTGGATGGCCGCCGCCTGCGACCCCGCACCACACCTTCCTGGCGCACGCATTGAAGCACACCCCGCGTGGAACGGACTCGAACGCTTCGGGCTTCCCTGGCCAGTGTGGGGCTGGCACGGTTGGCGCGCCCTGGCTCGGGCCGTCCAGCATAGCGACGCAATTCATCTCCACGACTTCATCTACCCCGCCTCAATCGCCGCACTAGTTCTGTCCAAGCTGTTCCACAAGCCGGTCGTCATCACCCAGCACATCGGCGATATCGAGTACCGCAGCACAGCTCTGAGAACGGTGCTGCGCCTGGTCAACCGGAGCCTGGGGCGACTCGCGCTTGGACACGCAGACCAAACGATTTTCATCAGTCCCCGCGTCAAAAAACTGTTCGAAAGCTTCACACACTTCCCAAAGCCCCCGGAATACTGGCCCAATGGCGTCGACACCCACGTCTTCGCGCCGCTCGCGCCGCTTGAGCGGCAGGCCTTGCGCACACGGCTCGGCATTCCCGAGGGCGAGCGCGTGATCCTGTTTGTCGGACGCTTCGTCGAAAAAAAAGGAGTGGCGCTGCTCAAAGAGATGGCAAGCCTGCGTTCCGACTGGCGGTGGTGGTTTGCCGGCTGGGGCAAGCCCGGCCCGCTCCGTCCGGACACCTGGGCGCTGCCCCAGGTCACGCTCTGGAAGGCGCGCAGCGGTCATACCTTGGCCGAGCTCTACCAGGCCGCGGATGTGCTGGTTCTGCCGAGCTACGGCGAAGGCTTTCCACTCGTCGTACAGGAATCCCTCGCCTGTGGAACCCCCGTGGTCATTTCCATCGACACAGCCCATGGCGGGCCGGCGTTCCCCTGCGCCATCCACGCGCTAGCGCACAACCCGCACGCTCCAGACCTCCGGAATTGGCTCACCACACTTGAAGCCGTGATCGACGCCCCCGCCCCCGATCGCTCAAAAACACGTGACGCAGCCGCCCGCTTCGCGGCCACGGAATGGAACTGGGATCGACTCGCCGAGCGCTACGCGCACCTGTTCAAGCAACTGAGCGACAGCGCCCGGCACTGACCGACCTCCCGAAGTCACTCCGGACGCTCTGCCAGCGGAAACGGCCAGCGCATCCTGTCGACGGATTCAGCAGAAGCACCGCTTTCCGTGTTTCCGGCAAGGCAGTCGACCACCCCTTTCGGCGCGCCGATCCGAACCAGCTCATCCCGCAGCCGAGCCCAATCGAAGAACGGCCCCGGATCGGTCTTGCGTCCCGGCGCGATGTCCGAATGACCAACGATGTCCTCGATCGGAAAGCGCTCGCACAGATCGTTCAGCAGCTTAGCCAGCACCGTGTACTGCATGGCTTCGAAAGGCAGGGTGTCGCAGCCTTCCAGTTCGATGCCCACGGAGAAATCGTTACAGCGTTCGCGCGCGCGCCAACGCGATACGCCGGCATGCCATGCACGCATTTCCGGCGCGACAAAGCGAATCAGCTGGCCGCTGCGGCGGACGAAATAATGGGCCGATACGCGCAGATGGTGAATGCCTGCGTAGTACGGATGTTCGAGGGGATCGAGGCGGTTGGTGAACAATTGCTCGACCCCGGCCCCACCGAAACGATCGGGCGGCAGACTGATGGCGTGGATGACGACCAGCGAAACACCGGCACCGTCCGGCCGGGAATCGAAATTGGGAGAAAAAATCTGGGCAGCACCATCCATCGCAAACCTTCCCGTGTCGTATGCGTAAAACCAAAAGAAAAACCCGGTGAGCCAAGCCAACCGGGTTTTTTCAAGCAGGGTGTGCAGGGCACGCCCTGCGGGCTACCGCTCTTAGCAGAAGGCAGCGACACTGCAGCTCTTGGTCCAGACGATGGAGCCGTTGGTGAGAGCCGGGGTCAGCGTCACGGATGCGCTGTTGAACGGAGCGGTGGCAACAGCGGTAGCGACGACGACGCCGGCATCGGAGGAAGTCACGCTGGCGACATTGCCATAGGCACTGGCCGCGGCGGGTACGCCGTTGTTGTTGTTAGCGCAGCCAGTGATCGCCACGCTACCGGTAAGGCCTTGGGCGTTGATACACATTTCAACCGCGCCCTTCATCGGAGCCGTCGCATTCACAACTTCGGTGAACTTGGCCTTGTTGGTGTAGTTCTGATACTGCGGAACCGCGATCGCGGCCAGGATGCCGATGATGGCGACAACGATCATGAGTTCGATCAGGGTGAAGCCGGATTGCTTGTTCATTTGTGTATCTCCAGGTGCTTGTTAGAAATCGGAACGGGCGGCTGGCCCGACAGGCTTTCTATAGGCAAACGTCGTGCCAACAAATGAAAACCAAGGTTAATCCATTAAAATCATAAACATACCATCAGATTGAAGCCGCCCGCCGGTTCATGCCGGCCAAACTCGCCGATTCAAGTGACGTTTTTCGTCACCTCGCTGCCAAAATGCGTCAGTCATGCCCGGCAAGCGAACCGACCGTCGGCCCGATTTGTCACAACGACGACACACTTTCGCCGCGTAAAAGCAGGAACGAAGCGGGTGAAGCGCCTGTCTCGACCTGCGAGTTACAGTTCTTGTATCCATTTCCAGAACCCGCTACCCGATTCATCCCTGCCGCAAAGGAAAGACGATGGACGAGCCTGCCGCAAAGACCACCTCCGCCCGCATCCTGTGGATGCACCGCTGGAGTCCCCGCCTGCTGTCGTTCCGGATCAGCCGGGAGGCGGGCTTCCGCTTTGTGCCCGGCCAGTTCGCCCGGCTCGGCCTGCTCAAGGAAAACGGTACTCCGGTGTGGCGGGCCTATTCGATGGCATCGGCCACCTGGGACGACTATCTGGAGTTCTACTCCATCGTGGTGCCCGACGGCGCCTTCACCTCGCAACTTGAAAAGCTGGCCGTCGGGGACGAACTGATGATCGAACGTCAGGCCATCGGGTTTTTCACCACCAATCGCTTCGCCGACGGACGCGATTTGTGGATGCTCGCCACCGGCACCGGCCTCGCTCCCTACCTGGCGATCCTGCAGGACCAAACCACGTGGCAGCGCTTCGAACGCCTGATCCTGGTCCACTGCGCCCGCACCGGCGAGGATCTGGCCTACCGGGACGAGATTGCCGCCCTGCGCCAGCATCCATTGTGGGCCGAACAGGGTCACAAACTGATCTATCAGCCGGTCGCCACCCGCGAAGTGCTCGCCGGCGCGCTCCACGCGCGCCTGCCGGAACTCGTGCGGAGCGCCAGCCTGGAATCCGCCCTCGGCATTCCCCTCAGCCTCGACGCGTCGCGGATCATGATCTGCGGCAGCCCCGAAATGGTGCGCGACACCCACAAGGCCCTCATGGAACGAGGCTTCCGCCTGAGCCGTCTGGCGGCGCCGGCTCAGATCGCGGTTGAAAACGCCTGGTAGCGCGCCCCACGAAGCCAGCAGGCATTACTTTGGTGCATAAACCACGAATATGCACGTTACCGGTGCATAAAAACAAAAGGATGAATTCACAACCACTTGAATTAAAACGTATTTTAAAAAAATGAAACTGGCACAGCACCTGCTTGGTGCCCCGCTTCGATTCTGGAGCCCAAAATGGAGCAAATCAATAACGCCAGTAACGTTGTCTTCGTGCTGCTCGGTGCCATCATGGTGTTGGCCATGCACGCAGGCTTTGCCTTCCTGGAACTCGGGACGGTACGCAAAAAGAACCAGGTCAACGCGCTGGTCAAGATCCTGACCGACTTCTGCGTTTCGGCCATCGCCTACTTCTTCATCGGCTACACCATCGCCTACGGTGCCAACTTCTTCTCCAGCGCCGACGTGCTGGCTCAGAAGAACGGCTACGAGATGGTGAAGTTCTTCTTCCTGCTGACCTTCGCCGCCGCCATTCCGGCGATCATCTCGGGCGGGATTGCCGAGCGCGCCCGCTTCCACCCTCAGAGCATCGCCACTTTCCTGCTGGTGGGCTTCGTCTACCCGTTCTTCGAAGGCATTGCCTGGAACGACAACTTCGGTATCCAGCCGTGGATCGAAGCCGCTTTCGGCGCCAAGTTCCACGATTTTGCCGGTTCGGTGGTCGTGCACGCGGTGGGCGGCTGGATCGCCCTGCCGGCGGTGCTGCTCCTCGGCGCCCGCCGTGGCCGCTACACCAAGGACGGCAACGTGGCCGCTCACCCGCCTTCGAATATCCCCTTTCTGGCCCTCGGCGCGTGGATTCTCACCGTCGGCTGGTTCGGCTTCAATGTGATGTCCGCGCAAACCATGGACAAAGTCAGCGGCCTGGTGGCGCTCAACTCGCTGATGGCGATGGTGGGCGGCACGCTGGCGGCGATGATCCTCGGCAAGAACGACCCGGGCTTCATCCACAACGGCCCCCTCGCCGGCCTGGTGGCGGTGTGTGCCGGCTCCGACCTGATGCACCCGATCGGCGCACTGATCACCGGCTGCGTTGCCGGTGCGCTTTTCGTCCGACTCTTCACCGTCACCCAAAACCGCTGGAAGATCGACGACGTGCTGGGCGTGTGGCCACTGCACGGCCTCTGCGGCGCCTGGGGCGGCATTGCCGCCGGCATTTTCGGTAGTCAGGCGCTGGGCGGCATTGGCGGAGTGAGCGTCGTGGCTCAGTTGATCGGCACCGCCGGCGGCATCGTCATCGCACTGGCCGGCGGCACCCTCGTCTATGGCCTGCTCAAGACAATCGTCGGCATCCGCCTCGACCCGGAAGAGGAATTCGAAGGCGCCGACCTGACCATCCACAAGATCACCGCCACCCCGGATCACGAGACCCACTGGTAGGCCCAGTCTCGCACTGGAAATTGCGACGGGTCCGGTCGGAGTCTGTGTCCGTCGCATGCTTGGCAGCACAAAGCCCGGTTTCGTCCGGGCTTTGCCTTTTTCTTTGCGCGGGTTTTGTGGTGGGGCGGCTGACGCAACTTCGCAGCTACGAGTTTGTCCGCTCCCGCAGAAGCGCCGACCACCCGCAGCGCGTGGCTCAGAACACGTGGTTCACGCCCACCATGTAGCCGTTCGGGTCATAGCCCGGCTTGGCCACGGTGCCCACCAGGTTGCCGCCGTCGGTCAGGCTGTAGCTGGCGCCGGTCTTGTTGAGCACCTTGCCCCAGGTGCCGTAGAGCGTGGTCGAATCCTGCAGTTTGTAGGCGTAAGCCAGACCGACGAGCGTGGCATCCCGGTTCTTGATCGACTTGTCGTCAAGCTGGCTGTAGCTCGCGTAGGCCTTGCCGCCCCACAGCGGAACGCCCGCACTGAGGCTCCAGCCTTCGGCTTTCGACAAGGTGGCGGTCACGTTCTCGTAGTTGCCGCCGCCGATCCGGCCATACACATAGTTGCCGTAAAGAGTGGCAAAGCCCAGGTTGTAGTTGCCGCCCACCTGCCAACCACGCCGCTTGGCAAGGCCGGTTTCCTGGGCGCCGCTGGCGGGCACCGCGTAGCTGGCGTTATCCAGGCTCCAGGTCGTGAAGGTGGCGTTCAGCGGACCGCCGGCGTAGTACAGCGCCAGATCGCCGCCACGGCCGGCCTTGTCGGTCGTCATCGCCGTGGAGCCGGCGGCGGTCGGGGTGACCATGTTCACGTTGTTTTCGCTGCCGCTGGTCAGCGTGAGCTGGCCGGAGAAGCCCGCCACCTTCGGGGAGGCATACACCAGCGAATTGTTGAGCCGCGTCGGCATGCCGCCGATCAGCGGCAGCAGCCCCGCCGACGAGCCGAAGAAGCCCGCCCCCATCGCCGCCGAAATCACCGACGACGTATAGGAGCCGGCGTACTGGCGACCGGCGGTGACAGTGCCGAAGCGGCTCTGCAGGCCCGCGTAGATCTGCCGGGAGAAAATCTGGCTGCCATTGCTGGTCTGGCCGCCGCTCGACACGCCTGTGTTGTTGATGCCGGGGGTGATGCCGCCGGTGCCAACCGAACCGGTATCGAAGAGCAGCCCGGCTTCCATGAGGTAGACCGCCTTCAGCTCTTCGCCGAGTTCCTTCTCGCCCTTGAAGCCGATCCGCGACGAGGTCATGCCGCCCGAGCCGATCGTCGACTTCTGGCCATAGCCGCTGTTCACCGTGGAGGCGCTCACGTCGGCGACGCCGTAGATCGTCAGGGTGCCGGACGGCCCGGTGGGCACACCCATCTGCAGTCCGGCCCCGCGGGCCGGCCCGGCGGTCTGGACCTCGGTCTTCTTCTGCGCTTCCTGGTTCTTGAGAAGTTGCTGGATCAACTGGCGCTGCTCCGCCAGCTCGCGCTTGAGCGCATCGATCTCGCTATCGGCGAAAGCCGGGGCGGCGGCGAACAGGCTGGCGATCAGGCAAGCCAGGCCCGGCCGGCGCAGGGATCGGGAAATTGTGGTCATGGTTGCTCCTCCATCGTGTGGATCGTTGTTGTGGGTGCTACGGAAAAACGGGAATGCGCGGGCGGCGGCGCTCAGCGGTCCTCGAAGACCGGCTTGCGCTTTTCCAGGAAGGCGGCCATGCCTTCCTTCTGGTCACGCAGGGCGAAGGTGGCGTGAAGGGTGCGCCGCTCGAAGAGCAGACCTTCGTTGAGCGGACTTTCCCAGGCGCGGTTGACCGACTCCTTCAGCATCATCAGCACCGGCAGCGAATAGCCGGCGATCTCCCGAGCGGCTTTCAGGGCTTCGTCGAGCAGGGCGTCGGCCGGAAAGATGCGCGACACCAGACCGGCCCGTTCGGCCTCCTCGGCATCCATCGTGCGACCGGTGAGGACGAGGTCCATGGCCTTGGCCTTGCCCACCGCGCGGGGCATGCGCTGGGTGCCGCCCGCCCCCGGAATGACCGCGAGCTTGACTTCGGGCAGCGCAAAGCGGGCGGTGTCGGCGGCGAACACGATGTCGCACATCATCGCCAGCTCGCAGCCGCCGCCCAGGGCCAGCCCCGACACCGCGGCGATCACCGGCTTGCGGAAGCTTTTGAGGCGCTCCCAGTTGCGGGTGATGAGGTTGCCCTTGTAGGCATCCATGTAATCCAGCGGACGGATGGCCATGATGTCGGCGCCGGCCGCGAAGGCCTTGCCCGATCCGGTGAGGACCACGCAGCGGATCGCTTCGTCCTCTTCGAAACGGTCGAGCGCCGCGCCGAGGGCGTTCATCACGTCGTCGTTGAGCGCGTTGAACACTTCCGGGCGGTTGATGCGGACAAGGCCAATCTGGCCGATGATTTCTACGACAACGGGTTCGTTCATGCTTGGCTTTCGAATGGGAATTCCGCGCAGCGGAAAAGACATGGAGACGCGGCCCGGCATCGCAATCCGGGCCGCAAGGCAGATCGACCCGGCGCGTTCAGTCCACGTCGCCGAAAGCCCGGGCGACGCTGCGGAGCTTGAACTTCTGCAGCTTGCCGCTCGGCGTGCGCGGAAGGTCGTCGACGATTTCGAGGCGCTCGGGGAAATACTGCCGGGTGAGCTGCAGGCGCTCGAAGTAGGCGGTCATTTCCTCGAAACTGAAGCTGGCGCCCGGCTTGAGCGACACAAAGGCGCAGACCCGCTCGCCGAGCCGCTTGTCCGGATAGCCGACGACGGCAACGACGGCGATCGCCGGATGCTGGTAGAGCAGATTTTCGATTTCGACGACCGGGATGTTCTCCCCGCCGCGGATCACCACATCCTTCGAGCGCCCGGTGATGCGGATATAGCCTTCGGCGTCGATGGTCGCCACGTCGCCGGTATCGAACCAGCCGTCGGCCGAAGTGGCGTTGAACTGCGGGCGCTTGAGGTAGCCGCCGAACTGGGAGGCGCCGCGTACCAACAGTGAGCCGCTCTCGCCGGGGGGCAGATCGATACCGTTGGCGTCCACCACCTTCACTTCCATGCCGGGCAGCGGACGGCCATCGGAAACGCCGGACTTCTCCATCGCGCGGGACGGCTCGGTCACCGTCACCGCGCCGTTCTCGGTCATGCCCCAGGCGGAGCACAGACGCATCCCGAGCACCTTTTGGGCGCGCTCGATGAGCACCGGCGGAATCGGCGCACCGGCGCAGCAGAATTTGTTGAAGCGCGCAGTCGTGCGGTCGCCCGCTTCGACCGCGCCGCACAGATCGGCGACGAAAGGCGAGGACGCCATGCTGAAGCTGACGTTTTCGTCGCGCACGATCTGCAGCGCCCGACGGGGTTCCCAGACGTCCTGCAACACGGTGGTGGAATTGAGGATCAGCGGCAGCATGGCCAGATAGCCGTAGCCGGTGAGGTGCGCCATCGGCGAGGCGCCGAGGATGATGTCGTCCGGCCCCAGTTCCATCGTCTCGCGGTAGGCGTGAAGGTTGGAGAACAAGGTGTTGGAGGTGTGCATCACCCCCTTCGGCTCGCCGGTGGTTCCGGACGTGTACATCAGCAGCAGCACATCGTCGGGGCCGATGCCGGGGCCGCTGAGCGCGGGGGTGTCGTCCCGCAGCAGGCGGGCTTCGAAACTCTCCTCGCCGTCGCCGCCGATGACGATCAGGTTGGTGAGCTGCGGCAGATCGCGCCGCATCCCGCGGGCCATCGCCTCGTAGTCGAAGCCGCGGAAGACCTTGGGGACGATGAAAACCTTGGATTCGCCGAAGTTGAGCATGAAGGTCAGTTCGTGCTGGCGGAAGATCGGCATCACCGGATTGGCCACCGCGCCGATCCGCGCGCAGGCCAGACACAGGGCGAGAAACTCCCAGCAGTTGGGGAGCTGGAAAGTGACCACGTCCTGTCGGCCGACCCCGAGGCTGACGAGGCCGCGTGCGATGCGGTCGACCCTGGCGTCGAGCTCCCGGTAGCTCAGCCGCACCGGCTCGCTCTTCTCCGCGGCATAGGCGACGACGGCCAGTTTGTCCGGGCAGTTCTTGAGCGCCCGCTGAACATGGACGTCGATGGTTTCGTCGCGCCACAGGCCGGCCGCTTTCATCGGCGCCATGCGCGGTGCAAGCAATACAGGATCGAACTTCATTTTGTCTCCTCGAAATCGGTTTGGTGTGATGTAGCGCGACCGGCCTCGACGGCGGATGCGCCACGCAGTGGCCAACGACACAGCAGGCACGCCCTGGGAACTGACGACGCGAACCGGATCGCGACCGGAAGCGCTGCGGTTCTTCCTCTTTTGCATGCCACGCCGCGCGCTCCGACCGTCATCGAACACAGCCTGCCACGCTGGCTCGCAACGTATAGCTACGCCCCACTTAAGTCAACATATTTACCTATATTCCGAATGCGCGGGAAAAACAAGGTGATCGCACCGCAACAAAATAGCGTTAAATATCATTGATATTTATAAATTTTAATTTTGTGCTATCGCACATAAAAAAATCGATCCGAAATTACAATCGGCAATTTACGACAATATATTGACAGAAATTAAGTCCATTCCTAGAATCCAGCCACTCGCTACCGGAAAGGACTCACGATGGACTTCAGCCTCACCGACGACCAGAAGGCACTGGTCGAATCAGCCAGCCGTTTTGCAAGGGAAAGACTCGCCCCGGATTACCGCGCCCGTGAAAAGGCCGAGCGTGTCGAACGGGAAATCGCCATCGAGATGGGTGAAATGGGCCTGCTCGGCCCGGAACTGCCGGAGTCCTTCGGCGGACTGGGGGTGGACTGCGTGACCAGCGGGCTGCTGCTCGAACAGATCGCCTATGGCGACTTCAACGTGTCCTACGTCAATCTGCTCACCTCCCTGTGCGGACAGATCGTCGCCAATTACGCCCGCCCCGATGTCGCCAGGGAGTGGATGGATCAGGTGGTCACGGGCAGGAAGTTCATCGCCATCGCCCTCACCGAACCGAGCGCCGGCTCCGACGCCGCGCGGCTCAAGCTGAAGGCGGTGCGCGACGGCAACGACTTCATCCTGAGCGGTGAGAAAACCTCGATTTCAATGGCCACCCAGGCCGACGTGGCGGTGGTGTTTGCCCGCACCGGCACCGAAGCCGACGGCGCCCGCGGCATCAGCGCCTTCCTGGTGCCGATGGATCTGCCCGGCATCTCCCGCACCACCTTCGACGACATCGGCACGCGCCCGGTCGGCCGCGGGTCGATCTTCTTCGACGGGGTGCGCATCTCGAAGGACATGATGCTCGGCGACGAAGGTCAGGGCTTCATCCAGGTCATGCAGGGCTTCGATTACAGCCGCGCGCTGATCGGCCTGCAGTGCATGGGCGTGGCACGAGCGTCCCTCGACGAAGCCTGGCGCTACGTGCAGGAGCGGGAAGCCTTCGGCAAGCCGATCGGCGAATTCCAGGGCGTCACCTTCCCGCTCGCCGAGGCGGAAACCTACTACGAGGCCTGCCGCGCCCTGTGTCTGCGCACCCTATGGCTGAAGGACAAGCATCTGCCCCATACCGCCGAAGCGGCGATGTGCAAGTGGTGGGGGCCGAAGCTGGCCTGCGAAATCATCCATCAATGCCTGCTGACCCACGGACACGGCGGCTACGGCGGCGACTACGACTTCGGTCAACGCTACCGCGACGTGATGGGTCTGCAGATCGGCGACGGCACCGCAAACATCATGAAGATGATCATCGGGCGCCAGAAGATCGCCGAACACCGGATCTAGAGCTGGGCCATGTTGCGCTGCAAACGGCTCAGGTAATGAATGAAAGTCAGCCGGTCGTCGAAGGAAAAACCCTTGAGGGCCGCGTCGTAGAAGGCATGGATGGGATCGGCAATGGCGGCCCATTGGGCCTCGCCCTTGGCGCTCAGCTTGACCTTGCGGGAACGGCGGTCCTCTTCGCTGGTGAGGCGCTCGATGAGTCCGTCGCGCTCCAGCCGGCCGAGGAGTCCGGTGAGGTTCTGGCGGCTGACCAGGAGGTAGTGGGACAGCTCATTGACGGTCATGCCCGCCGCGGCCTGGGGGCGCGACAGGGCACCGAGCACCGACCATTGCTGGGTGGTGATCCCGAACTCGTCGAGGGCCTGGGTGCCCTTGGTGTGCAGAGTGTTGGCGGCCTGAAAGAGACGGAAGAACAGACGGTTGTTGATCTCAATGCCGGCGAGGCTCTGTTCGGTGGTGAGGTCAGTCATCGGGGTGGGACGCGGAGCAGGTGAAGCCGCATTGAAGCGCAAAGCAAGACATAAACGCAACCAAACGAAACATCAAAAGGAGAGCAGCATGCGAGGCATCAAAGGGAAAGTCACCATCGTTACCGGCGGCGCGGGCGGCATCGGCGCGGCGATCTGTCGGCGCTTTGCCGACGAGGGCGCCATCGTCGCCGTGTTCGACATCAACAAGGACGCCGCAGAGACCATTGTGGCCGACATCCGCGCCAAGGGCGGCAGCGCCGCGGCCTTCGGCGTCGATCTGACCAGCCAGGAATCGGTGGTGGCCGCCGTGACGGCCGCCGAAGCCCAACTCGGCCCGACCGACATCCTGGTGAATAACGCCGGCTGGGATCACGCCGCGCCCTTCCTCAAGACCGACAAGGCGCTGTGGGACAAGATCGTCGCGGTGAACCTCTACGGCCCGCTCTACATGCACCACGCGGTGCTCAAGGGCATGTACGAACGCGGCCGCGGCAAGGTGGTGAACGTCGCCTCCGACGCCGCCCGGGTCGGCTCTTCCGGCGAAGCGGTGTATGCCTTCTGCAAGGGCGGGCTGGTGTCCTACTCCAAGACCATGGCCCGCGAACTGGCCCGCAAGCAGATCAACGTCAACGTCGTCTGCCCCGGCCCCACCGACACCGCCCTCTTCCGCGATTTCGCCGGCGAAGGCGAACAGGGCGAAAAGCTCAAAGGCGCACTGGCCAAGGCCATCCCATTCGGCCGCCTGGGCCAGCCGGACGACCTGCCCGGCGCCGTGCTGTTCCTCGCCAGCGAAGACGCGGCCTTCATCACCGGTCAGATCATCAGCGTTTCCGGCGGCCTGACGATGGCCGGCTAAAGGGCGCGAACAAATCCGCTGCGCGCCCCGATCCCGCAACTCCGGAGCCCGCCGTGCAGCAGTACGGCTCCGCACCGCATTGCGACCTCGGGCCTGCCCGCGACGATTTGCGACGCCCCTTGGAAAGAACAACGAGCACCTACCCTCACCTGTCAGGAGACACACAATGGAATACCGCGACATCCTCTACACCAAGGCCGATGGCATCGCCACCATCACCATCAACCGCCCCAAGGCCTACAACGCCTTCACCGCCAACACCTGCGAGGAAATGATCCACGCCTTCAAGGATGCGGACTACGACCGCTCGATCGGGGTGGTCGTGCTGACCGGCGCCGGCGAAAAGGCGTTCTGCACGGGCGGCGACCAGGGCACCCAGGACGGCGGCTACGGCGGCCGCGGCGTCATCGGCCTGCCGATCGAAGAAGTGCAGAGCGCCATCCGCGACTGCTCCAAGCCGGTCATCGCCCGCGTCAACGGCTTTGCCATCGGCGGCGGCAACGTGCTGGTCACCATCTGCGACCTGGCCATCGCCTCCGACAACGCCCAGCTCGGTCAGGCCGGCCCGCGCGTCGGCTCGGTCGACCCCGGCTTCGGCACCGCCCTCCTCGCCCGCGTCGTCGGCGAAAAGAAGGCCCGCGAAATCTGGTATCTGTGCCGCCGCTACACCGCCCAGGAAGCGCTGCAGATGGGCCTGGTCAACGCCGTGGTGCCCCAGGATCAGCTCGACGCCGAAGTGAAGAAGTGGTGCGACGAGATCGTCGAGAAGAGCCCGACCGCCATCGCCCTGGCCAAAAAGTCCTTCAACGTCGACACCGAGATGATCCGCGGCATGGGCGGTCTGGCCATGCACGCACTCAAGCTCTACTACGAAAGCCCCGAGTCGGCCGAAGGCGGCAATGCCTTCCGCGAAAAGCGCAAGCCGGAGTTCCGCAAGTACGTGAAGTAAGCGCGTGTCCGCACCGGCCGGCCCCAGGGCCGGCCCTGCCCCGCGTTGCCCCACTCCGCCCCCAGTCAGCCATTGGAAAGCACCATGATCAGAGACCAGGAAACCCTCAATATTCTGCTCGACACGATTTCGCGCTTCGTCCGCGAACGCCTGGTTCCGCACGAAACCGTCGTTGCCGAAACCGACCGCATTCCGGATGAAATCGTCGACGAGATGAAGGCGCTCGGCCTGTTCGGCCTGTCGATCCCCGAAGAGCACGGCGGCATGGGCCTGACGATGGAAGAAGAAGTGCTGGCGACCTTCGAGATCGGCCACACGTCGCCGTGCTTCCGCTCGCTGTTCGCCACCAACAACGGCATCGGCGGCCAGGGCATCGTCATCGACGGAACACCCGAACAGAAGGCCCGCTATCTGCCGAAACTGGTGACCGGCGAGTTCATCGGCTCCTTCGCCCTCACCGAGCCGGACAGCGGCTCCGACGCCGCCAGCCTGCGCACCACTGCGATTCGTGACAGCAGCGGCGACTACTACGTGCTCAACGGCACCAAGCGCTACATCACCAACGCCCCCGAAGCCGGCGTGTTCACCGTGATGGCCCGCACCGACCCGACCAAAAAGGGCGCCGACGGCATCTCCGCCTTCATCGTCGAGCGCGGCACTCCGGGTCTCTCCCTCGGCCAACCCGACGAAAAGATGGGCCACAAGGGCTCCCACACCTGCGACGTGATCTTCGAGGACTGTCGCGTGCCGGCCGCCAACCTGATCGGCGGCAAGGAAGGCATCGGCTTCAAGACCGCCATGAAAGTGCTCGACAAGGGCCGCATCAACATCGCCGCCATTTCGGTGGGCGTGGCCGAACGCATGCTCGAAGACGCGCTGCGTTATGCCTGCGAACGCAAACAGTTCGGCAAACCGATCGCCGAATTCCAGCTCATCCAGGCCATGCTGGCCGACAGCAAAGCCGAAATCTATGCCGCCCGCTGCATGGTGCTCGACGCCGCGCGCCGCCGCGACCAAGGCCTCGACGTGGGCACCGAAGCCTCCTGTGCAAAAATGTTCGCGTCGGAAATGTGCGGCCGCGTGGCCGACCGGGCGGTGCAGATCTTCGGCGGCGCCGGCTACCTTTCCGAATACGGCATCGAACGCTTCTACCGCGACGTGCGCCTGTTCCGACTGTTCGAGGGCACCACCCAGATCCAGCAACTGGTGATCGCCCGCAACATGATTCGCAATCACGCGGGCTGAGCCCGCGACCGCCCCACCCCAGACCAATAGCCACAAGGAAGAGACAATCATGAGTTTCCAATGGGATGACCCGCTTCTGCTGGACCAGCAACTGACCGACGAAGAACGCATGATCCGCGACACCGCCCGCGCCTACGCCCAGGACAAGCTGGCGCCCCGCGTGCTGGAAGCGTTTCGCAACGAACACACCGACCTGGAGATCTTCCGCGAAATGGGCGCCCTCGGCCTGCTCGGCGCGACGATCCCCGAAGAGTACGGCGGCTCCGGCCTCAACTACGTCAGCTACGGCCTGATCGCCCGCGAAATCGAGCGCGTCGATTCCGGCTACCGCTCGATGATGAGCGTGCAATCCTCGCTGGTGATGGTGCCGATCTTCGAATTCGGCAACGAAGCCACCAAGCGCAAATACCTGCCCAAACTCGCCACCGGCGAATGGATCGGCTGTTTCGGCCTCACCGAGCCGAACCACGGCTCCGACCCCGGCTCGATGATCACCCGCGCCCGCAAGGTGCCCGGCGGCTTCAGCCTCTCCGGCGCCAAGATGTGGATCACCAACAGCCCGGTGGCCGACGTGTTCGTGGTCTGGGCCAAGGACGACGAAGGCAAGATCCGCGGCTTCGTGCTCGAAAAAGGCTGGAAAGGACTCTCCGCCCCGGCGATTCACGGCAAGGTCGGGCTGCGCGCTTCGATCACCGGCGAAATCGTCATGGACGAAGTGTTCTGCCCCGACGAAAACGCCTTCCCGAACGTGCGCGGCCTCAAAGGCCCCTTCACCTGCCTCAACTCGGCCCGCTTCGGCATCGCCTGGGGCGCCTTGGGTGCCGCCGAAGACTGCTGGCACCGCGCCCGCCAATACGTGCTCGACCGCAAGCAGTTCGGCCGTCCCCTCGCCGCCAACCAGCTCATCCAGAAAAAACTCGCCGACATGCAGACCGAGATCACCCTCGCCCTGCAAGGCTGCCTGCGCCTCGGCCGCATGAAGGACGCACACATCGACGCGGTCGAGATCACCTCGATCATGAAGCGCAACTCCTGCGGCAAGTCCCTCGACATCGCCCGCATGGCCCGCGACATGATGGGCGGCAACGGCATCTCCGACGAGTTCGGCGTGGCCCGCCACCTGGTCAACCTGGAAGTCGTGAATACCTACGAAGGCACCCATGACGTCCATGCGCTGATCCTCGGCCGCGCCCAGACCGGCATCGCCGCCTTCGGCAACTGAGCCCCGAGCATGACCCGGGAGACGCCCCAATGACCAACACCAAGCTGAGCGCGGCTGTCGATCGGGTCATGCTCGATCGGCACTCGATCCGTGCCTTCCTGCCTACGCCCATTGCCCGCGCGGAGATCGAAGACATCCTGCGCGTCGCATCCAATGCGCCGTCGGGCAACAACATCCAGCCCTGGCGCGTGCACGTGCTCACCGGCGCCACGCTGCACACGCTCATCGAGCGGGTCTGTTCCGCCTTCGACGCCGCCGACGGCAGCCACACGCCGGAATACCACTACTACCCCACCGAGTTCTTCGAGCCCTATCTGGCGCGGCGGCGCAAATGCGGCGGCGATCTATACGGCGTGCTGGGCATCGCCCGTGGAGAAAAAGCCCGCATGCGAGCCCAGATGCGCAAGAACTTCGAGTTCTTCGGGGCGCCGGTGGGGCTGATGTTCACCATCGACCGCCGCCTCGCCCAAGGCAGCTGGCTCGACTACGGCATGTTCCTGCAGAACGTCATGCTCGCCGCCACCGCCCGCGGCCTCGCCACCTGCGCCCAGGCGGCGTGGATCGACTATCACCGGATCATCGCCGAACTGCTGGCGCTGCCGGAGAACGAGCAGGTGGTGGCGGGCATCGCGCTCGGCCACGCAGACCCCGCGGCGCCGGAAAACGCGCTCCTCACCGGGCGCGTCCCGGTGGCGGAGTTCGTCAGCTTCCACCCGTAAGACGAGTCGGCGGAATGCGCATGCCACGCGACATCAGGCGCTTTCCGCCGTCACCAGATAGCGCTCGAAACGGGGCCGCCACTCGGCGTCGATCACCACCGGGCGGAGGCTGTCCAGCGACATCATCGCGACCACCAGTTCGCCCCGGAAACGCAGCCGCTCCTCCGCCGTGGCGCTCACCTCGATGGTCATCGACGACGCGCCGATGCGCAGGATGCGCAGCGAGAAATCGAGCACATCGCCGTAGCGGCTGGGAATCATGAACTCCATCTCCAGGCGCACCACCGGCAGGCCGAGGCGCAGGTGCTCGTGCATCTGGTGAAAGCTCACCCCCAGCCCGTCGTTGCACCAGTCCTCCACCACTTCATTCACCAGCTCGACGTAGCGGGGATAGAAGCCGATGCCGGCCGGATCGCAGTGGGAAAAGCGGATCAGTTTGCGGGTGTGGAATTCCATTTTTCTGTTTGACCGTCGCTCGTGGCATCCCGGAAGTGGGCGCCGGAGATTTTAAACGCCGTTCCGCCCCGCGGAACAAACCTGACAGGAATCCGAAAATGAACGAAGTCGTTGTCGAACGCCCGTCTGCGCACGTGGCGATCATCCGGATGAATCGTCCGGAAGCGCGCAACGCGCTGAATCAGGCCGTCCGCAGCGGGCTGGCCGAACACTTCGCCGCACTGGGCCAGGAGCCGGACCTGCGCTGCATCGTGCTGACCGGCGGCGACAAGGTCTTTGCCGCCGGCGCCGACATCCGCGACATGGCCGACCGCAGCGCCGTCGAGATCATGCTGCGCAACACCCAGAAGCTGTGGCAGACCGTCGCAGCCTGCCCGAAACCCGTGATCGCCGCGGTGAGCGGCCTCGCCTGGGGCGGCGGCTGCGAACTGGCGATGCACGCCGACATCATCGTCGCCGGTCGCAGCGCCTCCTTCTGCCAGCCCGAAGTCAAGGTCGGCATCATGCCGGGCGCCGGCGGCACCCAACGCCTCAACCGGGCCGTCGGCAAGTTCAAGGCCATGAAAATGCTCCTCACCGGCCTGCCGATCGCCGCCGAAGAAGCGTCGGCAATGGGCCTGGTCAGCGAAGTGGTGGCGGACGAGGAAGTGCTCGACCGCGCACTCGAGCTGGCCGAACTCATCGCCCTCCGTCCGCCGCTGGCGGTCGCCCAGATCAAGGAAGTGCTCCTCGCCGGCGAGGATGCCTCGCTCGAAACCGGCCTGATGCTTGAACGCAAGGCCTTTCAGTTGCTGTTCGCCAGCCGCGACCAGAAGGAAGGCATGCACGCCTTCCTCGAAAAACGCGATCCACAATTCACCGGGGAATGAAATCATGCTGAACACCACCACCGGCGAACTCGTATTGGGCATCGTCGGCACCGGCCTGATGGGCCGCGGCATCGCCCAGATATCCGCCCAGGCCGGCATCGACGTGTGGCTTTTCGACGCCCGCGCGGGTGCCGCGGAAGAAGCCCGCACCGCCGTCGCCGCGACCCTCGACACGCTGGCCGCCAAGGGCAAGCTCGACACCGCGGCCGTCACTGCCGCCGTCGCCCGCCTGCATGTGGCCGACGCGCTCGCCGATCTGGCCGGATGCCGGGTCGTCATCGAAGCCATCGTCGAAAACCTCGACGCCAAACGCGAACTGTTCCGCCAGCTTGAAGACGTGGTGGGCGACGACTGCATTCTCGCCACCAACACCTCCTCGCTGCCGGTGACCGCCATCGCCGCAGCCTGCCGTCTGCCCGGCCGCGTCGGTGGCTTCCACTTCTTCAGCCCAGTGCCGCTGATGAAGGTCGTCGAGGTCATCGACTCGGTGGTCGGCGAACCCTGGGTCGGCGACGCCCTGAGCGGTCTCGCCCGGCGCATCGGCCATCGCCCGGTGCGCGCCAGCGACACACCGGGCTTCATCGTCAACCACGCCAGCCGCGGTTACCTCACCGAATCCCTGCGGATTCTCGGCGAAGGCATCGCCCGGCCCGCCGACCTGGACCGCATCATGCGCGGCGCCGGCTTCCGGATGGGCCCCTGCGAACTGCTCGACCTGACCGGCCTCGACGTGTCGCAGCCGGTGATGGAGTCGATCTACAACCAGTATTACCAGGAACCGCGCTACCGTCCGTCGCCGATCACCCGCCAGCGCCTCGCGGCCGGCCTGCTCGGCCGAAAAACCGGGCGCGGCTTCTACACCTACGCCGACGGCAAGGCCCAGCCCGTGCCGGAAGAAACGATCCCGCCGGCCGGCGCCACACCGGTGTGGGTCAGCCGGCGCGATCCGGACCGGCGCAAACAGGTGCTCGCGCTCGTCGAGGCCAGCGGCGCGCCCGTCGACGACGGCGAAACGCCCGGCGCCGAATCGGTGTGCATCGTGCTGCCCATCGGCCACGACGCCACGACCGCCGCGCTGGCCGAAGGCCTCGATGCCCGCCGCACGGTTGCCGTCGATCCGCTCGGCCTGGCCCGACACATCACCCTGATGACGACGCCCATCACCCTGCCGGCCATCCGCGATGCCGCCCGCGCCGCCCTCGGCAACGCCGGGCTGCCGCTCACCGCCATCCACGACAGCCCCGGGTTCGTCGCCCAGCGCGTGCTGGCGATGATCGTCAATATCGGCTGCGACATCGCCCAACAACGCATCGCCACGCCGGACGACATCGACGGCGCCGTCACTCTCGGCCTCGGCTATCCGCAAGGCCCGCTGGCCTTCGGCGATGCCCTCGGCCCCCGCACCGTGCTGGACATCCTCGACACGCTCCACGCCTTCTATCGCGATCCGCGCTATCGCCCCAGCCCGTGGCTGATCCGCCGTGCCCGCCTGGGCGTGTCGCTGCTGACTCCCGAAAACTGAACAACACCAAGGAAAAATCGTGCTCGACGCCTACCTTTATTCTGGACTCCGCAGCCCCATCGCCCGCCACGCCGGCAAGCTCGCCAACGTGCGCCCCGACGATCTGGCCGCCACCGTGATCCGTGAAGCGGTCGCCCGCTCCGGCTTCCGCGCCGAAGACATCGAGGACGTGGTCCTCGGCTGTGCCTGTCAGGCCGGCGAAGACAGCCGCAACCTCGGTCGCCATGCCGCGCTGCTCGCCGGCCTGCCGCCGGAAGTGGCCGGCCAGACGGTCAACCGCCTGTGCGGCAGCGGCCTTGCCGCGGTGCTCGACACCGCCCGCGCGTTGAGTTGTGGCGAAGGCGGGCTCTACGTGGCCGGCGGCGTCGAAAGCATGACCCGCGCCCCCTTCGTGGTCGCCAAGTCGGAATCCGCCTTCGGCCGCGACTTCAAGGTCTTCGACACCACCATTGGCGCCCGCTTCCCCAACCCGCGCCTCGTCGAGCAATACGGTAACGACACGATGCCCGAGACGGCCGACAACGTCGCCGTTCAGTTTGGCCTCAGCCGCGAGGATTCCGACCGCTTCGCCGCACGCTCCCAGGAAAAATACGCTGCCGCCAAAGCGGCCGGATTCTATGCGGACGAGATCCTGCCCATCGCCGTTCCGACCGGCCGCAAAACGCCGCCGGCAATGGTTATCGACGACGAGCACCCGCGCCCCGAAAGCGACTTCGATAGCCTCTCCCGGCTCAAGCCCCTGGCACCGGGTGGCGTGGTCACCGCCGGCAACGCTTCGGGGATCAACGACGGCGCGGTGGCGCTATTGATCGGCAACATGGCGGCCGGCGAGAAAGCCGGCCGGAAGCCGATCGCCCGCATCCTCGCCGGCGCCGTCAGCGGCGTCGAGCCGCGCATCATGGGCGTCGGCCCCGCTCATGCCATTCCGAAAGCCCTCGAACGGGCCGGACTCGCGCTCGCCGACATGGACGTCATCGAGATCAACGAAGCCTTCGCGCCCCAGGTGCTTGGCTGCCTGAAGCTGCTCGGCCTCGCCTACGACGATCCGCGCGTCAATCCGAACGGCGGCGCCATTGCCCTCGGTCACCCGCTCGGCGCGTCCGGCGCACGCATTGCGCTCACCGCCGCCCGCCAACTCCACCGCAGCGGCGGCCGTTACGCGGTCGTCAGCCTGTGCATCGGCGTCGGCCACGGCATCGCGGTCGTGATCGAACGGGTTTAAGCTCACCGACAAGGCAAGGGAGAGCATGGGCTCTCCCTTTTTGCTTCAACGGCTATCCGGTACGAACAGCAAGGCTTGCCAATCGTCATCGACCACGAAGGCCTCGACGCCCGGACCGAACAGATTGCGCAGCATCCGTCTCACACCCGTTTTGAGAATTCGCTTCATTTCGGATCTCCCGCTCAAGTGATCGTTCGTGATGATCGTAAGCAAACCCGATGACAGGGAGGCGACGGGAATCTTGCAGACGTGCGACGACCCCGGCACGACCTCGGACCAAGACACGCAACGAGGTTGGCGAACGCGGAGACGGAAAAAAGCGGGCAAGGCGCAACATGCCCCTGGCGGGGTGTCGCCGATGGAAGCGCCAATGAAGGCGCAAAAATGCAAACGGGGAAAACGAATCATCGTTTTCCCCGTTCTTATTTGGAGCGGCAGAAGAGTCTCGAACTCTCGACCTCAACCTTGGCAAGGTTGCGCTC
>ERZ650300.105-NODE-105-length-43471-cov-12.646098_pt1 | contig 43471 bp, 36 predicted proteins | sample MGYA00376236_ERZ650300 | MGnify/ENA primary metagenome ERZ650300 (study PRJEB26733, sample SAMN07839303) | wastewater metagenome | biome: urban; feature: wastewater treatment plant; material: waste water | place: USA: North Carolina | collected 2016-04-28 ...
GGGTACAGTGACCATTTCCCTGTGTATGTTTATTTGATTAGAGAAGGGAAATAGGCACTCGATAATTTCCGCCACGAATTCACTAATAATAACGAATAACAATGTGTTTTAATGGCACAAATTATTAAGATTGATGAAATTCGAGACATTCGGTTTCAATTTCGATGTGCATTTGTGACAATTGGTGCAATTGGTGGCTAACTTTTTTATAAGCGCATTCCGTTAAGTAGGGGAAGAATCGGTTTTTGATAGTATCATTTGATAGTATCATTTTCCTTATCTTAGCCTTTCCAATTTTAGCACAAAAACAATGGCCATAGCAAAACCCTTCAACCTCAACCAATGGATTCAAGATAACCGTGAGTTACTAAAACCACCCGTTGGCAACAAGAATCTTTATGTTGATTCTGGTGACTATATCGTGATGATTGTTGCGGGTCCGAATGCCCGAAAAGATTACCACTACAACGAAACGGAAGAGCTGTTTTACCAACTCGAAGGCAGTATAAAAGTCATCATTCAAGAAGAAGGACAGCGCAAAGAAATGGAACTGCACGCAGGAGATATGTATTTGCATCCCGCTAAAATTCCGCACTCGCCTGTACGTTCCGAAGGTTCTATTGGACTAGTGATTGAACGCAAAAGAGCAGGATTGGGTTTTACCGATGGTTTGCTTTGGCATTGTGAGTCTTGTAATCATAAACTGCACGAAGTCTATTTTGAACTCCACAACATTGAAAAAGATTTTCTGCCTCATTTTCAACATTTCTATAGTTCTGAAGCGTTGCGTACTTGCCAAAATTGTGGCACCGTGATGGATACCGACCCAAGATTTATGGGCAAGAAGTAAACGTTTGCACTAAACTTTCAAAACATATAAGGCAATTAAGTTTTTAATCCTTTGAGTAAATGCTTGTGAATTATCTTATTGTTTATTGAACCATATAAGACATTTAAGGTCATTGAAGAGTTTACTTAGTGAACATTGCGTTTTTTTACCACTAAGCAACACAAAGAAGTCACGAAGAAGCACAAAATTATATAGCATTCCTTTGTGAACTTAGTGCAAAACCTTGTGTCCTTTGTGGTTAAATTTTTTACCACAGTACGGTTTTAAACAAAACTTAAATGACCTTAAATGCCTTATATGGTTGAAAAAAATAGAAACTTAAATGTCTTATATGTTTCATTTTTTTTTCAATAGTAAACTACAACTCCATACGCACCCCTTGTTCAGGAAAAACGAAAGTCAATCCCAAATCGTTTGGAGCCGCTAATTGTTGCTTTATTTTTTGGATGGAAGCAGCAGGAGGTTTCAAATGGGTAATGATGATTTTGCACTTTTGCAAGGCTTCTTTGCCAGTGAGTGCTGCTAAAACCTGCATTTCTTTCATCAAATGTTTTGGTGTTAAATGTCCGAATAGGAACGCATCGGGTTGTTCGTTAGGAAACGAAACTTCTATCAAAATACCTTTCAACTCTTGCTTTTGAATCAATGGCGCGATGGCTTTCCAAAGGTCGGCAAGGTTTGTGGTTTTTTCTACGGAGTCAGGTCCTGTATCGCCTAAATACAAGATTGCATTGTTGTCTTTTTTGATTAAAAATGCTGTGCTTTCGTAAGGATTTACATGACTCAACGGAAACGCTTGCACCGTCATCGAAGTATTCGAAATAGGTATCGTTTTCGCAAAAGAAAGGGTTTCGAAATGGTATTTTTTTAAGGGTTTCCCCAAACCTTCATCGCCAAAATTCGCCCAAGTCTGGTCGTTAAAATAATGGTTTTGCATCATTTTCATAGCAGGAGCTATGGCATAAACGGTTTTGGTCGAGTCGGCAGGCGAATTGATTATCAAACCCGACACGTGGTCCAAATGTGCGTGTGAAATACAATAGCCTTTGATGTATTGGCGTAAAACGGTACTCGAAGGAACGGAGAAAGTGCCTTTTTCGATTGCTTTTTCAATGCCCGAATGAACGGTTCCAGCATCTAAACAAACGTATTCCTTTGTTCCGATAGGAGCCACTAAATAGGCTGATAAATTACGCTCATCGATTCCGCCATACACTCCCAAAGGGACGACTTCAAAAACGGGTTTTGCTTTTTGTCCAAAAGAAACTATCGTGGACATTAAAAACAACAGCACCCATCCAAAAACTTTTCTCATCTTTTCTGCATTGAAAATTAAAGGTTAAAAGTACGGCTTCTGCTGAAAATGGCTGTTTTTTTTAGATGAAATCCATCTTAATTTTGCGATTTAGGTTACTTTTACGGCTTCTCAAAAGGACTTCAATCAACAGAAAGTCTTGATTTTTTGGTGTTTACTAATTTTAACTAGGAACACTTCTTTGAAATTTGCATCTAAACACTATCTTTACGAAAAAATATAACAATTTTAACTAAAAAAGTTACAATGACAACAATAGCAACTCAATTCGGAATGAACGAAGCCCTAGCACAACTAGGAATTAAAGCGGTAAATGAAGGAACTTCTACTGGAACGCAACACTTTGCGAGCGGTTCATTATTAGAAAGTTATTCTCCTGTAGACGGACAATTAATTGCCTCAGTAACGACAAGTTCAGCTGCGGATTATGAAAAAGTGATGCAAACTGCGACAGCTGCTTTCAAAACATTTCGATTGATGCCAGCCCCACAACGTGGTGAAATTGTGCGTCAGTTTGGAGAAAAATTACGCAAAAACAAAGAAGCTTTAGGAAAATTGGTTTCTTATGAAATGGGGAAATCGTTGCAAGAAGGCTACGGCGAAGTTCAGGAAATGATTGACATTTGTGACTTTGCAGTAGGATTGTCCCGTCAGTTACACGGATTGACGATGCATTCTGAGCGTCCAGGACACAGAATGTATGAGCAATACCATTCACTTGGGGTAGTGGGTATCATTTCTGCCTTCAACTTTCCGGTAGCGGTTTGGGCTTGGAATACAGCTTTGGCTTGGATTTGTGGCGATGTTTGTGTTTGGAAACCTTCTGAAAAAACGCCTCTTTGCGGAGTAGCTTGTCAAAATATTATTGCGGAAGTGTTAAAAGAAAACAACCTTCCAGAAGGAATTTCTTGTTTGATTAACGGCGATTACACTATTGGTGAATTGTTAACCAAAGACACTCGTGTTCCCTTAATTTCAGCTACAGGTTCTACTAGAATGGGGAAAATTGTAGCACAAACGGTTGCTGGTCGTTTAGGAAAATCACTTTTAGAATTGGGCGGAAACAATGCGATAATTGTGACTCCTGATGCAGATATCAAAATGACTGTGATTGGTGCTGTTTTTGGCGCTGTTGGAACCGCAGGACAACGTTGTACCTCAACCCGAAGACTAATTATCCACGAAAGTATCTATGACAAAGTAAAAGACGCTATTGTGGCTGCTTACGGGCAATTACGAATTGGAAATCCATTGGATGAAAAAAACCACGTGGGACCACTTATTGATACACAAGCCGTTGAAATGTATAATCAAGCGTTGACCAAAGTAGTAGCCGAAGGCGGTAAAATCTTAGTAGAAGGTGGCGTCCTCACGGGTGAAGGCTATGAGAGCGGTTGTTATGTAAAACCAGCTATTGCTGAAGCTCAAAACAATTTCGAAATTGTACAACACGAAACGTTTGCTCCTGTATTGTATTTGATGAAATACAGTGGCGATGTTGAAAATGCGATTGAAATACAAAATGGTGTGGCTCAAGGTTTGTCTTCTGCTATTATGACCAATAATTTGCGTGAAGCAGAACGTTTCTTGTCAGTAGCAGGGTCAGATTGTGGCATTGCCAATGTGAATATTGGAACTTCGGGAGCTGAGATTGGAGGTGCTTTTGGTGGAGAAAAAGAAACTGGTGGCGGAAGAGAATCAGGTTCTGACGCTTGGAAAGTGTATATGCGTCGTCAAACAAATACGATTAATTATACAACCAATTTACCTTTGGCACAAGGGATTAAATTTGATTTGTAATATTCAGTTTATATAAATGAAAACCCTTTCAGTATGAAAAACTGAAAGGGTTTTTTATGGCTAATTGTTTCCAAAAAATACCTAATGTGGCTTCCTAGCCCCGATTGTAGTGGAAATCCTTATAGCCCGGGGTTCGGGCTATAAGATTGCAACGGAAAGCGGGACTTTGCTCCCAAAAAAGCCTATTACCTACTGCTCCTGCAATTATAAGTTAAATGATGCACCAATAGTGAAGGTAAACTGATTGTTTAGAGGATAGAAATACCGAGTACTTTCGCTGTATTTGGCAATAGGAAAACCAGCTTCTGTAAACAACCCAAAACCATCTGTAAAGAAATAACGAGCTCCTACATGACCACCAAAATTCTTTAATCCCAAACTTAAACCTGGATAAAGGTCGAATTTTTCGTCAATTTTGAGTACGCTACTCAAATTGGCATTAATTCTAAACTTGGCTTCGAAACGGTCTTTAAATTGAGGACTGGAATTTGCTCCTCCACCATCTAGGGTAGTAGCTCCTAAAACATATGCACCTACAAAGCCGTAGGACAGATTTTCACCTAATCCAAAATCGGCAGAGAGCTGAATGCCAGTTCCTTCATTTTGAAACTGCATTCCGATATTGAACTTTGTGTCGCCTTTGCCTTTAAAGGCTTGTTGCGCTTGGATAAAACTAATACTTAATAGGGCTACTAAAAGGGCTATTTTTTTCATTTATAAAAATTTTGTTTTGGTTTAATTTCTTCCTTTTTCGTCGAAATACAACTGATGCAAGGGTTCGCTTTGCCAGTATTCTTTGGTATCGATGTCCATAATTGTGAGTGGTCCTTTGAAGGCGGCACCTGTGTCTACATTCCAAACATTGGCCATTTGAACGGGTGTGGTTTGCTCTAATCGCGTGACTGGGGTATGACCGATATAAATTTCTTTATACAAGGTCAATCGTTTGGGATAGGAAAGATGGTCTTTGGGCAAGGATTTATCCAAGGCAACAGCCGTTTCCCAAAGGGTTCTGTCCCAATAAAATAAGCGTGGAAAATATTCGTAATGAATTCCATTAAGATTGGTAAAACCCGCGTGAATAAACAATCGATTGTGCTCGTCTAGGTAATAATTGTCTAAAGAGTGTAAGAATTCGATATGTTGTTGAATGGTAGCATCGTCCACTTTTTCATAAGCCAATACGGTTGCTTCTCCACCGTGTTTGTACCACAAGGGATTGTCTTTGCCGCTATCGAGGTAGTCCAAAAAAAGTTCATCGTGATTCCCTTTAATACAGATTATGTTATGTGTTTTTTTCATTTGGATGAGTAAATCGATAACTTGTGGAGACTGGCTCCAGCCGTCGACATAATCGCCCAAAAAAATCAATTGATCGGATGGGGTTACTTTGGCTCGCTCCAACACTTGATGCAAGGCACGCAAACCGCCGTGTATATCTCCAATAACTAATGTTCTCATATAGTGTGGTATTCTAAAATAAAAATGCAAAAATAGGGAAAAAATACACTTGATTTATTTTAAATTATATGACTATCCGTGAATTGTACCATTCTAAAGAAGTCTTGTATTGCTGAAATTATTTAGGTTCTTGGTAGTTTATGTTCTTTGCGCCTCTGCGCCTTTGCGTGAGTTTTAGCTCGCTAAGCCGCAGAGACGCCAAGTAAATTTTCAAAGTTTAATATCTTGGCAGGAGGTACGGAGAAACTAAATAAATTATTTGCTTGCGAAACTATTTACTTCTATCCAATACCCATCTGGGTCCTGAAAATAAACTTGCTGAATACCATCGGCGCGAGTAGTGATTTTGTTAGGCTCTCCTGGCCAATCGGAATATGGAATGTGTTCTTTTTTCAATTGTGCTATCAATGCATCAAAATGTGACGTTGTTAAAGCCAAATGCACGGCTTTATTGATTATAACTGGCGAAGTAATCGTAGAAATCAAATGCAACTCTTTCCCATCTCCTAAAGAAAACCAACGAATGCCTTCTTTTTGAGTGCGATTGGTAATCTCGGTCAAGTACAAGATTTTGGAATAAAAATCTGCTGCTTTATTGACATCTTTTACCGAAATAGCCAGATGATTCAACGTTAATCCCAAGGTTGTTTTTTCTTGAGCGTACAAGCAAATTACCCAAAGAAATAAAATATATGTAAATGCTTTTTTCATGATTTTTATGGATGGAAGGAAAACTAAAGATAGGTATTTTTGAGGAAAGGTATTTTATTCTATTAAAGTTATTGAAAACTATACTTTCAGCACTCCTCTAAACCCTCTGGCTGCATAATAAGATGATGCGCCGTTATGGTATACAAAAACCGTTTTGTAACGGTAATCGCCAAACAAAGCACCACCTAAAGCGCGAATTGGAGCGGGCGTCAACAACCAACTAGAAGTTTTAGTATCGAATGGTCCCAATTGTTGCAAATAGCGGTATTCGGATTCGTTTAGTAGCGTAATTCCCATCGCTTCAGCCGCAGCTACCGCAGAATTTTCGGGTTTGTATTCTTTTCTTTCGGCTAAAGCTTTGGCATCATAACACCAACTGCGACGTCCTTTGGGACTCTCGGCCGAACAATCATAAAAAAGATATTCATTAGTAACCTCATCATACCCCACCACATCTGGTTCACCACCAGTTTCTTCCATAGCTTGGAGCGATTGCAACTTCAACGGTTGTTGCTGTAGTTTTGTTACTACGTTCTCCCACTGAATGCCTTGATGCCGATGGCTATTTTGCTCAAAACGTTTTTGTAGCAATTGCAACAATTGCTTTTGTTCTTCGGAAGTAAGGGGTTGTAGAGGGAGCATTGGTTTAGAATTAGAAAATTATAATCGAAACTCCTTTTCGAAATCGAATATAAAAAGAAGAAAACAGCAATTATCTAACTTTTCGTTTTTCTGAATCTTGTCGATTATCCCAAAAAGCTACAATTTCAATAGTATTCTCTCGTATCTCATAAAAAATCAAGTACTTTTTTACTGGAATAACACGAGTAAACTTGTTAGAAGTTAGTCTTCCAATAAAAGGTGTTTTGGATAACGTTTCTAATAAATCTTCTACTTCCAATAGAAATTTCATACTATAATTTGCATTTCCATTTCTGAAGTAATAAAACTCAAGAATCGTTTTGAACTGAATTTCGGCTAAAGTTGACCAAACTATTTCTTTTGGAGCCATTCTCTCAATTCTGAAATTACTTGGTCGTTTTTACGAAATTTACCTTCTTGTAGTTCTGCTCTAGAAATTTCAATTGAAGCCTCTTGTTCGTTTGTTAACTGATATAGTTCTTGCTCTGAGGAATCAAAAATGGTCTGTAAAGCACTTAAAAAATTTACATCTTTTGACTCTTTTATCCTTGAAATCAAATTTTTCTTTAGTTGTGAAGTACTATCCATTGTGCCAATTTTTTAATTTCAAAAATAAACAATTTATTTCTAATTCACAGAAAGTTACAAAACCTTTAAAAGTACAATAGTTATATTACTTCAAACAAAATGAATAATTTGAAAGTAAAACAATTTTCTTCTTAAAACCTACTTCTCCCCTCCCAATAATTCCATCAACTCCAAACATCTTCGGGTGGTTTTAGCATTATCGAAAGTCAGCAACAAACGCAGGCCTGCTGGGGTTTGCTTTTCTTTCATTTTGCATAAATTGGGATGCTTTTGTACAAAATCCAAGACTTTATTGAAGCGATTCGATTGGTAAAAATCCGATTGTTGGTCGGAAACAAAATAGCCAATCATTTTGCCTTGTTTGAGTACTAGTTTTTCGATGCCTACGCGAGTGGCAATCCACTTAATGCGAATGCTGTTCATTAAGGCATTGGCTCTTGCTGGTAAAGGACCAAATCTATCTATCAGTTTGTTGATGAAAACGGTCAGTTCTTCTTCATTTTTGACTTCTCCTAGTTCGTTGTACAACAGCAAACGCTCCGAAACGGTATTGATGTATTCATCTGGGAATAACAACTCAAAATCGGTGTCGAGTTGCAGGTCTTTGACGTATTGTTTGGTTTCGATGTTGTTCTCTTCTGGATATAGGTCTTTGAATTCATTCTCCTTGAGTTCCTCAATAGCTTCGTTCATAATTTTTTGATAGGTATCAAAGCCAATTTCATTGATGAAACCACTTTGCTCCCCGCCCAACAAATCGCCTGCGCCACGAATCTCTAAATCCTTCATTGCAATATTGAATCCGCTACCCAATTCGCTAAATTGTTCCAAGGCTTGGATGCGTTTTCGGGCTTCCTCGGTCATCGCAGAATACGGCGGACAAATGAAATAACAAAACGCTTTTTTGTTGCTTCGTCCCACACGTCCTCGCATTTGGTGCAAATCCGACAGTCCAAAATTATTGGCATTATTAATGAAAATGGTATTCGCATTAGGCACATCCAATCCGCTTTCGATGATAGTGGTGGCTACCAAAACATCGAACTCTCCGTTCATAAAGGCCAACATCAATTCTTCTAGTTTTTTGCCATCCATTTGGCCGTGACCAATGCCTACTCGTGCGTTGGGCACCAAACGCTGAATCATACCCGCGATTTCCTTAATATTTTCGATGCGGTTATTGATAAAATATACTTGACCATTGCGCTGAATTTCATACGAAATTGCATCTCGAATGGTTTCTTCATTAAAACCTACCACGTGGGTTTCTATCGGATAACGATTGGGCGGTGGCGTAGTAATTACCGATAAATCTCTGGCCGCCATCAACGAAAACTGCAAGGTTCTTGGAATAGGCGTTGCGGTTAAAGTTAAAGTATCAACATTGGCGGCTATGGTTTTGAGTTTGTCTTTTACATTTACGCCGAACTTTTGTTCCTCGTCTACAATCAACAAACCTAAATCTTTGAAGACCACATTTTTGTTGACCAATTGATGTGTACCAATAAGAATATCTAATTTGCCTTCGGCGAGTTGTTTTAGGGTTTCTGCTTTTTGCTTGGCGGTTCTAAAACGGTTCAAATAGCCCACCGTTACCGGCATATCTTTCAATCGCTCGCTAAACGTTCGGAAATGTTGGTAGGCCAAAATCGTGGTTGGCACCAAAACCGCTACTTGTTTGCTATTGTCCACGGCTTTGAAAGCAGCACGAATGGCCACTTCGGTTTTACCAAAACCTACATCCCCACAAACCAATCGGTCCATTGGGCGTTCGCTTTCCATATCGGCTTTGACGTCTTGAGTCGATTTTACTTGGTCGGGCGTGTCTTCGTAGATAAATGAACTTTCTAGCTCGTTTTGCAAATAACTATCGGGTGCAAATTGAAAGCCTTTTTCCAAGCGACGTTTGGCGTACAACTGAATCAAATTGAACGCAATATGTTTGACTCTCGCTTTGGTTTTTTGCTTTAACGCTTTCCAAGCATTCGAACCTAATTTGTAGATTTTGGGTGGCGTTCCATCTTTGCCGTTGTATTTGGAAATTTTGTGTAGCGAATGAATGCTCACATACACAATGTCATTATCGGCATAGACCAACTTAATCGCTTCTTGCGTTTTCCCTTCGACTTGTATTTTTTGCAAGCCTCCAAATTTCCCAATTCCGTGGTCAATATGCGTCACATAATCGCCAACCGAAAGGGAGGTTAATTCCTTTAGCGTAATGTTTTGCTTTTTCGAATAGCCGTTTTTGATGCTGAATTTGTGATAACGTTCAAAAATCTGGTGGTCGGTGTAACAAGCAATTTGGTTTTCATCGTCGATAAAGCCTTGATACATAGGCAACACGATAGTATGGTATTGCTTTCGAATGTTTTCAGCATTGGCTTCGTCTAATGATTCAAAAATATCGTGAAAGCGTTTCACTTGTCCGTCATTAGAACAAAACAAATAATTTTTGTAACCGTTAAAATGGTTTTCGTTCAGATTATTCAATAACAAATCGAATTGCTTGTTGAATGAAGGTTGTGGCTGAAAATGAAAAGGAAACGTTTTTAGGGTTTTAAAAACCGCTTTACTCCCCCATTCTACGACCGAAAAATCCAAAGCACGCTTAATGAAACTGGCTTGATTCAAGAACAATTGCTCAGGTGTGGCCCGTTTGATTTCTTGGGATAATTTTGCAAAAGCTTCTTCGGCTTTGCCAAAATGTTTGTCTAAATCGGCCAACAACAACTCGGTATTTTGAATAAAAATCACCGTTTGTGGCGAAATATAATCTAGAAAAGATTCTCTATTTTCTTGAAAAAAAGAGTTTTCTACATTGGGAATAATCGTGATTTTTTTCTTAGTCTCAATCGACAATTGGGTGGCGACATCAAAGGTTCGAATGCTTTCGACTTCGTTACCAAAAAACTCAATGCGATACGGATTATCATTCGAAAACGAAAAGACGTCTACAATACCTCCGCGCACCGAAAATTCTCCAGGTTCGGTAATAAAATCAACTCTTTTAAACTCGTATTCAAACAACACCTCGTTGATAAAATCGATAGAAATCTTATCATTGACGGCAACTTTCAAAGTATTCTTGTCCAATTCCTTTCGGGTGACTACTTTTTCAAAAAGCGCTTCAGGATAGGTGACAATTACGGCGGGTTTTTTTCGCGAATTGATGCGGTTCAAGACCTCAGCACGCAACAAGACGTTGGCGTTGTCGGTTTCTTCTATTTGATACGGTCTTCGGAAAGAGGCGGGATAAAACAAGACGTCTTTTTCGCCCACCAATTGTTCCATATCGTTCAAGTAATAGGCTGCTTCCTCTTTGTTATTAAACACCAACAAAAAAGGCAATTCGGTTTGGGTAAATAACGAACGCGTCACAAATGAGAATCCAGAGCCTAGCAAACCTGTCAAATGCAATTTGCTGGCAGGTTGCGCCGTCAAACTCGCACTTATTTGAATACACTTAGGTGATTTCTCGTAGGTACTGTATAAAATTGGCTTACTCAACGCGTGGGGTATTTTGTGAAGGTGGCATACTAGATGGAATCGCTCTTGCGGTATCTCTTATCATTTGCAACATTTCAGACTCTCCTGCTTCAACAGGAATCTTACTTTTTACATCAATTTTGTCCATTTCGCGTTGCAAAGCAATCAATTCCAAGTTAATTTCAGCAACTTGTTTGACTACTTTTTTATATGGAATTTGAGTCAAATGCAAGTACATATCCAACAAACTTACATTGGTTATCAAAATCGAAATCCTGCTTTTGATGGCTGGATTGTTGTATTGTCCAGGAATATTGTCTTTTAATTCCAATGCTTTTTTGGTCAAAGCTTTGGATTTCTTTTGAAAAGCACTAATTGAACTTTTCGGTTTTTGAGCCAATTCGTCCATAAATGTTCGCCACTGAGGCCAGAAAGACATACTGTTTTCTGCAACGGCATTTATAGGTGCAACCTGAAAAACCCAGCCTTTGTTGATATTGGTAAATATGATTTCGTTTTTTTGCGCTTCCTTTTTTTGGGCTTCCATTCGGAGTTTGTTGTCATCGTTGCAAGAAGACAAAAAAAGTACGACTACAAAAAGGAACCAGAATTGGTGTTTCATCTGAAGAATATATTAAAAGCACAAAGTTACAAAGTAAATTTAAGTTATAGGATTTTCCATTTTGGGTTTTCAGAATTCTTTGTGTTATATGACTATCCGTGACTAGTACCATTTCACAGAATAAATTAGTTGTTGAATGTTTTTCACAAATATAATCCTTTCTGATCTTTGCGTCTTCGCGACTTTGCGAGCCCAATTTCACGCAAAGGCGCAGAGACGCAAAGTATATTGTCATTATTTAGACTGTTGGTATGAGTTACGGACAGTCATATTGTGTTTTTACCAATGCAAAGAGCCCAGTACAAGACCGAGCTCATTTGCTTCAAACAAAACCAATTGTATCCGTAGATTCCAAATGATGTTTAGGAATTATTTTTTGATTTCCACAATACTTACAGCATATCCTCCGCCTGGAGCAGCATATTGAGACAATTGCGATTTGCTATTCACCTTTACTTTGCGAATGGTATACGCTTGTGGATTCGTTTTGTAATGGGCGTCTTTGGCATCGGCATAAATGGTGGCTTCATACGTTTTGCCTTTATCCAAAAAGTCTAGTTTTATTTTAGACGTTCTTGGCGTTTCGCCGTTGACGTTTCCAATGAACCAGTTGTTTGTTCCTTTGGCTTTTCTAGCTACAGTAATGTAATCACCTGGCTCGGCTTCTAGATACTTACTCTCGTCCCAATCTATCGCAACGTCTTTGATGAATTGAAAAGCATCAGCAAATTTGTTGTAATGTTCTGGGAAATCGGCCGCCATTTGTAAGGGGCTATAAAGGGTTACATACAATGCCAACTGATTGGCCAAGGTGCTGTTGACATGCGATTTGTTAGTTGGACTAAACGAACTGATATTCATTTCGAAAATACCGGGTGTATAATCCATAGGGCCGCCTAACAAGCGCATAAATGGCAAGAGTGTCACGTGATTTGGTTTGGAACCACCAAAAGATTGGTATTCTGTCCCTCTAGCCGATTCATTACCAATCAAATTAGGATAGGTTCTGCATATTCCTGTAGGACGCACCGCTTCGTGTGCGTTGACCATAATTTTGTATTCGGCTGCTTTTTCTACCGCGTATTGATAGTGGTTATTGGTCCATTGGCTGTAATGATTAGAGCCCAAAGGAAGGATATTGCCCACGTATCCGCTTTTTACAGCATCATAACCATTGTCTTTCATGAATTGGTACGCTTTGTCCATATGACGCTCATAATTACGAATCGATCCAGAAGTTTCGTGATGCATGATCATTTTTACTCCTTTGGACTTCGCATAGTCACGAATTCCTTTGACATCAAAATCTGGATAAGGAGTTACGAAATCAAAAACATAATCTTTGGAATGGCCAAACCAATCTTCCCATCCTTCGTTCCATCCTTCTACCAAAACCCCGTCAAATCCGTGTTGCGCAGCAAAATCAATGTATTTTTTCACATTTTCGGTAGTAGCTCCGTGACGACCGTTGGGTTTTACTTTAGTGAAATCGGTAACACCAAGTTGCACCGAAGGCAATTCATCGGTATACGCCCAACTACTTTTATCGGTAATCATTTCCCACCAAACCCCAACATATTTCATAGGTTTTATCCAAGAAGTATCTTCAATTTTACAAGGATCGTTTAAATTCAATGTCATTTTAGAGGCCAAAATATTTCTGGCATCATCGCTCACTATAATAGTACGCCATGGTGTATTGTGTGGCGCTTGCATCAAACCTTTGTCGCCAAATTGGTCTGGGGTCAACCACGATTCGAAAATCATGTTTTTGTCATCCAAATTCAAATGCATGCAAGAGTAATTGATCAACGCGGCTTCGTGTAAGTTGATATACAATCCTTCTTTAGTTTTCATCAACAAAGAAGTTTGCACACCGGTTGGAGAGAAGGTGGTTTGGGATAAATTGGCCGTTTTGGCTTTTTCGCTAAATCCTCTAATTTCAGATAATTTCGAAGTGGTATAATCGTATTCTTGTGTATCATAATCTCCCGGAATCCAAAAAGCCGTGTGATCTCCGGTCATAGCAAACTGGGTTTTTTCTTCTTTGATTACAAAATAAGATAGGTTTTTTTGCAAAGGAAATTCATAGCGAAATCCTAGTCCTTCGTTAAATAAACGAAAGCGAATCACCATTTTTCGTTGGGTTTCTTTTTGATTTAAAGTAACCGCCAATTCGTTGTAATGGTTGCGAATGGAAGCCACTTCTCCCCAAACTGGTTTCCAACTTTCATCAAAAGTTGCCGTTTTGGTATCGGCAATTGCGAAATCATTTCGTAAGGATTTTTTATCGTTTTTCAATTCGAATCCTAAAGTACTGGGTTTTATAACTTCTTTGCCTTTATAACTAAGTGTATAACTTGGAGTGCCATCCGAAAGCAATGAAAATGTCATTACCAATTGTTTATCGGGCGATTGCAATTGCTGGGCTTGTGCCGAAATCATTCCGACACAAAAAAGGAATGCGGAGAATAAGAAGTGTTTCATTTTTTTTTTTGAATAAAAAGGATTAAACATTTAGGAGATGCGATGCCAAAAAGTAATCAATACAAAGTGAGAAATTCATCGAAATCGATGTAATCAGTAGCCTTTAAAATTCCTTTTCGGTATAAAAAACTATACCAACAAAATTAGTCGCTTTATCACAGTGAAAACGATAGCGTAAAAAAAAAGTAGATTTAAAATATCACAAAACACTATATTTCAATTATTTACAAAATAAAAGTGAACAAAAAAAGTGGTAGCAATACGAATTAAAAGTGGTTATTTTTCCTGAGCAGTTCCAATTAATAGCACTTGATTTTCGAATTCTTCTCTTGGACCGCGTGCTTTGTTTTTTAATTGTGAGCGGTAATTGTAAATGGTAGAAACAGAATATCGCAAAAACACGGCAATTTTGGCACTGTCTTTTATCCCTAAACGAATCAAAGCAAAAATGCGCAATTCGGTGTTGAGTAGCTCTCCTTTTTTTAGTTGTATCGTGTCTGTATCGACTAATAAATTGGAAAAATCTTGAATAAAAGAGGGAAATAATTCCAAGAAAGTTTGGTCAAATTGGGTGTAAAATTCCCTTAATTCATTTTCAACAGGTGCGTTCGATTTAACCAATTTGAGCAACTCATTTACTTTTCCAGCCGTTGCCATTACTTTAAGCTTTTGACTATATTCCTCAAGTTTACCAATATAATCCGAACATTGGTCCATATAACGGCCAATATAAATTTCCTTCAACAAACTCGCTTCGGCCAAGGTTGCATTGGTATCATTTAGTCGTTGATTGATTTCTTTTAAGTCCTGATTCAAATTAGAAAGTTGTTCATTGGCCAAGGTAAGGGCCTTTTGGGCCGCAGCTACTTTTCGCATTTGTTTGAAAAGCAATACCAAAGCGCCTAATAGGATTAACGACAAAATGCTTACCGCTAACAGAAAAATGGTCAATTGTGTACGATTGGTTTCGTTTTTATTTTCGTAAGCTTGGTTGATGATGGGCAGCATTTTAGAAATTTCATAAGTCCGTAGTTTGGCATTACAAAACAAGGCGTCTTCCAAAGATCGCTTGATGTAGGTGTACGCCCGATCAATATCGCCTTCTTCATACAAGATAAAAGCTATTTTACGCAACGAAATATTTTCTTTTTTGGCCAATTGTACATCAGAAATAGCCGAAAGAATCAACCACTTTTTTTGTTGTTCTTTATCTTTTTTTAATCGATAGCCTTCTGCAATCAAATACGCTAAAACCGCTTGATCGGGATCCTGAGCAGATGTTGACGTGTAAAAACGAAGTAACGCAGCAATCGCTTGATTGTACAGCTTTTTTTCAAATAAAACATCGGTATTTGCAATACAAAATTCTCGACTTTTCGGCTGAAAATACAACATAGAAGAATCTCGGTAGCGTTGAGTCAATGCCTTGTACTTTTGTTTTTCTAAAGCCGAAGCCGCATATTCAGTCAAGTAACCATAGACAATTCGGTACGTACCGAAATAATATCCTTTGATACTTGGTGTGGTGTTCACGGGTATGGACTCCAACAAGTCAATCGACTCTTTATACATACCTGAAGTACCTAATATCATCGCTACATTGAGCTGAGCCCCGTTTACTTTTTCTAAATCGTTTAAAGCTAGGGCTACTTGCCAACTTTTTCTAGCATAAGTAAGCGCCGAATCCAATTGAAAGGCTGTATACTCTGAATGAAGTTGTACATAAATCGCATACCGTTGCTCGTTAGAAGTACTGTAACGCAACTCATCTTTGAGATACTGTAACCGCTTTTCTTTTTTGGTAATAGCATTCGGATAGTCTGCAACCGTGTGATCCAATTGTTGTAACAAAGTAGTCACCTCACGCTGCCCCCAAAAACAGCTTGGAAAAAGGAGCGCTCCTAAAAGAAACACTTTCGTGATTTGTACCTTCAAATTCATTTGGTAAAAATAGCTATAAATTCATTTTCAACTCTATTATTTAAACCTCTTTAAGAGTTCCACAGCCATACTTCAACTAATTTGTTTTTCATAAAGACCAAAACCTCTAATTCTTTTCTCAACATTTTCAGAGCATCACTGGCTGCAAGTGAATATTTTTTATTTACTATTTAATATTTTAAAGGAATTCAAAGCAAAAATTACATTTTTTTATTAAATTTATTGTCATTTTTGCGAAATCGATATTTTTAAGATAAATTCCTATCTTTGTTCTTTTAAAACGGCAACTTATGAATCCAAAAATATTAATCATTGGCGCGTGTGGTCAAATCGGAACGGAACTGACCCAAAAATTGAGAAAAATTTACGGTACCGAGAACGTCATCGCTTCCGATATTCGAAAACTGAATGTAGATGTGGTCAACTCGGGTCCTTTTGAAGTCATCAATGCGCTCGATTTTAACCAAATCGAACATTTGGTCGAGGTGCACCAAATCACCGATGTCTATTTGATGGCCGCTTTGCTCTCGGCTACTGCCGAAAAAAACCCAGCTTTTGCTTGGGATTTGAATATGAATTCCTTGTTTCACGTCCTGAATTTGGCCAAAGCCGGAAAAATCAAAAAAATATTTTGGCCTTCGAGTATTGCGGTTTTCGGACCTACTACTCCCAAAGAAAATACCCCACAATACACCATAATGGAGCCTTCGACCGTGTATGGCATTAGCAAACAATCGGGCGAAAGATGGTGCGAATACTATCACAACCTTTTTGGTGTAGACGTGCGCAGCATCCGTTATCCGGGCTTGATTAGTTGGTCTTCGCCTCCAGGCGGCGGTACTACGGATTATGCGGTAGACATTTACCACAAAGCCCTCGAAAACCAATCCTACGAATGTTTCTTGTCCGCCGAAACCAAAATGCCAATGATGTATATGGACGACGCCATTGCGGCTACCATCCAAATTATGCAGGCGCCAGCGGAACAAATCAAAATTCGTTCGTCGTATAACTTGGCCGCGATGAGTTTTACACCCACCGAAATCGCTGCCGAAATCCAAAAGCACATTCCTGATTTCACCATCAGTTATGCACCCGATTTCCGTCAAAAAATTGCCGACAGTTGGCCCGCCAGCATCGACGACAGCCGTGCGCGCGAAGATTGGGGTTGGAACCACCATTTTACCCTCGACAATATGACGGTAGATATGCTCGAACATTTGAAATAAAACGGCAACTGGCCGATGTTTTCGAACATATAAGTCATTGAAGTTTTTCGTGTAATAGCAAACTAACAGTAGCCCATAGAAGTTGAATTCGTGAATTCGTGGCTGCTTTTTTAAAACCATATAAGGCACATAAGGACATTTAAGTTATCCTTTTTTTAACTTAAATCTTTATGTGCCTTAGTTTTTTGGACAATTCATTAGGAGCACACGAACGAATTGTACCACACTTCCCCTCCCGTGATCCGCTATATCTTTGCTGCCGAACCCCGTCAGCAAAGGATGCCGCTCCTCCCGGGGCTAGAAGAGACGAATTGTTTTCATAACGCATAGTGTTATAAACAAAACCCTTTCAGAGTTTTGAACTCTGAAAGGGTTACCTACTCGATTCTATATAAAAAACAATTCTAAAAATCAGTATTCCATTTAGAAAAAATGTTCTAAATTTGAATCCAACTTAAATCAGTACAGATTAAAAATTTGCTAATTAGACCATTAGCAACATAAAAAAGGGAATATGGAAACGACAGCTATTGATTTACTGACCAAAAAACTTAAAAATGCGCCTCAAAGCGTTTTAGAACGTGTCATTGGCTATGTTGATGCTCTTTTGGAACCTACAACAACTACTAAAACCTACCGCTTATCCAAAGAACAACAACAACTATTAGACAGCCAAGTCAACTCCGACAAAACTACTTATACTGAGGCTGAAACGCTTTATACGGACTTAAAAAAGAAGTATGAATTATAAGGTTATTGTTTCTCCAATTGCTTCTAAAAATATCGAAGATGCCGTTGCCTATTATATTGAAAAAGCCACTAAAAAAGTGGCATTTGATTTTTTGAAAGCGTACAAAAAAATTTATAAAGCTTTACAAATCAATCCTTTTTACCAATTTCACGATAACAATTATAGGTTTATACCTTTTGATAAATTTCCTTATATCGCCTTTTTTATTGTGGACGAACCCAGTAAAAGTGTTTACATCAACGCAGTATTTCATACTTCACAAAATCCTGATAAGTACCCTACACTTTAACCGAAAAAAACCCGCTACTCCTGTAAGGTTTTCAAAACGATGTAGGTATTTTAGTATTTGCTTATAAACAACTAGAAAATAAATAATTCACTTAAATAATTTGTAAGAATAATTAAATATATTTGAAGTTAAATAAAGTAGAATAGACAATTGCCAACTTTATAGATTAGAAATTCACATATGAAAATTTTAGCATATGTATTAATTACCTGATGTTTTCTAACAACCGAAATCTTAAAATAAAATTTAAAAAATGAAACAACTATTTATTTCAATTATTTGTCTTTTAATTATACAAGTTACATTTGGTCAAAATAAAATCATCGAACAAGAATTAATCAAGAAAAATCAAAATGCTATTATTGAAGAGTTTGTAACAAATGGTGCTGAAAAATATAATTACAATTATCAAATGGCTGAATGGCAGAATTGTTTGGATGAAGGTCTAAAAAAAGACAGCACTGTAGCATATTTGTGGCAACAAAAATCAATGCCATATTTTAAAGCAAAGAAATATGAAATTGGAATGAAATATATTGATAAAGCGGTAAAATATGATCCTGAAAGATGGCAATCTTATCGAGCATTCATAAAATGTATTTTTGCTAAAACCTATAAAGAAGCCATTATTGACTTTGAAGATTGCAAGAAAAAATTTGGTAATAATTATGTGATGGATCATACTTATAATTTTTATATTGGCTTGTCATATTTACAACTTAATGAATATTCAAAAGCAGAAATGCTTTTCAACGAATATATAGAGGATTTGTTTAAAAATAGACAAGGTTTGGAACATCCAACAGCTTTATTTTATTACGGAATTTCAAAATATGAACAAAAAAAATGGGGAGAAGCAATAATTGAATTTGATAAAGCATTAAAAATATATCCAAATTTTTCTGATGCAAAATATTACAAAGCAATTTGTTTGGCAAGATTAGAAAAACAAGACAAAGTTTCCATATTATATAAAGAAGCAAAGGAAGATGCTGAAAAAGGATTCACAATTAATGAAGATAATACAACATATGAAACATATCCATATCAAAAAAGATGGGCAAATTAGAAACTGTAAAAGAACGTCAGATAACAACTAGAGTTTCGTTGCTCCCCTATTAGTGCAAACGTCACCCTCTTACCCACAATTAATACAATACAAATCGGCAACCTCCTCACGATAGATTTTACTTAACTATTGTCAGCACGAGCCAGAGGCATCGCGCTAGCAAAGGAGAACAGCATATAGTATTAAAACGATAGTGCTGTTTTATTATGAAAACAAAACATTCTCGCCTAGACCCGATTGTAGTGGAAATCCTTATGACCCGGGGTTCGGGGCATAAGATTTTAACGGAAAGCGGGACAACTCGTGTGGTACGCAAAGAAGTGCTGCTCCTAAAAAAATAAACACGAATGGGCACGAATTCGTAGTCAAATGGTAGTTCCCTTAGCAACCCTGTCAGAGTTTTGAACTCTGACAGGGTTAAAAAAAAAGTCTAGCTTTCACTAGACTTTTTAAGGTATTTCGAAAAAATTATTTCACTTCCAAAATGTTGTTGGCGGGTTTTACATCGGCTAGTAAACCACTAGGGTCGATGGTGATTTTTTTGATGGCTGATTTGGGTTTGCCAATCGTCAACTCATAGGTGGGATACGCCCAAGCCCAATCTTTGGCCACCGTTCTTTTGATGGCTGGCGTTGGATTTTCTTTTTCAAAACTCATCATTCGCAACGGAATGTAGAAGCTTTCGGTAGTGCCATCAGTGTATTCTACATACAAATCGATAGGCATTGGCATACGTCCGATGCGTTCTAAAGTCACCACAGTTTTGTCGGCGGCTTCTTTGGCTTCTTTTATGGCGTAATCAATCGTGTTGGTGGTTTGGGTCCAATCGGTCAAATACCAGTCCAAATTGGCGCCAGAAATGCGTTCTGCGCTTCTTTTGATGTCATTTGGCGTTGGATGTTTGAATTGAAAGTCTTGATAGTACTTTTTCAAGGTTTTCAATAGGTTGTCTTTCCCAATCAAATAACCCAATTGCGTTAAGAAAACTTCGCCTTTGCTGTAAGAGGTGATGCTGTACCAACGGTTTTTGTCGAATCGATCGGCGTGCGTGCTTTGTGGCTGCTCTTCGCCAGAATTGGCCATAGCAAGGTAACCTTTGTAAGCATTAATAAAAGGATTTTCAACGGGTTTCTCGGAAATGGCATTCAGACCAAAATCTTCCAAAAACGAAGTGAATCCTTCGTCCATCCATCCGTGTTTGGATTCGTTAGACGCCAAAACGTGTTGGAACCAAGAATGCGCCATTTCGTGACCGGTAACTCCCAATAAACCTTCGAAAGTTCCTTCGCCTAAAATCAAAGTACACATTGCGTACTCCATTCCGCCGTCGCCTCCCTGAATTACAGAATATTGCTTGTAAGGATAGTTGCCAACGGTTTCATTATAGATTTCCATTAGCTTTGCGGTTTTGGGTTGCAAGGCTTTCCAATTGGCAATAATCTTTGGATTGTTTTTGTATAAAAAGTGTAAATCTACGTTGTTCGGTCCTTTTATCACATCGTGCAAATAGTCTTTGTCTGCAGCCCAAGTAAAATCGTGCACGTCTGGAGCATAAAAATGCCATGTCAGCGTTTTCGATTTTTTGTTGACTGGCACCGTAACGCCAGCATCTTGGTAGCCAAAACCAATGTTGTTTTTGTTTTGCAAATAACCCGAGCCACCCAAAACGTAGGCTTTGTCAATTGTAATTTTCACATCAAAATTTCCCCAAACACCGTGAAATTCACGAGCGATATAAGGATCTGCGTGCCAACCTTCAAAATCGAATTCGGCCATTTTTGGGTACCATTGCGTCATCGATAATTCAACACCTTCTTTGTTATTGCGCCCAGAACGACGAATTTGAACGGGAACTTGTCCTTCAAAATCAAGTGTGAAAATGGTTTTTGCGCCTGGTAATAAAGGCTTAGCCAAAGTAACTTCGAGTATCGTTCCAACTTCTTTCGCCGAAGCCGCTACTCCATCTTGTTTAAAATTAGCAATATGCAAAAAACCAATTTCGTTGGGTTTCAAATCTTTGATGCGGCTTTGTTTGGTTTCTACTCCATTTACCGTGGCTTTGTGCACCATACGCGCATCAGGATCTTTGATACTTTGAATTCTCGCATCCATTTCGCTTCCTGGTGAAAAAGCATTAGGATACAAATGATAGAAAACTCTAGTCAAGGTCTCAGGCGAATTATTGGTATACACCAATTCTTGTTTCCCTTTGTATTGATAGGTTTTCACATCCATCGACACATCCATTTTGTAATCGACGTGTTGTTGCCAATAGCTAGTGTTTTGAGCAGAAAGCCATCCAAAAGCGGATAATAAAAAAGAGACTAAAACTATTTTTTTCATTCGAATAACTTTATGATTAATATGTTCAAGGTTTTATCCTTGGATTTTCAATTTTGCTTTTGGGTTTTTACTCAATTGCTCAGCCATTTTAAAAGCATTATAAGCATTGACCATCGAAGCGGATTTGCCTACTTCAGCAGCGTTTTTCAATTCTTTCTTTTCGCCAACAACTACTTTTGATGGTAATGGTGTTCCTGAACTCATCAAGATTTGTTTTACTTGCTTGGCGGATAATTTTGGAAAATAAGAACGAATCATTGCCGCTACACCCGCTACATTTGGAGAAGCCATTGAAGTTCCTTGCAAATATTTGTATTTGTTATTCGGGATGGTAGCATAGATTTCTTCACCTGGAGCAAAAACATCTACATTGAAAGCGCCATAATTAGAAAAACCAGCGATTACTCCTTCGCCATAGTTATAGTTTAAAGCGCCAACTGTGATTACATTCGAAGCAAATTCTATTTTGTTATCGTCTGAATCATTTGGGAAATTAGCATTTTCAGCTAAATCAATATTAAGTCCATCATTTCCAGCTGCGTGTACAAAAAGCACATCTTTTTTCTCAGCGTATTTGATAGCGTCATACACCCATTGCTTGTGTGGTGAAAAACTTTTTCCAAAACTTCCGTTGATAACTTTAGCACCATTGTCTACTGCATAGCGAATAGCCAAAGCAATATCTTTATCATATTCATCTCCGTCTGGAACGGCACGAATGGTCATAATTTCAACATTGTTAGCAATCCCATCTCCGCCTAAATTGTTGTTTCGTGTTTGTGCAACAATCCCCGCAACGTGAGTTCCGTGTAAGGCCTCTTCTTTGTCTGGACCAAAAACAATATTGTTGCCATATTTGGTGTTTTTGATATCTTCTGGATTGTCTCCGACTGCTTTACGTCCGTCCAACTCCAAATTCAAATTGTAGTTCAATTGATCGTATACGTACTTACGGTATTCTTCGATTTGCCCTTTAAAGTCTGCTCCAGCATTGGTCAAAATTTGAGTCATCACGGCTTTCGCATTGGTCAACTCAGGCTCTGTAGTCGTAATAGCTTTTACTTCTTCTAAAGTATATACCTCTTTTTGCAAGTGTTTTTGCACGACTTTGTCAACGTTGATAATAAAATCAACTTGTTGCTTGTCTTGCATCGCCTCTGCATATTTTTTATCATAAGCTGCTTTGGCTTGCTTGTAAGTAGCTGAACCATCGTCGCCTTTTTTGACAATACGCGTCATTTCTAAGGTTTCGTGCAAATCGTTGCCCAAGAAATTCCAACCGTGTACATCATCGATAAACCCATTTTTGTCATCGTCAATACCGTTGCCAGCAATTTCTTTTTTGTTGGTCCAAAGTACTGATTTCAAGTCTTCGTGCTCAATATCCACTCCAGAATCAATGATGCCTACAATGACTTTTTTTCCTTTTTTATCTTTGATTAACTCCGCATACATTTTGTCGACACTCATTCCAGGAATACTGTCTTTGGCCAAATCCAAATGCGACCAACGCTGCAATTGTTGCTCGGTTAATTTTCCTTTTTTACCCGTAAATGTCTGTGCATTCCCTGATAAACAAAAAGCCAATGCCAATGCCAAAGCCCATTGGGTGTATTTTATTTTTTTCATTGATGATGAATTAGAATTAGTTTTTCTCTCCAAAAATAAGAGAAGTGAATTAGATAGCGTGCAATTGTTAACGGTTTTTTGTGAGAAAAGCAGCTTGCATCTATTTCAAACCCTTTTTATTGATAGGAGTTTGTTTTTTATAACACCTCTTCACATGTAAAAACCTCTTTTAAACGAACGCCTTTTTCGGTGTGTTGTACCGTAATGATTTCGTTATGGGCATCGTGTTCTAGGAACAAAAAGTGGTTATGATCGGCTGCTGCGGTGAGTACTTTGTTTTTTTCGGGCATAGTCAGCAACGGGCGGGTGTCGTAGCCCATCACATAGGGCAATGGGATGTGACCAGCAGTTGCCAATAAATCGGCACAAAAAACGATGGTTTTTCCGTTATATGAAATATGTGGTAACATTTGCTTTTCGGTGTGGCCATCGGCGTAGAAAATGTCAAAACCCATTTCGGTTGATGCACCAAAATCACCTTCTGGACGTTGGATAAAATTCAACTGTCCGCTTTCTTGCATTGGCAAAATATTTTCGGATAGAAAGGAAGCTTTTTCACGCGCATTGGGTTGTGTGGCCCATTGCCAATGGTTTTCGTTGGTCCAAAATTTAGCGTTTTTGAAGGCGGGTTCATAGCCTGTTCTGTCTTTATTCCACTGAATGCTTCCTCCGCAATGGTCAAAATGCAAATGGGTCATAAAAACATCGGTAATATCGTCGCGATAAAAACCGTACTTTGCCAAAGAAGCGTCCAAAGAATGACTGCCCCAAAGCGAATAGTATCCAAAAAACTTTTCGGATTGTTTGTTGCCCATTCCTGTATCTATCAAAATCAAGCGATTGCCGTCTTCGATTAACAAACAACGTGCGGCGATGTCTATCAAATTATTAGCATCGGCGGGATTGGTTTTGTTCCAAATGGTTTTGGGGACCACGCCAAACATAGCGCCTCCGTCTAGTTTAAAATTTCCAGTTTCTATAGCGTATAACTTCATTTTTGATTTTTATTTCAAAAGTATGATTTATTGTGAAGAAAAATGAAAATTATAAGTTAAGATAGGGATTTGCGTGAGGGATGGCAGTGGAGCTCTCCCGATTTTTCATCGGGAAGCGGGAACGTACAGCCCGACCCGAAGTTTTTACGTAGGGGCACGCCCAAATAAAAAATCATAACTAAATCGCTTCAAACAATTTGCCTGGTAAAGGACGAATGACGCCTTTGAGTTCCATATTCAAGAGTAAACTCGAAAGTTTGAAAGTTGGCAATTGACAATCTATGGCAATACTATCAAGCATTTCTTTGCCAGATTGTAAAAGGTAATCATAGATTTTTTGTTCATCGGGCTCTAAAGCCACGAAGAGTTGTTTTTGAATGGCTTTTGGATTGGTTTGTATATCCCAATTGAGATTATAAATTAAATCGGCAGCACTTGTAATCATTGCTGCTTTTTGAGTTTTGATAAGATTATTGCATCCTAATGAATACTTATCAGTGGATCGCCCCGGAACCGCAAATACGTCACGATTATAATCATTGGCTATTTGGGCGGTGATTAATGAACCTCCTCGTTCGGCAGACTCTATGACGATAGTTGCCTGAGCCATACCGGCTACAATGCGATTGCGACGAACAAAATTTTCTTTATCTGGTGGTGTTGAACTCCAAAATTCGGAGATAAATCCGCCATTTTGTTCCATTTTTACCATGTATTTTTTATGGTTTTTGGGATAAATATGTTGCATCCCATGTGCTAAAACTCCAATAGTTTGAAGACCATGATCCATTGCTGCTTGGTGCGCCACTATATCCACACCATAGGCAAATCCGCTGATGATTACTGGGTTTAAGGGAGCCAAATCGGAGATGAATTGTTTGCAAAATTCGGTACCATAGGCGGTGATTTGACGCGTACCAACAATGCTAATCATTTTTTTATTGGTCCAATCTTGTTCGCCTGTACTGAACAAAAGTAGTGGACCATCAACACATTGTTTTAAGGATTCAGGATACTTTTTGTCTTGAAAAAACGAAACATTTATCTGATTATTAAGAAGGTAATCGAGTTCCGCTTGTGCTTTCGAAAATACGGTTGGGTCTTTTAAATTTTTAATGAGGGTCGCTCCTATTCCATCAATAGCAGCCAATTGCTGTGGTTTTGCTTTGAAAACGGCTTCGGCTGAACCTAAATGTTGTAGTAATTTCTTAGCAACTATGTCGCCAACCCCTTCAACACGCTGCAGGGCTAGCAGAAAAAATAAATCTTGATTGGTCATGCTTTTACTTTAAAATTTTGGCGTATAGAAAAAAGATTGAACAGAAATAAACCAAAAAACATCCTCAAAAAGTATTTTTTTCAAAGGAATTCAATGGAACTATCGCAGATTCAAATGTAATAAGTAAATGAAAGTGAAATATATAAATTTTAAAGGAATTTGTTAATAAAAATTGTGAATAAAATTTTGATAACTATTTTGGTTGGCTAACTTTGTTGGTATGAAAATCGAACAATACATCTCTCAGCTTTTGTACCGTTACCAATGTGTAGCTGTACCGGGTTTTGGTGCTTTTTTAACTGAAACACAGTCTGCTCAATTGCATGAAAGTAGCACGTCTTTTTTTCCGCCCAAAAAAATGATTTCGTTTAATGCGAATTTAAAAAACAATGATGGTTTATTAGCCCATCATATCGCTCAAGCGGAAAAGACTTCTTACGATTATGCCGTAAGTGCTATTCAATTTGAAGTATTCAATTGGAAAAAAAGATTAGAAACACACGGTGTTCTTTCTTTCAAAAACATTGGTACTTTTCGTTTGAATGCTGATGCTAACTTGGTCTTTACTGCTGAAGATAGCAACAATTACTTGACTAGTTCGTTTGGACTTAGTCCGTTTGTTTCTCCAATGGTTAAAAGAGAACTGTTCGAAAAAGCAGTTGAAGCAAAAACTTTAGTCGAAGAACCAATAATAAGACACACCCTTACTTTATCTCCTGAAGAAACTGAGGAAGAAGAAGTTACAAAAGGACAACGTTACCCATTTTTACGTTACGCGGCAATCTTTGTTCTAGGTTTAGGTATCACTTCAAGTGTTGGTTATAGCATTTACCAAAAACAAATAGATGATGCTACACTTTTGGTAGAAACATCGGTTCAGAAAAAAGTGCAAAACAAAATACAAGAAGCTACTTTTTTTATAGAAAGCCCAATCCCAACAGTAACATTATCAGTTAAAACGAATCCAAAAAAAGAAGTAGTTTCGTTTAAATACCACATTATGGCTGGAGCTTACAGAAGTGAAGTTAATGCTAATAAAGAACTAAAAGAGTTGAAAAAATTAGGCTATGATGCCAAAAGAATTCCTGAGAACAAAAATGGTCTTTACCCAGTTGTTTATGGAAGCTATGCTACGTTTGCCGAAGCTCAAAAAGCTCAAAAAGAAATCATAGAAGACCATAATCCTGATGCTTGGATTTTGATTCAATCTTTATAAAAAACGAAAAACCTATTCACAAACGAATAGGTTTTTTTTGTAAATCAGCTATTTAAACTCGCCTTAAACATTCGAAGTTCCTCCCAAGTGAAGGTTTCACCGTATTTTTCTTTTAGAGGTGCCAATGTTTCTTCACTATACCCATAAAAAGCCTCCGAAAGCGCTTTCAATTTATCTTCTGGTAGGACAGCTTCTATTTTTATTTTTTGTTGCGAGATTAGCTTAGTAATGTGCAGCAAGACGGTTTCTTTTGTCAACATTCGAAGAAGCGCTATTTCGGTAATGGATTTATTTTCCAACCACAAATCATGCGTTTCTTCAACAGTATTTTTCTTTTGCACTTTTGCTCCTTTATCCTTTGTTTTATAGCGTATTACATCTATTTTCTCATCAAGTAAATTGGCATGTTGCTCATTAAAAGCATTCTTTACTTTTTCAATTTTATGGGACAAATAATTTTTAATCTCTGGAGAGGTTAATTTTTCTTTAGAAATAGTTTCCCCAGCAACAACTGTAGCGACTAAAAGTTGTGCTTTCATCAATCTAAGAACTGCTTTGGTCTGTAATTCTTCCAAAAGTGATAACTCCTCAAAATAACCTTTGGATTTCTTACTATACTGTGTTTCTTGCAATTTCCAAAGTAGGGATTCTACCATTGCATCCATTGGCTTCCAAAAATAGTCGAATGCTGCATTGATACGTTGTAAAATAAGATTGAGGTCAACCGTTTCATTTGCAAATAGTTTTTGAAGTTGCAAAATAAATTTAGACGCAGGCTCTAATAGCTGTTCCATAGTATCAGCTTGTTCCTTTGCCCAATTTGCATTCCTAGATTTAAGAGATGAATCAGAAGCCTCCTCATAACTAAAACGATGATTACGCCATTCTTGTGCTAATTCCTTCCAATTGAAGGTCGTACACAAATAATCTAAAATGAAATGTTTGGTTTCAAAATGCAATGCCGATTGCAAATACGTATCACTAGCTTTATTTTGAGCATACTCCATCACATCTTGATCACTAGAAATACCATTCATTCGTAGCGGAGAAAGCAAAATAAGCCCTTCTAACGAACGCAAACGAGATAAAGCAACATATGCTTGTCCGGGTAAAAAAACTTGCGATACATCAATTGCTGCTTTGTCAAAAGTTAAACCTTGGCTTTTATGCACCGTAATTGCCCAAGCCAATTTGATGGGATACTGAACAAAAGTACCCAAAACTTCTTCTTGAATTTCCTTTGTAAGTGGGTCAACTTGATAACGGATGTTTTGCCATTCGTACTTTTCAACTTCTATTGTTTTGTTTTCCTCTGGAAAATGTACCCTAATTTCTTTCTCGGTCAAAGAGGCAATAGTTCCCATTTTCCCGTTAAAATATTGTTTATCAAAAGATAAATCATTTTTGACAAACATAATTTGTGCACCGACTTTTAATTCTAACTGCGAATCTAATGGATAAATCTTTTCAGGAAAATCTCCAGTAATCTCAGGATAAAATCGGTATAATTTCCCTGCTAATTCTTTTAAAGATTCTGTATTAATCGTATCTGCTTTCGCATTATGAGTGGTCAAACAAATAAAACCTTTATTCGCTTTCAAATCAAAATCGGGCTTCACAAATTGATTTAGAGTAGCAATATCTTGATTAGTGATTTGATTATTTCTTAAATGATTCAAAACCGAAATAAATCGCTCATCTGTTTGTCTGTAAATATGTGATAACTCAATATACAACGGTGGAAATTGTACTAAAACTTGAGCATGAAAAAAGAATTTTCCTCTATAATGATTACGTAAAATACGCCATTCTTCATCTTTAACAACGGGAGGTAATTGTAGTAAATCTCCTATAAATAATATTTGCACCCCACCAAAGGGAAACGAATTTTTTCGAACAGTCTGCATCATAAAGTCCATTGCGTCTAATAAATCAGCTCGCAACATACTCACTTCGTCAATTATAAGCAATTCCATATTACGAATGACCGCTTTCTTAACACCATTCATCTTAAAATGGCGTTTAAGCGTGGACTTGGTTTCAAACTTAGTGCTTTCAAAGAACTGTGGGTCAGAATGGTCTGGTATGAAAGCACCGAAAGGCAATTGAAACATAGAGTGAATAGTTACTCCATTTGCGTTTAAAGCCGCAATTCCTGTAGGAGCTACAACAACTGTGTTTTTATGAGTCGTTTTAATAATCTCTTTTAACAAAGTAGTTTTTCCCGTTCCTGCCTTCCCTGTTAAAAAAACAGAACGATTGGTTTGATTGATAAATTGCAACGTATAAGCAGCAGCTGTAGATAAGGTTTGCATAAGGCGTATAATAATAAAAAACTAAAATAGTATAAAAAAAGAGAGCATCAAATAAACATTAATCAAAAAAATAGAAATAAGTATCTTGAAATCACTCAATAAAAAGTAAAAAAAAAGCCTTCAATCTTTAATAGATGAAGGCTTTTCAATAGCTAAAAAAGCTTATTTTTTTGTTTCTTCTTTTTCTTTTTTACTAGAACCAGAAGCTTTGTATTTTTCATTCAAGGCTTTGATAATATCTTTAGTAATATCAAATTTATCTTCCGCATACAAAATAGAAGCAGCATCACCTGTACCGTAGATGTAAGCGTATCCTTTTTCTTTACCGTAAGCCTTTATAAATTTCTTTACACCACTAACTAATGAATCCATCTCTTTACCACTTTCCATTTGCAACTGCTGAGACAATGCTTGTTGAGCATAACCTAACTGTTGCTCTCTTTTTTGCAATTCAGCACCTTTCTTTTGAGCCCATTCTTGACCATTTGCTTGTGCTTGTGCTTGAAAATTGGAAGCTTCTTGTTTGAAACGATTTATTTCAGCTTCTAATTGACGACCTTTCTCTTGTGCTTGTGCTTTGTATTTAGCTTCAAGGTCTTTTGCCTCTGTATATTCCTTCATTAATTCAGAAGTATCTACATACGCCGTTTTTACTTCTTTTACTTCTGCTTTTTTATCACAAGACACAATTGAAATTGCTAGTGCAAGGATAAGTAATGATTTTTTCATTTGAGTTAATTTATTATTTTAAGATGTTTGACAAAAATATAAAAAAATAGTTAGTAGCGACATAAAGTTTAAAAAATGAACGAAATTAACAACATCAATTTTTATTATTAAAGCCTTAAATACAATAAGAATACTTGATAAAAAATGACATTCATAAATTAAAAATAAGGCGCTTTTTAAAAAAACCGACGAAACACATCCTTTTAGAGTAAAATCGTCGCTTAAAACGCTTAAAAATAGATTTTACTTGTTTTTTAGCACATAAATTAGCGAAGAATACTCATTTGTGCGTCTTGCTTTCCAATTAGAACGCAATCCAACAAAAAAAGCTGAAAAATAATTCATTTTACCCGTTTTATATTTTTCGGACAATAGACTCACATAAAATGAATCAAACTTCATTGGAAGTACTTTGCTTAATTTCATATTTTCTTTTTGAAAAAGCAGCTCAATAGCTTTTTTTGAAAAATGCCAAAAATGAATCGGAACATCATAAGCAGCCCAAAACTCTTGGTAATAGTTTGCATCGTATGATTTGAAATTGGGTACAGCAACAATTAAAGTCCCCGTAGGTTTTAATAATCGCTTTAATTCTTTGATTTGAAAATCTAAATCAGGAACGTGTTCCAAAACATGCCACATTGTAATACAATCAAAACTATGCGAAGCTAAAGAAGATGTATCGGGTACAAAAGAAATTCCTTTTGTAATTGCTATAGTTTTCGCTTTTTCACTTGGTTCGATACCTATCGTATTCCATCCATTATTTTTCGCTACTAATAAAAAATCACCTGTTCCTGCACCAATATCCAAAAGCTGTCCTTTTGATGCTTGTTCTGCATTAATTAATTGCAATTTATTTTTTAGAGCAATTCCTTTTACAAAATGATAGGCTTTTTCAAATAAACTACGTTTTGAGTCAGTATGCGAAATATAATCTACACTTTCGTAGTACCTTCCTAATTTATCCAATTCTGGTTGTGGATAGGTAACCAACATATCCAAAGTTGCATCGTAATGCAAATCAAAAATTTCTTGGGAAACAGAATAATCTTTTACAGTAAGAAAATGTTTTTTATCAGTTAAATTCATTTGAGGTTGATTAATTGCTGAAAAAGGCATTACTCTTTTTACAAGTAATGCCATTATTTTTTATTTAAGTTTCACGTGGAACAATTCGATTAAAATTTTATCTGCCCATATAGATTAAAAGCACAGATATATCGCTAGGAGATACTCCACTAATGCGTGATGCTTGAGAGATTGTAATTGGACGTATCTTACTCAGCTTTTGTCTAGCTTCAATAGACATCGATTTTATTTTTGAATAATCAAAGTTTTCAGGAATCTTTACTTCTTCAAGACGTGTAAGCTTATCAGCATTATTACGTTCTTTGTCTATGTAACCAGAATATTTAACTTGTATTTCTGCTTGTTCTAAAATTTCTTGGTCCAAATTATTATCCTGAACGTATTGCTGCACTTTCTCAAATTTTAAAATATCTTCTAAATCTATTTGTGGACGTGAAAACACTTTAAACATTTTATCCCCTTGAGAAATCAACGCAGTTCCTTTGGATTCTAAAATTGGATTTGCTTCAGCAACAGTAACACTCGTTTCTTTGAAAAAGGAAACCATTTTTTCCGATTCATTTAGCTTGTGCTCCATGCGGCGCAATCTTGTTTCAGAAGCCAAACCAATCCCGTAAGATAAAGGAGTAAGTCTAAAATCTGCATTATCTTGACGCAATAAAGTTCTATACTCTGCTCGAGAAGTAAACATACGATAAGGCTCTTCAGTTCCTTTGGTAATTAAATCATCAATAAGAACACCAATATAAGCTTCATCTCTTTTTAAAATTAATGGTTCTTTCTCATTAATTTTTAAATGAGCATTAATTCCAGCCATCAATCCTTGAGAAGCCGCTTCTTCATATCCAGTAGTCCCATTGATTTGTCCAGCGAAATATAAACCATCAATAAGTTTAGTTTCCAAAGTATGCTTTAATTGCGTTGGTGGAAAATAATCATACTCGATAGCATAACCTGGTCTAAAAAACTTCACATTTTCAAAACCAGCAACAGAACGTAATGCTTTAAATTGAATATCCTCGGGTAAAGAAGTAGAAAAACCATTTACATAAACCTCACATGTATTCCATCCTTCTGGTTCAATAAAAAGTTGATGACGCTCTTTATCCGCAAAACGATTTATTTTATCTTCTATAGAAGGGCAATAACGAGGACCTAAACTTTTAATACGTCCGTTAAACATTGGAGAACGGTCAAAACCTTCTCTCAAAATAGAATGCACTTCATTTGAAGTATACGTCATATAACAAGAACGCTGATGAGTAAGCGGAGAAGTCACATCAGAATAAGAAAATTTATCAGGACGCGCATCACCTTTTTCTTCATTCATTTTACTATAATCCAAAGACCGACCATCTACTCTTGGTGGTGTACCGGTTTTCATTCTTCCAGATTCAAAACCTACTTTTACCAAATCTTCGGTTATACCATAAGCAGCACTTTCCCCTGCTCTACCACCACCAAATTGTTTTTCCCCAATATGAATTAAACCATTCAAAAAAGTACCATTAGTCAAAACAACAGCTTTAGAACGAATCTCAACTCCAAGAGAAGTTTTAATTCCTTTTATTCGTCCGTTTTCAATAATTAACCCACTAACCATTTCTTGATAAAAATCAAGATTAGGGGTGCCTTCCAACATCATTCTCCATTCTTCTGCGAAGCGCATACGGTCACTTTGAACACGAGGAGACCACATTGCAGGACCTTTTGATTTGTTCAACATTTTAAATTGAATTGCAGTACGATCAGAAACTATCCCAGAATATCCCCCAAGAGCATCAATTTCACGAACAATCTGACCTTTCGCAATTCCACCCATAGCAGGATTGCAAGACATCTGAGCAATGTTTTGAAGACTCATTGTAACCAATAAAGTCGAAGAACCTAAATTTGCGGCGGCGGCAGCAGCTTCAGAACCTGCATGTCCTGCACCAACCACAATAACATCATACTCATTTAAAAACATAATACTAATATTAAAATCTATAAATGTTCCACGTGAAACCTATACTTCAGTTACAAATAAAACCTGTGTTTGGGTTCCACGTGGAACAAACAAAAAAAACATACTTAAAAAATGTTTCACGTGAAACATAAAAGAAATTTTATAAATTACTGTTCCACGTGAAACAGTTGTATTTTTTCATCTTCCTTTTGGCGCATTATTAATTCATCGGACTCCGATTTGTCTTTATATCCACAGTAGTGTAAAACACCGTGAACCATAACGCGTTTCAATTCTTCATTAAATGAAACATTAAAATCATTAGCATTATCTCTAACTCTTTCAATAGAAATAAAAATATCACCATTCAATTCATTGCCTAATGAATAGTCAAAACTAATAATATCTGTTAAAGTGTCGTGATTTAAATACTCAACATTTATAGCAAGTAAATATTCGTCATCACAAAAAATGTAATTAATTTCACCCAACTTTTTATTTTCAGACTCTATAACCTTTGTAAGCCAAGAAGCATAAACCGCTTCATCATCTAGAGTAAACTCTAGTTCGTAATTAAAATCAATCATTTTTATTAAAATATTCTTGAACCTTTTGGTTAAAATTGGAGCGCAAAGGTAGTGATTGTCTGTTTAATATTTCTATACTATTTATATATTGAAGTAAGTTAGTTGGAAGCTGTTTAGCTGGATTAGAAAAAGACTTAAGATTAGTTTCAGATTGACGTTTTGTATCTTGGCCTTGCTGTTGTAAAGCATTATCAAGTTTAAGCAATTCGTGGTTGAGATTTAGAATACGTTGCAATACTTCATTTTTAAAACCTTTATTCAATAATTGCTTTTCTATCTGTTTCATTTGTTCTAATGCATTTTGTCCTGCACCATTGATGCCGTTTTTATTCAACTCATTTTGCAATGCATCACGCAATTGTTTTTGCTCTCTATAGATTTCTAAAATAGCTTTAGCATCCCCTTCTCCACTTGAACCTTCATCACCTTCTTTGGAAGTGGCACCACTAGAAGAAGGTTTCGGTTTGCCTTCACCTGCTTTACCCTCACCCTTCATTTGTTGCTTCATTTTATCACCAAGACCTTTTTGCTTAGAAATAATATCAGGAAGCTGAATACCTTTACCTTGTCCAGGTTTTGGATTTCCACTACTCATACCAGAAAGATCCATTTGCATATTATGAAGTATTTCACTTAAAAAATCTGCAAGTTTATTAGCAGATGCAACACTAAATTGTTGATGAGAAATACCTTTAGATACTATGCCGTTTCCTAATTTATCAATTGCATTATCTATATTATACTGAACATTACCGATTTCTTTTGTGACATCCTCAGCAATTTTAGCATTACGTAATGACATAGAAAACAGTGAATCATCAACGTGCTTGAATTGCGTCTTAAGTGTTTGTTGTGTTTTTAAATGTTTATTATAGGTAGCGGAACCCACTTTAGTAGCTTTAAACTGTTTCATAACATCTTCCTGAGAATTTGAAAATGCCAATAAATTATCAAGAACTTGACGTAGCATTTTAACATCTTCTTGCAATTGCTCTTGCTCCCCCCCTTCCATAGCTTGCTTCATTGACTGACTCATTTTCTTTAAATTCTGTGAAGCGTTCTTTTGAGATTCTTTAGCTTTAGAAGCATTCTTTTTATTCAACTGTTCCTTTGCATTATTCAAATCACTATTAATCTTTTGTTCTAAATCATTAGTATTAGGAATATCTAATGGTGATTTTAAAGCATTATTATCTTTGGATAACTCTTTTAATTCATCTTGAATCGCTTTAAATTCTTCATTAATCTTCTCCTGATCTTTGGTTGTACTAGGATTCGAATCCTCAGACAATTTCTTTTCTTCTTGAGATAACTTATCTAACTTATCTGCTATTTGATTGGCCTTTTTATCGACATAATAACGCTTAGTTAATTCCACTAATTGTTCTAAAGTCTTAACTTGATTTTTACTAGATTGTTTAAATTGTTGTAACTTATCTTGAAGTTCTTCTTTATTTAACTTTTCATTTAACGCTTTCAATTCGTCTAATAATTTCTTATTCTTATCTAAAGCATCCGAAACTTTATCTAATCTTTTCTCTAATGACTCTTTAGTTTTATCATTAGAATCCTTCTTATCTTGGCTGAGATTCTCTTTAATTTTTTCAGAAAAAGATTTCATCAACTCATCTTGTGCTTCTTGCTTTTTGATAAAATCATTAATCATTTGTTGGTCCTTGAACTCTAAATCTTTCTTTTCTTTATCTGATTTATTTAGTTTATCAATATCCATAAACTGCTTAGATTGATTTTTTAAAGTCTTCTCAAGACTATTCAAATTAGAATTTTGATTTTCTATTAAAGCGTCCTGTATTTCAATCTCAGTACTTATACGATTACTAAAAACAGAAGAACGTACACTTTTAAAGTTATGAAGTATATCATTGTCAAAAATCTCAAAGTAAAAATCATAAGCAACACCTTGATTAACTTTTAAATTTCCAGGAAAAGAAAAAACAAATTGATCAAAAACTCCTGAATTAGTAGTTAATGTTCCACGTTTGGCAGTAGCAGGTTTTCCTTTTTCATAATAAACAATTTGAAGTTTAGAAAAACCATAATCATCTGCAATTTTACCAATAAAGAAACTCTTATCAACCTTAAGACTGTCGGGAGCTTGTTGTACATCTATCGTAGGATACTGGTCTTTAACAATAGCTATCTGATATTGTAATTTTTCGAAGTTTTTAAGGTTATTATTAGAGGTAATTACTTGATATTCTGTATTTTGATTTATTTTTTTAGCAAAAACAAAAGAATTATCATTAGCTACAAATTTTGAGGATATTTTGTTTGAATTAAAAACTATAGATTCAGTTGAAGAACCAATAATTTTCCATTCCACTAGAGTTCCTTCGGGTATAACCGCATTACCAGTACCCTTGATTATTTCAGTTTTTCTTTTTAAGTAATTGGGAAAAGTTAACTTCATTTCAAAACTAGAAATTGTAGGCACAGAAACGACATTTAACTCATAATCGGGTGAAATAACAGTATTAGCCTCAAGATGAAAAACAACAGTTTCTGAAGGAGAATTGATTTTGTATTGAAAAATACCCGAGCCATTGTTCTCCATAAAATAACTTTCATCCCCTATAAAAACAAGAATGTTTTCAGGTAAAATTGAGCCTTCAGCTTTAACTTTAAGAACAAAATCACTATTCTGTTGTACAACCAAATTAGGATTAAGAATAACTAAATTAAAAGGAGCGGGCTTAATAAAAGATGCTTTGTAGTGAATAACACGATTTAAACTTTGAGAAATAACACTACTGTTACCAGAAATAAAAAAAAGTAAAAGAAAGACTAAAGGAATTAAAGCTATAGGAAGATAGCGCTTATTCTCACCAAAGTTTATAGCTCTACCAAATGGAATAGGTGCTAAATTTTGAGACTTTTGTTCAATTGAAGCATATAAAAGTTCTGAACCAGCGTTTGAATTCTGTGATAACTGAAGAAAATTAAGTAATTTATCACTCACCTCTGGGAAATGACTACCAATAATCTTAGATGCCTCAAGGTAAGAAATTCCTTCTTTCAACTTAAAAAGTTTAAAAATTGGAAATGCAATAAAACGAGTTAGCAAATAAACTTCAACAAGGATAAATGTCCAAAACAAAAACGTTCTAGCCGCTGGTTGCAACCATAAAAAGTATTCAATAAAAAGCGTAAATAAGAAATACAAAAGACCAAAACCAATGAATAATAATGTTCCACGCAAAAGTTCATTAGTGTAAAACTTCTTTATAAAAGCTTCTAATTTCTGATATATGATAGTAGATGTATTCACAATAATTAAAATTGATGATATAACCTATAAAAGTACGATTTTATATGAATTAAAAAGTTAAAAGACAATCAAAAGCATGGTATATAACACATGTAAAATCATAGAGGATACTAAAATCGTATATTTGCAAAAAAATATAAAGAAAATGTCAAAACCAGTACGCGTGCGATTTGCACCAAGTCCAACAGGACCATTACATATTGGTGGTGTAAGAACTGCCCTTTTTAATTATTTATTTGCAAAAAAAAATAATGGTACATTTTATTTAAGAATAGAAGATACAGATCAAAACCGTTTTGTAGAAGGTGCGGAAGAATACATAATGGAGGCTTTAGAATGGTTAGGAATTGCACCTGTAGAAACCGTAGGAAAAAATGAAAAATTTGGACCGTATAGACAAAGCGAAAGAAAAGAATTGTACAAACAATATGCAGATCGATTAATTGCATCAGGTAATGCTTATTATGCATTTGATACTCCTGATTCATTGGATACTTTAAGAAAACAATTTGAAACAGAAGGAAAAACGTTTATTTACAACCATAGTAATAGAGAAACTTTGAATAACTCATTGGCATTGTCCAAAGAAGAAACTGAAGCTAAAATCGCAAATGGTGAAGAATATGTAATACGTTTTAAAACTCCGGTGAATGAAACGTTACACTTAAGTGATATTATAAGAGGTGAAGTAAAATTTGAAACAAGTTTACTCGATGATAAAGTGTTGTTCAAAAGTGACGGTATGCCAACCTATCACTTAGCCAATATAGTAGATGACCATTTAATGGAAACTTCACACGTAATTAGAGGTGAAGAATGGTTGCCATCAATGCCGTTACACGTAATGCTGTATCGTTCCTTTGGTTGGGATGCTCCAGAATTTGCTCATTTGCCTTTAATCCTAAAACCAATTGGAAATGGTAAATTATCTAAAAGAGATGGTGATAAAATGGGATTTCCAGTGTTTCCATTAGAATGGAAAACGGAAGAAGGAATTTCATCAGGATACAGAGAAAAAGGATTTTTCCCAGAAGCTGTTGTAAACTTTTTGGCTTTATTAGGATGGAATGATGGAACCGAAAAAGAACTATTTAGTTTAGAGGAATTAGCTGCAACATTTGATTTAAAAAGAGTGCATAAATCGGGTGCAAAATTTGATCCTGAAAAGAATAAATGGTTCAACCATCAGTATTTAATTCAAAAGTCAGATGAAGAATTGGCAAAACAATTTTTACCAATTGTTGCAGAGCAAACTGGAAAAATAGAAGCAATAGAAATCAATAAATTAACAAAAATCGTTTCCTTAATCAAGGAAAGAGCTCATTTCGTAAATGAATTTTGGGAATTAAGCAATTTCTTTTTTGAAGAACCTACTGCTTATGACGAAAAGGCAGCTAAAAATTGGAAAGAAGAAACTCCTCAGTTAATGAAGAATTTGATTGAGGTCCTAAATGAAATAGATGACTTTACTTCAAATACTATTGAAACTATTGTAAAAGAATGGATGACTAGAAATGAAATTGGAATGGGTAAAATCATGCAACCTTTCCGATTGAGTTTAGTTGGAGCGCTTAAAGGCCCTCACCTATTTGATATTGTAGAGATAATAGGGAAAGAAGAAACGATAAAAAGGATTCAAAAAGCAGTTACAACTTTATAAAAAACAGCTCTCCAATTGGAGAGCTATTTTTTTTGTAACATTAAAAGTATTCTTACGTATAAACAGTAACTAATCTTAAAAAAAGAATCATGAATCCTATTTTAATTGTGTTACTAGTCTTCGGATTACTAATTTTATTGTCTTCCTTCTTTACTGTGAAACAACAAACAGCAGTAGTTATTGAACGTTTTGGAAAATTTACAAGCATCAGAAATTCAGGTTTACAACTCAAAATTCCAATTATTGACAGAGTTGCGGGTAGAGTAAATCTAAGAATTCAACAATTGGATGTGTTGATTGAAACCAAAACAAAGGATAACGTTTTTATCAAAATGAAAGTTTCAGTACAGTTCAAAGTAATTCAAGATAAAGTCTATGAAGCATTTTATAAACTAGAATTTCCACACGATCAAATTACAGCTTATGTATTTGATGTTGTACGTGCCGAAGTTCCAAAGTTAATTCTAGACGATGTTTTCGTAAGAAAAGATGATATTGCAATAGCTGTAAAAAGAGAATTAAACGAAGCCATGACTACTTACGGATACGATATTATCAACACTTTGGTAACTGATATTGATCCAGATATTCAAGTAAAAAACGCCATGAACCGAATAAATGCAGCAGATAGAGAAAAAACAGCTGCGGAATTTGAATCAGAAGCACAAAGAATAAGAATTGTAGCCAAAGCAAAAGCGGAAGCTGAAAGTAAAAAATTACAAGGACAAGGTATTGCGGATCAAAGAAGAGAAATTGCTCGTGGACTGGTAGAAAGTGTCGAAGTTTTGAACAATGTTGGTATTAATTCTCAAGAAGCCTCGGCGTTAATTGTGGTTACACAACACTATGATACCTTACAAGCTATAGGTGCAGATGCCAATTCTAACTTAATATTATTACCAAACTCTCCACAAGCCGGAAGTGATATGTTGAATAATATGATTGCCTCCTTCTCTGCTTCGAGTCAAGTAGGACAAATGATGAAAAAAACAGAACGCGTTAAACCAAAAGAAATTGTGAAACCGCAACCACCTGAAGAAACTCAAGAAACAAATTCAGAAGAAGTATAAACAAAAAAGAGGCTTAACGGCCTCTTTTTCTATTTATAATCCACCCAATAATGTACGGTAAAGCTGTTTGTAATATCTGAACATAATTATTAGAAATGGTTGATTTAAAAGAACCTAAATAACTATTAATTATATTTTGTGGTTCAAAACTCTCTTTGGTTTTTTTAACACTCAATAGTAATTTTTGATAATGAATTTCTTTTTCTAATTTCAAAATTTCTAAATCACGATCAATATCTGCATAAGATGAATATTTTTTTGGTTCCATAATTAATCGTTAAAAAAGATTTCTGAAAATTTCTCTAAAATTGGTCCTTCAACAATTTTATCTTTAATCAAAAACAAACCAAAAGTAATTAAAAGATAAAAAGAGCCTACAGCTAAGAAACCTAAAGCGTTGCTTTCTAAATAAGTACCAATAGCTAAAGCGGCTGCAATAGAACAAAACAATAAAACCATTGAGAAACATAGAAGTATTAAAGAAAACTTCAGAATCATGGTTGTGGACTTCATCGTTACTTTGAAGCCCCAAAGTTTATAGTAAGCCGCATTGCTTTCTATATATGCTTGAAGTTGCTCTTGAATGTCTTCTGTCTTTTCTTTAAGTTCGTCTAATGCCATAATAGAAAAAATTATTTTTGAAATTTAGCATTCTTCAATTTTAAAGCAGCTAACTTTTCTTCTAGTAAGGTAATTAGCTCTTCTGTTTTATGACTTGCATTAGAAACAAAATTTTCAAAATTTTCATCAAAATTGTCTTTTGTTAAAAAAGCCTTTTCAACTAATTTTTCAGAAACTTCAGAAAATTTTTCATTTAAATTTTCTTTAGCTTCATCAACTCCTTCACGAATTTTTCTTCGTGTATTAGTTCCTTTGTCGGGAGCAAATAAAATTCCAATTCCTGCTCCAATAGCAGCTCCTGTTAAAAGTGCTAAAATCGTATTTCCAGTGTTACTTGCCATGATACTTAAAAATTAGTGTTATTAATTATAAAGATACTACTTTATTAACAAAACAAAGTTAACAAAGTGATAAACTATTAAAAAAGGGAGTAAAAATTAAAATAAAGCTTTTATTTTAAATAAAATTTAAAAGACATAAATTGAGTCGTAGAAATAAAAAAAATGTCTTAAAATCAATTTATGAAAGTCATTTTTAATAATAAAAAATAATAAAATTTTAATTTATAATAGAAATTATAAATAATAAAAAAGCATCCCAATAAAGGATGCTTTCTATAATAAAAACTTATACTTTAAAATCTTAAATTAAAGTTTGAAATTGATTCAAATGAACAACATCATTCTGTAAATTATGAATAACGATTTCACGAACCAAAGTAGATTGACTTTTTAGAGACATGGTATACAATTTTTGTAACGCTTCAGATTCAATATCTTTAAAAGATACTTTATTTGAATATTTCAAAATTAAATTAGAAAACAATAATGCATTATTATCATTTTTGATGTTCTTGGTTACTGTTTGAGTCAATAAACTGTAATTATCAATACTTTCAATATTATTAACAATGGAAGCTAGCAAAGTAGAAGCTACATTATCATCTTTTTCTTTTACGTATTTGTTAATTTCTTTTTGAGTATTCATCAAAAGATTTGCTTCTTTTTTGTCTTTCTCTTCCCAAGCATCTTTCAAACCAACTGTTTTGTTAAACACTAATTTTGAAGCAGTTGCATCTTTATCCACAGAAAAATAACCTAATCTTTGAAATTGATAATGAGTACCAGAAATCGCTTCCTGTAAACTTGGTTCCACATAACCAGTTACAATTTGCAAAGATGATGGATTTACAAATTCTAAAAAACTTTTCTCTTTATGACTATCAGGTGCTTCATCAGTAAATAAGCGGTCATACAAACGAACTTCTGCTTCAATAGCGTAATTAATAGCAACCCAATGAAGTGTTCCAGCTACTTTACGTTTACTGGCTTCAGTCCCACTTCCGCTCAAAGAATCCGTGTCATAAGTGACGTGAATTTCTTTAATAGAACCGTCGGAATTCTTTACAACAGACTCACCCTTAATAATATAACCATTTTTTAAACGTACTTCATTTCCAATACTCAATCTGAAAAATTTGGCTGGAGCTACTTCAAGAAAATCTTCTTTTTCAATGTATAATTCACGTGAGAAAGGAACTTTTCTAAAACCAGCAGTTTCATCTTCTTGATTATTTTCAGCGTCTAACCACTCTACTTTGTCTTCTGGATAATTAGTAATGACCAATTTTACAGGATCCAAAACAGCCATAACTCTAGGTGCTTTTTTATTCAAATCTTCACGTAAGCAGAAGTCTAACAAAGAAATATCAATAATATTTTCACGTTTAGCAACACCTATCGTATCACAAAATTTACGAATAGAAGCAGCGGTATACCCTCTTCTACGTAAACCAGAAATAGTAGGCATTCTTGGATCATCCCACCCATTAACTACTTTATCTTGAACTAATTGTAATAATTTTCGTTTGCTCATAACGGTATAATTCAAGTTCAAACGAGCAAATTCATATTGATGTGGTCTTACTTTTTTCGTATCATAAATTTGATCCAAAAACCAATCATACAATTCACGGTGCATTACAAACTCTAAAGTACAAATAGAGTGAGAAATTTGTTCTAAATAATCACTTTCACCATGAGCATAATCATACATTGGATAAATATTCCAGTCATTACCAGTACGATGATGATGACGATGTAAGATTCTGTACATCAATGGATCACGCATCAACATATTCGTAGAAGCCATATCAATTTTGGCTCTCAAAACATGGCTACCTTCAGGAAAATCTCCATTTTTCATGCCTTCAAATAGCTGAAGATTTTCTTCTATAGTACGATTTCTATAAGGTCCATCAACACCAGGTTGCGTTGGAGTTCCTTTTTGAGCAGCCATTTCTTCTGAAGTTTGGCTATCTACATAAGCTTTTCCTTTCTTTATCAAAAGAATAGCCCAATCATACAATTGCTGAAAATAATCCGAAGAATACAATTCTTCCGACCAATTAAAACCTAACCATTTTACATCTTCTTTGATAGCATCTACGTATTCTTGCTCTTCTTTTGCAGGATTCGTATCATCAAATCGAAGATTAACTGGGGCATTATATTTTAAACCTAAACCAAAATTAAGACAAATAGATTTGGCATGGCCAATGTGTAAATAACCATTAGGTTCGGGTGGAAAACGGAAGCGTAATTGCTCTTTAGGAAAACCATTAGCAATACTATCTTCAATGATTTGTTCTATAAAATGAAGTGATTTTTCTTCTGCAGCCATTATATTGAAATTTGAACGGCAAAGTTATCAAAATTGTTGAGGAATCTAGGTATAATAGGGTTCTTTATTTATTTATTCCATTAAAAAAACAAAAGAATTTGTACTTTTAACGCAAGAAAAAAATACTTTATTTCATCAAATAATGGGCAAAATTAAACTAAAAAATATACGCACCTTTTCTTATCACGGTTGTCTGATTGAAGAATCAAAAATAGGTTCAGATTACCGAGTAGATTTAGAAATTGAAACCGATTTAACACAATCTGCACTATCAGACAAATTAAGTGATACCGTAGATTATGTATTATTGAACCGAATTGTGGTTGAAGAAATGGCAATTAGAGCGGAATTATTGGAAAATGTAGCTCATAGAATCATTGTTCGTGCTATGAATGAAGCGCCAACTATTACAAAAATTGAAGTTGAAGTTTCAAAAATAAATCCTCCTATTGGTGGTGATGTAGAAGCGGTTACCATTGTTATGAGTAAAACGCGCTAATAAATTTCAAAAATTGAAAGACCAAAAGAAAAGGGATTCTCTTTTTATTTGGAATCTGAAATTTGCTTTTTGGAATTTTTGTATTACATTTGCAATCCGTTTAAACAATGGCGTCGTGGCCGAGCGGCTAGGCTGGGCTCTGCAAAAGCTCCTACTCCGGTTCGAATCCGGACGATGCCTCTGAAACCTTCAAGGAAACTTGGAGGTTTTTTTTATGAATAATTTTTAAGAAAAATTAGATAAAGAAAGGTTCGAATCCGAACGATGACTTTA
>ERZ650300.106-NODE-106-length-43388-cov-16.265894_pt1 | contig 43388 bp, 52 predicted proteins | sample MGYA00376236_ERZ650300 | MGnify/ENA primary metagenome ERZ650300 (study PRJEB26733, sample SAMN07839303) | wastewater metagenome | biome: urban; feature: wastewater treatment plant; material: waste water | place: USA: North Carolina | collected 2016-04-28 ...
TACGAGATAAACATCGGTGACTGGAGTTCAGACGTGTGCTCTTCCGATCTTGACGGACATCACCTATGTGCGCACTCAGGAAAACTGGCTGTATCTGTGTGTCGTGATCGACCTGTACTCCGGCGTTGTGGTGGGCTGGTCAATGAGCCACATTCAGGATCGCCAGTTGGTCGTGCAGGCTGTGTTGATGGCGCTGTGGCAGCGCGAGGCTCGTACCCCGGTCATCCTGCACTCGGATCGGGGCTGTCAGTTCACCAGTGATGAGTACCAGCGCTTCCTGACGGGCCACAACCTGATCTGCAGCATGAGTGCGGTGGGCAGTTGTGCCGACAATGCGGCTGCCGAGAGCTTCTTTGGCGTGCTCAAACGTGAGCGGGTAAACCGTCGACAATATCGGAGTCGAGCAGAAGCCAGGGCCGATATCTTTGACTACATTGAGCGCTTCCATAACCCGAGAAAACGTCGGCAGCTGGAAATGCTTAAAGGGAATGATTTAGTCTTAACTCAACTGTCCGTGGAAGCGGGGTAAAACCCACACGAGCCATAGGCAGTCTTCCACTCATGAAGCGGGTTCGAACCCGGGCCTCCGGCCCCAGCGAAACCTGGTATAAATTTTTTGAAAACAACAGATTAGAGATAAAATCATGAGCACGGTAGAAACCGCTGTCCTCGCGGGAGGATGCTTTTGGGGCATGCAGGATCTGGTTCGCAAGCTGCCCGGCGTCATCAGCACGCGCGTCGGCTACAGCGGCGGCGACGTGGCCAACGCCACCTACCGCAACCACGGCACCCATGCCGAGGCCGTGGAAGTGATCTTCGATTCCGCCGGCATCAGCTATCGCGATTTGCTGGAGTTTTTCTTCCAGATCCATGATCCGAGCACCCCCAATCGACAGGGCAACGACCGGGGCAGTTCTTACCGTTCGGGCATCTACTTTACAACGCCTGAGCAGCATCAGGTTGCGCTGGATGTGATCGCTGATGTTGACGCTTCCGGCCTGTGGCCGGGCAAGGTGCAAACCGAAGTAAAACCGGCCGGCCCGTTCTGGCAGGCCGAGCCGGAGCATCAGGATTATCTGGTTCGGCATCCGGGCGGCTACACCTGCCACTACCCACGCCCCAACTGGAAGTTGCCGAAGCGCGCCCCAACGGAGTCATGAGCCCGCAGCGAGAGCTGCCGCCTTTGAAAACCGGTCTCCACCGTCATGGGCCGGCGATTCCGTTGCAGGGCGCTGCCCGTGTGTGATGGCAGGCTGCGAAACAAGGAGAGCACCTTGATCTATCGTGAAATTCTCTTTAGCGATTTCCCTCTCGATGGCAACCGCCTGATCGAACCCATCGATCGCATGAACGACCTGAATCGGGCTGCTTGATGGCGGAGCTTACGCATACCCGGCATGAACGGGACGGCGCGAATGGCGCTGGAAAATCGCCGGATCCGGCGCACGATGTGGCGACTCAACCACAAGCCGCGCAACTCATGTTCGACAACACCTACGCGCGTGAGTTGGAGGGGTTTTATGTCCGTTGGATGCCGGCAGCCTCGCCGGCGCCCCGCCTGCTGAAGGTCAATCCTGACCTGGCGCTTGAACTGGGTTTGGATCTCGCCGAGCTGAACTCCCCCGCCGGCTTGGATATTCTGGCCGGAAATGTCGTGCCCCCGGGCGCCGAGCCTCTGGCGCAAGCCTACGCGGGGCACCAGTTTGGAGGTTTCTCCCCGCGGCTGGGTGACGGACGGGCGCTGCTGCTGGGTGAGGTGATTGATCGCAACGGGCATCGCCGCGATATCGCGTTCAAGGGATCTGGCCGCACGCCGTTTTCGCGCGGCGGAGACGGCAAGGCCGTGCTGGGGCCGGTGTTGCGCGAGTATCTGATGGGCGAGGCGATGCATGCGCTGGGAGTTCCCACGACTCGTGCGCTGGCTGCCGTGGCCACTGGTGAAACCGTGCGGCGTGAGCAGGCGCAGCCCGGAGCGATCTTGACGCGAGTGGCTGCAAGTCACCTTCGGGTGGGAACCTTTGAGTTTTTCGCGGCGCGGGATGAGGTGCAGCTGCGTCGCTTGGCTGATTACGCCATCAAGCGTCACGACCCGCAGCTTGTCGGTTTGCCCGACCGCTACCTGGGTTTCCTGCAGATGGTGATTGAACGCCAGGCTGCGCTGGTGGCCCGCTGGATGGGCATCGGCTTCATTCATGGCGTCATGAACACCGATAACATGACGATTTCGGGCGAGACCATCGACTACGGGCCCTGTGCCTTCATGGAGCACTTCGACCCCGGGGCTGTGTTCAGTTCTATCGACACCGGCGGTCGCTATGCTTACGGCAATCAACCGAAGATCGCGCAGTGGAATCTCGCGCGCTTTGCCGAAACCCTGCTGCCGTTGATCGGCGCGGACGGGAACAACGGCCTCGCAATCGAACGCGCGAGTGAACTTGTTGCCGGTTTTGCCAAGCAATTTGATGCCCAATGGACGACGGTGCTCCGGGACAAGCTAGGCCTTGACGGGATCGATACGGCTGATCGGGCGCTGGCGGATGATTACTTGGCGCTCTTGCATGCGCATCGTATTGACTACACGCTGGGCTTCCGTCGCCTTTACGACGCGGCCGCGGGCGACAGCGCACCGCTGAGGAGCTTGTTCGGCGAATCCGCCGCAGCCCTGGAGCCCTGGCTGGGTCGCTGGCATGCGCGTCTGGGCAGCGTCAGCGCTCAGGTGGGCGCGAACGCGACCGGGCAAAAGAGGTTTGCAGGGATGCGCCGTGCCAACCCGATCTACATACCGCGCAACCATCAGGTCGAGGCTGCGCTCGCCGCCGCGGCGACACACGACAACCTGACGCCGTTCGAGACGCTGCTTGCTGTATTGCGGCATCCCTTCGACGAGAGGGAGTCCGACCGGATTTTTGCCGATCCCGCGCCGGCAGAACAAACCGCGTGCTACCGTACTTTTTGCGGAACCTGAACCAAAGCAGCGCCGCAACGGAAACAATTCAACCAATCGAGGTTTGACAATGGCACACGACACCGCCCCACACGTCGGAATCATGGACGAAGCCGCGCCCGCGCTGGGTGTGACCCAGTGGATCAACCCGTCCGGCCAGCCGCTGGCCGACTACGATCTGGACAAGATGCCGGGCGCCTACAAACTGATCTTTTGCTTCCAGGATGCCTGCCCAGGCTGCCACCTGACGGGGTTCCCCGCACTGGCACAACTGGTGCAGGCCTTTCAGGGCTCGCCCTTCATCAGTTTTGCGGCTGTGCAGACGGTCTTCGAGGACTTTGAGTCCAACACCTACGAACGCATGGCGGCGGCCCAGGCCAAGTACGCCTTGCCAATTCCTTTCGGCCACGACGCCGGCGAAGGGCGAGAGGGAGCCGGCTCTGTGTTGATGGCGCGCTATCGCAACGGCGGGACGCCTTGGTTCATTCTGATCGATCCCGCTGGAGTGGTGATCTACAACCATTTCCGGGTAGACACCGAGAAGTTGATTGCATCACTCAAGCGCGCGCAAGCGGCGCCACCGGCGCCGCAACCCGATGCCGACACACTTACCTGGCGCGGCGTGCTTGATCTCACACGCAAGGGTAACCCGGCGCCGCCGCGGCGCGTGGAGCTGAGCGATGCACAGTGGCGCGAACGCCTGACGTCCGAGCAGTTCCGCATCATGCGCGAGAAAGGCACCGAGCGAGCGCACAGTTCCTCGATGTGCCGCCTGTTCGAACCCGGACGCTATGCCTGCGCGTGTTGCGGCACTGAGTTGTTTGATGCCGCCACCAAGTACGACAGCAAGAGCGGCTGGCCGAGCTTTACCCAGGCGGTGACGCCTGGCGTGGTGGCCTACCACGCCGACCACAGTCATGGCATGACCCGGGTGGAAACCACCTGCAATGTCTGCGATGCCCACCTCGGCCACGTGTTCCCGGACGGCCCGCCGCCCAGCGGGCTGCGCTATTGCATCAACGCGCTGTCGCTGATCAAGGTATAGGTATGGCGGTGCGACTGCGCGGCGCGCGAACAGGAGAAAATGGGCGTCATGAGAAGTAACAAGGTCGAATTTCCGGGTGCTCAGGCCAACCGGCTCGCCGGCGTCATTGAGCTGCCGGAGCAAGGCGCACCCCGCGCCTTTGCCGTCTTTGCGCATTGCTTCACGTGTGGCAAGAACTCGCTCGCCGCCACGCGGGTCAGCCGTGCTTTGGCAGCCCGAGGCATCGCGACGCTGCGTTTCGATTTTACGGGCTTGGGTGACAGCGAGGGTGAATTCGGCCATGCCGGCATCAGCGCCAATGTGGCGGATTTGGTCGCCGCGGTGCGCTGGATGCAGGAAACCCATGGCGAGGTGAGCCTGTTGGTGGGGCACAGCCTGGGCGGCACGGCGGCACTGCTGGCCAGCCGGCAGCTGCCGCAGATCAAGGCGGTTTGCACCATCGGCGCCCCCGCCACGGCCGCTCACTTATTGAGGCAGTTCAAGGGCGCCACGGAGGATGCGCTGGGTGACTGGCAGGTCAAGCTTGGCGGCCGGGATTTTTCCCTCAGCGCCGGCTTCATAGGCGAATTGCAGCATCATGAGAGCGGTGCGGCTGCATCGGCAGGCCTGGGGCGCGCGCTGCTGGTGATGCATGCTCCGCGTGACGAGGTGGTTGGCGCTGAACAGGCCCACGCCCTGTTCAGTGTCGCCAGCCACCCGCGCAGCTTTGTCAGCCTTGACGATGCCGACCACCTGCTGACCCGCGGCTCCGACGCCACGTATGCGGCGGACGTCCTGGTGGCTTGGGCGGGGCGCTATGTGGGCGGGGACACGCCGCAGCCCGTGGCCGCCCCGGTGGACCTGCCCCCAGGCGAGGTCTGGATCGGGGAGCGTGACCATAGCTTCTGGCGCGCCATGCGTGCCGGAGCCCACCAGCTCGATGCCGATGAGCCGCGCTCGCTGGGTGGCGGTGACCGCGGACCCGGGCCGTACGACCTGCTGCTCATGTCGCTGGGGGCCTGCACCTCGATGACCTTGCGCCTGTATGCCAAGCGCAAGGGCTACGCGCTGGACGATGTCCAGGTGGTGCTGCGCCACGAGCGACTGCATGCCAACGACTGTGCCGAATGCGAGGGGCGTAGCGGCCGGGTCGAACGCATTGCGCGTGAGATCACCGTGCGCGGAGATCTGGACGATGCCCAGCGTGCCGACCTGCTGCGCGTGGCGGATCTGTGTCCGGTACACCGAACGCTCGAAGGCAAGCCCGTGATCGTGACCCGGCTCAGGGCGGAGCATTGAAGCTCTCGCCTATTTTTTGTGACAACCGTTTGGAGATGCGCACATGCAAGCTGTTTGGAAAGACACCGTCATTGCCGAGAGCGACGACATCGTTGAGGTCGAAGGCAATGCCTATTTCCCTCTGACCTCGCTGCGGCAGGAATACGTGCGCGGCAGCGATACGCATACAACCTGTCCTTGGAAAGGCCGTGCGAGCTACTACACGCTTAAGGTCGGCGAGGACCTGAATCGTGATGCGGCCTGGTTCTACCCTGAGCCAAAAAGCGGGGCCGAGGCGGTTGCCGGGCGCGTGGCCTTCTGGCGCGGCGTGGAGGTGCGCTCGTGATGACCGCCGAGTCTTACGACACCATCGTCATCGGTGCCGGTCAGGCAGGGCCGTTTCTGGCCGCCAAGCTGGTGTCCCAGGGCCGCAAGGTGGCTCTGGTTGAGTCGCGTGATCTCGGCGGCACCTGTGTCAACCGGGGCTGCACGCCGACCAAGACGCTGCGCAAGTCGGCACGCGTGGCCTACATGGCGCGGCGCGCGGCCGAGTTCGGCGTCCACCTGGGCCCGGTCGAAGTGGATTTCGCCGCGGCCATGAACCGTATGCAGCAACGCGTGGATGAAGCGCGCGCGGGCTTGGAGGGCTGGCTGGGCAACCTGTCTGGACTGACCATCGTCAAGGCGCATGCTCGCCTGGCCGGGCGCAACGGCGACGATTTTCTGGTGCAGGCCGGTGACCGCCTGCTGAGTGCGCCCCGGGTGGTGCTCAACACCGGCACCCGCCCCTTTGTGCCACCCATCCCCGGACTGGCTGACAACCCCCATCTGGACAACGAAGGCCTGCTGGCGCTGCGCGAGCTGCCCCGCAAGCTCGTGGTCATCGGCGGCGGCTACATCAGCCTGGAGATGGGACAGATCTTCCGGCGGCTGGGCAGCAAAGTCGCCATCATCGAGGCCGGAGCGCGCCTGACAGCGCGTGAAGACGAAGACGTATCGCAGGCCATCACCGAAATGTTGCGCGCCGAAGGCATCGATGTCTTCACCGGGGTGGGCATCAAGGCGGTGCAGCCGGGGCAGTTCGAAGGTGGCAGCTGCGTTGAGCTGGCCGACGGCCGCATCATTGGCGGCAGCCACCTGCTGGTGGCCACGGGCCGGGTGCCCAATACCGACGATTTGGGTCTGGACACCGTGGGCCTGAAGCCCAATATGCGTGGCTACATTGCCACCAACGAACGCCTGGAGACCGACGTGCCCGGTATCTGGGCGCTGGGGGACATCAACCAGCGCGGCGCCTTTACCCACACCAGCTACCACGACCACGAGATCCTGGCGGAGAACCTGGCCGGGGGGCAGCGCAGCGCCGACGACCGCACCACCATCTACGCCATGTTCACCGACCCGCCCCTGGCCCATGTGGGCCTGTACGAGGCCGATGCGCGGCGCCTGGTGGCGCAGGGCCGGCGCATCTCACAGGCGGTGCATGCCATGAAGGACGTGAGCCGCGCCAAGGAAGAGAGTGAAACCATCGGCACCATCAAGCTGCTGATCGACGAAGACAGCGGCCTCTTCCTGGGCGCCACCATGCTGGGCATCCAGGCGGACGAAATCATCCAGGCCATCAGCCTGGTGATGGCCAGTGGCGGCACCTGGCGCGCGGTACGCAATGCGTTGCCGGCGCACCCCACGGTGACCGAGTTCCTGCCCACCATCCTCGACCGGCGCAAGCCCCTGGCCGCCGGCTGACGCCCCAAGGACCGCCCATGCCCATCAACCGTTCCTTTGGCGGCCGCAATCGCGGCGCCAACCCGCACGGTGGCCGACTGCCACCGGGCCAATCCCTGGTCGACAACTTTCCTGTCCTCACCGCAGGGCCTGCGCCCCGCGTGCCCGACCTGGCCGACTGGGGGCTGACCCTGAAAGTCGGGCCCAAACCGCTGCGCACCTGGAGCTGGCAGGAGTTCAATGCCCTGCCACAGACCGAGATGGTGGTGGACATCCACTGCGTCACCACCTGGTCCAAGTTCGACACCCGCTGGCGCGGGGTCACCGTGGACGACCTGCTGCGGGCGGCTGGCGTGCAGGCGCCCACGCCGTGGGTGCTGGCGCACTCGCTCGACGGCTACAGCACCAATGTGCCACTGGCCGACCTTGCGGGCGGGCGTGCCCTGGTGGCGACGCATTTCGACGACCAGCCCTTGTCGCACGCGCATGGCGGCCCGGCGCGGCTGCTGGTGCCGCACCTCTACTTCTGGAAATCGGCCAAGTGGGTGAGTGCGCTGCAGTTTACCCCGGCCGACGAGGCGGGGTTCTGGGAATTGCGCGGCTACCACATGCGTGGTGATCCGTTCCAGGAGGAGCGTTATGGCTGAGGCCAGTGCAGGCACCGGACAGCACCTGCGCTGGCAGAACGCACGCGTTGAAGCGCTCGACGCGCTGACGCCGACCATTCGCCGCATCACGCTGCGGCCACAGCACTGGCACCAGCCGTTGGCAGGACAGCACCTGGATGTACGGCTCACCGCGGACGACGGCTATCAGGCGCAGCGCAGCTATTCGCTGCTGTCGCCTCCGCAGCGCGAAGGCGTGTACGAATTGGGCATCGAGCGGCTCGCCGACGGTGAAGTGTCACCCTGGTTCCACGATGCGGTGCAGGTCGGTGAATCAATCGAGGTCCTCGGACCGGTGGGCGGTCACTTTGTCTGGCGCGCGCAGGAGGCTCCGCCTACGCTGCTGATTGGCGGTGGCTCGGGCGTGGTGCCCCTGCTGGCCATGGCGGCGCACGGGGTGCAGTCGGGTCTGATGGCACCGATGGTGCTCATGGTCGCTGCCCGCACCCTGGCCGACGTGCCGCTGTGGACCGAGCTGCAGCAATGGCAGGCCCAAAGCAGTCGATTCCAATGCCGTCTGGCGCTGTCGCGCGAGACCACGGTGCCGCGGGTGCAGGATCACGCCGGGCGGCTGCGTCTGGAAGTCCTGGCCGCCGCCTTGCAGCAGCTTGCAGACAACGCCACCGGCTCGGCGTCGGTGTATGTCTGCGGGAGCAACGCCTTTGTCGAAAGCGTGATCGCCATGTTGCGCGCACTGCGGATTCCCGACGGCGCCATCCGGACCGAACGATTTGGTGGCTGATGCTGCGACCATTGGAGCCCCAACGATGACGATTTATACCCCCGAGCAGATCCTGTCGCTGCGATACCGCGGTGTTCGGAAACGCACCGAACAGCTCTGCGCGCCCCTGAGTGTCGAAGATCATGTGCCACAGCCCATGACCGATGTCAGTCCGCCCAAGTGGCACCTGGGGCATGTCACCTGGTTCTTTGAGCAGTTTGTGCTGCTGCCGAACCTCCCTGGCTTCGCGGCTTTCGACCCGCGCTATGCCTACCTGTTCAACAGCTATTACAACGCCATGGGTGACCGGGTAGCCAGGGCCGAGCGCGGGCATCTAAGTCGCCCCACCGTGGCCGAAGTCCTGGCCTACCGCGCCCACGTCGATGCCGCCATGAACCAGCTGCTCTTGCAGCCCCTGGCGGCCGATGTTGCGGAACTGATCGAACTGGGCCTGCAGCACGAACAACAACACCAGGAGCTGTTGGTCACGGATATCAAGTACATCCTCGGTACCCAACCGCTGGCGCCGGTCTACGACCCCCGGGGCCTGGGGGTCCTGGACGTGGCGGCGGAGCACGACGGCACCTGCCCTCCGCTGGACGACTGGGTCGACGTGGCCGCCGGAACCGTCGAGGTGGGGCACAGCGGACGCAGTTTTGCCTTTGACAACGAGTCACCGAAGCACGCCGTGCTGCTGGGCGCGTCACAACTTCGCCGGACGCTGGTCACGAACCAGGAATACCTGGCCTTCATGGCCGATGGGGGTTACGAGCGTCATGAGTTCTGGCATGCCGAGGGGTGGGACTGGGTGCGCACCCTGATCCGCAAGGCGCCGCTGTACTGGCAGCCTGATGGCTGCGGGGGGTGGCAACACTATACACTTGCCGGCCTGCAGGCTCTGGAACGCATGGCGCCTGTCAGCCATGTCAGTTACTACGAAGCATTTGCCTTTTGTCAGTGGGCGGGCTGGCGCCTGCCGACCGAGTTCGAATGGGAAGCCGCGGCGACCCGCTTTAAGTGGGGCCGTCGCTGGGAATGGACGCAGAGTTCCTACCTGCCTTACCCGGGGTTCCGGCGCAGCCCGGGCGCCGTGGGCGAATACAATGGCAAATTCATGGTGAACCAGCAGGTGCTGCGCGGCAGCTCGTACGCCACGCCGCCAGGCCATGCCCGGCTGACTTACCGCAATTTCTTCAACACACCGGCGCGCTGGCAATTCACCGGCATCCGGCCGGCGCGCGACCCAGGACAACAGGCACAGGCATGAACGACGAACAAACCTTGGCCCTGCACGTACTGCAGGGCCTGAGTGCTCCACAGAAGGCGCTGTCATCGGCCTGGTTCTATGACGACGAAGGCTCGCGCATCTTCCAGAAGATCATGGCGCTGCCCGAGTACTACCTGACGCGGGCGGAACATGATCTGCTGCGTGAGCGCGCCGATGAGATCGCGCACTGGATCGATGCCGACCGGCACGCGCTCGACCTGATCGAGTTGGGCAGCGGCGACGGCGAAAAGACCCTGACGCTGTGCCAGACGCTTCACGATCACGATGTCGACTGCATCTACCGGCCCATGGACGTGTCGGCCCACGCGCTGGCCGAACTCAGCCAGCGCTTCGAGCGGCACCTGCCGCGCATGGCGCTCGAGCCCATGCTCGCCGACTACTTCGAACACTGGCCTGCCACCTCTACGCAGCGCCGGCAGGTGGCCATGCTGTTGGGCAGTAACCTGGGCAACTTCGACGAAGACAGCGCGGTGGCGTTGCTGCGGCGCATCCGCGCCCGCCTGCGCGAGGACGATGTCCTGTTGCTCGGCCTGGATCTGGTGAAAGACCCGCACATCATCCAGGCGGCTTATGACGACGCCCAGGGTGTGACGGCCGAATTCAATCTCAACCTGCTGCGCCGGCTCAACCGCGAGTTGGGTATGAACTTTGACCTGGAGGCCTTCAGTCATTTTGCCAGCTACTGTCCCTTGCAGGGGGTGGTGCGCAGCTTTCTGGTCAGTCGCAGCCGGCAGGTGGTCTCCTCCGCCGTGCTGGATCGGGAGTTCCGCTTTGCCGCCGGTGAGACGATCTACACCGAGCAATCGCAGAAATATACCGAACAGGGTATTGACCAACTGGCACGGGCCAGCGGCTTCCAGAGCGTGCGGGTGATCACCGACGAGCGGCGCTGGTACGCGCTGGTAGTCTGGCGCCGGACGGCGGAGGCGGGATAATCCCGACCGGCAAGGTACTGGCGGCCTGGCTTCGCGGATTTGATAGACATTTATACCGATTCTTATTTTTGATAAGGGAACTCCACCATGAGCGGCAAAATCCACCTGAAGAACACGATGTTGGGCCTGCGTGCAGAACAGCTCCGGTTTGCCGAAGAGTCTTACGCGCAATACCTTGCCGGCGCTGCCGTGCGCGTTGACGAACCCCGCGAGTCAGGCGCTTCATCTCAGTCATACAACAGTGGTGTGCTGGCGCAATCGTTTGAATGTCCCATTCATGCCCACGAACATGCGCTGGCAGCCCTCAACCTTATCGATTTTGGCCCGAAAGACGAGGTGACCGAAGGTGCTGCGGTAAGCATCAGTGGCCGCTGGTTTGTGATCGGCGTTGCAACGGATGTGTTCGAGTGTGATGGGCGCATATTCATGGGCATCTCGGTTGAAGCTCCCATTTATCAGTCGATTGCCGGCGCCCGTGCCGGTGATCAGGTGGAGTTCCGCGGGCGGACCCTGTCGATCGACGAGGTGATTTGATGGAGGTGGAACTCGCTGCGAACACGGCCGGCCTGCGGGGGTTGACCACCCGCTTTTCAGGCAGCGGACGTGTTGAGGCTATCGTGTTCAGGCCACAACGTCGTGCGCCGGCGATCTACGCTGATGAGGCGCGGATTGAACCTGGCCGAGGCCTGATTGGCGACCACCGTGCCCAGCGGCTGAGTGACACGGATGAGCGGCGCAAGCGCGAGCTCACACTGATCCAACACGAGTACCTGCCATTGATTGCCGCTTGGACTTCGCAGGGCTCCGTTGACGCACTGCGGTTGCGGCGTAATCTGGTGATCTCCGGTCTTAACCTGACCGCCATGCATTCGCCGTTTCCTGATCTGGTGCTGGTGTGGCGCCTCGGACCGGAAATCTGCATCGAAGTCACCGGAACCTGTCCGCCTTGCTCACGCATGGAGGCTGAACTCGGAGTCGGCGGTTACAACGCCCTGCGCGGCCACGGTGGCATGACCGCGCGAGTGATCACGGGGGGGGTGATCAGAGTCGGTGACGCCGTTCATCTCGAACGGGTGGACGCCGCTAGAGGCAGCCGCTAGAACCAAGTATAGTGTTATCGTTAGTGGTGGGTTTGGGGTCGTTCATAAGTAGCGGTTTCCGCCAAACGCGATGTTTCAGAAGAGTTCATTTAAGCATGGAGAAGGCATGTGCGTAGCGCAGTTATCGTATCGACGGCACGGACTCCGATAGGCAAGGCCGTGCGGGGCGCGTTCAACGCGACCAAAGCCCCGACGCTGGGGGCTCTTTCATTGCGTGAGGCAGTGATCCGGGCTGGTATTGACCCGGCGGAAGTCGATGATGTGGTCTATGGCAGCGCCCTGCAACAGGGCGCCGCCGCCAACAATATCGGGCGCCTTGTTGCCTTGCGCGCAGGCTTGCCCTATACGGTGGCGGCGCAATCGATGGACCGGCAATGCTCATCCGGCGTCATGGCCATCGCGACAGCGGCCAAACAGATCGTCGTTGACCGCATGAACGTTGTCGTGGGTGGTGGCCAGGAATCGATTTCGCTCATCGAAACGCCTGACTTTCGCATCGACTTCGACAGCGAATTAATCGCACTCCACGACGATATCTATATGCCGATGATCCAGACCGCCGAGACGGTGGCCAATCGCTACGGCATAAGCCGCGATGCGCAGGACGAATATGCCCTCCAATCACAACTTCGTACCGCGGCGGCGCAGGCTATGGGGTTGTTCGATGCCGAAATCGTTCCGGTTACCGTGCGCAAGGCTGTCGTTAACAAGGAAACCGGCGAGGTAAGCTACCAGGACGTTTACTTGGCGAAGGACGAGGGTAATCGCCCCGAAACCACACTGAACGGATTGGCCGGCCTGCGTCCGGTCATTCCTGGCGGCTCGATCACGGCAGGCAATGCCAGTCAGCTTTCGGATGGCTCGTCCGCTTGTGTCCTGATGGAGGAGCGGCTCGCGGAGAAAAGGGGGCTGGCGCCATTGGGGCGATACGTCGGCATGGCGGTCGCAGGATGCAAGCCGGATGAAATGGGAATTGGTCCGGTCTTTGCGATTCCGCGGTTGCTCGACCGTTTCGGGCTCAAGATGGACGACATCGGCCTGTGGGAATTGAACGAAGCCTTCGCCGTCCAGGTTCTGTATTGTCGGGACAGGCTTGGCATACCTAATGAGTTGCTCAACGTGAATGGCGGTTCGATTTCGATCGGCCATCCTTATGGAATGACGGGATCACGCTGTACGGGGCACGCATTGATTGAAGGCAAACGCCGCGGGGCACGATATGTGGTCGTGACCATGTGCATCGGCGGAGGTCAGGGGGCTGCTGTTCTCTTTGAAGTACTTTGACCAAGGGCCAAATGGATATGAATCTCGTTCTTGGTTGATTGCCGCAGCGTCATTGCCCGCAATGGCGTAGACATAACCGGGGGTGACAAACAGCATGACGCGTGCCGTAATAAAAGTGCCCGTTGGCATGGGTCTGCTGCCCTGTTAAGAGCAGCCATGCTGCTGCTTGTAGGCCTCCGACGGCAGAGGTGGCTAATCCAGTGTAACTTTAGAGCCATTCTCATAACCTTAAGCCGGCCCGCTGCTCCATGGTACCTGAATCCCGGAAAGAGCCAGACGAATGGCAAAGCTTTCGAGACTGTCAAGCAAGCCATCAATGCAAATATTGATGCACCCGTGATGTCCCGGTCTCCGTCGGGCTGTTGTGGGGCACCCCACCAAAACGAGAAGAGGAATTACAATGAAACTCATATTACGCAAGTTGACGTATGGGATTTCCGCAGCGGCAAGGCGCGGTACATTGATTTGCGGCCTTGCGGCATTTTCGATGCTGGTGACTGGGGGGGCCTTGGCTGCCGGCACCGGGAAGGTGAAGAAAAACCCCAACTACCCGCAAATCGAATTTCCACCGCAGTTTAATGCCAAAGGCGAGCTCCTGCAGCCGGTTGATTTCCGTGAATGGATTTTCCTCGGCTCGCCGCTGACGCCGCATGGCTTGAACAACGGCAAATCCAATTTCCCCGAGTTCCACAATGTCTATGTCCAGCCCTCGGCCTTCAAGGCTTACCGCGCCACCGGCAAGTGGCCGGAAGGGACCATTCTGTTGAAGGAGTTGCAACTGGTAAAGGGCCCGTCCGAATTTCCGGATGGATCACGCTTCGAGACTTCTGGTCGGGGCTATTTCCCGGGGGCGGTCAACGGAATGGATGTCGCGGTCAAGGATAGCAAACGCTTTGCCGAAACCAAGAACTGGGGCTATTTCAACTTCAACCACAGCGCCCCTCCCTATCTGAAGTCGGCGGCGGTCCGTCCGGTGGGTGAATGTGCCGGCTGCCACATTGCCAATGCCGATGAGGATATGGTTTATGTCAATCTGTACAAGCCGATCCTGACGCCGCTCCCACGCCCCTGACCTTTTAAGGAATGATGATGCGAAACTACGTCCGTTGTGCACTCATGGCGAGCTCGGTTCTGATGGCAACGGCCGTAGCTGCGGCTGACCCCGCCAAGTCGGGAAAAAGGGAGAGCTACAGCCCTTATGTTGACGCCAAGGGAAACATAAGTTTCCCGACAAAATTTCCCGACGGCTATCAGCATCTCGGCACTTGGGCGGTACTTGGCGAAGAAGGAGTGGCCGACACCCACAATGTTTATGCACGCCCCAAGGATGTCGCTTATTTTCGCCGGAACGGTTCGTTCCCGGATGGCGCCGTGATCATCAAAGAGGTGCTTGAAGCCATCGGATCCAACCATACAACGGGCCAGGCTTTTTGGGGCAGCAAAGGCAAAACCTGGTTCATGATGATCAAGGACTCCCGCGGGCGGTTCCCCGCCAATCCGTTGTGGGGTGACGGCTGGGGATGGGCGCAGTTCGATCCGACTGATCGCTCCAAGCAAATTGCCACGAACTACAAGACCGACTGCCTCCAATGCCACGTCCCGGCCAAGGCGATGGATTGGGTCTACGTCTATGCCTACCCGGCACTCGGGGAAATGGCTTTGCGTCAGACGCCTGCGGCGGCCCGCGGCGGCCACCTGAAGGCCGGCGAAGGGCATGGTGCCGGCTCTGCCGCTCCCGGCGCCTCGCCAATACTGGCCGGCAAGAAATTGTTTGACAACACCTGTATCGCTTGTCACTCGATCGCTCCCAACCAGAACGGCATCGGACCATCGCTGTTCGGGGTAGTCGGACGACCGGCCGGAAGCCTGCCGGGCTTTACGTACTCTGAGGCAATGCGCAACTCCGGAATCACCTGGAGCGCCGAAAACCTTGACAAGCACCTGGCCGACACCCGGAACTTTATACCCGGCAATCGGATGGGCGGCTTCTTCAAGGGGGTTGCGGCGGCCGGCGAGCGCGAATCCATTATTGCCTACCTGTCAACATTGAAGTAAAGAAAGTCATGAAAGCGGCAAGCAGGCTGCCTGAGCGAACCCTGGATGCCGCGAAATGATCATGTTGAGCCAGCCTCCCAGGTGTCGCAGCCGGTGAGCGCCCTACCCCGCCGATCGGAAGACGACAGACCGCTGAGCGTCCGCTTGGCGCACCTGTTGATCATCTGCCTGATGTTGACCTCGCTCCTGAGCGGCTTGGAGGCCTTCAATTTTACAGCCATCCCGCGCCTGCTCACCCGGGACGGACTGTTTATCTTGCATCGCGGCGCCGGCTTGGCCGTCGCTTTGCTGGCCGCCGGCTGGCTCTGGTTGCGGCGCGATTTCTTCCTGCGGAGCTGGGTCGGTCGCTGGCATGCGCTGATGCTCGGCATTGCCTTCCTGTCATTTTTCAGAGTTGATGTCAGCGGATCGTCACAGTTGCTGTCAGCGCAACAACTCCAGATTGTCCGTTCGCCCACCCGTCGCATTGATTGCTCGGTACAGGGTGGCATGGTGACAGTTCAGTAGCTTGGCGGCATCACGCACCGATGTCCCTTCGGCAAGCAGCCGTTTACCCAGCGCTATCTGGTCGTCACTGAGCTTGGCCGGCCTGCCAAAAACTACCCCTTTCTTTTTGGCGGCCTGACGGCCGGCACTGGTCCTCTCCTTAATAAGGGCGCGTTCAAATTCGGCGATGCCGGCAAAAATGGTCAGGACCATCTTCCCGGAAGGGGAGGTCGTATCTGCCCAAGGCTCCGCAAGAGAGCGTAACCCAACGCCAGCCCGATTGAGCAGTTCTGAAATTTCCAGCAGGTCCTTGGTTGAACGCGCCAAGCGATCCAGCCGCGTCACCACCACCACATCCCCCTCGCGCAGGTGATCGAGCAGTTTGGTCAGTTCCGGCCGATGCCGCTGGGCGCCCGAGATTTTTTCTTCATAGATCCGTCGGCACTCTGCTGATCGAAGAGCGGATCGCTGGTGGTCGAGGTGTTGGTCATCGGTCGAGACGCGGGCATAGCCGATCTGCATGGCGGGGACTCTGGGCAAGTTGTCGCAAAAGTGTATCGTAATTATCTGGTTACGCACCATACTTTTGCGACATCCGAAACGCCGATTTGGCAAAGATCGCAAATTTGTCGCTTTACTTAGGATTTATGCGACAACAGGTGTTCTGTTGAAAACACGCTCTAGGTCGGCCTTCCCTTCCGGCGTGGCGGCCATAGCCTCTATTTCGGTGATCAGTCGCCGCCAAACGCGCTCCTGTGTCATCCCCTCCAATTGCGATACAGCAACCCCAGTGCCCTCGGACAGTCGTTGCAACAGCGGCGGACCGGCATCCTTGAAACGTCTCGCCGGGGCATCGGCTATCGGAATCCCCAGCGCATGCAGGCAAAAGGTCTCGTAGCGAAAGCCATAGCACCCGGCCAATCGTCGGACATAGGACTCCAGCGTTTCCCAAGAGTGCGGTTGCGGGTGCAGCGGCCAACGTTTCGGCATAAGCGGTGTTCCTCTAGCGCAACGTCCGCTCAATGGCGCGCCTACGCACGCTGGGTGGCAAGTACTCCGCCTGTGTGATCGCGGCCTCGCTGATTTTCTCATCCCCATTCCGCAGGGCGAAGTCAGCTGCGCGGGCCAAGAGCGTCGCCATTTCACCAATCGTGCCTTCTGAACGCCGCAAGATATGTTCAAGGGTTTGAGGCGTCGACAAATGGGACGCCTCACGCAGGGGGAGGACAGCTTCGAAGCTGGCCAGCAGCCGCGCCAGCTCTTCCCCGGCCTCCCACAACGGTAATACCAAGGGATGAAACCGGTTTTCCAGTTGATCGTCCGTACGGATCGCCAGATAAGCATCGCGGATGCCCAGGCACACTATCGGTATCCGCAGCTCATTGCCCAGATAGCGCAACACGTTCAGTAACTCACGCTGCCTCCGCGCCGTGGCGCCCAGCAAGTTATGCACTTCGTCAATGACCAGCATGCGCACACCTACCGTGTGCATCAAGCGCATGGTCAATATTTCGCGGACATCCTGGCGGCTATACAGGCCCACGGGTGCCCCCAGCGCGCCCAGGATCGCGGAGAACAGCCGACTGATGGCGGCCTCGGCCGGCATCTGGACCATAAGCACTGGCATCACCTCATGCTCGCGATTATCGGAGACGCATTGCGGATGAGCACGCCGGAACTTCTCGGCAATCATGGTCTTGCCGTTGTTGCTGGGACCGACGATCAGCAAATTCTGGGGCCGAATTTTGCCAGGCTCCTCGACCAGCAGCCGTTCGAGTTGCGCCAATGCCTGATGAGCGCGCGGGTATCCAATCCAGCGCACCGTGCCCAGATGCGTGAGTCGCTCCGTGACAGGGCGCATGGCCAGTGCCTGCCAGTCCGGATGCAGATGACTGAGGTCTACCATGACTCAATATCCTCAAAAGGGTCAACCGATCCAAAATTCATCGAAGCTATCGGCGTTGATGGTTCCGCCCGGGGGGCCTCCGGCAAGAGCGAGGCACGTCTGGTCCGGTTCCGCCGGGCGCTGCGGGTCAGTTGTATGGCCTGACGTTCGATTTCCCGCATGTCGTCGATAGCGGCAAACAAACCGGCCTCGTTGACGGCGGCGCGCCGCTGCTGCCGTAAATGCTTTCGGGCAAGTTTGTGCTCCCACAGTGTGATCGACGGGCGGGTCAGTTCCCGATACGGCACTTCCAGATAGAGATCGTGCTCGGCATCCAGCACGAATATCCGGGATAAATCACGAGGGTCGCGGCGGATTACCAAGGGTCCCGGCCGGTCCCGGCGGACGATCCATGGCCGCAAGGCATTGCTGTAGTAGGTGATGTGATCCAGGGTAATGCCATCGCGTTGCAAGGAGCGGCGCACCACGGGCAAAAAATCAATCAGGAAGGCCTGCAGATCGCGCGGCGCCGGGATGGTCTCACCGGCAGCCATGAGCGCCTGATGGCCCCGCTCATATCGCTGCAAGGGGATTTCGTCGTTGATCCCCGCATGTTTCCGGATGTGGTAGTAACGGGTAATCGCAATGGCCAACCAGCGCTCCAGCTCCTCCAGCGTCAGGCAGGCTGTTTTGTCACTGTCATAGTCGCCACGCTCCTCGGGATTGGAAAAGGTGGTGCCGGGCAAGGCATGCACCAGCCGCATCATGGTGCCGATCACGCGCTCGATGACACCGCCAAAGTGTTTTTTCCCCGGCGGCCGCCATTCGATGGCGATGCCGTGTTGTTCGCAGCCCCTCTCAAAGGCGTCCGAATGGAACTCGCGGGCATTATCCACGCCGATGCGCTTCGGTTTACCCCTGATCGGCCACGTCGCTTCAATACCGCGTTGCTGCAGCCAAGCCGCCTTGTCGCCGGCGACCTGTGTCAGGCAGAGCCCCACACTGGTGGCCGAAGGAGCCTCCAGGGATAGATGAAAGCCAGCCACACACCGGCTGAACACATCAATGGCCAAGGTAATCCAGGGACGACCAATTGGGGCGCGATCCACGGGGTCAACCAGGATCAAATCCACAAGGGTGTGATCCATTTGCAGCCATTCCATCGGAACCGCAGCCTCCGGCGTCGCGCCGATAATCGGCTTGGCTTGGGGAGTCTCTTCACCGCGCCGCCGGCGCTCCGCAAGGGAAAGCGCTTTCAGACGCCGGCGAATGGTGCTGTCAGAGGGCGGCGTCAGGTCAGCCTTCAGGGATTGGGAACGGATTTCACGGATGAGTTCGGCGGCTGACCGCTTCTGGCGGGTCAGATAAACCCGATGGATCAAGCGCTGGAGCAGACTCTCGCGGGAGGGGCTCAACCGCCGCTGGCCTCGACCACCCTTGGGGCCTTTCGGCAGTAGTGCGGTGAGTTCTCCGTTCGCGGCGCGTAGCTGCTGGATCAGCCGATAGATATGGCGTTCCGACAGGCCGAGCATGGCGGCGGCCTTTTGCGCCAGCCGTCTGGAGCATTGGGGATATGCCAGCAATGGACGCACGACCAGACTGCGGCGTTGGGCCTCGCGCCACATGGACTCCGGAATCTGGGAAAGGTCGGGCATGTCCAGCCCTCCGTGACTGCACCCTGCAGCCATCTCCAAGATTCAGTGTAGACCCCCGGCGTAGTGCTGACAGCAACTTTGACGATTCGCTGACACCAACTCTGAAAAATGACAGCTATCAACCGCGCCCCACCCCGCCCATGTGTTGCTATACTTGGCTCGCAGCCCTAGGCTCAGTCCTCTCCCAGCCACCATACTGGTGATGACACTAGGTTCGTTCTGGCCATGTTATGCAGGGCCACCCCAATACCTCGACAGACCCGCCTACTGGCGGGTCTGTCGTTTCTGGCCCATCCCCAGCAAAGCTAGCTAGATAGCTATCACAGCAGCGCCGTCAGGTACGGTAGCGCCTGCGCCGCAAGCACGCTACCTGCCGCGTTTTCCAACACGGCTTTGATGCTCTCTGCGGTCGCCTTGATGACGGCCCACTTGGGCTTTGGCGATGCAGCCTGAGCCTGCAATGTCGCCAGCTCTGCCTGCAATTCATCGCGCACCTCGGCTTCGATGCGTCCCTGCTGGATGGCATCGCGCAGCAGCTCAATCAAGGCTGACAGCGCAGCCATGTCACCGCCTGTTTGAGTCTGGGTCTGGTTAGAGCTATTCGATCCGATCTGGATTTGGGAGCCGCTTACGTCTCCGAAGTGGTAATGCTGCTGCTGCACCGTCTGCTTCTCCTGCTGAGTGAACGTCATGCCTTCCCCGAGCACGCCTTTAGCCTCCAGATCAAGCGCCCATTCGAGCACCCGACTCCGCACCTTCTCGATGACACCCTGCACCTGCACGGTGGAAAACCTGAGCGCCGGGCGCATCGTCACACCGTTCGCCTCGCGCATCATTTGCATCAGCGTGTGCTCGATGTTGGCCGGAAAGTGGCTGTAAATGCCGGTTGTGCTCTGAGCAAGCTGCATCAGCTCCGGCACCGACTGTCGCACCTCGAAGTCCGACAGCAGCTCGGCCATGTCTGGCGGCGCAAAAAACGGGATCGGGCCATGAATCGGGTTTTCGGCCATCAACTGCCCCTGTACCCGACGATAGTCCGGCACTTCCCCTGAGTAGTAGCCGTTCAGTTCGCTGCTGATCCAATCGACCAGCTCAGGCACGGCCAGACGCCGCGCAACAACCAGCGCACGGCGTAACAAATCGCCGGGCGACACCGAGGCATCAATTGCCGCATTCACCAGTTCCGGGACAAGAGCAGGCATCCTTCCTCCAAATTCTTGATAGCTAGCTATATATCTAGCTCGTTATCATCCGTCATTTCGGGAGCAGTCGCACCGCTTTTGCACCCATCCTCTCTGATAGCTATCTAGCTAGCTATGAAGCTATGTGGCGGCATTGTGGTAACAAGGTGGAAGGCAACACCAAGCCACCACTATAGAGCCACCATCCCGCCACGCTGTCACCACACAGGCAGCACCATCTGACCACCTTGTCACCACCTTCTAACCACCAAGCGCACATCATCCCAACACACTCTCACCACCATATTTAGATAGCTAGCTATCTTGAAAGATATATAGCTATCTCAAGGTATGGGCGTATATGGAGCAGAGTCCACGCTGAATCCCCCCCTCACCAACCCGGCCCCTCTGGCTCGTCGGGGTGCATGTCAGGACGCGCCAGCTCTCGTTCAGCCGCGTCAAGCTGTCGCTGGAATGCCTCGGCCTCGGCTCGTGCTGCTGCGGTGGCCAGCTCGCGGGCCACGTCATCAACCGACCTGCCAGACCGCTCCGCAGCGTCAAGACGCTCAGTCACCGTGCCCTTGGCAATCTCAAGCTGTCCCATCAGCACCACAGCCGACACACCCAGCTCGAACTGCCCGATCTGGAGCATGGCCCGCTCAAATTGAGGCCAACGCGGATCGCGTTCGCCAGTCGTTCGAGCAGGGGAGGGCACCCCACCGGAAGCCACTGACCGATACCGTGACCAGTCTGGCTTTGCCGTTGGCACTGGGACGGGCCTGCGGCGTTCGATCTCCACATTCAGCCGCTCTTGCAGCTCGGGGTTTGCAATCTGCACCCCCATCTCCGCAGCCAGCTCCAGCATCATCTGCTGATACTCAGGTGGCCCGCTGACCGTGACCCGCCCCCACTTCGCCTTCGCCAGTTGCAGCGCCGCCCGTGCCGCATCACGATCATTCGAGGCAGTCACGTCGATCCGCCGACCACAATCAACAAATGCAGGGCCTGCATCATCCAGTCGCCGGAATACAACCTGACGCCCACGCACCTCGGCCACGAACGCCCGGATGTCCCGAGGGGGCAGGGCAGGGGTGTCCGCATCGCCGACCAGCAGCGCCTGATCGCTATTTCGATGTCGCCAAAGTTCGGCCAGTCCTGGCTCATCCAGTCGCCGATACCAGTCCTCCACGCCGGGAAAAGCTGGCAACCGTTTCCGCAGCCGGTGACGCTCGCCGCTCTGCCGCTGGATCAGCTCATCCCGCTCGGCCAGCCACTCAGCGCGTGCAACAGCGCCCAAGGCATACCGATTCCTGCCCGCATGGCCAGCCAGCAGTGCATCGCGCCGCGCTTCGTAGCGTGACCACGCCGCCTCTTGCTCCAACCGATGACGCTCGCGCAGTGCTGCCGTTTCCTGTTTCCGCTCCCGCTCGTACTGCCGCCGCTCGCGCATGTAGTCGCTCATGCGAGGGGCATCCGGCTTGAGTGGCTCCAACTCCCGCTCTGAAATCACCATCCCTTCGGGAGCAGGCTCATATGCACCCAGACGCTTCTCCAACTTAGGCAAGGATGACTTTCGGCAGACTTGGCTGGCCTTCACGGGCGTGTCTCCAACCCAGATCAATGCACCGCTCCCTTCGCGCTCGAAGCGGCACCCCACGGCGGCCAGCTCCGCGTGCAACTGCGCCCAACTCGATGCCGACCGCAAGATCGGCCCGGCAACCTCTTTGGCGGTACGCTCGGCGCTCTGCACGCCTGTGCGAGTTTCGATGTCGATGGCTCGCTGGCTGATCGCGACATTTTCACGTGCCCGAGAGGCGGGGAGGGCGCTACGCAATGCCACGCGCTCCGCCTTCTGCTGCGTTTTCTGCGCCAACTGCTCAGCAAGCTGGCGTGTTCTCAGCTCATCGAGCGCCGCCTGCCGCTGCGCCTTCGTAGCTTCAACAGCCTCCAACTCTCGCCGCTCACGCTCATGCCGTCGGCGCAGCTCTTTACGGTCATCGGTTTGCCGCCGTCTGAGTGCCAAATCAGCCGACCAGCCCGCATCCGGCACAGCCTCACCGTTCTCGCCTCGGTAGGCCAGCGTGCCGTCTGGAAGCACCGTGTATCGAGCATTTTTCTCGGACTTCCAGCCTTGCGCGTGCTCGATCAATGCAATCGCCCGATGCTCCGCTTCCCTCGAGAAGCCACCGTTGATCTTGATGCACTCCAGTCGCTCAGGGTGCATCCGGTTGACTGCTATGTGCAGGTGGTAGTTATCAGTGTCCTCGTGCAGACCATAGATAATCTGACAATCGCTCAACCCAAGCTCCCTGAGCCAGATCGTTATCATCTCCTCGACCTGCTCAGGTGTCGGCTTCTCGCCCTCCCGCAAGCTCAGAACAAAATGCTCCACAGTGTTCTTGCTTCGCATGGCATCTTCCGAAAGTGCGATCATTTCGCCAAGCTGCATCGACCGTTCAGCAGTGATGAACCCGCGTGCGCCGTGATAGACGCATTTCTCCGTCGCGCTCTCAGTCTGTGGATTGAGGATGTACTCGACCAGCTTGATAATGCGACGATGCTTCGCGGCCTTCGCATCTGGGTTACGAATGTGCTTTGAGATCATGTCCCAGCCTCTTGAAGAGCGCCGCCAGTACACTCCGCGTCGTATAAATCTCTGGGTAGTCCCGACTACGATGCTCTGCGAGGAAATGTTGCAACATCGCCATCAGCGACCGGATACGCCGCTGCATCACGCGATTTATGTTCGCAGACACCGGGCGACCGAATATCCGACGTCGCACGAGTGCGCCGGGTGTAATACCCGCCATCTCCGCATCCAACGCAAGTTGGTCTTTTTCTGCGGGCAGAAGACGCAACGTCACAATAGCTTCCAGTGCCACGCCATCTGACTTTCCAACGAACTCGACAACATCAGCGGCGCGATCATGCCGGACGCGGCTCGGCTTGATCTTTCCGGCCAGTGCCCGAGCGAACTTTTGCAGATCAACAATGGCCTCCGCGAGAGGAGGGAAGTAGGGTGACTGGCTTGCAGCGGAAGCATCCCACGCGGAGCGAACTACAGCACCAAGCCGGATCAACTCTGCAACCAGATCACGATTCACATCACTGACAACGGGAGCGCCGAAGTACAGATCACGGACAAGGGCGCTCATACTGACACCGCGTGCATCCGCCTCGGCACGCAGCGCATCGCGCTCATCTGGCTGTAACCGCAGCGCGAGCTTTGCTGTAAGCGGCTCATCGCCAATGCAAACGAACGGCACCCTTGCGACCCCCTTGAAAACTGCTTGATAGCAAGCTGCAAACGCCACCCCCGGCGCGAGGGGGCAGGACGAAAGAGCCATCTTGTGAGAAGCGCAGCGCCGAACAAGTGGCGTCCATTGAATGATACAGGTCGGGGCGCGAAGCGTTCCGGCATGTGTCATACAATGGCCGTCCTGCATGTCTGCTTACAGCCATGATTCGGCTATCATAGCGCGTTGCCTCCGAACACGCAAAAGCGTATGATGTCAAGCGAGTTTTGTTGATTACAGGAATGGAGCAAGCACATGGCTACACTCACCGTTGAGCAGGTCGAGCAGATCAGCGCAAAGCTGAAAGAACTGCCTGCCGTTGAGAACAAGAAACGCCCGGTCAGCAAGCAAGAGGCCATCAAGCTGCTTGCAAAGGACATCAAAGCAATGCAGGCCCGTGGCTATACGCTGGAGCAGGTCAGCGAGCAGCTAAAGCAGCTTGGTGTATCTCTGGCAACACCAACGCTCCGCAGCTACCTGAAAAGAGCCGGAAGCGGAACGGCAACACGCAAGAAAGGCAGCGAAGCGGGTAGTGCAACCGCTATCGAAGATCAGCAACAACCTGCTCAGCCAACGGCATAGGTGCATGAAGAGGGTAAATGCGTGGCAACAAGTGAGAGAGCAGAAACAGAGAGCAAAGTAATCAAGGAAGCAATCGTATTGCCTCTTGAGCTACCTATATGGGTGACGAAATGTCCTCTCACTGAGCCAGCTAAAAAGAAACCGATGACGTTCGTCGAACGGCTGAAACGATGGATACAGCAATGAACGACCTACAGCGAGCAGCCGGGCAGCCGGGCAGCCCCGTCGCTGACCGAGTACGCACGCTCTATGAGCGCGTCCAGCATCGCGCAGGTGATCCAGAGTTTGCAGCGTGGCCGCAGTATCAGGCGGCCTACTGGCTGGCCGTGGCAATGGGCCAGTTTCGCACCACTCGAGAGGACAAGGCGTGAGTCGGCCAACTGCATTTGTTTGCGTTTCATCGCAATCATCCTGACCGCGCACGCTCAATGATGTTGGCAACGATCTGATCGACCTCAGCAGCCTGCGCCTCACGCGCCCACCATGCAGGTTTTGCTGCACATGCGTTAAGCACATTGACGATCATCATCAGGATTTCAGGATCGCCGTCATGGGCCACCTGAACGAGCATCGCACCAGCACGGCGGATTTCATCTGAGAGTTGCTGTAGTTCATCAGGTGTCGGCATTGTCGTCATCCTCAAGCGCGGCTTGAACCGTGGCAATCCTTGCCGCTCGACGACGAGCTAGCTCTTCACGCGCCCACTCGCCATCACGTTGCATTTCATCACGCAAAGCATCCAGCTCTGCCGGGGTCAGCAGCCTCACATCACCCGACGCACATCCTTGACTCATTTGCCACCCGAACCGCGATCAGACCTCTGCTGGACAGCAGCAAGTAGAGTGGCATTCTGAGCCTGTACAGCCTCCAACTGACCCGCCAGCTTTGCAGCAGATTCACGGGCTTCTGACGCATCATGCCGGGCAACCTCCTGAGCCTCTTTTGCCTGCCCCAGCAGCTCGGTAATCCGCGCTGCATCCTGCTCCATCCGCGCCCGGTAATCGGCGTGTGCCTGAGCATCAGCAGCGGCTTTGGCCTTTTGCTCGGCCAACTCACCTCTCAGCGCCTCAATCTTCTCTGAAGCCTCACGACGAGCCGCATCAAGCTCGGCCCGTACCGTCTTCGTTTCAGAGTGCGCCTGCTCCAGCTCGCGAGCGTGAGTTTCCGCTGCAACCTTGGCCGCTTGTTCAGACGCCGCCAATCGCTCACGCAACTGAGCCAGCTCATCCCGCAGCGCCTCGATCTTCACGCCTGCGTCGCGACGGGCAGCATCCAGCTCCGAGCGCACGGCTTCGTGGGCATCAGCAGTGGCCCGTGCAGCTTGCTCAGTGGCAACCAGACGCTCACGCAACTGGGCCAGCTCGACAGCCTGCGCCTGCCCATGAGACTGAGCCTCACTGAGCCGCCTTTCCAGCGATTCAACTTCCGCCTGCGACTCGTCCAACCGTGTCTCCAGCTCGTCAACCGTCTGTGCGGCATCGACCAGCTCCCGCTCCGCCTGCTCACGCTGCTCACCAGCAGTGCGCAACACTTCGGCGACCCGGCGCTCAGCAGCCTTGACCGCCTTGTCGTTCAGCTCGACGGCCAACGTCGCAAGTCGCTCAGTAAGCGACTTGGTAACAGCAGCGACTTCCTCAGCCACCTCGACTGGCAGCTCCGCCACAGGCTCAGCCTCCGTCGTGTTCTTCGCAGCCAAATGCTCGTCCCACACTTGCTTGAGGCGATTGGGGTTGCCGCCACCGACCTTCTGGCGCAGGGCAAAGCCGGTCACATTGCGACCAGCGGCCACAAGGGCTTCACCAGCCGCGACGATCTCTTCCGGGGAAAACTCAGCAGGGCGCATAACCGATCCTCCATCACATGATGGCCTCATTATAACACAACAAACAAATAAACCAACAAATAAACTAACAAACTAAAAAGGTCGCCTGTCCTCCCGGATGTCGAGCACGAGCTGCCGCCTCGCCTGCGGCGCGTTGGCTGGCCAGCCGCCGACGCCGGAAAGACTGCGCTATTCCGTCGCCGTCGCCCGGCTCCGCAGAGGGCATTGGTGAAGATGCGGACAGACCGCTTCGCGCTGGCAGACCTCGGCCAGCAGGACAGGCTCGACGAGATCGTCACCGATGCCGCACGCGGCCTCGAAGACACGTTCGACGTGAACGAACGCTCGAACACGAGCACAGGGAAATCGACGGATGGTGACTTGCATGACTTGGGCCTCCGATGGGCAAGTGAAAACACATCACCATCTTGGCGTCACGACACCACCGGCAGGGAAGCAGCAAGCTGCTTTTCAAGTAGCTCCGGTCATTTTTTAAATGACGAGTAGCCGTAAGGAGGGCGGTGGGTAACTCGCCAGAGTTATCCACGGGCCGACGCGCAGCGCCCAAAGGGCGCGAAAGAACCGGGTCAAGGGGTTGGTGCGGCCCGCAGCGCAGCGAGGACACGGCCCCTTGACGCGGATGCTGTTGAATAGCCTCTACGTGTGGGTAGGTTCAAGGGCGTAGCCCACCGAGCCTGCCCACGCGGCCAGTCCGGCAAGATCGGACGCGGGAAGCCCGAAACCGGCAAGGTTTCGCGGTCGCCGAAGGCTTGAAATCCACCACTCAAACGCTGGAAACACGCGAGGACGACAACCGCTTAACCGCCGCAACGAAGTCGAGCCGCAAGAGGTGCATAGCCAGATCAATCGCACCGCCACCACCTTTGTCTGCACGGGTATCGAAAAACTTGGCACCAGTCACCAGCAGCTCGAAAACCTGGCCACCAACTGCAACATGCAACCGGATAGTGGCCGCATCCTTCACCGGCTGAAAATCCGGATCGCGCTTCCAATGCAGCCCGAGGGCATCAAGAGCTTTTGTCACAACCATCGACCGAAGCGACTCCAGCAGCTCAGGGCTAAATGATCTCTTTGCCATCACCAACAAACCTCCATCCATCACCCCGAGGGGGAAGCCGCCCGATGGGCGGCAGGGCTACTACTTCGCGCCTTCGGCGCTGCGCGGGATGATGGATAAGTCCTGCGGACTTACCCACAACCCTTGCGGCTACTCGCATTTAAAAAATGCTAGGGCTACTCAAAAGCGAAAGCCCCCCGGACAGCACTACGAAGAATCGAGAGGCTCCAAATCCAACCCCTTGGTGATCAAATCAACCAACGAGGCACGGGGGGCAGATACCTGATGTACACCATGCTTAACATCCGATCTGGGTGCTGCGACCACCTCCAGTACGGCGACAACTGCTGGCTTGAGCACTTCGGTCAGGACATGCTTGTAGGCCGCGACTGTCTGTCGAGAGAGGCCCGCCAGACGCGCAATAGCGGCTTGAGTGAGGGTTTCGCCCTTCTGCTGGAGCTGGCGGCAGGCAGCCCGAACCTTGGACTCTGTGGCCTTCTGCCTGACCTCGTGCGTGCGTGCGGCTGCAAGTCGCTGCCGCTCAACCAGCGGCAAGTCCTTGTCGAGCTGCATCACGCCTCGATGGCAGCGGCTATCGCCCCGGTAACGATCCCATGTCCAGCGGGCGACCGATTTCACCGTGGCGCGCAGCGAGGACAGGGGCAGGTCGCCGGAGAAGCCGAGCTTCTGGAAACTGTTGCGGTTATGTGCGTAGGCTTCCAGCAAGCGGGTGAAGGTCGAGAATGACCCCTTTTCGCGCTCGCGGTTGACGATGGAATAGGCGTAGTAGCGCAGGTGCTCGAACAAGATGCAGTGCCGCGAATGGCTGACCTCATCGAGCTGCGGCCCTTTACCCCACGGCGAGGACACGGCCAGCTCCACATAGTCGGCCAGCTCGCCCAGCTCATACGTGTGGCTGTGTATCTCCCATGTCAGCCACCACGGATGGCCGGGAGTTTTGGCGACCGGCCCGCTGTGGAAGTCTGTGTCAGCGTCCAGACGGGCGGCGAACGCCTCGTAGATCGCCTTCATGTAGGCGATGGGTTTGGAGCGGGCGCTTTCTGTCGTGCAAACGGGGGGGATGGCGTAGTACAGGTGGCTATGGCCACTCTTGCGGTTGCGCACGATCAGGTTGGGGGCTGGCAAGCCCGCATCCTCCCAGATGAGCGCGTTTGAGTGATCGAGGTCGAAGATCAGCCAGCTCACCATGCCCGGTCGATTGACCTGCATGTATGGATAGCGAATCGCGTACTCACGAGGACGGATGCGCGTAGCGGTCTTATCGTCGGAGCACCGGGGCAGGTACGGAGCTTCAAGCAGCACGCGATTCAGGGCGGTGCCGCCCTGAAAAAACCGCTGTGTCGGTGCTTCGTCGCGTGCTGCGACGGTGGATTGTCGAGCCATACCCCTCCGCTGCCCGCGCAAAAACGCGGGCAAAAACTTGCCTACCGGGGGGTTGGGACGTAGAATGAGGGCCTGTGATGGTTCCCTCGGGTGAGACACCGACCGCCAAGTCGATTGCCCCTCCGGCTTTGTTTCTACGTCTCAACGCCCCCCGAAACTTTGCACAAAGCCCCGCGCCAACGGGGCTTTTGCTTTTTCGGTGCCTGTCCTCTGGTCGCTACTCGATAGCTACTCCTAAACGCCCAGCTTGCCTTGGGCACTACGCCCAAATCCGCGCCGCGCTGATGCTTGCTTGCCGCGAGAGACAAAGCCCCTCGCGTCGAGCTTGAAATCATTGATACCGCAGTCCTGAAATGCCGACACCAAGCCGTCGATACTCGTGAAATAACGAGGCTCATTGCCTCGTGCTGTCCCGAGAAACAGCTCATCACTACCGACAAGCACAATCCCGACCAAACCTTGGCCGTCATCGTCGAATCGAATCGCCGCGCCTGTCGTAACGACGCCTGTGTCGACCAATTCGCGCAATGTCATAGGGCTGACCGCCGACTTGAGTCCTCTCATGGCCATGTTTATACCGTCCCCGCGCCAATTATGCAAGTTATTCCATCAATATGGAGCAGAGTCCACATTTCTGGTGAAAAAGGAATTAGATAGCTATCTAGCTAGCTAGCTATCATTCGATCCCGAAATGCTGTTTGAGCAACCGCTCAACGATCTCGGTTTCCGTCACCCGGTGGCCCGGTACTGACTCCGCATTTGCGGCGTCCTTGAGGGCTTTGGCGATGTCCCACCGCATCCGAAAGAGCTTCTGCACGGTCGGCACGGGCGGCTCATCTGCGGCAGGTGCCGCAGCTTTGGGAGCATCCCGATGCGCCTTGTCGGCAACATCTCCCGCTCCACCTTCCAGAAAAGCGGTCGGGTCTTTCAGTGGGGTGGCAATGCCTGTGAGGTCAGGTTTTCCGCGCATCTTCTTCACGCTGTCACCTCTTTGAAGAAGGCTTCCATTTCCGCAATCGCGGCCTGATCCTTGCCCAGCTCCTGCACGATCGCACCTTCGCCGATGGCGCGGCGGAAGGCCACGCGCTCGCAAACCTTCGTCGGCAGAACAGTCAGCTCCTGCTCGGCGAGAAACTCCAGCATCTCAGCGGCGTCCTTGGTGCGCGGATCGACGCGGGTCAGCAACACGCGCACATCGAGGTCGGGGTTGTAGTCACGGGCCAGCTCGACCACTGTCAGCAGATCGGTCATGGCTGCGGCATCGAGGTTGGAGGCACCAATCGGAATAACTGCGCGTTGGGCGAGCAACAGAGCGGAACGCAACCCCACCGAGTCGCGACCACCGGCATCCACCACGACATGCGAGAAGCCGCTGGCAAGCTGCTTGCCTTCGGCCAGGATCGCTTTGCCCGCGAGGCATGTCGTCGTCGGGCTGGGCGTGTAGCCCTCGTTCTCTCGCCGCCAAGCAGCCCAGCTCGCAGCGCTCGCCTGCGGGTCGCCGTCAATCAGCAAGGTCTTGCCCTGCCGGGCCAGCATCGTGGCGAGATGGACGGCGGTCGTGGTCTTTCCCACGCCGCCTTTGGTATTGACCACAGCAAAGATCGTCACGTCATCATCCTCCAGAGTTGAGCTAGATAGCTAGCTATCACAAGACACAACGAGATTATAGAGATAGCTAGCTAGCTATCACAAGAAGGAAACGAAAAATAAATATTTTTATGGTCTATAGTCCATCTGCAAAACCATAAAACCCTTTATTTATGCGGATTTCAGCGGGTTTTGATGTCCATGCTTTAGTTTTTGCATACCGTTGCAGCGATACGCGACAGCACCTAGAATGACGGCATCTTGACCAATTTTGGGAGCTGGCAGCGATGGCACAGATGCCGTTTTCTCCGTGCGATGACGCAACGAATTGCACCGACCACAGCGTCGATATGCTGCGGCACATCTTCGGCCCGGTGATCGACGCGCTGGTCACGGGAGCCGACCCGGATACCGTCAGCGCCGCGAGCAACGTCATCGCGACCATGATGGGCTTCTTTAACAGCGGAATTCTGGTCGTGGGCACGCTCATCGTCAGCTACGTCGCAATCATGGGGACGCTGAATACTGCCAACGATGGCGAAGTGATGGGACGCAATTGGTCATCGCTGTGGACACCCGTGCGGATCGTGGCCGGGGGCGCGGTGCTGCTCCCCACGGCTAGCGGTTTCAGCTTCATCCAGCTTGTCGTGCTGATGTTTGCGCTGTGGGGGGTAGGCTTTGCCAACGGCACTTACAAGACCGGGATGGCGATTGGCGTGCTGAATCCTGATGGAGTCGTGCAAGGAGTCAATGATCCGGGGAGCTTCTACGGGCTGCGCGACTTCGGTAAGCAGTACCTCGCCGCATCCTATTGCGCCCGCGCAGCAAACCAGATTTATCCCGGCGCGCAGGTTAGTGCAGCCCCCAGTGCCGACAAAACCAGTACGAATGGCGGGCGCACCGAATACCTCTTCCATATCAAGGATCGAAACGCCACGACGAACTTGGGGGGTGGAGAACCGCTGTGCGGCACTGTCAGCATCAGCCAGTACGCCGCCCAGCCCGCAAAAGACACAACCGGGATTGAAGCAGCTCTGGAGCAGCTCCGAGTGGCGGCGCAGAACGCCAAGATTCAGGCCGCTACCAAACTCATGGGCGATCTGGAGGCATGGGTAAACACATGGCCGAATGACATCTCGGGTGATTGGTCAAACGTGGATTCAGCAACGTTCAACGAACTGGTGAATGCCGCGGAAACTCAAGTAGCAGCGGCCCTCATGGCTGCACTGAGTGACACAACTGGTGTGAAATCAGGATTCCAATCGCTCGCCACGTCACTGACGGATGAAGGCTGGGCGATGTCTGGAGGCTGGTATCAGCGCGTCGGAGAAGTACGTGGGCGCATCACAGCCATCACATCGGAGTCGGTTGGCTCTGTCTCTGCCCCGTCGCTGTCCGCACTGCCCGCTGATGCAGCGGCCAGCCGACTTATCGGATCGGTGACAACGGTAACTGAGGCCATCAGCAAAAAGTCGGAAGCGAAGGGAAATTACAAGGCTCCGACCAGCGGCCCCGGCGACCTCACCAGCGTAATCCCCAAGGACGCTCAGTCCGACATCAACATCGGCTCGATTAACGCCGATTTCGACGCCAAGGTGAGCCTCTGGATCAACAGCTTGATGGAAAGCATGGTCGAGATGGCGACCGGCGCGAACACCTCTGGCACCACACCTCTCTGCGGCACCGCTGGCCAGATGGGAGGCTCTCTCAACCGCATGAAGTGCGTCGGTGACTACCTCACGGTTGCCCGCGCCGGGATCGGCGCGGCAGATGTGGCGATCAAGACGGGAGCGACCGCGTTGCGCGTCGTCGCTGGCACGCTCTCATCCGTCAAAGGCGTCGGCACCGGCCTCGATCTCGACAAGGTTGTGACGCCGATCTGGGATTGGGTGATCGAGGTGCCCGTCAAGCAGCTTGCCATGATGGCCTCGTACATCGAACCGATGGCCTTCTACTTTGGCGTTTTTCTGCCCAGCCTGCCCTACGTAATTTTCATGACAGTGGTGGTCGGCTGGATTCTGGCGGTGCTCCAGTCGATCATTGCTGCGCCCCTGTGGGCGGTCATGCACATGACACCTGACCGCACTTTTGTCGGCAGCCAATCGCAAGGCTACCTGCTACTGCTGTCGCTGTTCGCCCGCCCGGCGCTGGCCGTAGTCGGCCTGTTCGCCGCCATGCTCGTCAGCGATCCGATCATCGACTTCATTGCCAAGGGCTTCTTTGCCATGCGCGGTGCAGTGGTGACATCGACTGGGACGGTCGGTGCAATCGCGTCATTCCTGAGCTTTGCTTGGTGGTTCATGGTGTTCGGGCTGACCCTCCTGCCCGTGCTTTACATGACCTTCGGCCTGCCACAAATCCTCCCGGATCATGTGCTGCGCTGGATCGGCGCTGGCGTGAGCGACCTCGGCGAAACGCAAGCAGTTGGACAGATGCGCAGTGGTATGGCCCATGCGGCATCCAGCGGCGCTCTACCAAGCGGGGGAGGAAGTCCGTCGCGACGTATTGGTGGCCACGGTGGAGGCGAGTTGCTCCCCGGCAATGGCAGTGGAGATACGCCGCCCACTGGCAATGGCGGAGGCGTTCGCGGTAGCACGACGCCAAAACGGGCACTGCTGAGTGCAGGCGACCAAGGCGTTGCCCCGCCAGCACCGGATGCTTCTGTACCGCCGCCTCAATCGGATAACCGCTCCGGTAGGCAAAAAGTCAGCGATGCTGCTGGAGTCGGGCTGGGCCGCGCCATCACCGGCACCGTAGGTGCGAGCGCCCGGAGTGTAGCTCGTGCCACTGATGCAGCGATCTCGACCGGCAGTGCCGGAGTCGCGGCATTCCGAGATGCAGCCAATAGCGGCGCAAGCCTTGGGCAACGTGTCCGAGCAGGTCTGGCTGGTGCAGGCGCAGCCGCCGTTACTGGATTTGGCGGTGCCGCGACCGCCTCCGCCAATGATTACGCCGCATCAGGCCGCACGGCCCTTGCCGAAGGTAAAGCAGCCTACTCCGAAGGAGCCGACGCACGCATCGCAGCCTACAAGGCGTCGCTGCACGGCGAAACCGTCAGCACAGGCAGCGAAGGCGTCATTGGCGACTCAGGGAGCATTGACCAGTCTTATGACAGCCGCTACTCGGCTCCCCCGACCGATACCGATAGCGGCGAACCCTCGCCGGACAAGGAGTGATGACTATGTACAAAACCGATGAGGCGTACACAGCCGAAAGTCACGGATTGGTTGTAGGCAAAGCCTACGGTGTTCGACAAGGTTACGACTCTGGATGGAACGATGCCATCGCTCATGTGCAGCTTCAATTCGACGCAGCACTCCGCGAGCAGCGCGAGCTGGCCTATGCACTCAATGCCCTTTCGGTCATCGCGTATTCCGCGCTGGCGGCATTGAAAGCAGCTCCTGAGCAGCATCGCCTCATGGCGACGGACATCTACGCGAAAGAGGTCAACCGGCTTATGAAGGCGGGCCCCAAAGCCCCCGGCGCGATTCGCGCTGTGCCGCACACCGACCCAGCACTGCTTGCTCGTGAAAGCGACATTGCTCACCTCATGCAGCAGTGGTTCGAGCACTCACTGGCGCTGGCGAAACAGCAGCAGCGCCACCACGAAGACGACTCTCCCAGCCCGTAAGGAGGCCATTGAACATGATCGACACCACCGTTCCAACCGCAGTGCTGGCCATCCTTCTGGCTGTCGCTGACACCGTACTTGCCCAGCGAAAACGGCGCAAAAACTACCGGAGGGCACACGCATGAGCATCCTGAGTGGAGCAAAGAAAGCCGCGAAATTCACTTTCGTTTCAATGCCGCTATCCATTTTGGGCTGGGGACAGCTCAAACAGAATCACGGTTTCATCCGTGACCTTTGGCATACCCTGCGGAATCCTCGATGCCCTGAATGTGGGCGTGGAGTCATGCACCGACCAACCAACGCGCAGGCTGACGACACCGCGCTTTACCCGTGGGAGTGCTCCGCACGTTGCGGATTTGGCGTACTAGCCCCAGAAGACCCTGCCGAAATCCGCCGCATTGTTGATGCGCGAATGGAGGTTCGAGGCAAGCAACGACTGGCCTTTCTTGAGGATAAGGAGCGCAGCAAGTTGATTCGTAGCCATCTGCTCAAATCAAGAGGCTATTGGATCGTTGTCGCGCTTGTCTTCTTGATGGCCGCATGGCAACTGGCTGTAGGCGCTCCACTGATGGTTGTTCTGAGCGTGCTGTCCATGTGTCTGCCGTTCTCGATCCACGCGATCCGCTGGAGCTATCGTGCATGGCAAGTGCGCTCCGGCACGCTGTTCGTGGAGGGCGCGTTTGGCCGCTACGTCCGCGACATGCTTTGGGTTCGGGGGATTCAGTGATGGCCCAGATGATCCACTCCCTCCTACTTCGCCTTGGCCGCGAGCGTGTCACCAACATCTGCTGCGTACTCGGGACATGTCTCGCCTTGTTCGTCGAGCGCGATGCGCTGGTGAATGGCCCTCCTGCTGCCCAGCTCGGAACGATCACCCTCGCCATAGCTGTCCCCATCCTCTACCTGACACCGTTGATCTGGCTTGTGTACCGCTACCTAGTGAGGCCCAACCATGATAACCGCTGACAACTATCTCGTTCTGCGCGTGTCGTGGCTGCGCGAACACGATCAGGTTATTGCCGAGCTGGCCGAGCTTTGGCTCGACCGGCAGGCCAAGCAGCAGCCCGAACCCAAGCCCATGCGCATCAGGGCACAGCACAACAGCGACATCAGGAGCCATGCCCATGCGTAGCAAGCACCTCATCACAATTGCTGCGGTGGCGTTTTCCAGCATCGTCTGCGCCCAGATGCCCGTCCCGCTGCTCGACAACGAGCCAGCCGCACCCAACGCAACACTCTGGGCCGTGGCTGGCCCGATGTTGCAGGCCGCGCTGGAGTGCCGCGAAGACCTGCCCGACCATCCAGCCACACGCGCCCTGCTGCCACGCAAACCAGCAGGCGAGGAACAGCACTACCGGCTGACACCGCCCAGCGGGTTCAAGGTATTCGGTCTGCCGGTGGCCGAGATTGAGGTCTGGGTCGATGACGGCAACGGCGAACTGGGCCACGGCTACACCTCACACATCCGAGGCAGGACGCTCGCCGAAGTCGCCAAGGCTGCCACGCTGAACAAGGGTCGTTCGTTCCCCAACCGCAAAACCCCGATGGGTGGCCTGATGGCCGATCAGCCATTCGGGCCGGAATCGGTGCAACTGACCTGCACCATTGACGGCAGCTACGCCGCCCACGAAAACGAGTACCGGGAGCCATGACCATGCACAAGCTGCTTGCTCTGGCCGCACTGGTGGCCGTGACTCCGGCACTGGCCGATACCTGCATGGTGTCGCCAACCGAGAAACAGACCGTCTCCGGGCGCTTCGGCAAATTCCGGGGCGGCGGTGTGGGGAACTTCGGCAGCGCCAACCAGAAGCCGCACATGCACGATGGTTTGGATTTCTCGACCAGCGGCGCATCGCAGCCTCTGTACGCCACAACGGACGGCAAGATCACCTTCATCGGCAACCGGCGCTCGGCAGGTAACGCGATCCTCATCGAGCGCAGCAATGGCGACGTGGTGGCGTACTACCACATGAGCGGCTTTGCCACCGGCTTGAAACAGGGCATGGAGGTCAAAGCCGGGCAGTACATTGGCCTGTCCGGGAACACCCCCAGCGACGCGATGGTGAAGCACCTGCACTTCACCTACGGCACCGCGCAGAAAGATGAGGCCCGCGCCAAGGCTTTCACTCAGAGCGCATCGAAAGGCACCTTCAACCCCGGCCAACTCCCGTCCGCCTTCAACCAGCAACAGGGGATCGGCTGGAAGACCGACCCAGCCCCGTATTTCTGCGCGACTTTCCCGATCCAAGACGGCAACCCGCAGCACTACCCGATTCTGGGCAAGGACACCAAGGAACAGCACGCGATCCTGTTTGGTAGCGTCCCTCCGGGCGGCGTGGCCCCGAACGTCAAGTTCGAGCCAGCACAAGTCGCTGCGGCGAATGCGGACGCGGCGCTGGCCGCTGCCGAGGGCAAGTCTCCCGCCGAGTGGCTGTCTGACAAGGACGGCTACGGCACGCTACCGACCGCGCCGATTGGTGGTTACGACACGATGTCCACTCACGAAATGCTACTGACAGAGGCGGGGCGTCGGTTCAGCGACGCCGAATGGAACAACAACATCACCAAGGTATCCAGCCGGGCGCTCTGGGTAGATTTCAACCGCGCAGTAGGCGTCAGCAACTACATGGCCGAAGCGATCTATCGGAAAAAGGAGCGGGTCGAAGCCCTGCTGGCTATCTACACGTCACAGAAGACCGAGCGGCTGCGCAAGCAGACTGCCGCAGCACATGATCGGGCGCAACGCGGTGACGTTTCGCGCAGCATCAACTGAGGGCGCTCCAATGTACAACGCACCATCTATCGACATCGCCACGATGCCTATCGCAGACAAGGTGCATCGCTATGCAAACGCCAAGTACTACAAGGCCCTGCTGGACGCACTGCAAGCCGCAGCAAATGAGGTTGGGTGTGATTTTGCACTGTCATCTCGTGATGCTGCATACATCCCGGAGGACATCTATGAGCATCTGGCCTTTAACTTGGTATTGGCCCGTGAGCAGTATCTAAGGCCAGCCATTGGCTCAATTGCCCATTATGAGAATGCAGAATCCGGCATGAAAGATGGCTATGCCCATCTACTGCTCAGGGATGTCTTGTCGGCCCTCTCAGAACTGGGCCTGAAATGGAGGATCAGGAGCATCGAGTATTACGACCGGGAAGGCTTACAACGGGCACAGGCTCGCCGTACAAATGGGGGGTTCCCACCCCTGCCAGAGCCTGCTGCATCAGCTCCATCCATTAAAGCCGATGTGTCCAGGCTGGCAGATGAGTTTTTCAACGGGCTGGATACGCCCAAGGAGGACATCCCAACATGAGTACAACTGCCAAGATCGACTTCGCGCCGGGCCTGTTCGATGAAGCTGTGCCGCCCGAAGAGAAGAAACCCACCCCTAACTTGGAAGACTCTTTTCCGAGCACCTACAAACCCAAAAGCTTTTGGTGGTGGTACAGAAAGCAAATCCTCACCACGCTCGCGCTGCTGACAGCGGCTGGAGCTGCCGCGTACTTTGTCATCAACCACCAAGCGGACACATCGCCGGTTGTTGAAGGCCCGTTCCTGCTGCCCACAATTAACCAGCCGAAGGCACAACCTGTCCTCACAACATCGGCTCGGTCATGCTACGGAGACGAAGCCATCTGCACGACAGCCGTCACTGATCGCCCTGCCGACATGATGACCTCGCTGGTCGCCATGTTGCCGAAGGCGGAAAAAGACAGGCGATACCGGGTGTCGGTCGTCATCGAGGAACTGGGCGAATGGCCTCAATCTGGCGACTGAACGAGGATCGTGTCGAGTTCGAGCGGGTAACGTCCGCTGTACTCGATGCCGATCCTGATGGCACCTACGTCATCCAGCAACCGGACAACACATTCCGGCTGCGCATCGGCAACGCCCCCACTCTCGCAGTCGGCGAGCGGTTCACCGTGGCGGGCATCGAGTTCGACACCGCCGAGATCGAGTGTCTGCATTTCGCAGATTGCGTATAGTCACAGCTATCAGCCAATCAAGAGCACCAAACAATGCAATTCAAAGTCACGCTCTACGTGAATAAGTCGTTGGGCGGGATCACAGTCGAAGGGAACACCGTCCAATGCCTCCGGCGGACAGACGAGCGCACAGCCACAGGACGCCGACGCCAGCGAGTCATCTGCACCATCGACCGCTGGGCATCGGAGCTTTCCGCCGAAGCCCGCGAACTGCTCACCGAAGAAGAGCAAGCGGAATGGGCCGCATGGAAGGTTAAACACGATGCGGAGTACCGCAAAAAGCAGCTTGGTATCGCCCTAGATGCCGTCACCAAGACGATGGAAGCGGCCACCACGGCGCTACGCGAGTGCGTGGCTAAACCTGCTGACCCCGCTGCAATGTGGGCCGCCATCGAGGCGCTATCTGCCGAACTGGAGAAGGCTGGCCACGAGAAACCTAAGCGGCCACGAGGCCGCCCACGGACGAATGATGACGACGACGATCAACTCATCGAGCACTGGCCGATGGGCACTCAGCCGCCTCTGCCGAATTTCGCCCCACCGGGCACAGAGGCACACCGCCAGTACCAGAGCCTGCTCGACAACTTTGAGGCATATCGCCGGGCAAATGAAGATAGCTAGCTATATAGCTATCTAAAATGGAATGCTCTCATCCCACGGAAACCGTGCAGCCTGCTGCTCTGCCACCTTGGCCTGAGCCTTGATCTTCGTTTCCAACGCCTTGATGAAGCGGATGGATGCCGCAACGTGGTTGAAGATCAGCAGGCTTTCCTCGTAGTTCAGGATCGGGTTGTCGTGTGCAAGGCTCTTGTTGTTGCGCACATCATTGAAGGCTTCCAGCACTGAGATACTGGACTTCAAAATGCGCTCGGTCATGGCCGACTCAAGGTGGCCACCTTCCCGGAGCGCCTTGACGTACTCGCCGAAGACACTGTGCAGCGGCTTGTCACGAGTGATCGTGATGCCGTGCGGCTCGCACGTCACACGGATGAACTTGTTGACGAAGGTATGTAGTCGATCCAGCCCGCCCTCGGGCTGGTTCTTCTCGATGGCTTCGCGGACATGCTCTGCCACCACCTCGAAATCCCGCTCATCTGCGATGGCGGTCAGCGCATCCAGCTCGGCCACCGGCTGGTCACTGAGAAGACGCTGGGCAATCTTTCGGCAGTCGTCGATCAGCAGCGGATTGCTGTCGCCAAAGCACTGCTCATCGGTCGCATACTCGATCAGCCCGCCAATGACCCGCCCCACGACATGATTGCCATCCACATCCCAGAAGGTACGCATCCGATTGGCCTTGGACGTACCCCGCGCCTTGTACCGTTCGGCATCAATCTCGACCCGGTACTCATCGAAGAAGTCACCGAAGGTGCGGTCAGAGAAGTTCAGGACATAGCCGCCACCCATACCAAGCAGCTTTTCCAGCTTGCGACGCTCACTTCCGCTCAGATCGGACATAGCTCCCCTACGCCATCTTGATCCACGCCATACCGACAAGGGCCGTCAGGACAAGCCCGGCAAGCACGGTGCTGGCATAGTGGATATACAACCGCCGCAACGCCCAGCGCACAGGCCGGGCTTCTGCCCGTCTCTGCTCGGCAATGAGTTGGGCACAGGCTCGATCACGGGCCTGCAACTCCGATGTGGCACGTTCCTCGGCGTAAAGAACTGCGGCCAGATAGTCGAGCATCCGGTGCTCGGTGATGTTCTGCTTCCACGTCTCGACTTTGACTAACGCTCCGGCCAGCATGGGTCTGGATCGGCCTTCGCGATGCTCGGGGTCGGTGTAGTCGAAGACCAGACCGAACTGCTCATAAAACCAGTTGCGCCGTGCCTTGTTGTCACCATGCCCCTGTCCGGCCAGCAGCTCGATACCATTGACGGTCGCCTCGGGCCACTGCTGCACCCACTGGACGATCTCATTCATCAGATAGGTGCCGATACGCTGACCATCCAGCCCCGGCAAATCAAGGAATACAGCCCCTTTCGACATCGAGGTCGAAGTCAGCGACACAGCGTTGAAGTTGCGCGAGTAGCTGCCATCAAACCGCCCTTTTCCACCATCCCGGTGCGAAAACTTGGCTGTGATGCGCTGGTAGGAAAGCCGAATGGACGCCTCGTAGATCGTCCCATCCCGAGGATCGCGCCGATAGGTTTCCTCCCGCTCGACAAGCACCCAGCCCAATGCCTTGTCATCCGGGCGATCCTTGTCTTTGATCTCCAGCACGAGGATGCGCGGCTTTACGCTCTGGCCCTCGCGCCACCCGTTGTCGAAAGAAGGCAGCGCCATCGTCTAAGCGGTCTGCTTGATCTCGTCGGCCACTTGGCGGCAGACGGCCCGGACATCGAGCGAACCAGATGCGATAGCCTCAAGGGTGCCGTCATCAAGCGACTGCACAATTCGGGTAGCCCGGCGCTCCAGCTCCTGACGAGCGATGCGCTCCCAGTCGCTGACCTCCAGCAGTGATGCCAATGCCGCTTCATCAGCGCGTCCATACCCGCGCAAGACCTCTGAAAGCGCATCAGTTGTGGTTGTCACCATCGTCCGGCCTCCAAGCCCGAATGATCGAGAACGGGCAATCAGCCCAGTCGTGCCGCCTCGGCGGCGATGTGCCCAGCCAAAGCCGACACGAATGTCTTGAGGCTGGTCATCGACGACAGCTCCGTGAAGTTGCCAGTATCCACCGCACTGCGTTCTGCCGCGATGACGGCAGCGGTCGTGTAGAGCTGCTCCTGCACCAATCTCTGACACAGCAAGTCATACCGCGTGAGATACGATGCCCCCTTGAACTCCTCGAAGACCGGGAAGTGCGGCGACGAGTCCCGAACGGGACGGCGGGACTCCGGCGCATCTTCGACCATCATCAGCCAGCCGACGAACGGGCGTGGCTGCTTGCCGAATGCCTCTTCCCGGTAGGCTGTCCAGAGGTCATGAGCTGTTCCGATGGCTTCCTCGGTACGGTTGTTGAAATTGTTGCTGAACGATGGCCCGACGTGGCTTTTCAGTTCGATGGCAGCGATCAGCTCGCCCTTGTAGATCACCAACAAATCCCACAGCTTTGTCGGGCGGAAGTAGCCGGGCAGGGTCAGCATCGCCCGGTTCTGGTGAATCTCGGCGTGGGCCAGACCATTGGCCTTGATGACATCGAGCACCAAGGCCAAGAATCCGTCCATGTTCTTGCCGCCTGTGACGCCAGCGCGTTCACCTTGGTCGGCCTTGCCTGACTCAATCTGCTTTTGCCGTGCAGCTTCACGGTTGCCCCAAAACGCCTTTACGGCGTCGCGGGCCTTCTGTTCGTAATCGACAAGATCAAGTGCCATTTATTCTCCATTGCCCCCAAGGGCAGATCGTTCTTCGTGGCTCAGCCCGTAGAGCCTGAACACAGCCCGGTTGCAGGCTTGCACGTCCCGCTTGATGGCTGCCTCAGCCAGCTCGCGGCGTAGCGGTTCAGGCACATCGGCCCAGCGTGGGATACGGATGCGGCGCAGGTATTGCGCTTGGAAGCGCAAGAAGCCACCTCGCATTTTCGTTGAGTACGTGGCCACGAACAGGCGCGAGACAGCGGACAGCAGCACAGCTTGCAAGGCCCGCAAATCCCAATCGTCCGAGGTAACGTAGTAAAGGTTATGGCTTGGATACAGCTCGCCGCCCTCGAAAACAATGTGCGACTCACCCTTGATGTCAGGGATCAACAGCTTGGGCCTCGCAGCCAGCGCCGGGGTAATACGGTCAATCGTGCGATACCAGTTGGCAGGAGCCTTCTTCGCGCAATGCCGACCGGCAATCACATCCCGGCGAGCCTCAAGGTAGCGGCGCAGACGCGGATACTCGCCAAGATCGACCAGCCCTCCAGACTCGGCGAAGGGGTTGATGACCCCCTGACCACGCCACTGCACTTCGCCGGTCATGATGTCTTTGGTTGTCACCAGCGGCAGCTTCCGATCAGGCTCGACATCCAGCGACTCGAAGTCGCCGATGAATGCCTTGTCAGCGCCGGTCGCAACACCAATGCCAACCTTGCACCCAGCCTCCTCGAGCAGTGGGAACGCGCCCTCCAGACGGCGAATAAGCGCCATCTGGTCAGAAGACTCCAGCAGCCACGGCTCCGCACCATTGGTCACACGGGCGAGTTCCCGCACCGGGCCAGCATCCTTCGGAAGTGTCGGTGCCGACAGCAGGCCAGCCAGCGTGGTCAGCGTGGCCCGGTCTATGGACGGGCGGTGTGCGATGCGCGTCGCCCCGCCCCCCTCACGGCTGATGATGGTGATGGCCGGATAGGCGATTACATCGGAATGGAAGGCCGGTGTATCCACCATATCGACATAGACTTTCAGGTGGAACCGTTCGGCAACAAGGCTACGCAGTGGCCCACCGTAGCGGTTCTTCATCCAGCGATCCGCGCAGATAAAGCCCAGATTGCCGCCAGCAGACAATGCCGTCAGCGACCGCTCGATGAAGGGAATGTAGATGTCCGCCCGGTCATACATCGTCTGATAGCGGCTGCGGTACTCGGCCAGCAACGGGGCCGGAATCAGCTCAGGTCGAACGTAGGGAGGATTGCCCACCACGAAATCGAACTGGCCCTCCAGCGGAGCCAGCAGGAAGTCACCCTGCAACAGCCAGCGGTCAGCCAAGGCCGTCGCAGCATTCGCCGACAGCCCCTCACGCTTGAGCAGCGCGACAACGGCAGCGTAGGTGCTGCGGAAGGTGTCGTGGTGCAATTCCACCGCCCGGATGGCGTCGCCCAAATCATCGACCTCAGTACCATTGGGCCTTGCTGCTCGCCATGCACTCAGCAGCCGCAGAATGATCGGCAGCAAGAAGTCCCCGCCACCGAACGACGGTTCCAAAAGCCGTTTTTCGTGCAGCGGTTGATCCTCGGTATAGCCAGCCAGGTCGAGGATGAAATCGACCACCTCAGAGCGCGTGAAAATAGCCCCTCGAGCCTCGAGCCCCCCTTCCGTTGCCAACGCCTCGGTCGCGGCCATGACAGGGCATACAGCAGCGGCAACAGGCTTATGAGCAACACTTGGCGCAAATGCCATGAATGACGACCTCACTAAATCATCGGCGATGCGCCGCGCTCTGGGCGCACCGCACCAACGTGCTTGTAAATGGTGGCGCGTGAAACGCCATAGCGTTTCGCCACGTCGGCGACCTGAATATCAGGATCACGCAAAAGCGCCTTGATCTCACGGACTTGCTTGGCGTCCAGCGCGGGCTTTCGCCCGCCCTTGCGACCACGAGCACGAGCAGCAGCCAAGCCTGCTTGAGTCCGCTCCCGAATTAGATTCCGCTCGAACTCGGCCAAGGCCGAGAACAAGTGGAAAGTCAGCTTCCCAGTTGCACTGCCAGTTTCGATCCGTTCCGTGACGCTCTCGAAGCCAACACCGCGCTGCTCCAACTCCCCCACGATGCGAACCAGATCGGGGAGCGAACGGCCTAACCGATCCAGACGCCAGACCACCAACGTGTCTCCCGCACTCAGGGCGCGAAGACAGTAATCCAGAGCAGGCCGATCAGCAGACTTCCCGCTGACCTTCTCTTCGTAAATGTCGGCACATCCGGCACGGGTCAAAGCATCCCGTTGTAGGTCGAGCCGCTGGTCATCCGTTGAAACGCGGGCATAACCAAGACGCTTTCCCATACCTTTACCAAGCGTAGATAAACAGACGGATATTTTTACACATAAAGACCGATTCCACACGGGCTTTATTGTCGTTTTCAGAAGACGGCTGCACTGAACGTCAGAAGCCGACTGCACTATAGCA